>Ga0079220_10000019_pt1 | contig 27983 bp, 30 predicted proteins | sample GAAS100_FD_75071 | JGI IMG/M metagenome (GOLD analysis project Ga0079220, IMG submission 75071) | Agricultural soil microbial communities from Georgia to study Nitrogen management - GA AS100 | ecosystem: Environmental > Terrestrial > Soil > Agricultural land | place: USA: Georgia | collected... | reverse complement strand
TCGCGCGTCAGGAGGCTCCGCCAGCTCCTGCAAATGCTCGATGGTACGCAGGGAATGCTCATCCACGGTGTAGCGGTGGTAGAAGTCGCGTACCACCAGCGAATCGATAGCTCGCATTTCCGGCAGAATTTCATTCAAGAGCCCAAGCCGGTGCATGGGACGCAACGCCACGCCGGGGTGGTCTCCGGCCAGCAGGTCCTTCATCATCTCCCAGGAAATCGCGGCATTTCTTACCGGCAATTCGGAATGCGACAAGACATAAGCGATGCTTCGTTCCGCCTCGCGGCTGAGCGGCACGCCCTTTCGTGACGACTCCACGAAAAGCGCATACATCGCGGCGCGATCCGAAAGCGCCGTGAGGTTGGTTACCTCGATCTGGCCTCCGCGAATGCCGTAATTCGTTCCGGAAAGCTCGAGCTCCGGCCGCGTCACGTTCTTCGCCGCACTAAAAAGCCGCTCCCGGAGCGAGAGCGGCGTGGCCATTTTCTGATCGAGATAACGCAGCAACTGGCGGTTCAGGGTGCGCGCATGGCGGAAATAAAGACGCATCCACTCCGCGGCGTTGCGCTGGATGCTATCGGCCACCCCGAGCGATTTTTCAGCCGCTTCCGCCTGCTGTTCGTATGTAAGCGTGTTGTCGTTCCGCCCGTTGCTGTAGTGCAGAAAACATCGAATCGCGCCGAGGAATTCCACCGCGCTGGCGGCCGATTCTTCCTCCGCGGCGTTTGCTCCGCGCAAGTCCGGGCGATCGCCTAGGATCTGCCGCAGCCAGTACGCGGCTTGGTAATCGCGCAACCCGCCGGGCGCCTCCTTTACGTTCGGTTCCAGATGAAAAATCGTGTCGCCGTAGCGCGCCAGGCGCTCTCTGGTGAGCCGATGCAATTGTGAGAACAGGAAGCTCCGCGCCTGCTTCTCCGAAGGCGGCAGAACTCGCTGATCCAGCTTTTCAAATAGTTCCTGGTCACCTGCCAGAAAGCGCCGGTCCAGCAAAGCCAGGTGAAACTCGGCGTTGTCCTCTTCAATGCGCTTGCATTCGTCGACGGTCCGGCCCGCCGAACTGACGCGGAATCCCAGGTCCCACATCGTCCGGGAAAACTCCGCAATGGTGGGCTTAAATTCCGCTTCGGCGCGCTCGTTTTCAAACAAAAACAGGATATCGAGGTCGGAATACGGGAACAGCATTCGCCGCCCGTATCCGCCGAGCGCCAGAAGACAGAATCCTTCCGCGCGGCCGCGGCTGGCGCGCAACGCTTCGCTGAACACTTGCTGGCTGTGCCGGTCTGCCCCTTCGCAAAGCGCGCTCAGCGTGGCGCGGGCGCTCGCGCCCGCTTCGAACTCATGGCGAATTCTCCGCCGTTCGTCGTCGCAGCTACGGCCGAGCATCGATAAGGGTATACTGCTGCCTTCCATGGCGTGTGAAGTTCCAGTGTCCAAGCTGTGGCCTTGTTGCGAAGCAAGGCCCTCCTGTTCCGGCGCGGCAATTCCTAGAGCGCGCTCTCCCCGCGCTCCTCATTGCGAATGCGTATCGCTTCGTCAACCCGCGTGAGGAATATTTTACCGTCGCCTATCTTTCCCGTCTTTGCGGTCTTCAAAATCGTGTCCACCACGGTACTCACCAGCCGGTCCGCCACCACCAGCTCTAACTTGATCTTCGGCAGCAGGTCCACCGTGTATTCGCGTCCCCGGTAGACTTCCGTGTGGCCCTTCTGGCGTCCGTGCCCGCGCACTTCCGTCACCGTCATTCCCTCGACTCCCGCTTCGCGCAGGGCTTCCTTTACCGATTCAAACCGCGAGGGCTGTATGACCGCTTCGACCTTCATCATCGGATTTCGCTCCGCAACGTTCAACTCTCGAGGTTATACGCCTCTTCGCCGTGCTGCGTCACATCCAGCCCCTTGACCTCGTGCTCCTCGCTTACGCGGAAGCCCGTGACCCAGTCAGTCACCTTTAGAATGACAAAAGTTCCCGCCAGCGCCAAACCCCACGCGATCAGAATTCCTATGATCTGGTTGCCGACCTGGGCCCAGTGGCCGTCAATCCCTCCCACAGGCGCTCCCGCTCCGAAGATCGGATTGACCAAACTCGCGGCGAATACCCCCGTCAGCAGCGCACCGATGGTCCCGCCGGCCCCGTGTACGCCGAATGCATCCAGCGCGTCGTCGTATTTGAATACCGACTTCACCTTGGTCACCATCAGGTAGCAGCACACGCCGGCAATGACGCCGATAATCAGCGCCGGTATAGGCGCTACGAACCCTGCCGCGGGTGTAATCGCCACCAGTCCTGCCACCGCCCCGGAAATCGCGCCCAGCGCGCTGGCCTTCCCGTTGCGCAGCCATTCCGCCGCGCTCCAGCTGAACGCCGCGCCTGCGGCGCCGAAGTGGGTCGCGACAAAAGCGCTTGAGGCCAGGCCACTCGCCGCCAGCGCGCTTCCCGCGTTGAAGCCGAACCATCCTACCCACAGCAGGCACGCCCCGATGAAGCTGAGCACCAGGTTGTGCGGCGGCATCGGCTCCTTGGGAAAGCCAACCCGCTTCCCGATGTACAGCGCGCATACCAGCGCCGAGACTCCCGACGAAATGTGCACGACCGTCCCGCCCGCAAAATCGAGGCACGGGAACCGGCCGCCGTTTGCATTCAGCAGGCCGCCTTTGCCCCATACCATGTGTGCCAGCGGCGCGTAGACGATAAGAAACCACAGCGTCATGAACAGCACTGTTCCGCTGAATTTCATCCGCTCCGCCGTCGCCCCGGTAATCAGGGCCGGCGTAATCACCGCGAACATCAGCTGATACACCATGAACGTCAGTTGCGGAATCGTCGCCGAGTAATCGGGATTGGGGTCGACTCCCACGCCCTTCAGCATGGCATGCGCGAAATCCCCAATGATCGGGCCGCTTCCTCCGAAACACAGGCTGTATCCCACCACCGCCCAGAGCACAGTGATCAGCCCCATCATCGCGAAGCTCTGCATCATCATCGCAAGCGTATTTTTGCGCCGGACCAGCCCTCCATAAAACAGCGCGAGTCCCGGCCCGGTCATCAGCAGCACCAGCGCCGCGCTCACCAGCATCCAGGCGTTGTCACCCGAGGATTGCGCAGCGGCCACCTTTTGTTCGAGTTGCGCAAGTTTCTCGCTTACTTGTGGGGGTATCGCGGGGCTGCCGGCGGCGGGACTTGCTGCTGGGGAACCTGCGGAGACGGGAATTGCTGCGGGCGCCTGTTGGGCCGGAACAGGCAGCGCCGCTAGCGCCACGCTCACTACCAAACAACACAGCAGAATCAACCTTCTCGTCACTAGGACCACTCCATCTCCGCGGATCGTGCCGGGCGCGGGTGGCTGTTTCGTGGCTCGGATTATACGCATCCGCGGCGGTTCGGTTGCTCCAAAAATTTTCATTCCCGCTATGCGTTTTTCCGATACTCACGCGCTACCGACGTTTCCGGCCGCCACGGCAGGCGGGCCGCGAAGCTCAGCTCAGAATCGATTTCTTCACATCCCGCACCAGGTGATCCGCTTCCCGGGTCGGCTTGGGGATGCGCACGCCGTCACAGACCGCCAGCGTCAGGCGGACCGCCGTCTCCAGCGATACGCGGTACCCTTGAGATACGAATACCGGCTTGACGCCCGTCCGCGTCCTGACCGCCGCGCCGATCACCTCGTCCTGGTCCCGAAGCTCTGCACGGCTGCCGGCCTCATCCGCCAACCGTGTGTATTCGCCGGTCAGAATGCTTTTGGCGCACCCGATTGACGGCCGCCCGGCCCAGACCCCTAAATGGCAGGCTAGGCCAAAGCGTCTGGGATGCGCATACCCCTGCCCATCGCAAAAAAGCAAGTCCGGCATCCTCTTCAATTTAGCGAGGGCCGCCAGGAGCACCGGCACTTCCCGAAAGGTCAATAATCCTGGAACGTAGGGAAACCTAAGCGGCTCAATCGCATACGCGATCTCAACCCTTTCCATTTCCGGGTACTTAAACACCACCACGCCGCCTATAGCCCGGTTGGCCTCCCGCAGGCGCTCCCAGGGCGATACTTTCAGGGCCTGCGAGCCGGTCAGAATAAACGCGGCATCCAGCCCCGCTACGGTACGTATCGGGGCGAACCGGTCTTTCCCCTCCCATTTCTTCCTCAGCGCCAGCTGGATATCACGTGCCTCCCCCGGGGTCACCTTCCAGCCATGGAGCTGCCGAAATCTCATTTGTTCCCCTCTCGCCCGGCCATCGTATAATGCCCATCTTGTGCGGGACAGCCTGTGGCTGTCCCCTCTGTCCCCATGAACCACCACGCCCCCATCGAAATCAACGCTCGTGAAAAAGACGGCGTGCATTTTCTCGAATTGCACGGCCGCCTCACCATCGGCGAATCCGCCGACCAGTTGACGGATGCGCTCCAGTCTGCGCTGAGCAATGGCGCGCGAAAAGTGATCGTGAATCTCGACGGCGTGCCGCAGATCGACAGTTCCGGGATTTCGTCTCTGGTGCGCACTTCCGTCGCGCTCGGCCGCGTCGGCGGGCAGTTGCACCTCATCTGCGGACCGGGCCGCGTTCGCGACGCGCTCACCGTTACGCGCCTGGTCGAAGCCATCCCCACCTTTGATTCCGAATCCTCCGCCCTCTCCTCGTTCGCTTGAAACAGCTCTGACTCAGAGGTCATGGGTAGTACTATTCTTCGCGTGATGCCCGGATCGCAGCGGATTGTTTGGTTGCTTCTTGCAGCGCTCCTCCTATTCGACTCACCTTCGTGTGCCCAATTTGCGGAACTGAACCATGCAGCCGCGCAAATCACGAAAAAGTTGAAAACCGCTCGGCCCAAAATGGTGGCCGTTGCCGATCTCACCGCCCCGGACGGCTCTATGTCTCCTCAGGGAGACTACTTCGCCTGGTATCTGTCGGTTGCGGTACTCCATTACGGGGGCAAGAAGGTTCCGGTGGCGGACCACGGGAATTTCGACAAGGTAATTTCCGGTTTGGGGCTCACACTCCCTGGGGCATCGTTGTCGGACTCTTTAAAGACGCTGGCGACGCGCGCAAGGCTAGACGTCCTCATTCTCGGTACTGTCGAAAGAACGACCGAAAAATATTCGGTGGCTTTGCAGGCCATCCGTGTGGCCGATGGGAAGATCCTGGACGCAGACAACGTTTCGTTTGCCCGCACCGCATTCATCGACAGCCTGAGTGATCCGTTCCCACCAAAGACGGACTATCCAATTTACAGGCTCGGAGACGATGGAATTTCGTCGCCTTCCTGCATACGTTGTCCCGATCCCTCCTACAATTCATTGGCCAGGGAGCAACGAATCCAAGGAGTTTCGGTTTTTCAAGCGGTCGTTTCACCCGAGGGGCTGATCGTGTATGCTCATCCGGTCAAAGTGCTCGGCTATGGCCTGGATGAGCAAGCATACGAGGTCATCAAGACTTGGAGGCTCAAGCCGGCCACGAACAAACGGCACGAACCCGTCGCCGTGATCGTTCCTATCGAAGTTACGTTCCGTATGTTCTAGGGCTTTCGAGCGCGGGCATTCTCAGAATCGGCCGGTGCGCGAGGCTTGAGGATTTCTTGCTGGTCGCTGATCGCTCAACTCATCCGCCCTTCTTCAGTTCTGCCAGCACCAGCTTGGCCAATTCCTTCAGCGTCTCAAAGACGCCCACTCCCTGAATCGCCACGCCTTCCAGTATCGGCTCGCCTTTCTTCTGCAGTTGTTTTGCCAGCGCGTCCACCGGCAGCGCGTTCGGCAAATCCCGCTTGTTCAGTTGCAGTACATAGGGAATCGTCGCGAAATTCAAATTGTGTTCTTTCAGATGTTCTTGCAGGTTTTCCAGCGTCTCGAAATTGGCGTCCAGACGTTCTTCTTGGGAATCCGCCACGAACGCGACTCCGTCCGCGCCCTTCAGAATCAACTTGCGGCTGGCCTCGTAGAACACCTGCCCGGGCACCGTGTACAAATGAAACCGCGTCTTGAATCCCCGCACCGTTCCCAGGTCCAGCGGCAGAAAGTCGAAAAACAGCGTGCGGTCCGTCTCCGTCGCCAGAGACACCATCTTCCCCTTCTGGTTCTGCCCTGTGTGGTCGTAAATCCACTGCAGGTTCGCGGTCTTTCCGCCAAGCCCCGGACCGTAGTACACGAGCTTGCAGTTGATTTCGCGTGCGGGAAAATTGATGAAAGGCACTTGTCGTCAACCCGAAATTTCGGCCACAAACTTATAGCATACGCGCATCCGGCTGGCCAACTTCCTCTCCCCCCGCGCGGTGCGTTTCGCGCTGCTCTCTTTAGTCTCCGCGAGAACCCCTGCTCAACCCACGTTTATTTTCGCGCTTGCCGCCGTTCGGTAACACCCTGAGCCATCCGGACGCTCCCCCACGCGGTTCTGATTCCGGCTCGGCGTGGCAATTGGCAGCTTGCCGGGCCGCGACCGGCTGTTGCTAAGCTAGACTGCTTTGCCGCGGCCTGTCTTCGTTCCTGCGAACTAAACATTTTGGGTTTGACGCGTCAAAAGACAGAAGGAGAAGCTCGATGAGAACCGAATGGACAACGGCGTTCCCGGCCCTTATTGTCACAACCGTCTTCTTAATTTCTTCAGCCGCGCCATCACCAGGACAAAAATCCCCCGGGCTCCCTCTCGACAAGCTCGAACTCCACAATGTAAAAGCGCAGCCGGTCACCTATCTTGGCCGTCGTGCTATGCGCATCACCGATGCCGCTCCGGAGGGCCTGGATGACGCGGGCCGCTTCGCCGTCGTTCCCGGCACTTCCTTTCAGAATGGAACGATCGAGGTGAACCTGGCCGGCGACACTGCCCCCGACGCTCCGGAGAACCAGCGGGGCTTTGTCGGCGTCGCATTTCGCATGACTCCGGACAGGTCTCACTTCGAATGCTTCTATCTGCGACCGAAAAACGGCCGATCCAACGACCAATTGCAGCGAAACCATTCCGCGCAGTACATCTCCATCCCCGGATTCGGATGGCAAAAGCTCAGGTCGGAAAGCCCTGCGAAGTATGAGTCGTACGTGGATTTGGTCCCGGGGCATTGGACGCAGGTGAAAATCCAGGTCGCCGGGTCGCGCGCGTCGCTCTATGTGAACGGCGCTGCGCAGCCTACCCTAATCGTGAATGACCTCAAACAACCGCCGGTGGCCGGTGCCGTTGCACTCTGGGTCGGCGTCGGAACCATTGCTCATTTCTCAAGCCTTAAGGTCACGTCCTAACTGTCTCTGTTGCGGATCGCCGGGCGCGACCGGCCAGTAATATCAATTACTTTAAGGGCGAAGTTGCCCGCGGATCGGCAGCAGACATCCTGCGACAATCAATCAGGATGCGAGAGCGTCAAAATACCCGCGTAGTCGTCGTCCGGGTCGCGGATCGGCTGGAAACCAAGCTCGGCGAGTTGGGCGGAAATTTCCGCGGCACGTTCCGGCGACTTGGCTTCGACCACCAGCGCCTGCGGGCCCCAGGCCGTAATCATGATGTTTCGAGCCTTGCAGAATTCGCGCGCCGGCTCGAGCCACGGTGGATTCTTTGACCGGGAGAAAAGAGGCATGGAGAGAAGCATACCCAGCCGGGGTTGGAAGGGCCGGAGACTCCACCACGGCTGTATCTAAAGTCGCATTACGCGCTGTCGCGCATAGTCAGCGCCCTTTTCTTCTTCGCTTGTCCACCTCAACAATGCGAAAATATCGTTAGCCCCGCAACCCGCCAAATCTCATGCTGGAGGTCCTTCATGGCCGCAAGAAACAAACTCAACAAGGTTGCCGCATCCGCCGGAGCCGCCGCTGGCCGCGCCACGCGCAATGCCAAAAAAGTCGCCAAAGCCGCCAAGGTTGCCCGCAAGGAATTCGAGGCGCTCTCCAAACAATTCAACGCGCTCGCCCGCGACGTCAAGAAAGCCAGCCTCCGCGTCCAGCGCACCCTGCGTTGATCCCGATTGGGTCTGCGCTCGCTTTCCCATGCGCCACGGTGCCGGGTGTCAAGCGCCTCCATTCTCCCGCTCCCGCCGCATCTCCAGCCACCGCCGCTCGGCCCCTACACTTTTCCCCCTACGCTCCTCCGCTTTGCCGCCCCGGAAAACTGCTGTGCTTCCCTCCGCTCCCCCATGCCTGCATTGATTTCTCGATTTCCCTCTGTTAGCATTCGGCGCATGTCCAAGGCGAGGAAGGCCTCTTCCGGCACGTCGGCCCGCTCCCAAGCCCCTGCGCGGGGCAGTTCCAACCCGCAGAAGAAAAAGAATTTAGCCCCTCCGCCGCCGCAGCGCGGAGGCGTCGAGCTTGCCGACCCTCGCGTCCAGGCTCAACTCAAGCTCTACGACGAAGCCTTGGCTCTTTTTCACCAACAGAAGTTTCAGCGCGCTAAACTGGAACTCGAGAAGGTCCTCGAAGGGCCCAGCAAGGAACTCGCCGATCGCGCCCGCATGCATATCAAAATCGCCGATCAGCGCATGAAACCTTCTCAAGAACAAACTCCCCGCACCGCCGAGGACCATTACCAGCGCGGCGTGGCCATGATGAATCTCGGCCGCTGGGACGAAGCGCGCGAAAGCCTCGATAAGGCGCGCAAACAGGCTCCCAAGGCCGATCACGTTGTCTACGCCCTTGCCGCCCTGGACTGCCTTACCGGCGAAGCCGATTCCGCCCTCGCCAATCTGAAAATCGCCATCGAGCTTCGCTCCGCCAATCGTTACCATGCGCGTAACGACGAAGACTTCGCGTTTCTCCAGGAAGACCCGCGTTTCACCGAACTGCTCTATCCGGAAAAAGACGGAACTGTGGGTTGAAACATCCGGAAAGTCCGGGAAGGCCATGCACGAAAGACTTGGCAAAGCTCGCATTTACGGAACCGTCGTCGCTCTTGCCCTGGTGCTGTTGACCGTCGCCTGGAGGCTGCTGCGCTGACGTTCGCACCGCCGCCGCGGCTTCGTTCGTTCATGTTCGGTTCGCGCCTTCACTTTCACAAGATCGCCGCGGAAATCGGTCGCGCCGGTGACGCTTTCCAGGCTTCTTCCTTGCGGGAATGCGCGTGAATAGGAAAAACCCACCCATCGCTCGTGGTTTGAACGTTGTCGCTCTCGGCGGCGGCACCGGCCTTTCTACTCTCCTGCGCGGCCTGAAACATCTCGTTGCTCCGCGGCACGATCCTTTCCCTACACTGAAGCGCCCCATCGCCGATCTCGCCGCCATTGTCACCGTTACCGACGACGGAGGCAGCTCCGGCCGCCTTCGCCGCGAAAACCGTATCCTGCCTCCCGGTGACATTCGCAATTGCATGGTGGCCCTCTCCAAGGACGAAGCGCTGCTCGGCAGATTATTTCAATATCGTTTCCACGCTGGCCGCGGGCTCCAGGGACACAATTTTGGAAATCTTTTTTTGGCCGCGCTCACCCACGTCACCGGAGACTTCGTCGAAGCCGTGCATGTCTCCGGCCGGGTCCTGGCCATTCGCGGACGCATTTTTCCCTCGACGATCTCCAACGTTACTCTCGAGGCCATTCTCGAAAACGGCCGCAAAATCGTCGGCGAAACGAAAATCAGCGCTTGCCGCAGGCCAATCAGGAAGGTCAAGCTTTCCCCCCGTGGCGTCCGTCCCCTGGCGGAAGCCATTGACGCCATCAAGAATGCCGATTTGATTCTTCTCGGGCCGGGCTCTCTTTACACCAGCGTCATTCCCAATCTGCTGATTCCCGAAATCGCCGCCGCCATCGCCCGCTCCCGTGTTCCGCGCATCTATATCGCCAACCTGATGACCCAACCCGGCGAGACCACCGGTTACACCCTCTCGGAACATCTTCGCGCCATCGAGCGCCACGTCCCGGAGCGCGTTGTCGACTGGGTCGTGGCCAATCGCCAGCCGATTTCTCCCGAAGTGGCGCGCCGCTACCGCCGCCAGGGCGCGGAACGCGTTATCGTGGACCTGCCGGTCCTGCAAAAATTGAAAGTGCGCGTGGTCCTCGACAACCTCCTGGAAGAGCACGGCGTTCTTCGTCACGACTCCGCGCGCCTGGCCCGCCTTCTTCTCGAGGAATTCCTCTCCGGCGGCGTCCACCGCTGAATTGTCCTCGCCGGCGTCCTCTTTTTTCCCGCAAAGGAGTAACTCATAAGTTTTCTTTCGTCTCGTCAACGACGTTCCGCGCACGGCTTCATGCTATAAACAGTCAAGACAAGGTTCGGCTCCCTGATCGCTTCGGTCTTTCGGTTACCGAGGTGCCTCGTGGAAAACGATCGCCGGCGCGCTCCCCGCTACCCTTTCATCGCCAACGTCGAGCTTACGGAAGAAGCCAGCCAGGCCCGTTTCCAGATGCGCGTCAGTGAAATCGGCCTCCATGGCTGTTATATCGATATGGTGAATCCGCTGCCCGAGGGAACTGCCGTCCATGTAAAGATCTTCTGTGATGACGGCTTTTTTGAAGCTAAGGCTTCGGTGGTTTATTCACAGGCCAATTTTGGAATGGGCCTCAGCTTCCGCGAAGTTCAGCCTTTCTTCATGGCCACGCTCAAAAAGTGGCTCCTCAAGGCCATGCTCGCCGCAAAATCCCAGGGCGGTTGAGCCTCCGCACGTCCATCGAAACACGTTAGGGCAAACGGGTTTAACCACATTTGTGCTGTCGGCCCCCTGTTTCGCGAAAAGCCCCTTGGACACTCGCGGCAAATCTCAAGGGAGAGGGCTGGGCCACTCGACCAAAAGGCGCTTGACTCACCTCATAAGATGACTTATAGTCATAAATGAACATAGGTCAGCATGGCCCCTCTCGCACCATCTCCCTCCCCTCGCCGCGTACGTCGCAGCGCCGAAATCCGCGAACGCCTCTTCCGCTCCGCTCTCCTCCTGTTCGCCCAAAAGGGTTTTGCCGAAACCACCGTCGAAGACATCACCGAAGCCGCCGACCTCGGTAAAGGCACCTTCTTTAACTATTTCCCCAGCAAAGACCACATCCTCATGGCTTTCGCCGAAATGCAGATACGCAAGCTCGAGGTTTTTGTGCACGACGTGCGCGGAACACGGGATCCCATGCCGCAGATCCTGCGCGCTCTTATGTCCCGCATGACGGAAGAGCCCATTCGCAATCCCGAAATCGTCCGCGCTCTGATTCAGGCCAATCTGACGTCCGCCGCCGTGCGTCGGGAAATGGCGCGCTTGCACGACCGCAATCGCGAGTTGCTCGCCGAGTTGATCCGCGGCGGCCAGCAGCGCGGCGAAGTTCGCGCTGATCTTCCGGCCGAGGAGATCGCTCAGGTGTGGCGCCAGATGATCTTCGGCACTTTGCTGTTCTGGTCTCTCATCGGGGACAACTCGCTGCCCCAGCGCATCGAGTTGGCCATCGGCATCTTGTGGACCGGACTCGCGCCCCGATCCCCCGGCGGCTCGGATTCCGTCGGGAAAAGCGGCAGCGAGGTGCTTTCGTGACGCGCAAGCGAATCATCATCGTCGCGCTGCTGGCCGCCGCGGCGATCACCGCCACCGCTCTTTATGCGGCCTGGTTCCGCAGAGATAACTCGCTGCAGGGTTCCGGCACCGTGGAAGCCAGGAACATCCTCGTCGGTTCCAAGGTCGGCGGAAGGGTCACCCAGGTTCTCGTGCACGAGGGTGACACCGTCCAGCCTGGCCAGGTGCTCGTCACGTTTGACGACAAAGAGTTGAAAGCTTCGCTCGAGCAGGCGCGTGCCGATGCCGTCAAGGCAGAACGCGGCTATCGTCCCGAGGAAATCGCGCAAGCCCGCGCTTCCTTGGCGCAAGCCAAAGCCGATTACGAGTTGAAAAAAAACGGCTACCGCAGGGAAGACATCGCCGCCGCGCAAGCCGACGTTGACCGCACTACCGCCGAAGAAAAGCGCACCCAGCTCGATTTCCAGCGGTATGACGCCTTGGCCCAAAAGGATCTCGTTTCACGCCAGCAGCGCGATGCCGCCGAGGCCGACTGGAAGATGGCCGTGGCCCGGAAACAAAGCGCCATCGAGAAGCTACAGCAGTTGCAGCGCGGCTACCGGCCCGAAGAAATCGCCGCCGCCGAAGCCAACTTCAACGAGGCCCAGGCCGTCTACGAAAAATATCGGCGTGGAAATCGCCCGGAGGATATCGCCGCCGCCCGGGCCTTGCTGGCATTTCAGGAAGCGCAATTTCGCGAGCGCCAGGTCGTCTCTCCGTCCGCCGCCACCGTCGAAGTGCTCGATATCCGCCCGGGCGACCTCGTCTCCCCAAACGTCCCGGTCGCCACTCTGCTCGAACGCGACCAGCTGTACGTCCGCATCTACATTCCCGAAACCGAAATCGGTCGCGTCCAGCTTGGCCAGCAGGCCGACATTCGCGTCGATTCCTTTCCCGGCCAGGTTTTCCCCGGCAGCGTCGAACAAATCAATCAGAAGGCCGAGTTCCTCCCGCGCAACGTGCAGACCCGCGACGAGCGCGTCCATCAGGTCTTCGGCGTGAAAATCCGCGTCGCCGATCCTTCCAACCACATCCGCGCCGGCATGGCCGCCGATGTGACTCTGAAAGACGCCGGGTAAATGGCCTCCGCCCCGCCAACGCCGCACAACGGCGCGGAAATCGCCGTCTCTGCCGAACGCCTCGTCCGCAAATTCGGCGACTTCACCGCCGTCAGCGATGTCAGCCTCACCATCAGGCGCGGAGAAATCTTCGGCTTTCTCGGACCCAACGGCAGCGGCAAAACCACGGTGATCAAAATGCTCACCGGCTTGCTTCCTCTGACCGCCGGCGAAGCAACCGTCCAAGGCCTGAACGTTCGCACCGATGCCGAGGCCGTTCGCGAGCGGATCGGCTACATGTCCCAGAATTTCAGCCTCTATCCCGATCTCACCGTCGCCGAAAATCTCACCTTCTACGGTCGCATCTACAGCCTCCCGCCCGATCGCCTGAAGCGGCGCATGGCGGAAATCGTCGAACTCAATGGTCTCGCGCCTTATCTGAACCGGCTCGCCGCGCAACTCTCCGGCGGCTGGAAACAGCGCCTCGCCCTCGGCTGCGCCATGCTCCACGAACCCAAGCTGCTCTTCCTCGATGAGCCTACCGCCGGAATCGACCCGGTCGCGCGCCGCCAGCTTTGGGATTTAATCTTCGATCTCTCCGCGCACGGCATCACGTTCTTCGTCACCACTCACTACATGGACGAAGCGGAGCGCTGCAATCACGTAGCCTACATTTATTTCAGCAAACTCATCGCCGACGGCAGCCCCGAGCAACTCAAGCAACTTCCCGACCTCCAGCCCCGCGGCACCAGGCGCATCGAAATCGACACTCCGGAAGTCACTCGAGCCCTCCGTCTCGTTCGCCAGATTCCCGCTTTTCGCAGCGCTACTATTTTCGGGCAGTCCATCCACGCCCTCGTCGAAGACCACATCGATCTCGACTCCCTCCGGACCACCTTGCTCCAGAGTGACATTCGCGTCGCCGATATCCGCCCCCTCGCCCCCAGCCTCGAAGACGTCTTCGTCGAGCTGACCTACAAGTACAGGGACCTCCAGGAAGTTTCCCATGCGTGATTTTTTCCGCGGCTTCGGCGCCGTCTTCTACAAGGAAAGCCTGCACGTCCGCCGCGACTTCGCCACTCTGTTCTTTTCCTTGATCATCCCCATTCTCCAGATGATCGTGCTCGGCTTCGGCATCGACACCAACATTCGCCAGATCAACACCGTCGTCTTCGATGCCGCCTCCACCCAGCAAAGCCGCGAACTTCTCGACCGCTTCAGAAATTCCGACACCTTTCGCATCATCCGCTACGTTCAGAATGACCGCGACCTCAACGACGCCATCATCTCCGGCAAAGCCCGCGTCGGCGTCAAAATCCCCGTCGATTATTCCGACCGCCTCTTGCACGGCATGAGCGCCCAGGTGCTCGTGCTCATCGACGGTTCCGATTCCTCCGTCGCCGGGCCCGCCATCGACGTCACCACCGCCATCGGACTCGACGAATCTCTGCGCCGCGCCCTCTCCACCAACGCTTCCTTCGCCGTGGACATGCGCCCCAAGCTGCTTTTCAACCCCAACTCCCGTTCTCCCAATTTCTTCCTTCCCGGCCTCACCGCCGTTCTCTTGCTCAACGTCACCACCTTCCTCACCGCCTTCTCCATCGTCCGCGAAAAGGAGCGCGGCACCCTCGAGCAGCTTTTCGTCACTCCCGTGCGGCCCATGGGTCTGCTGCTCGGCAAGCTGCTCCCCTATTTGTTCATCGCCTTTTTCGAACTGTGCCTCATTCTCTTCAGCATGCGTTTCATTTTCCTCGTTCCCATTCATGGCAGCGTCATCCTGCTCGCCATTTTTTCTCTGCCTTACATTTTTGTGTGCCTTTCGCTGGGCATCCTGATTTCCAGCAAAGCCGGAACCCAGGCCCAGGCCATGCAGTTGGCCTTTCTCACCATTCTTCCCAGCATCTTCTTCTCCGGCTACATTTTCCCCCGCGAAACCATGCCCCTTTTCTTCCAGGGCCTCAGCTACCTCGTTCCCGCCACCTACTTCATCAACATCACTCGCGGAATTATTCTCCGCGGAGCGGGCCTCCAGCACCTCTGGTCCGACGCTCTCATGCTTTTCGCCATGGGTTCCTTCCTCCTCATCATTGCCGCCCGCCGTTTTCAGAACAAAGTCATCATGGCGTAGGCTCCCGGTTTGGATTACCCGGCGCTTCCGGCGTATTCTGCTGTTTGTCCGGCGAATCGAGGAAACTTCGTGTCTTGTCCCGTTTGCGAAAAGCGGAAAGCCGTGCGCTTCTGTCCCGCCAAGGCGGAGAAAATCTGCGCGGTCTGTTGCGGCACCGGGCGCGAGGTCACCATCGACTGCCCCGTCGATTGCTCCTACCTCGCCGCGGCCCACCGCTACGAAGACCAGCAGCAGCGCTCCCTTCCCGCCGATACCCCTTTTCTCGAAGACCGCATTCCCGGCGAGGTCATTCACGACCATCAGCAGTTGATGGCCGCCCTGGCGTTTACCATCGCCAAGTTCTGCGCGGCCCAGCCCTCTGCCGCGGATCCCGACGTCCTCGCGGCTCTTCAGGCCCTCGCCGAAACCTACAAGACCCTCGGCTCCGGCCTCTATTACGAGCGCCCGCCGGTCCTCCCCTTGCCGAAAGACCTCTACGCCGCCCTCACCGCCTTCCTGAATGACATCAAGCAAAAAGCCTCGGCCGCCGGTCTGCCGGCCCTCCGCGACGCCGACATCTTTCACGTCGTGGTGTTTCTCTTTCGCATGGGTCTGCTCCGCACCAACGGCCGCTCCCGGTCGCGCCGCTTCATCGAGTTTCTGCGCGGTCAGTTCCCGCAGGCGCCCGAGCTCAAGCGCGAAGAATCGCGCATCATCGTTCCCTGATCATTCACGCTCCGCTGCGGGTCAGCCTCCGCCGCACGCCGCCGCCGGCTTTTCCGTGCTCAGCGCCAGCGACAATTGCGGCCGCTCCACCGGCTTGCGCATTTCTTCCCACGGACGCCCCGCCAAATCCTGCTTCTGCCGGATCCTCGCCACCCGCTCCGCGATTTTCCGTCGGTACTCTTCTGGTGCGTAAGCCTCCCGCGAGTACCACCTGTCGTATTGCCCTGCGAGCCGTGGAAATTTCTCCCGCAGAAACGGCAGAAACGTTCGCGCCGACGCCGGCATCAGAAACAGCACTCCCGCGTTGAACCATTGCGCTCCCGCTTCCTTGGCTGCGGCCGCTAATTCCTCCAACTCGCCTTCCCGGTCGGTGATCCCCGGCAGAAGCGGCGACGCGAACACGCCGGCGTTCAGCCCCGCTTCACGCAGTTGCTTCACCGCCGCAAGCCGCAGGTCCGGCCGCGGCGCCCGGGGTTCCATCAGCCGTGCCAGCCGCGCTCGCAGCGTCGTCACCGTCAAGGTCAGGTGCAGCAGAGACCGTCGCGCGATCTCCTGGAATACATCGATATCCCGCACGATCTGATTCGACTTGGTGATCACCGAAATACTCAGCCCGTCGTGCCGCGCCAGCTCTTCCAGGCACGCTCGCGTTACGCCGTATTCCCGCTCGGCTGGCTGGTATGGGTCGGTGGCCGTTCCGATGGCGATGTGCTCCGGCGCAACCCCGCCGGACGCCGCCGAAAAGTATGAGTACTTCCGCGCGATCTCCCGCGCCAGCAGAGCCGCCGCGTCCCGCTTCACAAAAATCTTCCGCTCGAATTCGCTGCCGTCCAGTTCCATGTACTCGTGCGTGTACCGCGCGTAGCAGTATTTGCACCCGAATTCGCAACCCCGGTAAGGATTGATGGTCCACTCAAAGGGCACTCGCTCCGAATCGCACTTGTTCAGGATCGACCGCACAGGAAGAGCGAAGTACTCCGGCCGCTCCCGCGAACTCCTGCGGCTCTCCGCGGGTGGGGAAGAAGCGGCGAGGCGGGCGATGCCGACCAGTGGCGCCGGAGCGCCAGGCTCAGCGGAAGCAGCGGCATCACGCCGTCCGCCCGGCCGTCTTGGTAAACGGTCCTGCGCGGCCGCCGGCGGAGGGCAATCCGCGCTGCGGTTTGGCGTTCTGCTGTTGCCGGGGCACTCGAGCGGGGCAAGCCCGGGTACCCCTCTGTTTGGGCTGTGTTCAGGGCGAATCGGAAAGAGACTTTCGGAGTTGGGTACAGCGCGGCGTCGCCGGCCGGAAAATCCCGGCGACGGAAGAGGAGAGAAGAGGGAAGAAAGAACTGGGGACATAGCCCACCTCGTACTCGTTCAGTATTTCGCTTTTTCTTCGCTTTTGTCAAGTTATATCTTCGCTTGTTATTCGCCCATCGCCCGTCGCGTCTCGCAACCCTCCGTCACTCCGGTGATTGCCCGTTGGCCTCCCGGCCCTCGGGCGGTATCATTGCTTCGGTGCACACGGCTCGATTGGCAAATACCCGGATCGCGTTTCCGCGCTCCCTCCACCTTGGGACGAAGCGCATCAGCCTCGCGGCTGCGGCGGCATTGTTGCTCGCCTCCCCGCGCCTCTGGGCGCAGGCAAAACCCGCCACGCCTGCTGCTCCGCCTTCCGCGGCTCCAAAGGGTCCTCAGACCGGCCCTCCTGCTCCGCAGTCCCGCCATTTCCCTATCTTGTTGATTATTTCCGGCGCGAACCCCGGCTGGGGCGCGCGCATCGGCATGAAAGGCCTCGAGCGCCTCGAACGCGACGGTTATCCACCCATCCCTCTTGAACCCGGTGATGTTTCTCAAGATACGACGCCCATGACCTGGACCTACCATGCGAAAGACACCGCGACGGCTGCTGACGTGACCGTTCACTTGGTCCGCGAGCCTTGCATGGTCGGCCTGGACACGAAATACACCTTCAGCGTGGCGTTGGATCACGCCCAAATCGGCACTCTGAAAGGCTGCGCGCGCATCGCTCCCGACCAGTTCCCGGAATTCAAGCAGAAGAATCTCGATGACGACGATCCCGATAAGAAGAAAATCGGTCCTCCTCCCATCACTAATTTTAAAATGCCCGTCGCCGTGGCTTACCTGGACTCCGCCGGACGTGTGGTCCTGAAGCGCGGCTCTGCCCCTCGCATCGTCGCTCCCAAAGGCTCCCAGCTTTCTCTTTCGCATGACGGCAAGCGCCTCTTGTTCACCCGCGAAGATACCGGCGGCGGCCACACCGTCCTTTTGTTCGACTCCTCTACCGGAAAAACCACCGAACTTCTTCGCGGATTGGTCCAGGAGCAGCAGGCCTTCTGGTCCCCGGATGACTCCAAAATCGCCTTCCTGAAATCCGAGGGCGGCACTTCGCAAATCTGGGTTGCTCCCGCCGCCTCACCCGACCAGGCCACCCAACTCTCCGCCACCCCGATCGCCTATCTCGACGGATGGGCGGACAACCACACCGTCGTCGCGGCCAATACCGACTCCTTCCTCTGGATCACCGATGATGGCGGCACCGCCCAGGTCCTTTCCGCTCGCGACCTCTGCGGCCCCGATTTCGAGGCTTCCACCGCAGACCCCGTCCGCGTCAGTCCCATAAACCCCGATTTGTTGCTGGTCTCCGCCGCCATCCTCAAGCCTCCCTCCGGTTCCGCCACCGACCCCAAAACCGGCTACGGCGCCGGCCTCTTCTTTTACGAACTGCGCTCCAAAAGGCGCACTCTGCTCACGCCCCCGGAGGCCTTCGCCACTCAGGGCGAGTGGTCCCGTGACAGCCTCCAGGTCTTCTTCACCAACCGCGAGAAGCGCGGCGATGTCACCGACCGCATCTTCTGGGACGCCTCCGATCTAAAACGCTATCTGGTCGGCAGCAACCTGGTTATCGGTGAGTAGGCCTTCTTAGAATCCCGCCGCCGAAAAAGTACTATTGCCGCTTTCGACTCGGGCGCCGCTTCCGCCCCAACCTCTTCGCCTTCTCCCCTCTATACTCTGAGGATGGCGACCCCTCCCCAGGCTGTGGCTCCCAAGCCCGTCAATATCCTTGTCCTCGACGAGGACAATCAGAACTCCTCCTCGCTTCGCCAGATTCTCGATTCCGAAGGCTGGCGCGTCCGTATCGTGCACGAAGCACAGCACTTAATGGTCGAGCTCCGTTCCGCGGATTGGTCGCTTATCATCGCCAACGTCTCCCTTATCGACCTCGAATCCGCCGCTTTCACCATCATCCGTGAATTGGCCACCGTCCCGGTGGACGAGGGTGGCCGCCTCCGCGCCCTCTTCCTCATTCCGGAAATGACCGGCAATCAGTACGCCGCTCCCCTCGAGTCCGCTCGCCTGCCCTACGTCGTCCGCCCTTACCACCTCCACGACTTCCTCGAAAAAGTCAGCGACCTGCTTGTCGAAATCAAGGTTATTGACGCCCCCCTGCGCCAGGTCCGCCACGAATTCGGCGGCTTGCGCAAGAAAAAGCAGCAGTCCGCCCGCACCAACTCCATGTTCGCCTCCCGTGATTCCTACAGCTACACCGACGAGGAACTTGCGGAATACGAACGCCAGGAAAGCGAACTCTCGAAGAGCAAGCGCAATAAGCCTCGCACCAATCTCGGCGATCCGCGCCGCTAACCCGCTCCTCTAGAATGACCGCGCAAGAAAAACCCGCGCCCGCGTTCTAACTCCGAATCGTCCCTCGGGACGCCTGGAGGCTTCATGGAACGCACTTTCTTCGGCGCTGTGCTTGGTTCGCTGGCGGGCTTTTCTTCTCTCGGCCTGCTCGGCTTTCTCTGGTCTTCTTCTCCGGTGCCATCGGGCCCCCAAAAGCCCGAAAGCGACTGGCGCCTTCTCGACCCCGTCACCTACGAAAACATCAGCCTCTTTCCGGTTGTGGCCTCTTCTTCGCCGGACACCGGCGAATTCGTCACCCTCGACGAAGCGCTCTCCACCGGCGACGTAATCGTTCGCGAGCAGGGCAGCGAGGGTCTGGCGCGCAGCCGTGATGGCCGCGTGATCTCCGACTATCCCAGGGGCGCATCCGTCAACCAACTCGTGCTGATTAACCGCGGCAAGCGCCCCGTCTTGCTCCTCGCCGGCGAACTCGTCAGCGGTGGCAAGCAGGACCGCATCATCGGCAAGGACCGCATCGTTCCCGTCGGCGCGGACCCTCTGCCCCTCGATGTTTTCTGCGTCGAACACGGCCGCTGGTCCTCCGGCGCGAATTTCTCCGCCGCCAAAACCATCGTCCATCCCAGCGTGCGCGAACAGGCAGCCGTCGAGCAGGACCAAAGTCGCGTCTGGGGCGCCGTTCGCGGTGGCTCTACTGCCGCTCCCGCTCCTGCTGCGCCCGCCCCGCGGCTCTCGCGTTCGGAACTCTCCGCCACCATCGCCAGCGACGCCCCTACCGAATCCTACTCCGCCATTTACAAATCGCGCCAAGTCGGCGTCTCCGTGGATAATTTCGTTGATGAACTGCAGCGCCGCTTCGCCAGGGAAACCTCCGGCTTAAAAGGCGAGCGCGTCGTCGGTGTGATTGTCGCTTACGGCGGCGAAGTCGCTTGGAGCGACATCTTCGCCTCCCCGGATCTCTTCCACCAGTACTGGCACAAGCTCCTCCGCAGCTACGCGGTAGAAGCGCTCGCGCGGCCAACCGTTCGCGAAGTCGCGTCCCGCGATGACGCCCGCGAATTCCTCCGCCGCCTGAACGGCCGCATCAAGGAAGAAACCGAGCCGGGCGTGTACCGCTGGCGCGAAATCAATGAAGGGCGTCTGTCGCTCATCGAGCTGGACGCTCTGCAGCCCAAGCCCATCATGCTGCATCGCTTGCTGCTCCGCCGGACCAGTTAAACGCTCCTCCTTTTTTGCGGAATCACGATCGTCTATTGCTCCATGCGGCGGACTTCGCTTCGGTCCGTAGTGCTTTTCAGGAGTTCGCTCACACTCCCGCTCCACGCCGGATGCTTCAGCCCCGGTGCGATCTCCGCCAGCGGTTCCAGCACAAACCGCCGCTGCAGCATCCGCGGGTGCGGCACCTGCAACTCCGGCGTTTCAATAACCTCGTCCCCGTATAACAAAATGTCCAGGTCAATCAGCCGCGGACCCTTGGGAAACTCTTTCTTGCTGCCCATCTCTTTCTCGATGCCCCGCAGCGCGCGAAGCAGTTCCGCCGGTTCCCATCGCGTCTCGGCTTCCACCGCGCAGTTCAGAAACCACGGCTGCTCCCGGTAGTCCAACGGCTCCGTTTCATAGAAGCTCGATGTTTTTCTAACCTCTACCCCAGCAGCCGGCAACCTCGCGATCGCCGCCAGCAAATTCCCCCTCCGCTCCCCGACATTGGACCCAAGCGACAGATACACCAATGCCGTTCTCTCTTTTTCCGCTTGCATTTTACGTAAGGAAATAGTAATATGACTCCCGAGTAGCGCTGCGCTTCCCCTGCGTCGTCCGGTTCTCTCTTTCTCGAAACCCTAACTCCTTCGTTTTCACTTCCTTTGCAGACCCCGCAGCCTAAGCCCTTTCCTTTGATATCGTTGCAAAATCAGGGGAGGGTGGGGCTCGCTTCCTCTGCTGAAAGCAAAGGGCTTAACTCAGAAAAGCCTCGGCTGCCGTCGCGGCAGCTCCCGCCCGAAGTACTCATAAGCCCGCTGCGTCGCCACTCGCCCTCGCGGCGTCCGGTCGATCATCCCGATCTGCATCAGGTACGGCTCGTACATTTCCTCGATGGCGTCCTCTTCTTCGCTGAGCGCCGCGGCCAGCGTCCCCAGCCCCACCGGCCCGCCTCCGTACTTATCGAGCAGCGCCAGCATCAGGTTGCGGTCCACTTCGTCGAGTCCGTTCTCGTCCACGCCCAGCATCGCCAGCGCTTCCTGCGCCACCGGCCGCGTGATGCGCCCCGCCGCCCGCACTTGCGCAAAATCGCGCGCGCGCCGCAGCAGCCGGTTGGCCACCCGCGGCGTCCCCCGGCACCGCCGCGCAATCTCTTCCGCGCCGCCTTCTTCCATCTCGATATTCAGGATCTTCGCCGACCGCCGCAGAATCACCAGAAGGTCCTCCGGCTCGTAAAAATCCAGCCGGTGCACGATGCCGAACCGCGACCGCAGCGGAGCGGTGATCAATCCCGCGCGCGTCGTCGCTCCGATCAGCGTGAAATGGTTCAGATGAAAAGGATGGATGCGCGCCCCCGGTCCCTGCCCGATCACCAGGTCCACCCGAAAGTCCTCCATCGCCGGATACAACACTTCTTCCACGGCGGCTTGCAGGCGGTGAATTTCATCCAGAAAAAAAACTTCACGCAGCTCCAGCGAAGTCAGAATTGCCGTCAAGTCTCCCTTGCGCTCCAGCAGCGGCCCCGCGCTGGTTTTGATCGGCACATCCAGTTCGTTCGCGATGATTTGCGCCAGCGTCGTTTTTCCCAGCCCCGGAGGCCCGTACAGCAGCACGTGATCCAAAGCTTCGCCGCGGCTCCGCGCCGCTTCGAGGGCGATCGCGATATTTTCTTTCACGCGTTTTTGTCCGATGTATTCGCTCAGCCGCTTCGGCCGCACGCTGGCGTCGAGCCGCGCGTCTTCGTCGAATGCCGCGCCGGAGACGATCCGTCCGCCGCGTTCGCGAGCGTCTCTCGCGCCTTGCATCATCATCCGTTTTGCCGTTCCATCCGCCATGCGTTTCTTGGAAACAAGAAAGCTGTTATGAACCTCAACTTAACCGCTGGAATTGTCTCATGCGCTCACGCGCCGCTCGTCCCTTCTCTGCTTCCTTGCCTCCTTGTCTCGCTGCTTCAGGTTCGCGCTGCTCTGCCCTTCGGAGCGGTCAGCGATTGCAGCGCTGCTTTCAGCAGCTTCTCGAAATTCGCCGTTCCTGTTTCGCGCTTTCCCTCCGTCACGGCGCTTTCCGCGGTTCGCCCATCGTAGCCAAGGTTCACCAGCGCGGAAACCACGTCCGCCTCGACTCCCGCCGGCGAAGCGATCACCACTTTCTCTTCGACGATGGTCACCGCTTCCAGCTTGTCTTTCAATTCCACGACCATCCGCTCGGCAGTCTTCCTGCCCACGCCGGGAATCTTCGTCAGCCGCGCCAGGTCGTTTCCGCGAATCGCCGGAACCAGTTCTTCCGCGCTCATCCCGGAAAGAATCTTCAGCGCCAGCGAAGGTCCCACGCCGGAAGCGGAAAGCAGCAGCTCGAACAGATGCTTTTCGCGCGCGCTCAGAAATCCATACAGCGCCAGCGCGTCCTCGCGCACGTGGGTATGAATCAGCAGCGTCACTTCGGTATGCAGTTCGCCCAGCGCCGCGTACGTGGAAAGGGGAACCGCCACGAGATAACCTACCCCGCCCACATCCACCAGCACCTGGCTCGGCCGCTTGTCGGCAAGTCTCCCGCGCAGTTGTCCAATCATCGCTTCACGAAGGCGTTTCTCTCAGGATTCACGCGCCGGCAACCGCGCGCGCAAACGAAAAAGCGGCGCCGCCCGCCAGTATTGCCGCCTTTTCTTCGCCTGTCAACGCGCAGGAGGATCTGCGGATACGGCCCGGAAAATCGCAGTCGCGAAACCAGCTAGGCTCCCGCTTTCGCCGCACGCGGCGTCAGGATCGCGAGCACAATCGCGATCAGCAACAGCGCCGGCACGTCGCCGAACAGATGTCCACGATGCTCCGGGTAAGCCACGGCCTGCTCCAACATGATGCCGCCATGCACGGCACTGGACCAGGCGGTGAACCAGATAAGGCTCAAATTCTTGAGCGGGCTGCGCGACGCGAGCAGCAGAAAGACTCCGAGCGTGGCGTAGACGCCCAAAATCATTTGCAAGTACATCGAAGGGCCGCTCCCGTGCCAGATCCAGCCGGACGGCCACATGATCGTCAAAGGATACACACCAAAGATAAAAATGAGGCCCACCACCACGAGCGCGACCCGAAGTGCCGTGAACTTACTGTCGTTGTCCATGGAAGTTCCTCCTGTTTTCTTTCATCGCTTCTGCTCGAAACGAGGGTTTGAAGTGGCTGCATTAAAGCACGAAACATGAGATTGGCGGGCGTCAAAGTCGTGATGTCGTGGCCGTGCGAACAGGGCGCATGAGGCAATCAGGGTTTGCGCTCCTTGACGTCGAGGAGCCTTTGGTGGACGCGCTCGACGGCGCGCAGAAATTCGTCGATTCCTACCGTTGTGAAGGTGAGCTCGTTGGAGAGCGAGGCCATGGTGATGGCGTCGCAGAGCTGCGTAGCTCTGCGGATGCGTTCCGCGGTCAGCAACGGAAGCACCGATTGCGGATCCTGCCGCTTTAATTGGCGCTCCTGCCATTCCTGGACGGCCCACGCCGTTTTGCGCACGTTGTCCACGGCTTCGCGAAATTCTTTCAGGACGCGCTGGTCTATCGAGCCCGAGCGCATGTCGTATTCGAGCTTGACCAGGTCCGCGCAAGCCTTTTTGAGTTGAAAGTTCACTCCCCAGAATGTCTCGCTGGGAACCAGGAGTTCGACGGCCACTCCCAGCAAATGGCCCTCGGAGTCGCGTCGCACGCCAACGACCCGGGCGTGCAGAGCCTCATGCGAAAGCAGGTTGGTGAGCTCGATCTGACTGCCGACGGACGGATATGTTTTCATTTCTAGCAGGCCGCCCTGCGCGTTCACTTCCGTGGCGCGGCCGCTTTCGCGGAAAATCTTGCCGTCGGGGTCCTGCCAGGTTGCTTCCACGGGCGATACAAAAGGGAAACGCCGGCTGCGTCGTTTGCCGGCGCCGGAGGGCTGCTTCCCGTCGGGCTGCGTCACGGATTCACCTCGATGAAGGAACTGAGCGAAGCTATACCATTACCCAATTGTTTTTGCCAAGCGAAACGCAAGCGGCAACGGGAAGCGACTGTCGCGGGCCTTTTTCGGATTTCGCGCATTCCTTGCTCACCGGGGCGGTCCTTCGCGGATATAATCGGCGGCAAATCATTCCGGGCTCCAGGAACAGATCAAGCCGAAGGAGGACGATGAACTACGACCTGATTGTGGTGGGCGGAGGCGTGGCCGGCTCTTCGCTGGCGCGGCGCATGGCTGCGGGCGGAGCGCGCGTGCTGGTGCTGGAAAAAGAGACGCAATTTCGCGATCGCATTCGAGGCGAGTCGCTGCAGCCGTGGGGCGTGGCGGAGACGCGCAAGCTCGGCATCGACAAAGTCTTGGGAGCGGCCGCGGCGGAGTTGCGCTGGTTCGAGCAAAGCATCAACGGCGACCACGCTTTTCGACGCGAGCTTCCGGCGACCACGCTGTGCGGCGAAGCCATGTGGGGCATCTATCATCCGGAAATGCAGGAGAAGCTGCTGGCGCAAGCGGCGGAAGCGGGCGCGGAGGTGCGCCGCGGCGCGACCGTGCAGCAGATTCAGCCGGGCCGGAATCCCAAGGTGATCGCGGAAGGCGCGGGACAGCCCTCAGAATGCGAGGCCCGCCTCGTGGTCATCAGCGCAGGACGCAATCCGGCTTTGCGCGCCCAACTTGGTTTTCAGGTGCAGCGAGGTTCCATTCCCTTGCTGCTGAGTGGCGTTTTGCTCACCGGGCTTCCCGACGAAGTGGATCATTCCGTGGCGTACGTCGCCAACAACATCTGCACCGGCGCGGTCGCCGCCCTCTTCCCCCAGCGCGGCGACAAGGTGCGCGCGTATTTCGGCTTCCACCCGCAGAATTGTGTGCGTCTTCAGGGAGACGGCGATTTTGACCGCTTCCGCCAAATGTTCACGGCGACGGCGGGAAAGGCCATTCCCTTCGGCGACGCAAAACCGGCGGGGCCGCTGGCTTCCTTCGAGTGCGCAGACGTCTGGGTCGAGCATCCTTACCGCGACGGGGTAGCCCTGGCGGGCGACGCCGCTTCCTCGAACGATCCTTCCTGGGGACAGGGACTCTCGCTTGCGTTCCGGGACGCGAGGGTCCTTTCCGACGAGTTGCTCACGGATAGCGATTGGAATGCCGCAGCGAATCGCTACGCGCAGCGCCACGATTCGGATTACGGCACGGTGAGAAAAGTCACCGGATGGTTCTTTGACGTGTTTCAGCGGCTTGGCCCGGAGGCTGATGCCCGCCGCGGGCGAGCCCTGCCCTTGATTGCACAGGATGCGACTCGCGTCCCCGATGTGTTGTTCAGCGGACCGGAGTTTCCGCTGAATGCGGGTTCGCGTGCGCGATTCTTCGGCGAGGATTGAGCGGCAGCCGGGCCGCGGCAGATACGCTAAACGCTAAAGAAGCGCCCGATTCTCGCGGCGTGGTGGTTTCCGGCGTACACTAGGGTATGGCCGGGCCCTCCAATCTGCCTCTGAATTTCAATCGCGACCGCACCGAGCGTCAGCTCGACTCGCGGCTCGAAGAACTGCTCGCCAAGCTGAAAAAAAACCGTCCGGCCGAGGATCCCTGGCTGGTTCGCCGCGCCTACGAAATTGCCGCGGAGCGCCATCGCGGGCAGTTGCGCAAATCCGGCGACCCGTACCTCACGCATCTTCTCGAAGTCGGGCACATTCTTGCGGACATGCGCATGGACGCCACCACGCTGGCCGCCGCGCTTCTCCACGACGTGATCGAAGACACGGAGTTTCCCATCTCGCGCATCGAAGCGCGCTTCGGACCGGAAACGGCGCGGCTTGTCGAGGGCGTCACCAAGATCGGGCGCCTGAACATGGTCGCGCCCGAAACCCGCCAGGCGGAAAACGTCCGCAAGATGCTGCTGGCAATGGTCAACGACGTCCGCGTGGTGGTGGTCAAGCTTGCCGACCGCCTGCACAACATGCGCACCATCCAGTTCCTGGAGCCGGAGAAGCAGGAACGCATTGCCCGCGAAACGCTGGAAATCTACGCGCCCATCGCGCATCGCCTGGGAATGGGCCTGGTGCGCAACGAACTCGAGGATCTGTCCTTTCGCGTGCTGGACGCCGAAGGCTTCCTGGCCCTGCAAAAGGAAGTGACGGAGAAAGCGCCGGTGCACCAGCGCTTCCTGGACGAAGTGCAGTCCACGATTCGCACGCGGCTGGTGGAAAACAGCATTCCCGCGGAACTCGAAGCGCGGGTGAAGGGCCTCTATTCGCTTCATCAGAAGCTGGTGCGGCAGGAGCGCGGACTCGAGCAGGTTTACGACCTGCTTGCCGTGCGCGTGGTCACGGATACGGAGCGCAACTGCTACGCCGCGCTCGGCGTGGTTCACCACATCTGGCGGCCGGTTCCCGGGCGCTTCAAGGATTACATCGCCATGCCGCGCCCGAATCTTTACCAATCGCTGCACACCACGCTGATTCACGGCGGGCAGCCCTTCGAGGTGCAGATCCGCACGCAGGAGATGCACCGCATCGCCGAGGAAGGCGTGGCCGCGCACTGGAAATACAAGGACGGCAAACCGGTTTCCGAAGACGACGATCAGCGGATCATCTGGATGCGGCAACTGATCGAATGGTCTCAGGAACTTCAGGAGCCGGGCGAATTTCTTACCACGTTGAAGGTCGATCTCACACCGGCGGAAGTGTATGCATTCACGCCAAAAGGGCGCGTGCTGGAGCTGCCGGCGGGCGCCACGCCCGTGGATTTCGCCTACCTGGTGCACACCGAAGTGGGGCATCAGTGCGTGGGCGCCAAGGTGAACGGGCAAATGGTATCGCTGCGCCATGAAATCAACAGCGGCGACGTGGTTGAGATTCTGACGCAGAAAGGACACGCGCCCAGCCGCGACTGGCTCAGCTTCGTCAAATCGTCCCACGCGAAAAGCAAGATTCGCCACTGGATCAATCTGCACGAGCGCCAGGAAGCCACGGACATGGGCCGGCGGCTGCTTGAAAAAGAAGCGCGCGCTTTCGGAAGGAACCTGAAGAAAATTCCGGCGGCGGATTTCGAGAAACTGATTTCGGATTACGGTTTTTCCAGAATGGACGATGTCTATGCCGCGGTGGGATTCGGCAAATATTCCGCGCGGCAAATCCTGAGCAAGCTTCTGGGCGAAACCGCCGGACCGGAGGAGGCGGAAGAAGCCAAGCCCACGCTGGTCAAGACCGTCAAGCGCATGCTGGGAATCGGCGAAGCTCCGCTGATTGTAAAAGGTCACGACGACTTGCTGGTGTACCGCGCCAAATGTTGCAACCCGATTCCGGGCGACGACGTGATCGGCTACATCACGCGCGGACGCGGCGTGGCCGTGCACAACAAGGCGTGCCCCAACGTGCAGAATCTTCTCTATCAGACGGACCGCCGCATCGCCGTGGAATGGGGCGGAGAGAGCGCCGCGACTTTCCCGGTGCAGCTCTCGATTCGCGCCAAGGACCGCCCCGGCCTGCTGGCGGAAATTACCGCGGTGATCAGCGGCGCCGGCTCGAACATCCGCAACCTGGAAAGCCGACCGGACAAGCTCAACGCGCGGATCGAAGCCAGCCTGGAAATCGCCGACCGCCGCCAGTTCGAGGCCATTCTCGCGAATATCCGGAAAATTTCCGGGGTGTACGGCGTCGAGCGTGTGTACCAGGCGCCGGGTTCCGGCGGGGACTGAACGGCCCGCGCTCCGCCAAGCGCCGTTCATTTCGATTGCCCGGTATCACCCACGTCACAGCACGTTTTTCCGGTCCTTCCCGCTTCGCCGCGCGCCTCTAAAATAGAATGATGCGGACCAGCCACCCTCTCGCGCTCGGCGCTTTTCTTGCGCTCGCGCTGTGCGGTTGCAACAGCCACCCACTG
>Ga0079220_10000018_pt1 | contig 28194 bp, 29 predicted proteins | sample GAAS100_FD_75071 | JGI IMG/M metagenome (GOLD analysis project Ga0079220, IMG submission 75071) | Agricultural soil microbial communities from Georgia to study Nitrogen management - GA AS100 | ecosystem: Environmental > Terrestrial > Soil > Agricultural land | place: USA: Georgia | collected... | reverse complement strand
TGGTGATCACCGCGGACGTGGTGGTCGACGCCACGTTCAACGACACGGTGAGCTCGGCCGTCTGGACCTACGGCGCCGGCTTCGCGCTGATCTACGCGGTCGCGCACGTCGCGGTGCGCTGGCTCGCGCCGTACGCGGACCCGCTCATCCTGCCGGCGGTCGCCCTGCTCAACGGGCTGGGCCTGGTGCTGATCCGCCGGCTCGACCTGGCCGAGGCGGCCGACGCCCGCCAGGACGGCCAGCCGGTCCCGGCCGGCGACGCCGAGGTGCAGGTGCTGTGGACCTGCATCGGGCTGGCGCTGTTCGTCGCCGTTCTGCTGGTCGTGCGCGACCACCGGGCGCTGGCCCGGTACGCGTACACGCTCGCCGCGGCCGGTCTCGCGTTCCTCGCCCTGCCGGCGATCCTGCCGGGACGGTTCAGCGAGGTGAACGGCGCGAAGATCTGGATCCGGCTGGCCGGCTTCTCCATCCAGCCGGGCGAGTTCGCGAAGCTGGCGCTGATGGTCTTCTTCGCCGCCTACCTGGTGCAGAAACGGGACGTGCTGTCGCTGGCCAGCCGCCGGTTCCTGACCGTCGACCTGCCCCGCGGTCGCGACCTCGGCCCGGTGCTGGTGGCCTGGGGTGCCTCGCTGCTCGTCCTGGTCGGCGAGAAGGACCTCGGCACCTCGCTGCTGTTCTTCGGCATCTTCATCGTGATGATCTACATCGCGACCGAGCGGACGTCGTGGCTGCTCATCGGCCTCGGGCTGTTCCTCGTGGGCGCCTACGCGGCCTACTTCGCGTTCGGGCACGTGCAGGAGCGGGTGCAGGTCTGGCTGCGGCCGTTCGACTACCGGGACGACCAGGGCTACCAGATCGTCCAGTCGCTGTTCGGCCTCGGCACCGGCGGGCTGTTCGGCACCGGGCTCGGCGGCGGCCGGCCGGAGACCGTGCCGTTCGCGAAGACCGACTTCATCATCGCCACCGTCGGCGAGGAGCTCGGCCTGGTCGGCCTGGTCGCCCTGCTGGTGATCTACGCGATCGTGGTGACCCGCGGCTTCCGCACCGCGCTGACCGTCCGGGACTCCTTCGGCAAGCTGCTCGCCTCCGGCCTCGCGTTCACCCTCGCGTTCCAGGTCTTCATCGTCGTCGGCGGCGTCACCAAGCTGATCCCGCTGACCGGCCTGACCACGCCGTTCCTGTCGTACGGCGGGTCCTCGCTGGTGGCCAACTTCGCGCTGGTCGCGCTGCTGCTGCGGATCTCGGACGCGGCCCGCCGCCCGCCGGTGACCCCACCGCCGAAGCCGCCGCTGGCCGAGGCGATGACGGAGGTGGTCCGGTGAACCGGCCCATCCGTCGGGTGGCCCTGGCGATGCTGGTGCTGTTCGGGCTGCTCATCGCCAATGCGAACTACGTGCAGGTCTTCCAGGGCGACAAGCTGCGCACCGACCCGGGCAACACCCGGGTGCTGCTGGACGAGTACGAGCGGCAGCGCGGCACGATCGTGGTCGACGGGCGGCCGGTGGCCGAGTCGGTGCCGACCGACGACAAGCTGAAATACCTGCGGCGCTACCCGGGCGGCAAGACGTACGCGCCGGTCACCGGGTTCTACTCGCTGATCTACGGCGCGACCGGCATCGAGCAGGCGGAGAACGACTTCCTGTCCGGCAACGACAACCGGCTGTTCACCCGCCGGCTGTCGGCGCTGCTGACCGGGCGCGACCCCCGCGGCGGCAACGTCGTGCTCACGCTCAACCAGCAGGCGCAGGCGACGGCGGTGCGGGGGCTCGGCGACCGGGCCGGCGCGGTCGTCGCCATCGACCCGTCCACCGGCAAGATCCTCGCGATGGCGAGCACCCCGTCGTACGACCCGAACCCGATCTCGTCGCACGACCCGAGCTCGATCCGGGCCGCCTACAACAAGCTGGCCAACGACCCGGACGACCCCCTGCTCAACCGGGCGATCAACGCCCGTTACCCGCCGGGGTCGGCCTTCAAGGTGATCGTGGCGGCGGCCGCGCTGCAGAACGGGCGGAACCCGGACACGCTGCTGGACTGCCCGCAGGCGTACACGCCTCCCGGCACCCGGACCGCCCTGCACAACTTCGGCAACGAGTCGTGCGGCGCGTCCAAGGTCACCATGCAGGCCGCGCTGACCAACTCGTACAACACCGCGTTCGCAAAGCTCGGCGTCGACCTCGGGCAGTCGGCGATCCGGTCCGCCGCGGCCGGGTTCGGCATCGGCACCGGTGACGCGCTGCAGACCCCGCTGCGGGTCTCGCCCAGCTCGCTCGGCGACATCCCGGACACGCCGGCGTTGGCCCAGTCCTCGATCGGGCAGCGGGACGTGGCGCTGACCCCGCTGCAGGCGGCGATGATCGCGGCCGCGGTGTCCAACAACGGCGTGCTGATGACGCCGTATCTGGTGGACCGGGTGGAGGCGCCGGACCTGACCGTGCTCGACACCACCCAGCCGAAGGAGCTCTCGACCGCGGTCAGTCCGGAGGTGGCCGGCCAGCTGACCCAGATGATGCGCAGCGTCGTGCAGCGCGGCACCGGCCGGAAGGCGCAGATCCCGGGCGTGGACGTGGCCGGGAAGACCGGCACGGCGGAGAACGCGCCGGACCAGGCACCGCACGCGTGGTTCATCGGGTTCGCGCACCAGAACGGCAAGCAGGTCGCGGTGGCGGTGATCATCGAGCACGGCGGCAACTCCGGCAGCGAGACGACCGGTGGCGAGGCCGCGGCGCCGATCGCCAGGGACGTCATGCAGGCCGTGCTCACGTCGGGGGGCGGGTGAGGTGGACTCGCTCGCCCAGGACACCCTGCTCGGCGACCGCTACCGGCTGGACCGGCGGATCGCCATCGGCGGCATGGGTGAGGTCTGGCGCGCCGAGGACATCGTGCTGTCCCGGACGGTCGCGGTGAAGGTTCTCAAGAGCGAGCTGACCCAGGAGAGGACGTTCCTGGAGCGGTTCCGCACCGAGGCCCGCACCACCGCGTCGCTGCAGGCCAACGGCATCGCGAACGTCTTCGACTACGGCGAGGTGGCCAGCGGCGACGACATCCCCGTCGCGTACCTGGTGATGGAGTACGTCGACGGCGAGCCGCTGTCGGCCCAGCTGGCCCGGGACGGACGGCTGCCGGCGGCGCGGGTGCTGGAGATCATCCGGCAGGCGGCGCTGGCGCTGGCCGAAGCGCACCGGGTCGGGATGGTGCACCGCGACGTGAAGCCAGGCAACCTGCTCGTACGGCGGTCCGACGGGGCGGTGAAGATCACCGACTTCGGGATCGCCCGGGCCGCGGACGCGGTGCCGCTGACGCAGAACGGCATGGTGGTCGGCACCGCGCAGTACTTCTCGCCGGAGCAGGCCGAGGGCCGGGTGGTCGGGCCGCCGTCGGACGTCTACTCCCTCGGCGTGGTCGCGTACGAGTGCCTGGCCGGGCGGCTGCCGTTCCTCGCCGACTCGCCGGTCACGGTCGCGATGATGCAGATCAGGGACGTCCCGCCGGCGCTGCCGCCGGACGTGCCGGGGCCGGTGCAGGCGCTGGTGATGCGGATCCTGGCCAAGGACCCCCGCCAGCGGTTCGCCGACGGCGCCGAGCTGGCGGAGGCGGTCCGGGCGGTCCAGGAAGGTCGCCCGATCCCGCCCCCACGGCCGTTCCCCACGCCTCCCCCGTCTCCCCAACCAGGGCCGGCCCAGCCAGTCCCGACCCAGCCCGGTCTCGCGCAGCCCGGTCTCGCCCAGCCCGGTCTTGCGCACCCGGGTCCTTCGCAGCCCGGTCCTTCGCAGCCCGGTCCTTCGCAGCCCGGTCTTGCGCAGCCGGGTCCTTCGCAGCCCGGTCCTTCGCAGCCCGGTCCTTCGCAGCCCGGTCTTGCCCAGCCGGGTCCTTCGCAGCCCGGTACGGCGCCCTCGGGTCGGGCGCACTCCGGGCCGTACGGCGGGAACCAGTTCGCCGCGCAGAGCGGGGCCGCCGGTCTGGGCGGACCCGGAAGCCAGCCCCACCCGAACCCGGACGGCGTGGGCGGCACCAATCCGGCGCTCGCCTACCCGCAATGGACGCCGACGCCCCCCGCCGGCTGGACCGCCCCACCGGGCGAGATCCCGCCGCGGCGCGCCACCCGCCGTCCGCTCTGGATCGCGCTCGCCCTGCTGCTGGCGCTGATCCTGGCCGGCATCGCCACCGTACTGATGTCCGAGAGCGGCGGGGACCAGGCCTTCTCGGCCGTCCGTCCGGTCGCCGCCGCGGCGGACAGCCGCGACTGGAACACTGGGGTTTCGATGGGTTCGATGACGACGAGGGTTCGATGACGACGCCACGCCTGTTGGGATCCAGGTATGAGATCGGCGAGACGCTCGGCTACGGCGGCATGGCCGAGGTGCACCGCGGTCGCGACGTCCGGCTCGGCCGGGAGGTCGCGGTCAAGGTGCTGCGCGCCGATCTCGCCCGCGACCCCTCGTTCCAGGCAAGGTTCCGGCGCGAGGCGCAGGCCGCCGCGTCGCTGAACCACCCGGCGATCGTCGCGGTCTACGACACCGGCGAGGAGGACGTGTACGGCAACCAGCCGTACATCGTCATGGAGGACGTCGAGGGGCGGACCCTGCGCGACGTGCTGAAGATCGAGGGCCGGCTGATGCCGCGGCGGGCGATGGAGATCGTCGCCGACGTGTGCGCCGCGCTCGACTTCTCGCACCGCAACGGGATCATCCACCGGGACATCAAGCCCGGGAACGTGATGATCACCCGCACCGGCGCGGTCAAGGTGATGGATTTCGGCATCGCCCGCGCGGTCGCCGACAACGCGGCGACCGTGACGCAGACCGCGGCCGTGATCGGCACCGCGCAATACCTGTCGCCCGAGCAGGCCCGGGGCGAGACCGTCGACGCCCGCTCGGACGTCTACTCCACCGGCGTGCTGCTGTTCGAGTTGATCACCGGTTCGCCGCCGTTCACCGGTGACTCCCCGGTCGCGGTCGCCTACCAGCACGTGCGGGAGAACCCGCCGCCGCCGTCCACGATCAACCCGGACGTGCCGCCGGAGCTGGACGCGATCGTGCTCAAGGCGATGGCGAAGAACCCGGCCAACCGCTACCAGTCCGCCGGCGAGATGCGGGCGGACCTGATCCGGGCGATCAACGGCCGGCCGGTCGAGGCCGAGCCGGTGATGACCGCGGACGAGGTCACGACCGTGCTCGGCGGCGCGCGCACGGGTCAATACCCGGCCGCCGGCTACGGCACCAGGGTCGCCGGTCGCCCACCGACCGGACCGGCCAAGAAGGACCGCAGCCCGTGGTTCTGGGTCGGCATCATCGCCGCTGCCCTGCTGGTGATCGCCGCCGGTGCCTTCGGGGTCGTCCAGCTCCTCGGCGGCGGCGGTGACGACGTCACCGTGCCCAACGTGGTGGGCCAGACCCAGTCGCAGGCGAAGCAGACCCTGGAGGGCGTCGGCCTGGTGCCGGAGTTCACCACCGGCGTGTCCGTCCCACAGCAGAAGGGCCAGGTCATCAGCACCGACCCGGCAGCGGGGATCGGACGGAAGAAGGGCGCCACCGTCTCCGTGGTGATCGGCGCGGGCCCCGCCCAGATCACGCTCGACGACTACAAGGGCGTGCCGTTCGAGGACGCGGCCGCGTCGCTGCGGTCCAAGGGGCTGATCCCGGTCCGGAACGACGTGAACAACAGCGCCCGCGCCGGTCAGGTGCTCAGCTCCAACCCGCCGGCCAACTCCCGGGTGAGCGAGGGCGCCCGGATCACGCTGAACGTGAGCACCGGCAAGACCGCGCTGCCGGACGTGGTCGGCAAGAGCGAGCAGGACGCGACGGCGATCCTCAACAAGGCGGGGTTCACCGACATCGAGCGCCAGGTGGTGCCACCGCCGGACGACCAGGAAGCCGGCACGGTGTTCCGCACCGACCCGACCGCCAACACCGCGGTGTCGACGGACCAGCGGGTCACGCTGTTCATCGCCAAGGAGAAGCCGACCCCGACGCCGACGACACCGTCGCCCACGCCGTCCCCGACCGGCAGTCCCACCGGCACCCCGAGCGGTTCCCCCACCTCGAGTCCCGGCCAGCCCTAGCCGGAGCGGCACCGGACCTCGCCGATGGGGCCGCAGTCCGGTGCCCCGCGGCCGCAATCCGGTGTCCCCGGCCCGCGCCGCCCCGTGGGACCGGGGCCGGCCGGTTCAGGCCGTGCTGAAGGCGGTGTGCCGGAGCGCGTCCATCTCGGCGGCCAGGGCCGGCGCTTTGGCCCGGGCGCCGGGGTCTCCGCAGCCGGCCAGCCAGTTGGCCAGCATCACGTGCCCGGACTCGGTGAGCACCGACTCAGGATGGAACTGCACGCCCTCGATCGGCAGCGACGTGTGCCGCATCGCCATCACCACACCGGACGCCGTCCACGCCGTCACCTCGAGCTCGGCCGGTAGCGTCTGCTCGACCACCGCGAGCGAGTGGTAGCGGGTCGCCGTGAACGGGTCCGGCAGCCCGGCGAGCGCGCCCTCGCCCTTGTGGTGCACCTCGCTGGTCTTTCCGTGCAGCAGCTCGCCGGCCCGGGTCACGGTCGCCCCGAACGCCACCGCGATCGCCTGGTGACCGAGGCAGACGCCGAACAGCGGCAGCCGCCGCCGCGCGCACTCGGCCACCACCGGCACGCTGACCCCGGCCGACTCCGGCGTGCTCGGCCCGGGGCTGGTCAACACCCCGTCGAACCCGTCGAGGTCGGTCGGCGCCATCTCGTCGTTGCGCCGCACGGTCGGCTCCGCCCCGAGCTGGGCCAGGTAGTGCACGAGGTTGTAGACGAAGCTGTCGTAGTTGTCGATGACGAGGATGCGCATCGCCTCGACCCTCCCCGCGCGCTACTGATTCACGGTCACGTCGCTGAACGGCAGCCGCGGATCCACGTACGGGAACACGACGAGGAACAGCAGCGCGACCACCGCCAGGATCAGTATGGCCGAGCCGATGACCTTGGCCGGCACCCCGCCGGGCAGCTTGCGCCAGATCCAGCCGTACACGTCGATCCCTCCCTCAGCCGCTGGTCATCGACGGCGGGGTGCCCTTGCCGACCGGGAACGGCGTCCCGTCCAGTTCGGCGTGGATGACCATCCGCTGCCGGGCGGTGAACTTGGGATGGCAGGTCGTCAGCGTGAGCAGCCGCCGGGTCGGGGTCGCGCCCGGCTTGTCCGGCACCGGCGCGATCACCGCGACGTCGGACGGGTCGACGATCTCGCGGCCGGGGAAGCCCAGCGCCGAGACGGCATCGGCGTTGCCGCGGTCACCGACGACCCGGTAGGTGTACCAGTACGACCTGGTGCGGATGACGATCGCGGAGCCGGCCTTGAGCTTGTCCAGGTTGAGGAACGGCGACCCCTTGCCGACCCGGTGCCCGGCGATGGCGACGTTGCCGACCGCGCCCGGCAGCGGAGTGTCGACGTAGTGGCCGGGGCCCTTGTTCAGCTCGTCGAGGTCGGTGCCCTCGACGACGGTGAAGACGTAGTCGGTGCCGAAGTCCGGGATGTAGATCAGCGCGAAGCCGTCGCCGAGCGGGATGCTGCGGACCTTCTCGCCGGGCCTGGTCGGGACGGTGCCGACCGTCGGGTCGTCGCCGTTGTCCCACTGCGTCTGCAGCGACGTGGTCAGGTCCTTCTGGGTGCGGTGGTTGACCAGGTCGGTGAACCACACCTCGTAAACGGCCAGCAGCAGCAGGACCAGGCCGAGCGTGATGAACGTCTGCCCGATACCGCGGAGGAAGGTACGGATCCGGTCACCGAACGTGCGGCGCGGTCGCCGCGGGCCGCCGCTGCCACCACCACCTCGGCTGGGCGGCTGCTCGCCGCCGCCCCCGCCCTTCCTTGCCGGGTCGTCCCGCTGCTCGGTGACCGGCCCGGTCCCCTCGGGCTGGCGCTGCCGTCCGCGGGGACGGGCCGGGCTCGTGGCCGCGTCGCGACTCCACGCGCCCACGTCGAACGGGCCCATCACCTCGGTCGGCTCGTCCCGGACCGCACCCTGCCGCTCGCCGGGATCGCGAGCCCAGTATCCGGCGAACCGCTCCTCGCCGGGCGTCTCGCCGCCGGCCGTCCCGCCCGGGCCGGCGAGCCGCTTCCCGGCATCTTCCCGGCCGCGCGGGCCGCCCGGGTGCTCGTCGCCGCGCTCCTCGGCGCCGTCCATGACCCAGTAGCCCGCGAACCGCTCGCCGGTGCCGGGCCGGTCGTCCGGCGACTCGTCGGTCACCGATCCGTCGTGCGGAGCGGGCCGCGCCCGGCGCTTCGCGGACCGGTCGGTGGCCCAGTAGCCGGCGAAGTCGTCGTCCGCCCCCGCGCCGGCCGCGGACCGGTCGGCGGCGGACCGGTCGGCGGCGGACCGGTCGGCGGCGAGCCGGTCGGCGATCCAGCGCTCGGCCGCCGGCTCGGTCGGCGCGGACGGCAACCGCGGACCACCGGTCGGTGACGCAGGGGGCGCGGTCGGCACCTGCAGACCACCGGTCGGCGACGCCGGTGACGCGGCCGGCAACTGCTGACCACCGGTCGGTGCCGTCGGCAGCGTGGTCGGCAACTGGTGGCCACCGGTCGGTGCCGTCGGCAGCGTGGTCGGCAGCCGCGGACCATCCGTCGGCGACGCCGATGACGCAGCCGGTGACGTCGGCGACGCGTCCGCGACCGGCGGCAGCGCGGCCGACGGCCCGGCGGGCCGGGACCAGTCCGGACCCGACCGTGGCGGCGTGACCGGGTTGTCAGCGGACCGGCCGGCGCCCATCCGGGACGGCGGTGGTCGGTCCCACTCCGGCGAGCCGGCAGCCCCCTCGGTCGGCCGCAGCGGCGGCGGACCCCACTGCGACATGAACGCCGTCGCCTCGTCGACTCCGGCCCCAGCCTGTTCCTGCTTGCGCGGCGTACCTCGGACCGGCGGCAGCACCGTGTCCCAGCCGCCAGCTGACGCCCGGCCACCCTGGTTCCAGTCGTCCGGCCGCCCCTGCGGCGCGGGCCGATCCCACGGATCCACCCGCCGTCCGCCGCCGGCGTCCTCGCCGCCCGCCGGCGGCACCGCACCCGGACCGAAGACCCGATCCCCGGAACCCGTGTTCGGAACCGACGAGGAACCCGGCGAGCGGAGCGGAGCGGAGCCCTGCCCGGAGCCGGTCGAGGAGCCCGCCCCGGCAGCCGGCGAGCGCGGCGACCCGGACCCCGGCCCGGCCGCCGGTAGGGCACCCGGGGCACCCGGCGCGGAACCGGGCGAGCGCAGCGGCCCGGACCCCTGCCCGGCGGGCGGCGCGGCGCCCGGGCCCCCGACCGGGCCCGGCGACGAGCCGGGCGTGGAACGCCGCGAAGGATCTGCAGTGGGCGCCGCGTCCCGCGAAGACCCCGGCATGGACTCGGGCGAACGAAGGGGCACGGCGCCCGGCGCGGGAGGCGGCGACGAGCCCGGCACGCGGTCCGACGAACCCGACGCGACCTCTGGCGACGCCCACGCACCTGGAGCGGGCAGGCGCGGTGAGCCCGGTGGGGCCGGGGAGGACGAGGTGCCCCGCGAGGAGTCCGGCGACGGATCGGGCGGACGGGGCGGCGAGCCAGCCGGCGATGCCGCGGAGCCAGCCCGTGATCCCGGCGACGCGGCCGGCGATCCCGGCGAGGCGGGCGGCCGGGCCGCGGTCGGGTCAGCCCACGCGTCCGGGATCCGCAGCGGTCGGTCCGGCACCTCCGGGGCGGCCGGCTCCGGCCGACGGTTCCACAGCTCAGCGGCGCGCCGGGTCGCCGAACCCGACGCCTGCTCCGGCTGGTCCGGCTCGCCCACCTGCCGGGTCCACGCCGCGAACGCCCCAGCGGCGCGCGGCGGCTCGGTCGCCCCGCCACCGACAGACGGCCGATAGCCAACGGACGAAGGCTGACCACCAACCGGCGGCCGACCACCAACCGGCGCCTGACCACCAACCGGCGGCTGACCACCAACCGACGGCCGACCACCAACCGGCGCCTGACCACCGACAGACGGCTGACCACCGACAGACGGCTGACCGCCGGCGGGCGATGGCTGACCGCCGCCCCGGGCCGCGTCGCCGCCGGCGGGGTCGTGGGTGCCGGCGTGGTCGGGAAGGGCTGCCGGCTCGTCCACCGGCGCCGGCCGGTTCCAGCCGGCGATCAGCCCACCGGCCGCCGGGCGGCGCGGGATGTCCGCCGACTCCGGGGGCGGCTCGTTGAGCCGCGCCCGCCGTTTCGGCGGCTGGAACAGCGACTCCCCGCCCGGGCTCACCGCCACGCCGAACGGCGGCGGCGGCACCTGCGGCACCCGGCGCGGCAACGGCGGTGGCGAGGCGGCCGCCTGCGGTCCGGCCTGCCCGCTCGACCAAGCAGGGTCAGGCCCGCCGCGGTCCGGCGCGGCGGTCGACTCACGCGGCCCGCGCACCGGCGGCGTACTCACCTTGTCCGAGAACACCGACCCCGCCGGGTCCGACGACTCCGGCGCGCGCGGCGGCGAGAACCACGAGTAGGGCTGGCGCGCGCCCCGGGCCGGCGGCTCGGGATCGGGCGCCGGCGAGCGCGGCGCCGGCACCGGGGGATCGCTCGGCGCCGGAACGGGGGGCGAGGCAGGGGAACCAGATCCGCCGACCCACTCGGGCGGCATCCACACCGTCACTGCGGCACCGCCTCCGCATAGCCGAGTCGGACCGGCCCGTCGTACCCGGGAAGGGTCACTTCGCGCTCGTCCTTCACCTCGTAGCCCAAGCCGAAATAGTCCACCGCCTGCCGGTAGAGCCGGACCCCGGGTTCGGTGGAGAGGCTCGCTCGTAACCTGGTCGGGTCACCCACCGCAGTCACTCGGAACGGCGGCGAGTACGTCCGGCCGTAGAGAAGCAGCGTGTTCCCGACGCAGCGGACGGCTCCGGTGGTGATCAGCCGCTGCCCCATCACCGCGAGGCCGTCGGCCCCGCCGGCCCACAGGGCGTTGACGACCGACTGCACGTCCTGCTGGTGCACGATCACGTCGTCCGGCCGGGCGTTGGGCGGCAGCGACCCGTCCGGCCGCCGCGGCGCGTCGTCGAGCTCGACGGTCAGCCCGCCCCCGCGCAGCGGCCGCAGCCCGACCTGGGTCTCCAGCCGCTGGCTGCCCGCGCGTACGGCACCGACCCGGCCGTCCCTGGTCGAGGCGTCCTTCTCCAGCGCGTCGACCTGGGACTGCAGCGTGACCGCGCGCTTCGTCGAATCGCCGACCGCTCGTTCCTGGGCCGCGATCAGCTGGGTCAGCTCGATCCGGCGACCCGCGCGCAGGTCGGTTCCCTGGGCGGTCTCGGCGCTGGTGGCGAACAGCACGCCCGCCGCAAGCGCGAGAACCGGGACCAGAACCCGCCACACAGGTCGCCGCGAGCCGCCTCCCGACCCTCGCCCGGCGCTCATCGGCGACTAGGCTAACGGGCAGGCAGCATCAGGAGGAGTCGAAGGTGCCCAAGTCCAAGGTCCGTAAGCGCGCTGTGTACACACCCCCGGCTGACGTGCTGCCCTCGCCGTCCCGGACGAGCCGCCGCCGGGGCCCGAGCCCGACGTGGTATCCGGTCACGATGCTGGTCCTGCTCGTGGTCGGGCTGGCCTACATCGCCGTGTTCTACCTGGCCGGCGAGAAGGTCCCGATCATGAAGGACCTCAACTCGTGGAACTTCGCGATCGGCTTCGGCCTGATGGTGACCGGCCTGTTCATGGCCGTCCGCTGGCGCTGACACGCCGCCACGCGGGGTCCCACCGCGACCCGTCCGACGGCGTACTCTCCCCGGAACCGAATCACACCGATGTCGTTCGTCCCCAGACTTGTCCACAGGTGTGGACGTCGTCGGGGACAACGAGCGGGGTAACCGTTCCAACGTCTTGTCGACATTACGTATGGGCAGGTCAGACCTGGTATTCGGCCCGTCTGCACCGCCCTGTCGACAGGTCTCGTAGACACCCTGTCCGCGGTTGTCCACAGGCTGTGTCCACAAGTGGATGGGGACAACTCACAGACCAGTGCGGATAGGCTGTGGATGATGGAACCCGACCTCGCACCCGACCTCGCACAGTGGTCCCCGCGACCGGTCGAGACCGCGGTGGCGATCCTCGCCGGGCTGGTCGTCCTGCTGCTCGCGCTGCTCGCCGACCCGGGCGGCCGGCTGCTGCTCGGCGTCGCCGCGCTGGGCCTGCTCGCCGTGGGCGTGGCCGACGTGCTGCTGCGACCCAGGCTGTCCGCCGACCGCACCGGCATCCGGGTCCGCACGCTGGCCAGCCGGCACCACCTGCCGTGGTCGGCGATCGGTCGGGTCGAGGTCGATGAGCACACCCGGTACGGGTTGACCTCGCGCACGCTGGAGCTCGAGGCCGGCGAGCTGTTCGTCGTGCTGGGCAAGCGGACGCTGGGCGCAGATCCGCGCGATGTCGCCGACACCCTGGCGCGGATCCGCTACACGGCGGCCTGACGGCCCTCAACGGGCCAGCGGCAGCAGCATGTCGGTGCGGATCAGCACTGTCGACACCATGACCGCGAGGATCACCCCGATCGCCAGGATCTGCAGTGACGTCCTGGACGCCTTCGGTGCGTACACCATGGCCAGCGTGAGCAGGCCGCCGGTGACGAACCCGCCGAGGTGGCCGAGCAGCGAGATGCCGGGCGCGAAGCTGACCGCGAAGTTCAGTGCCACCGCGAGCACCATGAACCGGGCATCGAGCCCGAGCTTGCGCACCACGATGAGCGTCGCCGCGAACAGGCCGTAGATCGCCCCGGATGCCCCGGCGACCGCGCCGAACGGCGATCCGAACAGATACACCGCAACCGAGCCACCGAGCGCGGAGACCAGGTAGATCGCGAGGAACCGCCACCAGCCGAACACCCGCTCCAGCGCCGGCCCCACGATCGCCAGCGCGAGCAGGTTGCCGGCCAGGTGCAGCAGGCCGATGTGCAGGAACGCCGACCCGAGCAGCCGCCAGTACTCACCGTCGACCGCGACCCGGATCGGCACCAGCTCCAGCTCGTCGAACAGTCTCGAGCCGGTGTTGCCGGTCAGGCCGCCGGGCGCGGTCGCCACCGTGACGACGAACGCGACGACGTTGAGGAGCCCGAGGATCAGCGAGACGACACCGGGGCGGGCCACGATCGCGCCCCCGTACGGCGCGCTGGCCCGGCGGACCGTCGCGTTGCCCTGCTGCACGCAGTCAGGACACTGGAAGCCCACCGAGGCCGGGCGCAGGCACTCCGGGCAGATCGGCCGCTCGCAGCGGGTGCAGGACACCCACGTCTCCCGCTCCGGGTGCCGGTAGCAGCGCGGCGCGACGGCGGCCCGCGTCTGCTCGGCGCTCACCGCAGGACCGGCGTGCGGTCAGTCGCCGCGCTCGATGTCGATGGACGTGATCGTCACGTCCTCGCGCGGCCGGTCCTGCGAGTCGGTCGGGGTCTTCGCGATCTGGTCGACCACCGCGCGGCTGTCCGCGTCGGCCACCTCACCGAAGATCGTGTGCCGCCGGTTGAGGTGCGGGGTCGGGCCGACCGTGATGAAGAACTGCGAGCCGTTGGTGCCGGGGCCGGCGTTGGCCATGGCCAGCAGGTAGGGCCGGTCGAAGCGCAGGTCAGGGTGGAACTCGTCCTTGAACTGGTAGCCGGGGCCGCCGCGGCCGTTACCCATCGGGTCGCCGCCCTGGATCATGAAGCCCTCGATCACCCGGTGGAAGACCGTGCCGTCGTAGAGCGGCTCGTTGGACTTCTGGCCGGTGGCCGGGTTGCGCCACTCCTTGCTGCCCTCGGCCAGGCTGACGAAGTTGCGCACCGTCACCGGGGCCTGATCCGGGAACAGGGTGACGACGATGTCGCCGGCGGTCGTGTGCAGGGTCGCGGTGAGCTTTGCCACCGGGTCATCCTCGCACGGTCCCCGCCGCAGTCCCGGGGCGCCCCTACAGCGTCGCGACAACCAGCTTGGCGAGCTCGATCGCCTCCAGCGAGACGCGCTGGTTGATCCGTACGACGACGAGGGCGGCGCCGCTGCTCGCCGCCAGCGTCGCGCCGTCGCCGGTGATCGCCACCGTGCCGCCGTCGCCGACCGAGTCGACCGGGTTCGCGGTCGGGCCGGTCAACCGGATCGCCTCGGCCTGCGCGGCGGCGGGGTTCGCCAGCACGGACACCGCGACGTCCGCGGCCTTCTCCCCGTTCGGCCGGTAGAACGCGCAGCCCGGGTGCGGTGTCGTCCTGGTGACCGTGACGCGGGCGATGTGCTGGCCGACGATGTCCCGCACGGTGGCCGCGTCCGCGTACGGGCAGGGCGCCTCGACGGTGACCGGTGGCGGGGTCCGGGTCGGCGGGGTCCGGGTCGGCGTCGCCGCGCGGGTAGCGGTAGGCGTCGCCGCCTGGGTGGACGGGGCCGGTGCCGCCTCCCGGTTCCCGCCGTCGCACCCGGCCAGCAGCAGCCCGGCCACCAGCCCGAGGACGATCGCGAGCCGCACGGAGGACGAGCGTAGTTGGCCGCCGTTGTGTCGGACCCGCCTCCTAGGCTGGCGGCATGGAGCGGATCTCGGTGGCCCAGCGCCGGGCGCGGCTCGGCGTCCGCCACCACCTGGCCCCGAGCGCGCAGGCGCCCGACGTGGTCGCCGCTACCCGCGGCATGCTCGCCCTGCACGGCACCGACCCGGCCACGGTCTACCTGTCGGCCTGGGCGCGGGTGACCGGCCACCTCGTGCCCGAACTCGAGAAGGCGCTCTACGACGACCGGGTGCTGATCCGGATGCTCGGCATGCGCCGGACAATCTTCGTGGTGCCGGTCGAGCTGGCCCCGGTCGTGCAGGCCGGCTGCACCAGGGCGATCGCCGTCCGGGAGCGCCGGACGACCGAGAAGTTCCTGGTCGAGGGCGGCGTCACCGACGACCCCGGGCCTTGGCTGGCCCAGGTGGAAGCGGCGACCCTGGCCGCGCTGCGGCGGCGCGGCACCGCCCTGTCCACCGACCTGTCGGCCGAGGTGCCCGAGCTGGCCGAGCGGATCGTGCTGGCCCGCGGCAAGGCCTACGAGGCGACCCAGAGCGTCGCGTCCCGGGTGCTGCCGCTGCTCGCGGCCGATGGGATGGCGGTGCGCGGGCGGCCGCGCGGGAGCTGGGTCTCCGGCGGGCAATACTGGTGGTCCGTGCTGGACGAGTGGCTGCCGGGCGGCCTGCCCGACCTGGAGCCGGCCGAGGCGCAGGCGGCGCTGGCCGGGGCCTGGCTGTGGACGTTCGGCCCGGCGCCGGTCACCGACCTCAAGTGGTGGTCGGGCTGGACGCTCGGCCAGACCCGGGCCGCGCTCGCCGCCGTCGGTGCGGTCGAGGTCGACCTCGACGGCACGCCCGGCGTCGCGCTGCCCGACGACCTCGCCCCGGTCCCGGCACCGGAGCCGTACGCGACCCTCCTGCCGACGCTCGACCCGACCACGATGGGCTGGCAGGACCGCGGCTGGTATCTGGGGCCGCACGGGACGGCGCTGTTCGACACCAACGGCAACGCCGGCCCGACCGTGTGGTGGGACGGCCGGATCGTCGGCGGCTGGGCCCAGCGCAAGTCCGGCGAGGTCGTGCTGCGGTTCCTGGAGGACGCCGGCTCCGAGGCGGTCGCGGCCGCCGAGGAGCAGGCCGCCCGGCTGCAGGAGTGGCTGGGCCCGGTCCGGATCACCCCGCGGTTCCGCACCCCGCTGGAGCGGGAGCTGGCGGCGTGAGCCGGCGCGGCGGCGGCCCGGGGCGACGTCGCCGACCTGCTCACCCTGGCCGACTGGAAGCTCCACCACCCCGGCCAGGGCCGCCTAGTGGTGCCAGGGCAGTTGGATCGGTCGGCTCGGCAGCCGGCCGGCGAGCAGGTCGCGGGCCAGCGGCGCCAGCTCGAACGGGAAGACGATCTTCGGGGCCGCCTCCACCTCGGCCACCGTCCACCACCGGTGGCCGGACATCGTGGACGTTTCGTCCGGCTGCCACCCGCTGATGTCGACACAGAACCCGCCCGGGGCCCGCTGGAAGTAGAACAGGTCGTGGAACAGCCCCTCGGCGAAGCCGAGATCGGCGTACCCGGACGTCTCCGCGACCACCGGCCCCAGCCGGTCCGGCGGGATCAGCAGCCCGGTCTCCTCCCACAGCTCCCTGGTCGCGGCCTGCTCGATCGTCTCGCCCGGCTCGATCCCGCCTCCGGGGGTGAACCAGAAGCCATCGGACTCGAACAGCAGCAAGCGATCGGCGTCGTCGGCGAGGATCACTCGCGCCGAGCGCCGCGCATACGGCTGTTGAGTCACGGTCGCGACCCCCACGGCGAGGGCAGGCTCATCTGCGCAGCGTAGACGCGAGGACCGCGGTCCCGCCGGTGTTCTCGTCATGCACCGCAACCGGCCGCAGACCGGCCGTCGCGGCCGCCTCCACGAGGGCCGGAGCCTGCCGCTCGCTGGTCTCTATCAGCACGACGCCGGCCGGCGCGAGCCACCGCGGTGCGACCGCGACGACCCGGCGGGCCACGTCGAGCCCGTCGGCGCCGCCGTCCAGGGCGACCCGGGGCTCGTGGTCACGGGCCTCCGCCGGCATCAGGCCGATCTCGCCGGTCGGCACGTACGGAGCGTTCGCGACGAGCACGTCGACCCGGTGCTCCAGCCGGCGCGGCAGCGGTGCATCCAGGTCGCCGGCGTAGACGTGGCCGCCGGGCAGATTCCGGCGGGCGCACCGGATCGCGACCGGGTCGATGTCCACGGCGTACACCTCCGGGCCCTCCAGCCGGGCGGTCAGCGCGGCCGCGACCGCGCCGGCGCCGCAGCACAGCTCGACGACGACCGCCCGCGGAGGCGCCCTCCGGGCGGCCTCCCGGACCAGCAGCTCGGTCCGGCGCCGGGGGACGAACACCCCCGGCGCGACCGCGATCCGCAGCCCGTCGAACTCGACCCAGCCGAGCAGGTGCTCCAGCGGGATGCCGGCCGCCCGCTGCCGCACCAACCGGTCCAGGTCGGCGTCGTCCCCGGCCGCCTCGACGAGCAGCCGCGCCTCGTCCTCCGCGAAGACCGACCCGGCGGCGCGCAGGACGGCAGCGATGCCGGCGGTGTCAGCCACCCGGCCAGCTCGGGCAGTGCCAGCGGGTTCCGTCCCAGTGCACGACGAACGGCACGGCATGCGGGAGCGGGGCGCCCCAGACCGTCCCGCCGAGTCCACAGAGGACACTCAGCGCGAGGGTGAGGCTGCCGACGTCCCCGATCACGGCCGGGTTGCCACCCTCGGCGGCGACCCTGGTCAACGCCGTGGTCATCCGCGACAGCACCTCGTGTCCGGTCTCCCCGTCGGCGACGCGGCGGTCGAGCTCGCCGTCGACCACCCACGATCGCAGCACGTCGGCCGTCTCCTCGCGCAGCGCCGCGTCGATCTGGCCCTCGCGCCGGCCGATGCTCATCTCCGCCAGCTGGGGCAGCACGGTGACCGGAGCGTCCAGCACCTCTGCCGTCTGCCTGGCCCGCACCGCCCGGCTCGCGTACACCCGGCTGACACACACCTCGCCCGCCAGCGCCGCCGCCTGGGCCCGTCCGCGCTCGGTCAGCGGCGCGAGCGGCACCACTCCGGACGCGCCGGCGAGCACGTTCTCCGACTCCGCGTGCCGGAGACACAGGATCTCCACTGCGCGAGTATGGGCCGATGGGCGCGCACCACCATCACCGCGACGGGGTAATCGCCCGGGTGCGGCCGATCCTGCGGCCGCACAGCCACGACGCCGGACTCGATCGACCCGGCCCGCCGGCGGCCCGCACGGCCACCGCACCCTCACAGTGACGACGGCCGCGGACCCCCGCACCGGGGCGCTGGCGGCGGTCCGCTCGCCCGTCACGACGCGGTCACGCCGACCGTGGAGCAATGAACCGCCCACGGAAGGCTCGCCGTGCTCCCGGCCGAGCGATCCGCGGCCGTGGACGGCGAAATGGAGAGCGGCCGGTGACGTACCGTCTGGGTCGGGGAGGTGACCTTCCGATCGTGGCGAGCGTGTCCAACGACGCTGTGGCGCTGGTGATCCGGATATGGCGCGAGCCTGGGGTGCCGGGCTTCCGCGGCCGGATCATGTCCGCCGCCGACGAGGGCGATCCCGGGGTCGTCGTCCGCAACAGCGACCAGGTACACGCCGTGGTGCAGGAATGGATCGATCGGTTCGTTCAGGACCCTGCTGAGCACGGTGAGGATGAAACGCGTTGACTTTTCCGTCACGCGCCGCAACTCTGTAACCGGGAGGTTTGTGCGGTCGGAGCCGCCCAGAAGGACGCGGCAACGGCCGAGGGGCGACAACCAGCGATCGTGCGACGATCGCGGCCAACCGGCGATGACGTGGGGGCGCCAATGGCCGGGATGATCGAGACCAGCGACCTAGGCGACGCCACGGGCGCGACGACATGGCGTCTGGATTTGCTGGGCACCTGGCGGCTCACCACCTCCGGGGACGTTCTGGAGATGGGCGTCAACGGGCGCCGGATGTTCGCTCTGCTCGCCCTGCGAGGCCGGTGCGACCGCCCGTACCTGGCCGGCACGCTCTGGCCGGAATGCTCCGAGGCGCACGCCCAGGGCAACCTGCGCGCCACGCTGTCCCGCCTGCACCGGCGCAACCTCGCCGGCCCGCTCACCTGCTCCACCGGCGGCGTGCTCGCCCTCAGGCCCGAGGTCGAGGTCGACGTGCACAGTGTCCTCGCCATGGCCAGGGCCGTGCTCGACGGCGACCGGGCCGCGCCCCGGAAGGCCGTGCGCGTGCTGGCGTGCGAAGACCTGCTGCTCGGCTGGTACGACGACTGGGTCCTGCTCGAACGTGAGCGGTTGCGGCAGCTGCGCCTGCACGCGCTCGAGCGGCTGTCCAGCCGGCTGCTGGCCACCGGCGACGCCGCCCGCGCGGCCGAGGCGGCGCTGGAGGCGGTGGCGGTCGAGCCGCTGCGGGAGACCGCGCACGCGGCGCTGATCCGCGCGCACCTCGCCCAGGGCAACCGGGCGGAGGCCACCAGACAGCTGCAGCGGCTGGCCGAGCTGCTCGACAAGGAGCTCGGCGAGAAGCCGTCCCCGATGGTGACCGACCTGCTGCGATGAGCCGCTCGGGTCACGCCGCTGTCACGGTTCCGGTCGCACCCTCGGAGCCATGTTGACCAGGCGTGCCGCCGTCGTGGGCGTCGCCGCGGTCGCCGCGCTGGCGCTGACCGCGTGCGAGCCGCTGGACACCGGCACCAGCGGCAGCCACTCGACGGTGAAGAGCGGGAAGACGACGAAGAAGTCCAGCAAGGTCACCGTCCACACCGAGACGCACAGCGGCGGCACGACCACGTCCCGCCGGTCGGTCACCGTGCGGTCCGGGTCGGTGGCCCGGGTCACCTCGACCGGCAGCGGCAAGGTCAGCTGCCGGATCGTGCTCAACGGCAGGACCGTGGCCAGCAAGACCGGTACCGGCTCCGTCACCTGCGCCAGCACGGTCACCCGCTGACCGCGGGTGACCGTGCCGGGTTGCGTCAGCGCTGGGCGCTGGCCGTCCAGACGTGCTCCACCGGGCGCTTTCGGATCTCCCGGGTCAGCACCCGCCCGACCCGCTCGGCCAGCGTGGCGACCTTCCGTTCCAGCACCGCGGCCGCGGGCCGGGACCGGACGAGCGCCTTGAGCTGCCAGCCGATCACCGCCAGCTCCCGCTGACCGCGCCCGGACAGCCGCCGGTCGGCGCCGGTCACGACGACCCACTGGTACGCCCGGGCCACCGCCACGCACCGGGTGCACCGGTCGGTGATGGCGAGCGCCCGGTTGTTGACCGCGACATCCGCCGACACCCGCCGGGCCACCACGATCTGGAACGAGACGGCCAGCGCCCGGCAGTGCCGGCAGCGGGCGTAGGCGACCGCGGTGTTGGTCGCGGCGGCCAGCCCGACCGGGACCCGGCGGACGTCGAAGTCGCTGTCGGTACGGGTCCGGCCGTCGTGGTGGACCGTGGCGACGGCGGCGCTGACGACCGTCCGGGAGCCGCCGCTCCCGGACGCCTCGGCCGGTAGTGGCACGAGCGTGACGACGGTGGCCGCGGCGACGACCGCGGCGATGCGGGAGATCTTCACACGTCTGCTCCGTCCTGACTCGGTCTGGTGCTGGCGGGGGTCGGGTCGATCGGGCGGTGGCCGTTGATCCTGGCCGCGGCGCCGACCGCGGGGAGGGTGCGCGGTCGCGGGCCGGGACGGCCGAAGTCGTCGGCGGCCAGCGCGGCCAGCCGCAGGTAGGCCTGCCGGGTCGCCGGCCGCAGCTCGCCGAGCTTGGTGTGGCCACCGGCCTGCAGCGTCGGGTCCCAGGGCACCCGGACCACGCCGGCGCAGCGGCGGCCGAAGTGGTCCTCGACCCGGTCGAGCCGGATCACCCGCTCGTCCCGGACCGCGTTGATCACCGCGACCCCGCGCCGGACGAGCGCCGAGCAGCCGTGCTCGTCGAGCCAGTCCAGGGTCGCCGCGGCCACCCTGACCCCGTCCAGCGCCGGCGGCATCACCAGCACGATCTGGTCGGCCTCCGAGATCAGGCCCTGAACGGAGCTGTCCAGGATCCCGGTGCCGGTGTCGACGACGACGAGCTGGTAGTGCCGGTCGAGCAGGCCGAGGATCCGCCGGTACGCCTGTTCGCCCAGCGCGCGGCTGATCCGCGGGTCGTCGTCCGAGGCGAGCACCTCGAGCCGGCTCTCCATGGACTGCGAGGTGTAGGCGCGGATGTCGCAGTAGCGGGCGGTCATCGAGTCGTCGGACAGCAGCGTGGTCGCGGTCGCGGCCGACTCGCGGCGGACCCGGTAGGCGAGGCTGCCGGCGTCCGGGTTCGCGTCCAGCGCGACGACCCGGTCGCCCCGGTATGTGGCGAAGGTGTGCCCGAGCATGAGCGCGGTCGTCGTCTTGCCCGCCCCGCCCTTGCGGGACAGCACGACGATGCGCCGGCACCCGCGCACTGGGACGCGGATCCGGTCGAGCAGCTCAGCCTCCCGGCGTTGTGCCTCGCTCGGCCCGGGATCCCACCGGCCGCCGCTGACCTTCCAGGCCGCCCGACGCCAGCCGCCGGCCGGTGGGTCGCCGCCGCGGGCACCGACCAGCTCGGCCTCGGTGAAGGCGGCCGCGGTCAGCGGGACGTCGGGGTCGACCGGTACGGGTGCGGCCAGTGGCGCGTCGTCGGGTTGCACGGCGGATCTCCCCTGGTGGTGGCGGCGGATCAGGCCCCGCGCGCTGCGCACGCCGGTCCGGGCCAGGTTTTCGTAGAGCAGCATGAGCCCGACCATCGGCAGCACGAGCAGGACGACGGCGACCCCGGCCAGCAGCACGCCGGCCGCGTTGCCGGCGTGCCGGGAGGCCTGCAGGCTCGCCCAGTTCGCCTCCACCGCGTGCCAGCTGGTCTGCACGAGCACGGGCAGCCGCACCGTGGCCACGACGAGGCCGCCGACCAGGAGCGGTACGACGACCAGCACCCAGCCGGTGAGCACGGCGCGGGCGTGCGGGCGCAGCTGGGCGGCGCGCGGATGCGTCGGCCGGCCGGGCAGCAGGCTGGACAGCACCGGGCCTATCCGCCCGAACAGGTCCGGTATCCCGATCAGGTCGCTGAGGATGAAGTAGCCGTCGAGCCGGACGATCGGCAGCAGCTGCTGCAGCATCTCGAGGTTGACCAGCAGGATCGCGACGAGCAGCGCCGGCGTCGGGACGACGAGGTAGCTCACGGCGAGGCCGAGCACGACGATCGTGTTGAAGTAGAGCCCGCCGAGGTCGGTGCGCAGCCGACCCGTCCGGTTCAGCTGGTACGCCGCGGTGACGTCGGTGTAGAACGCCGGCACGACCAGGTAGAGCCCGACGCCGATCTTGCCGGGGCGCGCGCCCGAGTAGGCGCAGGCGGCGGCGTGCCCGCACTCGTGGAAGAGCCCGGACAACAGCAGCAGGCCGAGCACGGCGACGAGCGCGCCCGGCATCACCAGGACCTGACCGAGCGCGGGCAGGACGCGGCCGGACCGGAACACCGCGATCTCGACGGCGACGAAGGAGCCGAGCAGGACCGCGACGACCGGTGGGTGGTAGAGCGGGGCGAGCAGGTCGGCGACCCACCCCGTCGGGCGGGCCGGCAGCAGCGTCCGGCGCAGCCGCAGGGCCAGCAACGGTTGCGCCGTCGGCGGCGGCGCAACGGCTCCGACCGGCGCGATCAGTCCGGCCGGTCCGAGCTTGTGCTCGACGAGGTATTCGACGCCGTCCGGGGTGAGCTGCCGCCCGAATCGGGCGCTGACCCGGTCCGCGACCTCCGTACCGGACCGGCGTCCGTCCACTTCGGACACGACGAGGTGCAGCAACCTGGACAGGTGGACCACCTGCCCGTCGCCGCGTTCGGCCAGGAAGTGTTCGCCATGCAGGCCTGAGCTGGCATACGGCCCGAGCAGCCGGACGCCGGGCGCGAGCCCCACCGGCTCGTCGCGGGAAGGCCACCGCGGCGCCGCGGCACCGCGGTGACCGGTCGCGGACCCCTCGTCTCCCAACAACCACACCCCCGCCAGTTGCAGGGACAGGGGACCGGCGGGACGGCGGGTCCCGCCGGTCTGTCGCGGGTGGATCAGTGCTGGAAGGCTCCGATCCACTGGCCTGCCCAGGCGACCGCGGTCGCTCCCGGGCTGGCCGCGTTGACGGCCAGCGCGAGGTTCACCGCGGTGATCGTGGTGATGTTCACCAGCGCCGGCGCTTCGCGTCGCGGCAGCAGCTCGCAGGTTTCGTCATCGAGCCACCGCAACGCACCGGTGTCGGCCGACACGGGCTACCCCTGGAAGACCGAGATGTACTGGTTGGCGCTCGCCGCGGCGATCGAGTTGAACGAGCCGGCGTTGAGCGCGAGCGCGGTGTTCGAGGCCCAGATGTTGGCCACGTTCCACCCGAAGTGGCCCCCGAGTGCCTGACGTGCCGGCAGCAGCTCGGCCTCCTCGACCTCCAGCTCCGCGATGGTGAAGCCCGTCTGTTCCATGTTCCCTCCCCGATGCGTCCGCCACGGTCGGGCGGCGGGGACAGTAGGCCACCGACGTCGTGACGCCGTCGTGACACCCGCGTGATCGCCGACCGCGGTCGAACCGTTCCGTTCCGCTATCCGTGCTCGGCGGTCAGCTGCAACCCGGTCGCGGTCCGGCGCGCCTCCATCGCGAAGTCGAAGGCGTCCACGTGGGTGGCCAGCTCGATGTCGCGCGGATCGACATGCCGCGGACCGAGGCCGAGCGTCACCGCCGCCTCCCGGCTCGAGGCGACGGCCTCTGCGGTCTCCCGGGCCCGGACGGGTTCACCGAGCCGGACGCGTTCGATCAGGCGAGCGGTCTCCACGTCGTCCTCACCGCGATGCTCGTCGTCACGCCACCCGGTGATCACGTACGTCGGGTCGCCGAGTCCGCTGCCCGCCACCGCCACCGCGGTCGCGGACGCGCAGACGAGGCTCGCACACCAGCGCCGCGCCGCCGCCGAGGCCGCGACCACCGCGCGGGTTCCGGCCGAGGTCCGCTGGACGAGCTCCCGCCCGCCGAGGTCCGCCCGGGCCACCTCGGCCGGTGAGTTGGAGAAGTCGAAACCCGGCACCCGCCGGCCAAGGTCCTCGCCCATCGCCAGCAGGCCGGAGTGAGCCGCCTTCATCGCCAGCGCCTCCTCGACGGACTGCACCAGCCAGATCCGGCTCGCCCCGGCCGCGAACGCGTACGCGGCGCTGGTGAACGCGCGCAGGACGTCGACGACCACGACCGCTCCCACCGCGCCGGGCGCCTCCCAGGCCGGCACGAGTCGACCTGACGACATGGGGTCACTCTCGCCTGTGCTGCCGACCCGACGCTGGAGACGCTCGCCGCACACCGGCCCGACGCTAGTCGTCCCCTCCCCTCGTCCCGACCGCACGGCCGGTGCGCGGCGTCCGCCCGGTCGGATCGGTGCGGCTCCGTCGATCCGCCGCTGCTCAGACCGCTCGAACCTCGGCGAGCCGCTTGACCGCGAACGGGTCGGTCCCGCTCGGGTTCCAGCAGATCGCGGCTTCCCAGGCGGCCCGCGCCTGCGCGGCGATGTCGTACCCGTCGTCGTCGAGACCGGCGGCGTTGTGCGGCAGCGCGAGGTCGAGGTCGGGGACGTCGACGTGCGACTCGTCCCAGTCGATCAGCGCGACGCGATCCGCGGTCATGCGGATGTTGCCGGGGTTGGGGTCGCCGTGGACGACGCACGTCCTGCGACCAGCCAGTCGGGCCCACGCCGCCCGGCATCGAACGACACCCTCGGGAGGCATCGCGCCGAGATCGACCCTCGTCCCGGTCTCGGCGTGCAGGAGGTCGGTCGACGATCGCCAGCCCGGGCGTTGGGGCCAGCCGTACGTCAACCGATGCAGCTGGCGGAGTGCGTCGGCGACGCGACGCCAGTCGGCTTCGGTCTCGGGAGGTCGGCCCGCCACGTAGGTCATCACGACCAGACCGGCGGCGAACTGCCGGCCGTCCGTGGTCGGGATCGGCACCGGCACCGGCAACCCTTCGCGGTCGAGGTGCCGCAACAGGTCGGTCTCCCAGGCGAGATCGGCGTCGCTGCGGCGGCCGAGACGACCGACCGCGAGCTGCCCGTTGACGCGCACGCTGCACACCTCGTTGACGCCGACGCCACCGGTGAGCGGCTCGAGGCGGACGGCGTCGTCACCCCACTGCGCGAGCACCTCCCATCCCACCGGCGACATCTTCACGGAGGTCAGGAAGCGCACGACGCTCGGCACACGCCGACGGCGGGTCCGCCGGCGTCTCGGGCGGGGGCCCGCTGCCGGCGAGCTGCTGACTTCCGGGGAGTCCTGACGGGCACCGCGACGTACACAGGCTGGTGGAGACGGGGGGACTCGAACCCCCAACCCCCGCCTTGCAAAGGCGGTGCTCTGCCAGTTGAGCTACGTCCCCGGTCGGGGAGCGGCGGGCTAGCGCAGGTCCTGCGTGTTGGTCGCCTCGGCCCACAGGTCGGACTCGGCCTTGGCGGAGCGCCGCTTGCGGTAGAAGAAGAGCCCGCCGATGGCGGCAGCAGCGAGGACGACGAGCTTCTTCACGGTGGCTCCTGTGAGGTCGGACGGCGCTGTCGTGGACGTGCGGACCCGGAGAGTGGGCCTGGGAGGACTTGAACCTCCGGCCTCATCCTTATCAGGGATGCGCTCTAACCGGCTGAGCTACAGGCCCCGGGTGCCGCCCGAGGTTACACGGCCGGCCGGAGCCGCCCCAACCCGGTATCCCCGGGCTAGTCCTTCTCCGCCAGGGTGATCTCGATGCCGCCGACCAGGTCGGAGCAGATGTTGTAGACGAACGAGCCGATCGTCGCCAGCGCCGTGAACAGCACGATGTTGACGACCCCGACCAGCGCCGCGGTGCCGAGGACCAGGCCGGGCGAGAACAGCGAGTCGCCGCCGTTGCCGGAGACCTCGTCGTAGAGCCCGTTGATCTGCTCGAAGACGCCCATGCCGTCGAGCACGCCGTAGAGGACGCCGATCGCGACCAGCCAGACGAAGAACATCGCCACGGCCAGGACGAACGAGAACTTCAGCGTCGACCAGGGGTCGATGTGCCGGACCAGGAGCCGGGCCCGCCGGGCCGGCCGGCCGGCGCTCGTCGGCGACGGCCGGGTGCCGGGGCGGGTCGCCGCCCCGAGCGCGGTCCGGGCCGCGGCCGCGGTGGTCGCCCCGCCAGGCCCGGCGACCGTGGTCGGCGCGTCACCCACCGGTGAGTAGCCGCCGTAGCCGGAGTACGCCGGGGGCGGCGCGTAGTCCGAGCGCCGGTAGCCGGTGATCGACCCCTGCGCGCCGTTCGGGCCCGGACCGTGCCCGTGCCCGCCGCCGAGACCGGACGGCGAGCCACCGGACGGCGAGCCACCGGGCGGCATGCCCGCGGCCGGCACCCCGGTCCCGTTGGTTCCACTGGCGGGCCGGAAGCCGGACTGCCGGTTGTCCGGACCGACCGCCGGGGTGGCACCACTGTTCGGCCCGGAGGTGCGCTGACCTGGGCCGGAGCCGTTCGGCGGCCGGCCGTCGGTAGGCCGGACGCCCGACCGGTTGTCGGTCGGCCGGGCGCCGTCGCCCGACCGGTTGTCGCTGGGCCGGGCGCCGTCGCCCGATCGGTTGTCGGTGGGCCGGGCGCCGTCGCCGGGCCGGCTTGGGCTCACCGGCTGGGACCCGCCCGAGGGACCGCTGGCTTTCGCGTCATTGGCCTGGTCGGCGTCCCGGAGAGCGTCGAGCGCGTCCTTGGGGATGCGCGCGGTCTCGTCCGGGTCGCTGACCCTCGTCGGATACCTCGGCTCGCTCATCCGCTATCCCTGCTCGTCCGGCTCGTCCGCGTTGCGCGCCACCGCAACGAGGGTGACGCCGTCGGGGAGGTTCATGAGCCGGACTCCCATCGTCTGCCGCTGCGCGCGTCGGACCTCGCGGGCGCTCGTGCGGATGACGCCGCCGTTGGACGTGATCGCGTAGACCTCGTCCTCCGGGCGAACCGCGAGCGCCCCCACGAGTCCGCCACGGGTGGACACGATACGCGCCGTCAGCACACCCTTCCCCCCACGACCTTGGACCGGATATTCCTCCAGCCTCGTGCGCTTGGCATACCCACCTTCGGTCGCGACGAGCAGTTCGGTGCCCTCGCGGGCGACCTCCATGGCCAGCAGCTCGTCGTAGCCGCCGAACCGCATGCCGATGACGCCGCTGGTGGCGCGGCCCATCGGCCGCAGGGACTCGTCGTCGGCGTGGAACCGGATGGACTGCGCCTTGCGGCTGACCAGCAGCAGGTCGTCGGTCGGCTCGATCAGCGCGGCAGCGATCAGCTCGTCGTCCTCGCGCAGGTTGATCGCGACGATTCCGCCGGCCCTGTTGGAGTCGAAGTCGGTCAGCCTGGTCTTCTTCACCAGCCCGCGCCGGGTGGCCAGCACCAGGTAGGGCGCGGCCTCGTAGTCGCGCAGCTGGATGACCTGCGCGATCTGCTCGCCGGGCTGGAAGGCGAGCAGGTTGGCCACGTGCTGGCCGCGCGCGGCCCGGTTGGCCTCCGGCAGCTCGTACGCCTTCGCCCGGTAGACGCGCCCCTTGTTGGTGAAGAACAGGATCCAGTTGTGGGTGGACGTGACGAAGAAGTGCGCGACGATGTCGTCCTGCTTCAGCTGCGCGCCCTGGATGCCCTTCCCGCCGCGCCGCTGGGACCGATAGAGGTCGGTCTTCGTGCGCTTCGCGTACCCGGTGCGCGTGATCGTGACGACCACGTCCTCCTCGGCGATGAGGTCCTCCATGGACACGTCGCCGTCGTAGGACACCAGCCGGGTGCGCCGGTCGTCGCCGTACTTCTCGACGATCTCGGCGAGCTCGTCCCGGACGATCTCGCGCTGCCGGGTGTCACTGGCCAGGATCGCGTTGTATTCCGCGATCTCCGCCTCGATCCGGGCGAACTCGTCCTGCAGCTGCTGCCGCTCCAGAGCGGCGAGCCGGCGCAGCTGCATGTCCAGGATCGCGGTCGCCTGGATCTCGTCGATGTCGAGCAGCTGCATCAGGCCGCCGCGCGCCGCATCCGCCGACTCGCTGGCGCGGATCAGTGCGATCACCGCGTCCAGCTGGTCGATGGCCTTGAGCAGCGCGCGCAGGATGTGGGCGCGCTCCTCGGCCTGACGGAGCAGGTAGCGGGTGCGCCGGACGATGACCTCGACCTGGTGCGCGACGTAGTGCCGGACGAACTGGTCCAGCCGCAGCGTCCGCGGCACCCCGTCGACCAGGGCCAGCATGTTCGCGCCGAACGTGGTCTGCAGCTGGGTGTGCTTGTAGAGGTTGTTGAGCACGACCTTCGCCACCGCGTCCCGGCGCAGCGTGATCACCAGCCGGCGGCCGACCCGGTCGGACGACTCGTCGGCGATCTCGCTGATCCCGGCCAGCCGCCCGTCCCGGACCGCCTCGGCGATCGACTCGGCCAGGTTGTCCGGGTTGACCTGGTAGGGCAGCTCGGTGACGACGAGGATCGTGCGGCCGCGGGAGTCCTCCTCCACGGTCACGACCGCGCGCATCCGGATCGACCCGCGCCCGGTCCTGTACGCGTCCTCGATCCCGTCCCGGCCCACGATCAGCGCCGCGGTGGGGAAGTCGGGGCCCTTGATCCGCTCCATCAGCGCGGCCAGGGTCTCGTCGTCGTCGGCGTCCGGGTGCTCCAGCGCCCAGGTGACGCCGTCGGCGACCTCGCGCAGGTTGTGCGGCGGGATGTTCGTCGCCATCCCGACCGCGATCCCGGACCCGCCGTTGACCAG
>Ga0079220_10000017_pt1 | contig 29262 bp, 14 predicted proteins | sample GAAS100_FD_75071 | JGI IMG/M metagenome (GOLD analysis project Ga0079220, IMG submission 75071) | Agricultural soil microbial communities from Georgia to study Nitrogen management - GA AS100 | ecosystem: Environmental > Terrestrial > Soil > Agricultural land | place: USA: Georgia | collected... | reverse complement strand
GCCGGGGCCGGGCGCCACCGTTGTCCCCCCGTAACACCTTCCCGCCGCGGCCGCCTCCCGAGCTTCCGGTTTTCAGCATTTGCCCAGGGACAATTACCAGACCCCCCTGTACACGCCCGAGCTCAGCCGCAGCGAATTCGAATTGCGCCAGCTCGAGGAACTGCTGAAGCTTTCCGTCGGCGATTTCAAGCTTCATGCCCTCACGCTGTCCAGCCCCGATGAACTCTCCGTGTACATCGCGCGCCGCTTGATGCGCCAGCTGGCGCCCAGCTTTCTGTGGATCACTTTGCACGACATCGATATCGCTCACGCCGGAGCGTATTCGCTGTACATCGACGGCATTCAACGGACCGACCGTCTCTGCGCCGAGTTGTGGAAAGCCATTCAGAGCGAACCCGAATACGCCGGAAAAACAAATTTGTTCATCCTTCCGGATTTTGGCCGCGATTCCGATGAGGACTCGGCCGGCAACGGCTTCCAGCACCACCGCACCGGCGATGTTCTTTCCCGCACCACCTGGATGATGGCTCTGGGACCGGGCATTCGCGAAGGGGTCGTTTATGACCGCCCGCTGGACTCGATGGATCTGGCGCCGACTCTCGGCTCCATCCTGGGTTTTTCTCCCGCGGTGGCCCAGGGCCATGTGATCAAGGAACTCCTGTAACGGTCATGCTTCCCCGCGATCTCAAACCCGAAGACTTCAAGGACTATCCGCCCGAGGCGCGGGCTCTCGCGGTTGAGCACATCGTGGCGCTGCGCGAGCTTCCGCTGAGCTTCTTGCCGAGCCTTCTGCGGGAAGTCATCGAATACGATTTCAAGTTTCCCGTCGAACGCGCCGCCGTCGAAAAAGAACTCGCGAACCTCAGCGCTCTTTCTCCCCGCGATCTCGGCGAGTGGTTTCGAGCGTTTACGGAAATTCGCCTCACGCAGAAACTCGAACGCTTCGACTGGGTCAACGATCCCGCCCAGTTTGTCGAGCAGCTCGCCGCGCATCTCTGGAGCACGCATCAGCAGGATGCGTTTCGCAGCGCCGCCATTGCTTATGCCGAACGGTTGCGCGCTGTGGCGCCGCCGCAGCCTCCCGCTTTGCCGCGCCTCGGAATCGCGGTGATCGGACAAGGCGTTTCCGCTTATGACAAGCCTCTGTTCCGCAAGCTGCGGCCGCACGGGGCATATTTCACCCGCGTCGATCCCGAATCCGCGCTTCCGCAGCTTCTGCAAATAGCCGCGGATCGCGCCAAAGCGCATTCCGCGCCGTACGCGCACTGGTACATCGACGGAGGCGCCGCGGCGGACCACGATGCGTCCCTGACCTGCGTTTCTTACGCGGCTCTCGCTCCCGTCCGCGCCGCGCTGTACCGCAAGCTGGAGAAAGAGATCGACCGGCCCGGGATGGGCCCCGAAGCGCTGCGCACGACGCTTGCGCGAATGCGGCCCGCGGATCTTGGCCTCGGCGCCGGCCGGGACAGCGAAGCCGTGCTCGACCGGTTTCAACTCAAGGTCCTCACGGAAGGTTCCGGCACGCAGATTTTCAGCACCATCTTCGCGCAGTGGGCCGCGCGGGAAGCCCTGCGCCGCGCGCAGCCGCTGACTTTGCTGGTACGGTTCGCACCGCGGCAGCGGCAGCGCCCGATGAACGAATTGCTCTCCGGCAAAGCAGATTCCGGGGAATCGGACCCGCTGGGCTCGCTGGTGGACGCCGACATGGGGGCTTACTACAACTGGATCAATCAGCAGCGCTTGCCGGGCGCCGAACAATCGTCGTTCATCGCCTGGTTCGAGGGACACGGTGAAGCGCTGGCGATCGGCCCGTCCTTGCCGCGAGGCACGATGTCGAACGGTCCTTGCGAAATGAAGCAACTGTTGAGTTTGGCCAGTTGAATCAGCGTCGCCCCTTTTCCTAAATAAAATTTCCGCAAGCAATTCTTCCAGCAGGGCAATTTCCCCAACGCGGACTAACCGGCGGCGCTGCGCGGCAGCCCGGAGTACGATTCGACAGGAATGCTGAAGCCATCGCGAAAAGCGACGACCCGGCCCGAGTTGGACGCTACGCGTTCGCCGGGTACCAGGATTCCGGCAAGGTTCAGCGGATCCGCGGCGGAAAGCTGGACGACCTCGCCTGCAGGCTGGAGATGCCGGGCGGCGCGCAAGGATTCGACCGCCACGGGGAGAGCGAACTGTTCACCGAGGAATCCGGCCACAAAGCGGCCGCCGCGAATTTCGCCGCGGTCTTCCAGGCGGCGGAAGGTGATTAGAAGTTCGCGCCACTTCGGCAGGATGCTCTCGCGGGAAAGGACTTCGCGAAAAACAACACCGTAGCGGCGGAGGAGCATCCAGCAGGTCGCCTCGAGCGCGCGGGTGCGATCGGGAACATCTCCCGGGTGGAGGACGGACCACCGGCCGGCGCTATGCCGGGGGCGTGCGGTGCGAGCGCTTCCCTGCCCGGCGCGGCGCTTGGGATCGATCAGCGAGCGCAGATTGTCGAAACCGTCCGCGGTGAGCAGGCCGGCAGCGACCAGTTCCCAAAGCGCCGTCTCGACTTCGGCTTTCAACTTGCCGGTGCCGCGCACGATGTCCGCGAAGAATGAAGCGCCGCGTTGACGGAGAAACTGCAGAGTTGCCGCGGCGTCAGGACTGAGCGTGGTTTCGTGCGGCGCGTCCGATTCGTGCCGCGGAATCATCCAATCGGCGTCCTCGCGCACGAAGAATGTGATGGGAGCCACGCTGGTGGGAATAACGCGCCGCCGCGAGTCTGGAACCGCCTCGAGCATGGCGGGATGCGGGGAGAGGCGGCCCCAGCCGACGGCTCCGGTAAGGCAGAGCTGGTCCAAAACTTTGGGGTCGTAACCCGCGACTCGACGCTTCAGAATCTGGGATTCCCAGGAATTCGCGGGCGCCTCAAAACCCTGCAACTGGCGAAGGGCTTCGAGCGTGCCGCGCTCGCCGAGAAGCTGGGATCCGGGCGCGACGTGCTGCCAGCGAAGCAGCCAATCCATGAATTGCGCGGCGGTGACCGGTTGAATTTCCTTGCGCAGCTTGCCGAGAGTGAGCCGGTGGATCCGCGCCAGCAGGCGGCGTTCGCACCATTCCGTGTGCTCGGAAGTCGGGCTGGTAAATTTGCCGCGAAGGGCGACGCCGCGGGTCTCGAGGCGCAGAAGACCCTTTTCGATATCAGGTGGAGAAATGCCGAGGATGCCGGCCAATTCAGCGCACGAAACGGGGCCGGAATGGGACAGCCAACCGGTCACGAGAGTGGTAACGGCTTCTTCACGTGAGATGGCTGACGCCTCAGGAGTCGGAAGACCGGTATCGAACTGCGCGGAAGAGAAAATTGCCGTGAAGGCGGGTAGCCGTTCCGCGGCGACCCAATATGCGGCGTTGCCGGCCTGCGCCACAAACACGCGGCGGCTTTGCGATAGCTGCTCGAACAACGGAGTCCATGCAGCCAGCGAATTTTTGAGCCTAACGGGCAAACCATCGCCGGCGGATTCGGCCGCGGTATCGATGGGAAGAGCAATCAGTGTAAGGAGAGCGTCGTGAAGTTCCTCGGCATCGCGCACGTCGGGCCAGGCATCATCGCGGACCTCGGCAATGGCCGCGGGATCGAGCCGCCCAATTTCTCCGAGCACGGTTTCCGGCAGAGTGCGGCGCATTTCCACGGCGCGAGCGCGGCGCTCCTCGAGGGGGGCATCGTCGAGGTAGGCGTAGGGATTGGCGTTGAGTATCTCGTGCGAGAACTGCGAAGGCGCGGGCGTATCCACCGCCAGGCAAGTCACGCGACCCTCGACGATCGAATGCAGCACGCGATCGAGTCCCTCGATGTCGAGCGCTTCAGTGAGCACATCCTTCATCACTTCGCGAATCAAGGGATGATCGGGAATGGCGATATCGCCTTCGATGTTTTCCTGGCAGGCGAGCGCTTCGGGAAAGACGGCGGCGAGCAAGTCGTCGGCGCGCATGCGCTGAATGGGCGGCGGGATCCTTTTCCCGCCGCGGAAGCGAAGCAACGCCAAAGCGCGGCCGGCATCCCAGCGCCAGCGCGTGGTGAATAGAGGAGAGGCGAGAACGGCTTGCTCGAGGATCTCTCGAAGAGCATTGGGATGCAAAAAGCGGAAAACGTCGGCGAGAGGAAAACTGTGCTGCTCGCTGAGCGAGATGTTCAGGCCGTTGTCGGTGGCCGCCGCCTGGAGCTCGAAGTTGAAGGAACGGCAAAAACGTTTGCGGAGAGCGAGCCCCCACGCTTTGTTGACGCGCGCTCCGAACGGCCCATGGATGACGAGCTGCATGCCGCCGCTTTCGTCGAAGAAGCGCTCGGCAATGATGGTGGCCTGCGTTGGGACCGCGCCGAGCAGCGCACGGCCGGCCACAATGTATTCGACGGCCTGTTCGGCGCCTGCGTCATCGAGAGCACATTCGTTCTTCAGCAAGCTCACGGCTTGCGCGACGGTTTGAGCGGATTGAGGGCCGGAATCCGAAGGACGATTCGGGACCAAGGAGCTGATTTCTTCGCGCAATGAGGAAACATGGGCGGAGAGCTCGTCGGTGCGGGCGGGCGCTTCGCCGCGCCAGAAGGGCACGTTGGGCGCGGCGCCTTGCGCATCTTCCACAAGCACGCTGCCGGATTGCACGCGGCGAATGCGCCAGGAGGTGTTGCCGAGCAGCATGATGTCGCCGGCAAGGCTTTCGACGGCGAAGTCCTCGTCAATGGTGCCGACGACGGCGCCGTCGGGCTGCGCGACGACGGTGTAGAGGGAATTTTCGGGGATGGCGCCGCCGCTGGTGATGGCCGCCAGGCGGCTGCCGCGGCGGCCGCGCAGCATTCCATTGACGCCGTCGCGATGGAGATAGGCGGCGTAGCGGCCGCGCGAGCCGGCAATGCCTTCCGAGAGGATTGCGACGATGGCGTCGAAATCCGCGCGGGAAAGATTCCGGTACGAATACGCTTTGCGCACGGCCTCGAACAGGTTGGTTTCGGACCAGTCTTCGGCGGCGCACATGGCGACGATTTGCTGAGCGAGAATGTCCAAAGGCGCGCGGGGAACGGCGAGGCGATCGAGATCGCCCTCGCGGATGGCGCGCACCAGCGCGGCGCATTCGAGCAAGTCGTCGCGCGTGGTGGCAAAGAGGCGGCCTTTTGGAACGGCCCCGCGCCAGTGGCCGGCGCGTCCGATGCGCTGCAAGGCGACGGAAATGGAACGAGGAGAACCGATCTGGCAGACGAGATCGACGCTGCCGATGTCGATGCCAAGCTCGAGAGAAGCGGTGGCGACAAGCGCGCGAACTTCTCCGGCTTTAAGTCTTCGCTCCGCGGCCAGCCGCAGTTTGCGCGAAAGACTGCCATGGTGCGCGGCGACGGCATCTTTTCCCATGCGCCCGGCGAGGTGATGCGCGACGCGCTCGGAAAGCCTGCGCGTATTGACAAAGATGAGCGTGGAGCGATGCTGGGCGGCCAGGACCGCGAGGCGATCATAGATCTCGGCCCACATTTCACTGGAAGCGACCGGTCCGAGCTCACTGCCGGGAACCTCGACAGCCAAATCCAGTTCGCGGCGATGGCCGATCTGCACGATAACGGGATCGGGCCGAGCGGCGCCGGCCAGAAACTGCCCGACCAACTCGATGGGCTTCTGCGTGGCGGAAAGGCCAATGCGCGGCAGAGTTTTGCCGGCGAGCAGGTCCAGGCGCTCCAAAGAAAGCGCCAAGTGTGCGCCGCGCTTGTCGTCCGCGACCGCGTGAATTTCATCCACGATCACGGATTCGACGCTGCACAGAATTTCGCGGCTGCGCGCCGCGGTGAGGAGGATGTACAGCGACTCGGGAGTGGTGACGAGAATGTGCGGCGGCCGAGTGAGCATGAGACGCCGTTCATGCGCGAGCGTGTCTCCGGTACGAACGGCGGTGCGAATTTCCGGCATGAGCATGCCGCGCGCGACGGCCAGCTGCAGAATCTCGCCCAGAGGGATTTCCAGGTTCTTCTGAATGTCGTTGCTGAGGGCTTTGAGGGGCGAGACGTAAAGAACTTCGGTGCGATCGGCTAATTCTCCGCTGAGGGCTTTGCGCACGAGGCGGTCGATGCAGGTGAGGAAAGCGGCGAGAGTCTTGCCGGAACCGGTAGGAGCGGAAATGAGGGTGGTCTTGCCCGCGAGGATGTGCGGCCAGCCTTCGATCTGCGGCTCGGTGGGAGAACCGAAACGGTTCAGAAACCAATCGCGGACCAATGGATGGGCCCAAGCGAGGACGGTTTCGGGAAGAGGTGAGGTCATCGTCGTCCTTATTGCGTCCTTATTATAAGGACGCTTGCGCCCGCGGGTTTAGGAAGCGGACAAAATTCGCGAGAGCAGGGGGGACCCCCCTCCCCCATTTGGCGTAAGTGCTGATTCTAATCGAGTTAAAGTCCTTTGTTTTGACACAGATGTGTAACTGTTGATTCCAAACGGGTTAGTGAGGCAGCGGGAGGCGACGAAAGGCTGGGGCCGGAGAGCGAATTTCATGGCGAATGATAGCACGGAAGTGTTGCCTTGTAAAGTAACAGTACTCGAAAAATACCACCGAAATGCGGGCACCAGGCGAGGCGGCAGAAGGCGTCTAGGGATCAAGCCACATCCCGGGGCCGAATTCTTTTAGCGGCGGCGGCTTCGAGTGGTGACCGGTGCGGTGGTTTCGCGAATGATCAGCTCGGGGGGGATGGCGAGTTCCTCCGGGTAATCTTTAAATCCCTGGAGACGCTGGAGAAGAATGCGGGCGGCGGTTTCTCCCATGTCGTGAAGAGGCTGGCGAATGGTGGTGAGACGGGGAGTGTGGTACGCGGCGACGCTGATGTCGTCGAAGCCGACAACGGAGACGTCTTCCGGGACGCGAAGATTGGCGTCCCGCAAGGCGCGGATGGCACCGATGGCCGCGATGTCGTTGAAGGAGACGATGGCAGTGAAGCGGGCGCGATGCCGCAGCAGTTGCTGAACGACGGGGTAGCCGAGCTCCGGGGAGGTCAAATCCTTTTCCAGCTGAATGGTGAGTTCGGGGCGAATCTCGAGATCGAGTTCCCGAGCGACGGCGGTGATGCTGCGCCAGCGATCATCGGAATCGGAGCTGAAGGGCTGGCCGCGCATGAAGGCGAGATGGCGATGGCCCAGTTGGTGAAGGTGACGCAGCGAAAGTTCGGCGGCGCGGCGGTGATCGAGAAAAACATTGGTGACGCCGGAGATTCTGCGGTGTCCCGCAACGGCAACAACGGGAAGAGAGAGCTGATGAGGGAGAGCGGTATCGATGGCGATGATTCCTTCGGCTCCGCGGCCGATGAGGAGGCGCGGATATTCCTCGATCAAGTCCGGCTTGTGGCGATGGTGGGCGCTGAAATAAAAGTAGCCTTCGCGCATAAGGTGATCGCCGATGCCGCCCATGACGGCGGTGTGATAGCCGTCGCTGAGTTCGGGGACGAGGACGCCGACGGTGAAAGTGCGCTGCTTGCGCAGAGAGCGTGCGAGGAGACTCGGCTGGTAATTGAATTTGCGGGCGGCAGCGCGAACGCGTTCGCGAGTTTCCTGCGGAATGGAGCGCCCCGGGACGTTGTTGAGGACAACGGAGACGGTGGCGGGGCACAGGCCGAGATAGTCGGCCAATATTTTGAGGCTGACGGGGCGTTCGCCGGACTTTCGGCCGGTGTTGCGGGAAGACAAAGGTGTGTCTCCGCCTTTCTTATTGATGGACGAAGATTCGGTCGAGAAGGATCGCATAAGGATAGCCTGAACAGAGGTTTACGGACCAGCGAGCGACGTTGCACCGTGAAGAGTAGCCGGGGCCGAACTCGCAGAGTGTCCGCGCAACTTGGTCCAAAATCGCGACAAAACACCTAGACAAACGTTTGTCTGCAGATTATTCGAGAAATTTCTTCTTGACAACAATATCTTTGCTGATGCCCAATGACAGAAAACCAAAGGCAGGAAAGGAAGTCCCGAGCGTACCGCGATTTTCGGCCCAGCTTACCGATGGATCGTGGACACCTTCCAAGGGTGGAACGGAACGGGATTCCTGGCGCGAAAAGTCGAGGCCGGCTCCTTTCGGGAGCCCAGCAGCAGGAAAAGCGCAGTCCTACCAGCGAGTGAAAGACAACAGGGGTGCTCGAGGCAGTTTGCGTCAGGAGGGGTGAGATGCGCCGGTGTACTCGTACTTCATTTTTGTTTTCCATCACAGCGATATTGAATTTGGCGATGGCTGTTTGCGCGGTTGGACAGTCGGACCGTGGGTCGATTGCCGGGACGATTCTGGACAGCTCCGGCGCGGTGGTGGCAGGGGCGGAGATTACGGCGACGGGCGCGCAGACCGGGGCGGTGTATAAGACGACGTCCAACTCCACGGGCGCATATCGTCTGCCGGATTTGCAGGTGGGATCGTACACCGTGACCGCCACGGCCGGCGGCTTCAAAACCGCCGAACAGAAGGACGTGCTGGTTCAGGTCAGCTCGGTTTCGGCGCTCGACATCACACTGCAACCGGGCAGCGTGCAAGAAACGGTGTCGGTTGCGGCCAACGCGCCCACGCTGCAAACAGAATCAGTGGATATCGGCAATGTGGTGAGCGACAGACAGATCAAGGATTTGCCCCTGGGGCTTTCCGCCACGGGGCAGAGCTTCCTTCGCTCGGCGGAAACATTCGTCTTTTTGGCGCCGGGCACCGCCGGCCCGGGAACAAACAGCGACGCCGCGGCTTCCGGAATCTTTGAATCGAAGCTCTCGGGCGGCCAGAACTTCGCTACGGAAGTGATTCTTGACGGCGTCAGCACGCAACGCGCGGACAGCGGTTCGGCTTACGACCAGACAGCTCCCTCGGTCGAGGCTCTGACGGAATTCAAAGTGACGACGTCCAATATTCCTGCACAGTATGGCCGCACCTCCGGCGGGGTGGAAAGCTTCCTGACGAAGTCGGGCGGGAACGCCTTTCACGGCACGGCCTTCGATTTCCTGCGGAACGACAAGCTGGATGCGAATTCCTGGACCAATAACTTCTTTGGCGCGCCCAAACCAAGAGATCACCAGAACGATTTTGGGGGCAGCCTTGGCGGCCCGGTGTGGATTCCGAAAATTTACAACGGACGCGATAAGACGTTCTTCTTCTTTTCCTGGGAGCAGTACCGCAACAACGAAGGAACGAACAACGTCACCACGGTTCCCACGGATGCGGAGCGGTCCGGAGACTTTTCGGCGTTGTTGGGTCCGGGCTTAGTGGACAGCGGCGGAAATCCGATCATCAATCCTTGCGACGGCACCCAGGTCCGCCAAGGACAGATCTTCGATCCTTCGACGACGCAAACCGTGGGAGGCCAGCCGTGCCGCACTGCTTTTCCGGGGAATATCATCCCCACGGGGCTAAGCACGGTCGCGCAAAATGTTCTGAATTTTGTGCCGCATGCAAACCGGGCTTCCGATCCGTCCTGCGGCGTGGTGGTCTGCAATAACTTCCTCTTTTCGTCGAACAAGCCTACTCGCGATACGACGATGACGGTACGCATCGATGAGAACCTGACGGAAAAGCAGAAGATGTTCTTCTCCTATAGCAGCCGCGACCAGGAGGTTTTAAACGGGACTCCGATCCTGCCTCCTCCCCTGGACCCGAACTTCTTCAATTCCAACTTCACGCATTACTTGCGTTTTGGGCACGACTATGTGCTGAGCTCAACCGCGGTGAATCACTTTGTTGTCGGTTTGAACCGGCTGCACAATTTCAGCAAGGGGCAAAGTGTCACCGGCGCGGACTGGGACCAGGTTCTGGGAATTGGGAATGCCAGCGGCCAGGTATTTCCCCAATTCAGCTTTTCGGGCAGTCCATTGGGGATTGGTTATCAGGGCTTGAGCGCCGCGAACGACGACCGGAATATCCCGAACAGCCTGGTTTTGTCGGACAGCGTTGCCTGGAGCAAGGGGCGCCACACGTTGCAGTTGGGATTTGAGTGGCGGTCCTATCAGTTTTCACGTCTGAGCCAGGCCAATACTTCGCCTGCATACAATTTCTCGAACTTTCAGACGGCGTACACTCCGAACAGCAACATCAGCGGAGACCCCTTCGCGAGTTTTCTGCTGGGTGCGCCGTTCGGGGAGTCGCTTTCGATCACCTCGATATTCCCGAGGTGGAATTCGAACTACTATGCCGGGTATGTACAGGACGACTATAAGATACGCCCCGATTTGTTGCTAAATCTGGGCCTAAGGTACAGCGTGGACACGCCAAGGCACGAGGCCAGCGGAGCGCAATCCGTGCTGGATCTGAACGCGCCGAATCCGATCGCTTCCGGAGTGCAAGGAGCGCTGGTTTACGGATCCGACGCGACGGGCGCCAAAACGTATTACAAGGCTTTCAGCCCGCGCATCGGGTTTGCCTACGCGCCGCAGCGTTTGCTGGGCTTTCTGCATGAGACGGTAGTGCGCGGCGCTTACTCGGTTTATTATTCGCCGTTGCAGTACTCCGATTTCGGGCAGAATCTGACGAGCGGAACGACCGCGAGCCCAACGTTCAATTCCGTAGACAACTTCTCGCCCGAACAGTCGCCCGACGCCGGATTCCCGGCGTTCACGCCGCCTTCGAACGCGCAGGACCCCGCTTTACTGAATGGCGGCAATCCCTTTTTTGTCGCTCCGGAATATGGCCGCCCGGGTATGGTCCAGAACTGGAGTCTGGAGATACAACACCAACTGGCGACGGACCTGATCTTAAGCGTCGGGTACGTGGGGATGCACTCGACGAGGCTGCATTCGAACCTGCTGCAGATCAACAGTATCGCGCCGCAGTTCTATTCGCTGGGGAACGATCTCAACTTGAACGTGACGGATCCGAATGCCGCGCCGGTACTGTCATCGCTGGGCGTTTCGGTGCCTTCGTGGTTCGTTCCTCTCTACGGGAATGACGCCACGATCGGGCAGTTGCTGCGTCCCTTCCCGCAATACCGGGCAATCGACAGCAGCACGCTTGAAAACGTGGGGCAGTCCACATACAACGCCCTGGAAGCGAAGTTGGAGCGGCGCTTCCGGAACGGTTTGAATTTGCTGGCGTCATACACATTCTCGAAGACACTGACGGACGCAGACAGTGCGTTTCCTGTTTTTACCGGCTTCAATTCGAACGTGTTCGGAGCGCAAAACGCGTTCAACCTGAAGGAGGAAAAGAGCGTCAGCTATCAGGATATTCCGCACACTTTTGTTCTGAGTTATTTGTACGAATTGCCCGCGGGTCCCGGGAAGAAGTATTTTAACCACGGACCAGCCAGCAAGATCCTAGGCGGATGGCAGATCAGCGGCTATCAGCGATATCAGAAAGGCTCGCCCGTTCTCATCAATGCGTTCGCGAGCTCCAATCCTTATTCTTCCGGGAATTTCCGGTTCAGCCGCATTCCCGGAGTGCCGCTGTTCAGTCCGAACAAATCTTCGTTCCAGTTTGGGGCGGGAAACAGCGGCTGCTCGCCGAATCCGGATGGGACGTTTTCGGCAAACAGCACGAACAATATTTTCAACTGTGCAGCGTTTCTCGATCCCAATGCCCCCGACCTGCTCGCGCAGCGCGGCTACACCTTCGGAAACCTGCCGGTGTTCTTCAGCGACATCCGGAGTCCGGGCTACATGAATGAGGACTTCGCCATCATCAAAAGAACGGCCCTGACGGAAAACCAGACACTGACATTCAAGCTGGACATTCCGAACGCGTTTAATCGACACGTATTCGGGCAACTTGACGGCGGTATTTCCGACGGAACATTCGGCGTACCCGGGGGTAGCGGGCGGGCCGTACTGAACGCACCGAGGCGGATGCAAATCACGCTGCGGTATGAGTTTTAAGGCCGAACCAAAAATTTAGGTAAAAACTCCCCTTTCTCCTTTCGGCGTGAGGGGAGTTTCCACTCCTGGAGTTTGTGCTCCTCCCGGCCCTGGCGGGCCAAGGTATACAATCGAAGCATGCGGAAGCCCAGAGAAATCGCGCCGTGCAGGCACGGCATTATCGGCGTCTTTGCGGGGTTGTGCCTTCTGTTGGCGCCAGCGAGCAGGCTGGTTGCGCAGAGTCAACCGCGAAGCGTAGACGACAAGTTCCGAGAAGCTACGGAACTGATGCGGCAGGGGCGCCTTGCGCAAGCCGAGGAGCAGTTCGCGGCCATTGCCAAGGAAGCTCCGGGATTCGCGGAGGCGCACTTCAATCTGGGCCTTGTTCTGGAAGAAGAGGGTAAACATCAGCCGGCCATCGAGAGTCTGCAAAGGGCGCTGGCGCTCAAGCCAAACTTACATGGAGCAAATCTGTTTCTGGGTTTGGCCGAATTCCGCCTCAACCACATCGCAAAGGCTCTGGGGCCTTTGAAGAGAGAGACGGAGGCCTATCCAACGGATGCCGGCGCATGGATGTGGCTTGGGGTCGCGCAACTCGCAAACAATCAGGCTGACGAAGCCGCGCAAGCGCTGGACCGTGCGGCCAAGCTCGATCCCAAGAATACGGATATCCTGTACCATCGCGGCCAGGCGCACTTGCTGGTCTCGAAAGAGAGCTATACGGAGATGTTCAAGCTCGATCCCAAATCCTGGCGCGTGCACCAGGTATTGGCGCAGACGGCGGCCGAAGCTGATCATCACGAAGACGCGATCGTCGAATATCTCGAAGCGATCAAGCTGGCCCCCGTTCAGCCCGGGCTTCACGAGGAGTTGGGAACGCAATACCGCACAGTAGGGAAGATGGACGAAGCAGACGCCGCCTTTCGCCGCGAGCTGGAGTTGGACCCGTACAATGTCCTTGCCAAGTACAAACTGGGTGTTCTCCAGGTGGAGAAGGGCAACGCCGCAGACGGCAAGAAACTGATCGAAGCCGCGCTGCATGAGAAACCCGCGCTCTTGAATTCAGACTACAATCTGGGACGCGCCGAGATGCTACTTGGAAATGATGCGGCGGCGGCTCAGGATTTCGAACGGGCCACGACGAGCGGCAATTCGGATTTGGACACCGTACAGCAGGGCTGGTATCAATTAGGAATTGTGTACCGCCGCATGCACCGGGTTGAGGAAGCGCAAAAGGCCCTGGCCACATTCCAAAGGCTGAAAGACGAACAGGCACAGGGAATGCAAAGCGCTATGCGCAAGTACACCAAAGGTGAATCGCCGGCAGTGGAACCGGCAGGCAAGCCGAATTAGGGGCGGCGCAACATCGGGAGAATCGATACGAAGTTGGTCCCATCGCTTGGGCTCCTGCCGGTCCTTGCGGCGGTGATCTTTTCTTCTCAGGCAGCGTATCCGCAGCAAGCCGCGGTTTCACAAAATGGCGGCGCAAACATCGAGGTGTATGAGTCTTCGGAGAATCTGAAGGAGTCGCTGGCGCGGAAGGCGGACCTTAAGTTTGGTTCGGCGCGGGCGCCGCAATTGACGATTAGCGTCGAAGATTCGGTGAAGTACCAGGAGATGGACGGCTTCGGGGCATCGCTGACCGATTCTTCGGCATGGCTGCTCTCGAAGAAATTGAGCGAGCCGCAGCGCAAGGCCGCCCTGGAAATGCTTTTCGATCCGGCGAAAGGGATCGGGCTAAGCATTCTCCGGCAGCCGATGGGAGCGAGCGACTTCGCGCTGCAGGATTACAGTTATGACGATATGCCGCCGGGAGAGACGGATCCGGAGCTGCGCAAGTTTTCCATCGACCACGACCGGGCTTACATCCTTCCGATTCTTCGCGAAGCGCGAGCATTGAACCCGCAGCTAAAGATTATCGGTTCGCCGTGGAGCCCGCCCGGCTGGATGAAGACTTCGGATTCCATGATTCGCGGCGCGCTGCTGCCTTCCGCTTATGAAGCATTCGCGAAATACTTCGTAGAGTATGTGAAGGCCTATGAAGCTGCCGGGATTCCTATTTACGCTATTACGATGCAGAACGAGCCGCTGAACGTTCCCGGCAATTATCCGGGCATGGATATGACCGCCGGAGAGCAGGCGCGTTTTCTTGGCGAGGACCTGGGTCCCGCTTTCCGCAAAGCGGGGCTTCGCACAAAGATTCTTGTGTTTGACCACAACTGGGACCTTATCGAGTATCCGATCACCGTACTGGACGACGCGAAGGCTGCGGCTTTCGCCGATGGGACTGCCATTCATTGCTACGGCGGGAGCGTGACGGCGCAAAGCGAGCTTCACGACCGGTTTCCGGCTAAGGGAATCTGGCTGACGGAATGTTCCGGAGGCGAATGGCAGAAGGGAAAACTGCTCGAGCAGCAGATGCAGCTCATCATCGGGGCGACGCGAAACTGGGCCAAGAGCGTTGTGCTATGGAACCTCGCGCTGAATCAGGATCATCAACCGTTTCTCGGCGGTTGCACGACTTGCCGAGGCGTCGTGACGGTGAAGGACGACGTAACGCCCGCCGAGGTTCTTCCTACCGTGGATTACACCGCTTTGGGCCATGCGAGTAAATTCGTCAGGCCGGGCGCGCGGCGAATCGAGTCGAATTCGTTCGGGCCAGGGAGTCTCGAAGACGTCGCGTTTCAGAATCCCGACGGATCGATTGTCCTCATCGTACTAAATAGCAGCAGCGGAGCGCTCGAGTTCAACGTGCGCTGGGCAGGACAATTTACAACGTACAAGCTGGGCGAAGACGCGGTGGTGACGCTTACGTGGCCGCGACGCTAGGTTTCGCGTCTAATTTTTGATCCGGCGTTTCGGACCTGACTTTTTTTGATCAATCGCAAGATTTCGGTTCTCGAGAATTGGGCGACGCCCGGTCAAAAGAAAAAGGGCGGCCCTGCGGCCGCCCTTTTCCGAGAATTAGGTCAAACGGACTCTACCAACTGAATTTGATCATCAGTTGGAGGATGCGATGGCCGATGGTGTTGGTCGCGTATCCGAACTTCGAGTTAGTGAGCGTCCCGCTGCTGTTGAAGGTCAGGTTCAGTCCCTGATCCGCGTTGAGGAACGTCCAGTTCGGATGGTTGAGGAAATTGTAGCCGGAGAAGCGGAACTGAAGTTTCTTGTTTTCCGCCTGCCCGAAGGTGAAATTCTTGAATATCGACAGGTCGCTATTGAAGAATCCCGGCCCGGTGAGCGATGGGAAGATATACGCACCTTGCTTGCCGGGAGTAGCGAAAGGCGAGAAGCAGGATCCGTTGATGTATTGATGATCCTGCAAGCCGCTGCGCGGATCGCAAGTAAGAGCAGGCATCAGGGTAAGTTCGCCGGTGCCGAGAACGTTCTGGCTGCCTGCCTGAATTGGAACCGCAAGCGTCTTGCCCATGAAAGTGGTGCCCGCAGGGATGAAGCCGACGTAGTTAAAGTTCGAAGTGACTGAGGCCTGCAGGTCCGCCCCGCTCTGGTACTGAGTGATACCGGAGATCTGCCAGCCGTTCGCCAAGCCTTTTACGAACCGGTTGGCGTTGTGTACTGTCGGGAACTCATAAACATACGCCAGGTTGAAAATGTGCGTGCGGTTATTGGGAAGCGTTCCGTAGTTGTTCCTGAGGTTCGTCGGATCGCCTGTAGCAGCGCCGCCTTCGCCCCGGACGCCGAGCGCCTTGCTGAACGTGTAGTTCGTCAGGAAGGTCAGATGCCCAGCTTGCTTGTTCCATGTTATTTGCAAGCTGTTGTAATTGGAATACATTTTGTGATCAATAATTTTCACCGTGCCGAGACAATTCTTGGCAGCAACGCACGGCCCCGTTTGAAGCGGGCGCGCCAGCGTTACCTGGTCGGTCGTGTAACCATTGCCGTGGTTGCCGTCGGGATGATCACAGGAAGTGGGACCGCCGTTCGTCACCGTGGGATCGCAGTTTGGCAACCAACCACAGACATTGGTACCTGTGGAGTTCGCGGTAGCCCCGCAAGTAGCGGCACCGAACATTGTTCCCAAGCCAAGATCATTGATCTGGTCGAAATTGTTGTTCCAGTTGCTCAGGTAGTCGGATTTGCTGCCGACGTAAGCGACTTCCAACTGGCTTCTCCATGGCAACCGCTCAGCGAGGGTGAAGCTGTAGCTCTGGGTGCGCGGTTCCTGGTCGTCCCTGGGATCAAGAACCGTAACGCCACTGGGCGCGGCTAACGTGGCAAGCGAGGGTCCAAGAGAGCTGATGGTAGGACTCCACAACGTGGGAGAAGCGAACGAACCTCTGACGATTCCATAGGCGCCATTTTGAACGTTCTGTTCGTCGTGGAAGTGGTACATACCATAACCGCCGCGCAGCACGGTCCGGCCGGTGCCAAATATATCCCAGGCAACGCCTACACGCGGGTTGTAGAAGAACATACGGCTTCCCGAGCCAGAGAGCGGGGTCGAAGAATCGACCTTGTGCCACAGGACGCCGGGGAAGGTCGCGCCGTTCACGGTACCGCCCGTTCCGGCGGCGTACGCGCTTGGGTACCATGCCGCGAAACCGAATCCCGTGGTATCGCTCCACGGACCAAGGTGAGAGAAGCGCATGCCGTAGTCCAAGGTCAGGCGCCGCGACACTTTCCAGGAATCTTGCGCGTAGAACTCCGCCGTGAGGTACCGGAAAGCGGGAACCACGTCGAAGTTCTGCTCCGAATACTGGGTGGTCTGCCCCATGAGCATGTCCGAGTAGGCGTTGCCCGTGGAGTTCGATCCCCAGTTGCTGAATATCATCGAGCCGTTTACAGCGGCGTTACCGGGTTGCTCGTTCCAAGTGCGCTCCCAATAGAAGCCAAATTTGGTCGTGTGGGTTTTCCAAGTCTTGATCAGATTGTCGGCCACGGACGGTAAGGTCTTCTTGGCATAAACCGTGCCATTCAGCTCGAAGCCGGTGTTCAGCATGTTGGAGATGCCATCGCCCCAGCCAGTCATCTGCGGGAAGATCATGTTGGTGGGATTGGGATGGCTGAAGAGCAGGTTGTAGTTGAGGCCGAGAGCGCCACGCTCGACTTTACTGCGGTCTTTGAAGCTGTTCGGCAGGTTGAGATAGGTATAGCTGAAAACGACTTCGTTCGTGAGACTGGGGCTGAATACCTTGGTCACGTTCGCGGTTATAACGTCCGATGTGGTGGTTTCCGCCAGGGGCGAAGGATAAGGTGTAGTGGGAGCGGCCCAACTGTTGCCGCCGGAACCCCAAAGCACGTCCAGGCTGTTCAGCGCGTTGTCGTGCTGGTGGTTATAGGAAACGTACAGCTTGGTGGACTGGGTAATGTTGTAGTCCACGCGGCCACGGAACTGCAGCATATTTGAATAGCGGGTTTGTCCGTTGGCGTAGTTGAAGCCGCCGTGCGTGGCCGGGTCCTGGTTCGGAAGCGGGTAGAGATTCGTCAGAATCTGGCCGTTTGGATCGGCGACGCCCGGCTTCATGACTCCAGTAGTCACGTTTGTCGACGTTCCGTCGGGAAATGTGATCGTTTGCGTTTGGAAGTTAGGCCCGCCGGGTATTCCCGTAACTGCGGATCCGTTGAGAGCGCTTGTATAGCAATTTTCCGTGTGCTGCACCGCCGACCATTTCAAGGTCTTTGGATCCTGTTGCTGCGTGTAGTAAGGGCATCCGTTGCCGTTGGCTGGATTCGCCGCGAGAGTGTTGTAGATGCCATTCCGCATATCCATGGTCGGTACCACGGCGTGATAGACACCGTTGTCGACGTCCTGCTTGTAGTATTCCGTTCCGAAGAAGAAAAACATCTTGTCGCGGTTGCGGTTGAAATCCGAGTGCGGCAAAATCACGGGACCGCTGATCTGGAATCCGGGATACAAATACTTTGTTTCGGGACGCGCGATGTTGGAGTCCTTATTCTGCGGGTCGTTCGCGTTCACCGAAAAATAGCGCGCATACAGGTAAGCCTCGCCGTGGAACTGCTGGCCGCCGGACTTTCCGATCGCGCTGATCACGACAGGCCCTTTGGCCTCGTCGGCCCCGAAATTCGACGTCATCACCTTGAGTTCGGCGGTCATATCGGCGTTGGTGTTCATGGCCTGGCCGCAGTTGCATCCGGGGTCGATGATATGTGCGCCGTCGGAAGTGATGTCGAGCGCCGCGGTGCGCGTTCCGTTGGCCGAGACCTGCCCAACCGGTCCGGAGCCGGTACGTTGATCATCGGTGTTGATCGAAGATTGGTTCACCACGCCGCCCGTAAAGGCCACGCCGGGCATGATCTTGACGAACTCGGCCGCATTCTGGCCCACGATGGCAACGTTCTGGAGAATGTGCTGGTTGATGAGAGTCGACTTCTCGCCTGAATCCGTCGGAGTGATTTGGACGTCGGTGGCTTCGACCACGACGGTCTCGGTGGTCGCGCCCGGCGCCAGTTTGATTCCGGAAATATTCCTTCGATCCGCCGAGTTCAACATAATGGACTTGGCCTGCCAGGTCCTGAAGCCCGCTTTTTCGACGCTAATTGTATAAGTGGCCGGCGGCACGGCAGCGAAGGTGAAAAAACCATCCCCGTTGCTGACGGTGTCGCGCACGTCGCCGCTCGCCTCATTCTTCAGCGTCACGGTGGCGTCGGCGACGACCGCGCCGGACGAGTCAAACACAGTGCCGGTCAAGGTCGCATTCGTTACCTGAGCCGAGAGCGGCTGGAACGGCACGACTAGAGTGAGAACCAGCGCGACGGCAAGAAACGAGAGAGCCAGCGCCGCCTTGCGCAGACAAACGTTATTGCATTCAGAGAGTTGTAGACTACGAGTCATCGATTCACCCCTTGAGTGGGCAACCACCACCGGCGCCCCAAAACCAACGTGCAACGCTTTTCCGAGGAGGAAGGCGTGGCCGTTAACGTTCACGTGGGGTGACTTTTACTCCCGAGGCCCGGAGGATGTCAAGCGTTTTTTAACTTTTTCCACCTCGCATATCGATTTTGCGGCGCACCTCGCCTATCGGACCGCGTTATTTGCCGGAGGGGTGCCAGGCGGAAGTTCGTTAACGTTGCCTAGGAAATACGAAGGACTACAGGAAATACCGAAGGACAGGGCGGCAAAAACAGTAAGGCCTGCAGGCTGGGTAGCAGCTCATCTCACGGCCAGTTCGCCTGGAGCGCCTTGAGGCGGTCGTACTCGGCCTTTTCGCGCTGCATGTCGTCGAAGCGATTAAGCGCGCGATACACATTCACCAGGTAAAGCCGGATCGCCGGGCTCACGTTATCGAGCCGCTCCGCGGCCAAGAATGCCGTCAGAGCACCCTGGTTGTCGCCCTTCGTCTGCAGGGTTTTCGCCAGTGCCAACTGCGCCCCCACGGAATCGGGGCTCAATGCCACCGCATCGCGCGCCAATTTCAGCGCCTCATCCAGCTTGTCTTCCAGGACGTACTGCAGCACCAGTTGAACTCGTGCGGGCACGCTGTCGGGCGTGATCTTGAGTTCTTCGAGGAATTCCGGTTCGCACTGTTCGGGATGCCGAGCAGCCAGGTAGGTTCCATAAAAGTAATGGACGTTGGGGAACTTCGGGTACTTGGCGACCAGCGACTTGAAGTCTGCTTCGGCTTGTTCGGGCTCCTGTGTGGCCAAGTCCCAGAAAGCTTTGCCGGCCATAGTCACGACGTCGCGTCGATTTGGCGGCACTTCGGAAGGGAGGGCTGCGATGCGCAGGGAGGGCAGCCCCGCCGCAAACTCCATCTCGGAATTGTTGTGAACCTTGCGGGCCACGCGCATGAGGAGGTCTTGCGCTAACTCGAAGGCGCCTTGGCGCGTGAGCAGCAAGGACAGGTGGTAATCGGCCATGTCCAGCAAAGGACCACCTGGCTCGGTAACGGGCACCATCATATGGGCTCTTTTCAGGTGCTGGAATGCAGCGTCGTACTGCTTCGTGCGAAATTCGCAGAGTCCGAGCAGGGCCCAACCGGGGGCGGCCGAGCCGTCCAGTTGCACCATCCGCGCCAGCGCGTCGCGGCACTCCGGGTAGCGATCCTGTTCGTAATCAATCATCCCGAGGGCCCACCAGCCTTCGGCCCATTCGGGACGAAGCTTTACGGCGCGGGAGTAGAGTTCGGCTGCCTCGTCGGGATGATTTGCCTCGTACGCCTGCTTGGCCTTAGCGGAAAGATCTTCGAACGTCTGCGGCGGGGCCTGCCCCTGTGCCGCCGTTGCAAACAACATCAGGGCGATAAGTTGCCACTTCATTTTTGCAAGCTCCGCCCTCGCGCCTGGTCTTTTTCCTGAACAGCAGCGTCCATGGCTTCGGCGATCTTTCTCTCGCGCTGCCCCTCGACAGTCCGCCCGAGCCGAAAGTAGATCGTCGAAAGGCTGCGATGCGCTTCGAGGTATTCGGGAGCGCGTTTGATCAGATCCTCGAGGAGCGCCGCAGCAGCGCGGTCGTCGCCCTCAGCCGAGGTCACCAGCGCGAGCTGATAGGAGGCCCGGATCTCCTTCGGGTGCAACTCCAGCGCACGCTCGAGCCGGGAGCGCGCCTCCTTGAGTTTGCCTTCCTCCCGGAGCAGGGTTCCCAGCCAAAGGAGCGGGTCAAAACTGGTTGGGTCCAGGCTCAAAGCCTTGCGAAACGCCGACTCCGCGCCATCGAGGTCCGACACCATATAGGCAAGCCTGCCCCGCAGGCTATACGCCTCCGGCAGATTTGGATTCAACGCGAGAGCGCGATCCACCTCCTTCATGGCCTCTTTCTTCTGGCCCGCTTTCATGCGGGTGTAAGCCATGAGCATGTGCGCCTCGGCGGTGTCGCCGTTCTGCAGGATGCGCTGAATCATCAGCGCTCCGCGGTCGTCCTGTCCCTGGTGCAACAGCGCCGTGCCCAGCAAGTAGGCCAGAGTCAGATCCTTTGGGTCCGTGTCGGCCAGCGGATCGAGCAGTGCGATGACGCGCTCGTCTTGGCCCTCGCGGAGGTAACACTCGGAAAGCAGGAGGACGAGCCTTCGCCGCGTGGGATCAGCAGGTGGCTGAACTGCGTAGACCGTTTCGAATTCTCTGACGGCGCCACTGATTTCGCCCATTTTGTAATAAGCGAGTGCCAGATTGAAGCGGATCCCGTAATTGGAGGGTTGCGCGGTCAAAGCCTGGTTATATTCCTGAACCGCTTCGGCATACCGGCCTTCATGGGCGAGCGCCGCACCCAGGTTCGAGTGGACCGCAACCGCTTCCGGGTGAGCTTTGAGATACAAGCGGTATTGGGCAATGGCGTCGGCGTAGTGACCCGACTCGTGTAATTGAACGGCGTGCTTCAGCACCTCCTGGTCCGGCGGGTCCTGGGCAGGCGTCAAAACGGCACAGAGCAAAACGGCCAGGAGGCACCACCGCATTGCCCTCGTTCCGGAGCCTGTCTTCCCGCCGTATGACGCCGCCATCATCGTTGGTTTACTTGGTCCAGCCGCGATTCGGGACGATTCCCACCCCCTCGCGAATTGTGACCAGCCTATTTGCCGCGACACCCCTGTAAGTTTCGTGCAGTCCGCCCGGCCAAAATATCTGCAGATCGGCCGAAACGGCCGACCCGAGTCCGAAATGCAACCTGGGATCGTTGCAAGAGAAAAAACTGGCCTGGCTGAGCAGGGCCGCCGCCTGCGTCTTGCCGCCGTAGTGCGCCAGCACGCGAGCTCCAATCGCACTGCGATTCGATTTTACTCCTTCCAGCTTCACCTTCATCCAATTTGACTTACCCGCAAGATCGTTTCGCAACAGCGACGGCGGCTCGTTGAGATTGACGATCAGCACGTCCACGTCGCCGTCATTATCGAAATCTCCGAAGGCACAGCCGCGACTGCAATGCGCGGCTGCAACGCCCGGGCCAGCTTCACGGATCAGCTCCTCGAAGACCCCTTGCCCCAGGTTTCGAAAAACCACGCGCGGCGTTTTATTCGGATATTGCGGCAATTTTTTTTCGATTTTCGGGTCGACGTGACCAGTCGTCAAAAACAGGTCAGGATACCCGTCATTATCCAGATCAACGATGCCCGCGCCCCAGCATACGTAACGCGTTTCGACTCCAATACCCGAGGCTATGGTCGCGTCCTGAAAGTACGCCTTTCCCTCGTTGTAATAGAGAATGGTCCGATCGTCGGCGAAATGGGTCTTGAGGATGTCCAGATGCCCGTCGAGCTTGCAGTCACCCACCCCGATGCCCATACCGGCCTGGGCCATGCCGTCGGCGTTCAAAGCGGCGCCGCGCAACACGCCTTCTTCGCGAAAAGTTCCATCCCGATTGTTCATGAAAAGCAGGCTCGGCGTGGCGTCGCAAGCGACGTAGATGTCAGGCCAGCCATCTTCATCGAAATCGGCGGCGGCAACGGTCATACCGTAAGTCGACGTCGCCCGAGCGACGCCGGATTGCTCGCTGACGTCGGTGAACGTCCCGTCACCGTTGTTCCGATAGAGCCAGTGCCTGGCAGTAGGCAAGCCACGCGGCCCGCAGGCGACCGGAACCCCGAGCCACATGCAGCTGTTGTTCTGCCCGGGCACCGGCGCATGTTCAAAGGAAAATCCCACGTAATTGGAAACAAAGATGTCGAGATGCCCGTCGCGGTCGTAGTCCACAAAACTGCAACCGGCGCCCCAGCGTGCTTCCTGGGTCCAAAGCCCGGCCTCTTTCGTCACATCGGTGAAAGTACCGTCGCCGTTGTTGCGGTAGAGCAGGTTCTGTCCGAAGCGCGCGCAAAAAATATCGTCGAAGCCGTCGTTGTTAAAGTCACCCACGCAAACGCCGCAAGCCCAGCCCACGGAATGCAATCCGGATTTTTCGGTTACGTCGGTAAAGGTGCCATCGCGATTGTTGTGATAGAGACGGTTCGTAGCGCCCGGTGGCGCGCCATCGAGGCGCGTGCCGGAGAGGACGAAAATGTCGATCCACCCGTCGTTATCGTAATCAATGAATGCGCAACCGCAGCCGGTTGTTTCGACGATGTACTTGGTTTCCTGGGTCCCGCCGTAGATCACCGGTGCATGGAGTCCAGCCTGGCGGGCTACGTCAACAAACCGCGCATGGAAGGGACGACCCGAAGGAGCCGATCTGGGTAAAGGAGGTGCACGGTGCGTCGACAGCCCTTGAGCCAGCAGCGACTGCGTAGACAGGCCAATCGCAGCTCCGATTCCCAATTGTGCGAATCTACGCCGGGTGATGGTCATCCTGCACGTAATCTCCGGAACGGGTGCGGCGACACCCCATGATGGCATGCTGTTACACGGGCGTTCCGCACGCATTCCCAGGACTTTTTCGCCGCTAAAATCTCTTTTGGACTGCAGGAATCGCCCTTAAGATGCCGGCCACGCGCAAATTTCCACCGCAAACAGCTCAGTCAACCTGAAAGGCTACGGTCTCCTCGGCCTTGGAACCGCCTTGTGTGACGTCCATGCGGATCTGGTAATCGCCCGGCGTGAATTTATCGGCAGGCAAGTTCGCGATGTAAGGAATACGCCCGTCCGGTTGCATCGCAGGCAGCGGGGCTTCGGCGGCGCCGAGGTATTGTCCTTCTTTGTAGAAGGACATGGTCAGCTTGAGAGCGTCCGTGACCGCGCGATCCGGATAAACCGCGAAATAAAAGGACAGAATGTTGCCGGGGCCGCCCTTGAGAGTGTGGGCCAGGGAGGGCACGACTTTGCCGCCAGGAAAATAGAAAGCGTCCGAGGTCTCGCTGTCTTTCACGGCATCGGTGCGGCGTACCACCACCACGTCGCTCATCGACAATTTGCTCGAGGGCTCCGCGACCGTGAAGTTGTTTTTCCTCACTCCCATTTTGCCGTTGTTGCGGTCCATTACCGCCGCTTCCAACGTGTAGTTTCCCGGAGGAAGTTCGGTTCGAAACGTTTGAACGAGATTTCCCGCCCGGTACGCGTCCACCTTGGCCGACGGGACTTCCACCGCAAAATCCTTGCTGAACTTCTCAACGATTTCGCCGCGGGAATCCTTCACGACGGCCAGCAACGCCGCGTCGACGGCACTGTTCTTCTGATCCGGCTGGGGCGTAAAGGTAACTTCCTTCAGCGGCGCTTCGAGCGTGACCATGTATTCGATCTTGGGTCCCCGATCGTTGAACCGTTCCGCCGCCACCTGAAATCCGACGTCAGCGAGGGGCTGCGCCGCATTCAGCGCATTCAGCAGCGGCATCTCGTACGCGCGCAACTGGCGGCCGCCATTCAGCTCAGGCAATGCGAAGTAGCCGCTGCGCGTGTGGACAACAACATTAGGACGATCCACGCGAACCGAGATCTTGTGGAATTTTCCGTCATAAACCGAGATGCGGGGCATGTAGGAAGCCTCATAGTAGGTCCGCACTTCGTCCATAACGGTCTTGAGCGGCGCCTTCCAGTCGTTGGTATCCGCTATCGCTTCGCCGCCGGTCTGCTGCGCCAAATCACGAAGCCACATCAAGGGATTGGCTCGCAACGCGCGTTCGGCGGTTTCTTCCGCGCGGACTTGGGAGGTGGACACTTCTCCCCTTCCTCCAGACATCTGCTGCGCACGAACCTCTCCCGTGGCGTCTTTCAGCCAATCGCGCCCGGTACCTTCCTGGCTCGAAGTTACGAGGCCCTTCGGGTCGACCGTGTAAAAGCTGATGTTGGCGCGATTTGCCGCGCTGATAAGGTCCGCATACTGCTCCTTGATGGTCTCGGTGATCAGCAGAGAAGGATTGAAGTATAGAACGACTTTGCGACCCGGCAATTGCGACTGAGCGCGGACCAGCGCCATTAGCGCATCCATGGTCGTCCGCGCGTTAGACTCGCGGTCCGCGGCTTCCGCAGCCTCCAGCATGTCGTACTGAATCTTGGCCATCTTCCAGGAAACGTAGCTCTGAACCTGCGAGGGATTCGGACCTGCTCCGCCACCGCCGGAAATCAGATCTCCCTGCGATTCGCCCTGGGACAGAGTGCGTTGAAGCTCCTGCTTAACTTCCGCCGATTGGTTTTGATACTGCGTAAAAGACCACATTCCCGAACGATCGATGCTCTTCCGCAAAGCCGTATGGTCGGCGGTGAAAGGTTGGATGACCTGCAGCCTCTGGTCGATGGTCAAGATCGAGAAATACAGGTTTTGTTCCGGGCTTGTATCGAGAATGCCCTTCACGGCTTGCCGGAAAAAGTGCTTGCCATCCTGGTCCAGCCCTTCGAAAACCAGCGTGATCAGGCGTATCTCCCGCATCGGGTCCAACGGGCGTACGGCGGCTTCCGTCGCGGTTGGCTGCTCTGCGGCGGCGCCGGCGTTGCCCTCCACCAGGCGGAAGGACGTCACGTTTTGCTCGGTGCCGTCCTCCAAAACGTGGATTTCTTCGGGCCGGATATCGTGAATTGTGCGGCCCTTCTTGTCCCGGAAGACCATGTCGAGAACGACTTCCTGCGCCGTGGAACGAACCGCCGGGGCCGGAGCGCGGTTCGGAGCACCCTGCTGGGATTGATCCTGGGCCGCAAGGCTAGTTGCGCTCAGCACAAGCGCGCCGAAAGTAACGAGCAGTCGCTTCATTTTTCAGTCTCCCGCCCCGACTTCTTGGCAATTCCGAAAGCAATGTAATACATTGCCACCGATTTTTTCCAGTAGTTCGACTGAGTAATGAATCGCTATCTGTCCCTAACAAGCTGCTTCGAGTTGATGGCAACCCTGGACTCCCTGGGCGAATCTCGGATGTTACATAATGTGCCTCAGCATAACTCTTGGTCCCGGGAGACTTCATAAAGTGAAAGGCGCCCACAAGAGGATCGTGTTAGTCATTGCTTTTGCTTTATTTGGCAGCGCGGCGGGCAACGGTTCGCCTTTCGTGAGCGCTGTCGACGAGCGCTTGGGCGGCAACGAACAAGCTCAAGGAGAGATGAGTTCGGAGTCGTTCAAAGACTTGGTGGAGCGCGCCCAGGCAGCCATGGAAGCGAATCGCGTCCCGGATGCCATTCGCCTTTACCGCCGTGCGACAACGCTTCGTCCCGAGTGGCCGGAAGGCTGGTGGCATCTTGGAACACTTCTGTTCGACGCGGGCAATTTCAGCGAAGCGCGTGACGTTTTCGCCCGCTTTGTTTCGATCGAACGGCGGCAGCCAGGCCCCGGCTTCGCCATGCTCGGTTTCAGCGAATTCGAATTGAAGCACTATTCCGCCGCGCTGTCCGCGCTGGAGCGCAGCGCGAAGCTCGGATTAGGAGACAATCCCGCTTTCATCCGGCGTGTACTGTTGCAGGACGGCCTCCTTAACAATTTTTTGGGCAGGCCCGAGGTTGCCCTCCAACGCTTGACGCTTGCCGCCAATCAGATCGCGGCCGCGCATCCCGAAGCTCCTAAAGACGCAGTTCTCGCCGACAGTGAACTGCTGGACGCCTTCGGGGTTGCTGCTTTACGCCTCAAGAAGCTGCCCTCAGCACTAGCCGCGAGGCAGATCCCTCTGGTTCGCTTGGCGGGTCGTGCTCAGGCGATGATTGCTCTGCAGGACCGTATGGCCGCCGAGGCGGAGTTCAAGCAACTCTTGTCTCTGTATCCATCCCAGGCTGGCGTGCACTATATGTATGGCGTATTTCTGTTGAAAGATCGTCCGCCTCTCGCTGCTGCCGAATTCCGCCGTGAACTCGAACTTTCCCCGTCCAATGTGGCCGCCAGGATCCAATTGGCCCTCGATTTCCTCGGCACGGCCGAATACGATGAGGGGCTAAAGTATGCCAGGGAGGCAGTCACGCTGGCGCCGCGGAACTTTGTCGCACATGTGGCATGCGGGCGCTTGTGGCTGGCGCTGGGAAAAACAGATCGGGCGCTCGAAGAGTTGCGGACAGCGGTCAAGCTGGCTCCCGGCAGCCCTGATGCTCACTTTGCGCTTTCCCAGGCTTTGACGGAGGCGGGACGAAACGCGGAAGCAGCCCGCGAGCGCGCGGAGTTCGAGCGGCTAAGAGCGCTGGCCGATGCCGCAAACCGCTAGCAAACGCATTGGATGATCAACGCGACATGGTAAACTCACGCTCGGTTATGGTCCGGTTTCCCCTTTGGGTTGCCTCGATTGTGGTTTTGATCCCGGCGACAGCGCTTCTCGCGGAGTACAGCAGCAGCATCCGTTTCGCCGATGTCACCAACCGGTCGGGCGTGAACTTTGTAACCGACAGCTCTCCCACCCCGAACAAGAATCAACCGGAAACTATGGTTTCTGGACTTGGCCTCATTGACTATGACAATGACGGATTCCCGGACATCTTCTTCATCAACGGCGCCGCCATTCCTTCTCTGAAAAAAGAGTCCCCGAAATACTACAACCGTCTCTTCCACAACAATCATGACGGAACTTTTACCGACGTCACCGAAAAAGCCGGGCTGGCGGGCGACGGCTACGATATGGGCGTGGCCGTCGGCGATTTCGATAACGACGGCTGGCAGGATATTTTCGTTGCCAGCGTGACCAAAAACCATCTGTACCGAAACAATGGCGACGGAACCTTCACGGACGTTACCGACAAGGCCGGTGTCGGCACACCGATGTACAAGGGCCGCAAGATGTGGAGTGCGTCCGCCGGTTGGCTGGACTATAACAACGACGGCAAGTTGGATTTGTTCGTCTCAAACTACTGCCGATGGGAAGTAAACAAGGATCCTGTCTGCCTGAGCGGCGGCCGGTTGCGGGCGTACTGCCACCCGAAATTCTACGAGCCGCTCCCATCGACGCTGTACCGCAACGACGGCGACGGAACCTTCACCGATGTTTCCGATGAAACCGGCATCTCCAGGAAATTGGGCAAAGGAATGGGAGTGGGCATTAACGATTACGACGGCGACGGCTTCATGGACATTTTCGTCGCCAACGACAACATGCCAAATGCCCTCTTTCATAATCTTAAAGGTAAAGCTTTTGAAGAGATCGCCATGGACGTCGGCGTAGCTTATTCCGAAAATGGCAAAGCCGTTTCCGGAATGGGAGCGGAGTTTCGCGACTTGGACAACGACGGCTTGCCCGACGTCTGGCACACCGCCACGGAACTCGAGACGTTTCCCCTGTTTCGTAATCGCGGCAACAACGTCTTCATCGATGTCACCGGCCGGAGCGGACTTGCGCGGCCCACTCTGGAGATGTCCGGATGGTCCAATGGGGCCGCCGATTTCGATAATGATGGCCTGAAGGATCTCTTCGTGGCCCGCGGCAATGTTCTCGATAACATCGCTGAGTTCTCCGATCGCACATACGCGGAGCCGAACTCCGTTTTTCGCAATCTGGGCAAGATGACCTTCGCCGACGTAACGAAGCAGGCCGGCCCTGACATGCAGGTCGCCGAGCCGTATCGCGGCGCGGTTATCGGCGACCTGTTCAACGACGGCCATCAAGACGTCGTGGTTACCGTTTTGAACGGAAGAGCCAGAATTCTGCGAAACGTCACCCCGAACGCCAATCACTGGGTGACCTTCCAGTTGGTGGGCACGAAAAGCAACCGCATGGGAATCGGAGCACAGTTGAAAATCACAACCGGGGACGGCAACACCCAATACGATATCGTTTCGACCAGTGCGGGCTTCGGCGCCTCCCGGGACGCACGCGTCCATTTCGGCCTCGGCCAGTTCAAGGCCGTGAAGCAACTGGAAGTGCGCTGGCCCAGCGGCGAGCGCCAAGTACTGAGAGATGTCGCTGCGGACCAGATTCACCGCATTGTGGAGCCCTGATGCTCGCGCCGGTACTTGCGGAACCTTAACGCTCTTCGAAGGACTGCCGGCGTTTCTGGCGCGAGGCTTCGATCATTTTCTGGTAAGTGGCCAGTGCGGAAGCCGCGTCGCTCGCGCGGCCCGCGCGGCGGTAGGCCTGGCTTAGCTGATACCAGGTCGCTTCGCGGTCCGGCTGAAGCTTCCTGGCGGATTCCAGGTTCTCGATCGCGCCCGGCAGATCGCCCGTTTCGAGCAGCGCGCGGCCAAGCTCGAAAGCGGCCGGTTCGTAGCCGGGATTTGCCGCGAGCGCCTTCCGCAACAGAGGGATGGCGTCAGCAGCGTTTCCCCGCGAAAGTAGCGCGAACCCGAGATGATAGGCGGCAAGAGAATTGTTAGAATGCAGCCGCAGTTCGGCCTGAAATTCTTCTTCCGCGGCTTCAAAATTGCCTTGAAGGAGATAAACGCGTCCGGCGTAGTCGTGAGCGTCGGGCAGGCCAGCGTCGAGATCGAGGGCTCGCCGGAATTCTGCGAGAGCATTGGTAAAGTCACGCTGTTGCGCGAACGCTTCGCCCAGCAAGAGATGGACTTGAGGATTGCCGGCGTTCTGCTCGAGGAGCCGCCGGAAGATTGTCGCCGCGGCGGCCGGGTTATTGGTTCGCACGAGCGCAGTTCCCCAGGCGTACAGCAGGCCCGGATCATCCGGCGGGTTGCCCTGGAAAGCGCGCAGAACCTCGACGGTCTTCTGCAAGTCATCCGTGGAAAAATAGCTGAGGCCAAGGAGCTGCCTGACAAAGCGGTCCTCGGGATGCGCCGCGAGCTCGCGCT
>Ga0079220_10000016_pt1 | contig 29314 bp, 40 predicted proteins | sample GAAS100_FD_75071 | JGI IMG/M metagenome (GOLD analysis project Ga0079220, IMG submission 75071) | Agricultural soil microbial communities from Georgia to study Nitrogen management - GA AS100 | ecosystem: Environmental > Terrestrial > Soil > Agricultural land | place: USA: Georgia | collected... | reverse complement strand
GCTCGACCAGCCCACGATCCATCTCGGCGATGGCCGCGTCGAGGGCGGCTCGGCGCGCTGTGCCGGGGGCGAGCGCCGAATCGGCATTCTCACCCTCATGCAAGAGCGGTTCTCCGCACCACGCAGATACGCGTCGCGCGGCCGCTTCCAGATCAGCCGTGATCCCCAAAGTCATGCAGTTGGAGCCATCCGGGTAAAACGGGCGCCATGGCAGGCGGCTCCGGAAGGCGCATTCAGTGTAGCAGCGCGGGTGCCACGAGGGCGGCCAGGTCCGCGTGCAGCGCCGGCCCGGCCGCAAGCGCCCCGTCCCCGCTGTCCCCCACCGGCGTCAGCGGGCTGACGACGCCGCCCGCCTCCGACACCAGCAACACGCCGGCAGCGCGGTCCCAGCGACGCGTGCCAAGCTCGTAGTACCCGTCCAGACGGCCGCAGGCCACCCAGGCCAGATCGATCGCCGCCGACCCGGCGCGGCGGACGTCGCGCACCCGCGGCAGGATGTCGTTGAGGGCGCGCGCCTGGCCGGCGCGCACCTCTGCGGAGTACGAGAAGCCGGTGCCGATCAGACTGCTCGAGAGGTCGTCGCACGTAGAGACCGCGATCGGCGCCCCGTTGCAGAAGGCGCCGCCCCCGCGCACCGCGGTGAAGGTCTCGCCCAGGCAGGGGTGGTGCACGACGCCGGCGACGCCGCCCTCGGCATCCTCGCAGGCAACCGACACCGCCCATACCGGCTGGCGGTAGAGGTAGTTGGTGGTGCCGTCCAGTGGGTCGACCACCCACAGCAGGTCGCCGGCGCCGGCGGCCCGCCCGCCCTCCTCCCCCAGCACGGCGTCGCCGGGGCGCCGCTCGCCGATCAGCGAACGGATCAGCGCCTCTGCGTCGCGGTCGGCGTCGGAGACCATGTCGGTACTGCTGCTCTTGCGCTCGACGCCCGTGGCGGGGCGCCGAAACCGCTCAAGCAATAGGTCGCCGGCGGCCACGGCTGCGGCCACGGCAACCTCGATCAGCGCCTGATGATCGCGTGCAGCGGACATCGCGGCAGTGTACGCGGTGGTCGCAGGTTACGAAGACCAGGAACAGATTCGGTGAAATTCCTGCAATTCGGTAGATTTTTGGCCCGCGGGCGTGCATGCTTCCTGCATGCGGCGCATGATCCATCGACTGCTCGACCGGCGGCGCGAGCGACGGCTGGCGCTGGAGCTCGAGCTTCGCTTCCGGGACCAGCTGAACGCCCGCGCGGAGGCGGCGGCGCGGATGGCCGACGACCTGCAGCTGGACTAGTCCCGGCGTCGCCTACGATGCCCGCATGGCACGGCTCAACTACTCACGTCTGAGCGACCGATTACTGGCCGGGGCGATGCCGCATTCGGCCGACCACGTGGCGGCGCTGCACGACGAGGGAGTGCAGGTCGTGATCAACCTGTGCGAGGAGCGCGAGTACTGGGTCGGCGAGCGGGAGGCGGTGCTGCGCGCCTACCGCAAGGCCCGCATCCGCGAGCTGCACCTGCCGGTGAAGGACGGCGCCACGATCCCGCCCGGGGTGATCGATGCCGCGGTGGACAGCGGAGCGGCGAGCATTGTGTACGTTCATTGCAGGGGTGGCCGCGAGCGATCCGCGACGGTTGCTACAGCCCTTTTGGCGCGCGAGCAACAACTGTCGATCGACCAGGCGATGGCGCTGGCCCGGGCGGGAAGGCCGGTGTTCTGCCCGCTGCCATGGCAGATGGCGGGACTCCAGGCCTGGGCGGCGAACATCACCTGACCTGGCCGATGCCATGCCGTCTTGGGGCGCTGGTATCGTCCTGCCGAGCCGTGCGCCGTTTCCTGAGGTGACGCATTACCTCTTGCGTTCTCGGCGGATTGTTCGTATTCTCAAGGCGCACGGGGTATCTGTGTAGAGGCTTCATCGGGTAGACGAGGAGAGGTGGTTCCAATGACAAAGGCTCTCAGGGGCGTGCTCGTCCTGCTGAGCTCGGCCGCGATTCTGGCCGTTTCGGCCGCAACCGCGTTTGCCGGTGATGGCTACGCCAGCGGCGGCGTTGCAGGCGATTCGACCGGCGGCGGTGGCGGAACGCTTCCGTTCACGGGCGCTGAGCTTGCGCTGTATGTCGTGATCGGCCTGGCCATCGTGGCCAGCGGTCTGGCATTGCGCGCGTACTCCGCGCGTCGCGTCAGCTAGCTGCGCACGACGCATAGCGGTTTCGAGAGGGTGCCTTCGGGCGCCTTCTCTGTTTAACGGCCTCGCCGAACCTCGCGTCTGGCGCGCGTCAAATACTGCCCTAACTACGCTCCCAGAAGATGGACTCTCGCCGCCGTCGCGAGGTTGGCCGGCGGCGATCTGAGTAATCCGTCTCCAGGTTGAGGTATTCGCGCTCAAGCTGATCGGCTGCGCGAACGATGAAGAACTAGATGACTCCGTCGGAACTGACAGCGCTCCTGGCCCGAGCGAACGACCGCCTCCGGTCGGCGCTGACCGGCGCCTCGTCACTCGTCATCCTGGCGCTGCTGGCGCTGGTCGGAAGCTACGGCGCGCACAAGATCCAGCCTGGCATGGCGAAGACGGTTGCCGTGCTGGCCGTGCTCGGCGTGGGGCTGCTGATCCTGGCCTACCGGTTCTTCCGGTGGCAGCGCGACGAGCTCTACGACGACGTCGTGCTGCACGGGTTCCGACACGTACATCCGCAGGCGGTCGCGCGGCGCGCCGCCGAGCTCGTGTCGCGCCGGCAGCGCCGCCAGATCGCGGACACCCTCGATCGCTTCGTGGAGGCCGCGGTCGAAAACCACCCCACCCCGGTGCCGGTGCATCGCGGCGCGCTGATCGAGCTGCGGCCGCAGGTGACCGAGCTGTCCACGATTCTGCGCACGCCGGAGGTCGAACTGGAGCCGGCCGGGATGGTGCTGCTGGGCCGCTTCATCAGCGACGGCGCCACCAGCCCGCTGTTCAAGCTGAACGCCCACCCGACCGAGGTCGAGCGCGAGCTGGCGCGGATCTCGCGCGTGCTCAGCCGCGAGCGCGAAGCCGCGTAGGCCGGCCGCAGCTCGTGGAATCCCCCATCTAGAGCTCCAGCAGCTGCGGCACGCCCCGGCGCTCCAGCCCGCGGCTGATGATCAGCCGCTGGATCTCCGAGGTGCCCTCCCAGATGCGGTCGACGCGCAGCTCCCGCCAGAGCCGCTCGGCCGGATTGCGACGCATATAGCCGCGGCCGCCGAAGATCTGGACGACGCGGTCGGCCACACGCCCGGCCGTCTCGGACGCGACCAGCTTCGCCATCGACGCCTTTGCGTGCACCAGCTTGGGGTCGGCGCCCGAGTCGTGCAGCTGTCCGACGTAGTAGGTCAGCAGCCGTGCCGCCGTCACCTCGGCGGCACTGTCGGCGAGCATGAACGAGATCGCCTGGTGGTCGAAGATGCGCCCGCCGAACTGCTCGCGCTCGAGCGCCCACTCGGTGCCCAGCTCGATCAGCCGGTCGCACGCGCCACAGCAGCGGGCGGCGATGTGCACGCGCTCCTCGATGAACCACTCACCGGTCAGGTCGAACCCCTGCCCAACCTCTCCCAGCACCGCGTCGACCGGTACCGGCGCGTCCGTGAAGGTGTACTCGGGGTGCCGGTAGGGGAAGTTGTGCGTGAAGTCGGGATCATCCGTCATCTCGACCCCCGGAAGGTCCTTGTCGACGATGAACAGCGTCGGCTGGCGCTCCAGCCCGTCCACGGCCCAGGCCAGCACCAGGAAGTAGCTGGCGATGTCGCCGTCGGTGACGAACCACTTCTTGCCCGACAGGCGGTACACGTCGCCGTCCCGCACCGCCTCTGCGCGGATGCCGCGCGCGTCGGAGCCGGCATGCTCCTCGGTGATCGCGTAGGCGTGGCGATGGTCACCGCGCACGTCGGGCAGCAGGTATCGCTCGATCTGCTCCGGCGTGCCGTGGACGAGCACGTTGGAGGGGCTCCAGACCAGCACCCACAGGCAGTTCGTGAGCCGTCCCAGCTGCTCGTGCATCACGATCTGCTCGGTCAGGTTGAGGCCGGCGCCGCCGTAGCGGGTGGGGATGTTTGCCGCGTTCAGGTCCGAGGCCAGCACCGCATGCTTGACCTGTGCGTGGGCCTCTGCCGACAGCCGCCCGCCGTTCTGCTCGGCCTCCAGCTCCAGCGGCTGGAGCACGTCGTCGACCAGCGACCGCGTGCGGGCCCGCAGCTGCTTCAACTCGGGGCTGAGCGTGAAATCCATTCAGGTCATCCTTTCGAGGCGGGGCGGAGTGCGGCGGACGCGCCGCCGAAGATCAGCGCGGCCGTGACGTCGGCCGGTGCGACCCCGGCCAGCAGCGGATGATCGAGGTCGATCTCGACCTCTCCGGGAGGATCGCCGAGGCCGATCGCGCGTGCGCCGTTTTTCCCGCCGATCTCGAGCAGGTAGGGCGTGGGCCCGTCGTCTCCCGGCGGCACCAGGACGTTTCGCCGCTCCACCAGGCGCCGCGCGCAGTGCTCGATCTCGCGCAGCTCGGCGAGCGGGTCGATGATGGTGTTCGAGTCGGTGCCGATGCAGATCGGCACGCCGTGCTGCATCAGCTCGAGCGCCGGCAGGAAGCCGTCGCCGAGGTTGGCCTCGGTGGTCGGGCAGGCGCAGACCGTGGCACCGCTCGAGGCCAGCAGCTCCAGCTCGCGCTGGGAGACGTGGGTGGCGTGGATCACCGTGGCCCGCGGGCCGAGCAGCCCGATCTCGGCCAGCAGCTCGATCGGCCGCAGCCCGTACTCCGCCAGGCTCTCCTCGATCTCGCGCCGCTGCTCGTTGGCGTGGATGTGAACGACCATGCCGCTGGACGCTGCATAGGCGGTGATCTCCTCCAGCCAGTCGCGCGGAACCGCCCGCACGCTGTGCGGCGCCAGACCCACGGAGGTCTCCGACGCCAGCGCATCCACCCGTGCCAGATACGACGCCACGTCGGGATCGCAGAAGCGGCGCTGGCCCGGGGTCGGCGGCAGCCCCCAGCCGGCCCGCGCGTATGCGGTCATCAGCATCACGATCTCGATGCCGGCATCGCCGGCGGCCGCGGCGGTGGCCTTGGCCATCGCGTTGGGGTCGGGGTAGGGCTCGCCGCCGGGCTGGTGGTGTGGGTAGTGGAACTCGCCGACTGCGGTGTACCCGGCCGCCACCATCTCGCGGTAGAGCTGCAGCGCGACCTCGTATGCACCGTCCGGGTCGATGGTATTCGCGGCCCTGTACATGGCCTCGCGCCAGGTCCAGAAGTCGTCATGCGGGTGGTCCGGGTCGACGTGCTCGACGCGCCCCCGCAGCGCCCGCTGGAAGGCGTGGCTGTGGGCGTTCACGAAGCCCGGGAGACGCAGCGTGGCATCAGACATACGCGTATCCTCCCAGACCGATGTCCGAGGTATCCAGAGAACGGTTCGTCTCGTGGTTCGGCGAGCTGGCAGCGATCGGATATGGCGAGGGCGGCTGGAACCGGTTGGCCTGGAGCCCGCTCGAGGCGGAGGCGCGAGCCTGGTTCTCGCGCACGGCCACTTCGATCGGACTCGAGGTGCAGCAGGACGGGGCCGGCAGCCTGTGGGCGGTCACCGACGACGCCGACCGCGGGCCCTGGGTGTGCACCGGGTCGCACCTGGACACGCAGCCGGACGGCGGCGCGTATGACGGGGCGCTCGGTGTGGTCGCGGCACTGGAGGCGGCGGCGTCCGTGCTCGAGTCCGGCGCCGGCCGCCGGCATCCGCTGGCGGTGGTCGCGTTCGTCGACGAGGAGGGAGCGCGGTTTCGCACCCCCACCTTCGCCAGCCTGGCGCTGACCGGGCGGCTGGACATCGATCACGTACTCGAGGTGATGGGCGACGCGCCCGCGATCTACGGGGTCACCCGCGACTCGCTGGCGCAGAGCCGCAAGCAGCTCGACCGGGTGCGCTGCTTCTACGAGGTGCACGTCGAGCAGGGCCGGTCGCTGGTCGACCGTGAGCTGGCGCTGGGGGTGGCCGACGTGCTGGCGCCGCGGCAGCGCTGGCGGGTCGAGTTCGCCGGAGAGGCGAACCACGCCGGCACCACCGCCATGAGCGGCCGCCGCGACGCGCTGCTCGACGCAGCCAGGTTCGCGCTCGCCGTGGACGAGGTGGCACGGGCCAGGCCGGGCGCGGTCGGCACCGTGGGCCGGCTGGAGATCAGCCCCGGATCGACCAACTCGATCCCGGGCCATGTGGCCGCCTCACTGGACGTGCGCGCGCTCGAGCTGGAGACGGTCGATGCGATGGTCGAGGAGCTACAGGCCCGCTTCCCCGGCGCCGGGTTCGGCCGCGAGTCCCACAACGAGGGCGCGCGCTTCGACGACCGCCTGCGGGCACAGTTGTTCGCGGCCGCCGCGGCGCATGGCATCCCGGCCGGCGACCTGCCCTCCTACGCGGGCCACGACGCTGGCATCCTCGCCACCGAGCGCCCGGCCGCGATGGTGTTCGTGCGCAACCCGACCGGCGCCAGCCACGTCTCCACCGAATCAGCGTCCGAGGCCGACTGCCTGGCTGCCGTGCAGGTGCTGACCGACGCCATCTGCGGCGAGCTTGCGGCCGACTGACCGGCGAACTTTCCACACCGCATCCACAGGCACCCAATGTGGGCGTGGATACCGTGTGGATAAGCTCGTGAAATTCCCGCTCTCAGCGCCAATTCTTCTGGGGAATACCGGCGATCGGGTTGACGAGCGCTTGGGGAAAGGCGCAGTGTCCCTGTTCCAATCCCCCCAAGACCGACGCCAGGCCCCTCGCGATCCGTCCTCTCAGGCCTGGCGTCGGCCGTTAAGCGCCCGGGATAGGCTGCACCCATGAGCAAGGTGTTCGCCGAGATCGACGACAAGCTGGCGAGCTGGATCCGCGGCCAGCAGATGTTCTTCGTCGCCACCGCGCCCGAGGTCGGCGGACACGTCAACCTGTCGCCGAAGGGTCCGATCGAGAGCCTGCAGGTGCTCGATCCGCACACGATCGCCTATCTCGATCTGATCGGAAGCGGCGCCGAGACGGTCGCGCACCTGCGTCAGAACGGCCGCATCTGCGTGATGCTGTGCGCCTTCCAGGGCCCCCCGCGGATCCTGCGCATGCACGGACGCGGCACGGTGCTGGCACCGGATTGTGACCGGTACGACCGGACGGCGGCGATGTTCGACCTCGCCGCGATGCCGGCCGCCGAGCACGCCGCGCGATCGATCATCATGGTCGAGGTGCAACGGATCGCGGATTCGTGCGGATTCGACGTGCCGCTGATGGTCGAGCAGGGCCGTCGCCCGCAACGAAGCGCCTGGGTCGACAACAAGCTGGCCAAGGGTGGTCAGGCGGCGCTCGCAGAATACATCGCGGAGCACAACGCCGAGAGCATCGACGGGCTTCCGGCGATGCCGATTACTGCGGGTAGGCTGCAACCATGATCGAACAGCTGACCGACATGCCGGAGGGCGCGATCGGCTTTCGCGGATCCGGCAAGCTGACCAGCCGGGACTACCACGACACGCTGCTGCCGGCGATCCGGGAGGCGCTCGAGAGCGGACGCACCGTGAATCTGCTGTTCGCGACCGCGCCTGACTTCAGCGGGCTGGACATGGGCGCGCTGTGGGAGGACACCAAGGCGGCGGGTACGATCGGTCTGAAGCACCTCTCCAGCTGGGGACGGATCGCGCTGGTCACCGACAAGGACTGGATGCGCCACGCGATCAGCGCCTTCGGCTGGATCTCCCCAGGCGAGTATCGGGTGTTCGAGCCGGACGAGTACGAGGCGGCGAAGACGTGGCTGAGCCAGGCGGAAGGCTGACGGCGGCGTCGGGCTGCCGAACCCCTGGCGGTGGCACGAGGCGGTAATATGGGGCTGCCTTGAGCCGGAGACGCGGTCGCCTCGAGCATCGTCATCATTTCCGCGATACTGGAGGATCCCTTGGCCGACCCAGAAGCTGTGTCAGTCGAGCAAGTTGAAGGTGCTTCCGTCATCGCGCTGCGAGGCGAGCACGACCTCTCAACCGGGCCGGCGATCGAGGCCGCGTGCGACAGCGCCTGGGCCCACTCCTCCTCGATCGTGTTCGATCTGGCCGGCGCGACGTTCATCGACTCGACCGTGGTCGGCGTGATGGTGAGCGCGCGGCGACGCGCGGCCGAGTCAGGCGGGGCTGTGGCGGTCGTGGCACCGGCCGGCGGGCCTCCTGCGCGCGTGCTGACGCTCGTGGGTATCAACGACGTGCTCCCCCTGCACGAGACTCGCGACGAGGCGCTGCGAACGATCAGCGCGCCGGGGTAGCGTTGCCTGAACTGGCACGCAGGTTGGACACACCGAAGGGCAAGTTTGTGGCGGCGCTGGTTGCGGTGCTGTGCGAGTTGGCGATCGCGCTGCCGTTCCTGGTGATCTCGCCGAACACGGTGCGCGGCGTTCCCGGCCCGTTGCTGGTCGTGATCGGGGTCGCCGCGAGCTATCTGCTGGGTCCGTGGTTCGGCGTGCCGGTGACGGCCGTGGGGGTGGTGCTGGCGGTGACGATCGTCGGCGAGAACGCCTGGGCGGCGCCGCTGGTCTGGCTACCCGTCTCGGCGGGGGCCGGCATCGTGGGGGAACAGGTGCGGCACGGCGACGAGCTGCGCCGCGAGCTGATCGAGGAGCTGCGACGGGGCCTGGTCGGCATCTACCGTGACCCCGCGGTCGGCCGGCTGAACGTGGTCAGCCGCTACATCCCGGCGGTGAGTGCGCAGAGGATCGCCGGCGACTTCTACGGAGCCGTGGTGCAGCCCACGGGCGACGTCGCCATCATGGTCGGAGACGTGGCCGGCCACGGCCCGGCGGCCGCGGCACTGGCGACCCGCCTGCGCGCAATGTGGCGCGGGCTGGCCGTCGCCGGCGTGTCCGACAGCGAGACGGTGGGCGCCCTGAACGAGACGCTGCTCGCCGAGCAGCAGCGTATCGCATCGCAAATCCCCTTCGCGACGCTGTGCCTCGCCACGGTGGCGGCCGACCTGCGGTCGGCCCAGATCGTGATCGCGGGCCACCCCCCGCCGATCCTGGTCACCGAGCGCGGCACCCACGAGGACACGCACCCGCCGGGCCCCGCCATCGGCATCTCGGCGACCTCCACCTGGGAGCCGCATCCGCTGGCGTTGCCCGACGATCCCTGGTCGCTGGTGGTCTACACCGACGGTCTGATCGAGGGACGAACGGCACCGGACGGCCCACGCCCCTACGGGCGCGACCGGCTGCTGCCGATGCTGGCCGCCTTCGCCGTCCCGATCGGCGAGGACGACGTGGACGCCGTGCTGCGGTCGGTGCAGGATGCAAACGGCGGCGCGCTCCCGGACGACGTGGTGCTGATCACAGCTTCGCCGCGCTAGCACCTCGTCGGTGTTTGGGCCGTACGAGCGACGGGTACCGCTTCGCTGGCATGCTGTTCGAACACGACGTGCGGGCTCCCGCCGAGTGGGAGCAGGAATACGCGGGCGGGGATGACGAGCCCGCGCGGATCCGGGCGTGGCAGCGCGAACAGCTGACGCTAATCGGGTACGACCCCACGACGGCCCGGCGGATCGTGCGAGAAGCCTGGGCTCGCGGCGAGAGCGGCGACCTCGTCCACCGCGTGTTCGACCTGATCGGCCGCGGTGCCAGCCACGAGCACGCCGCACGCATCGCGTAGCGTCAGCCGGCGTGAAGCTGCGGCCGGACTGTCATGCCCCGCGGTCGGCGGGCATCGCCGAGATGGGGCGATCGAGGCCCTCACGGGTGAGCTCGGCGGCGACAGTTTCGCGGGCCTTGTAGATGCGCCACTTGACGGCAGCCAGTGTCGTATCGAGCGAGTCTGCGATCTCGGCGTAGGAGAGGCCGATCACGTCGCGCAGCACCAGCGCCATCTTCAGGTCGGGGCTTAGCTCACCGATCGCCCGCCACAGGATGTCCATGTCCTCGATCGCGTGGAATGGCACCGGCGCTGCCAACCCCAGCGACCAGACCGCATCGAGCTCGACCGCCGGCCGGATCCGCCGCTCGCGCGACCGCATCTCGTCGACGAGGCGGTTCTTGGCGATCTGGAACAGCCAGGTGGTGAACAGCGACCGATACGTCGAATCGCGGCAGCGCTCGGTGCACGCGCACGAAGACCTCCTGGCAGACATCTTCGGCCAGCGCCCGGTCACCCGACAACACACGTACGGCGTAGTTGTAGATCGGCGCGTGATACTGGCGAAGGATGATGGCAAACGCGCGGTCATCACCCGCCTGCGCTCTGCGCAGGATGTCACGGTCGGGTTGAGAGAGAGCCATGATGCGTCAGAGCATTCGGTCGTTGCAAAGGTGACCAAGAACTCTGGCGGCGGGAGGTTGGAGCTTGCTTGGGTGTGCAAATCTGGCCGCAATGGGCGCGGCGAATCAGAGCGTGCCGAGGCGCTCTCGGGCCACATGCTCGATCATCTCGGCGAACCTCGGAGCATCCTTCATCAGCTGGTCGGTCAGGTGCCAGTCCATCCTCAGCAGCCGGGTCGGCTGGTCGGCGATCACGTCCGCCGAACGGGCGCGTCCGAAGCTCGCTCCCCAGTCGAGCGCGGCAAGCTCGCCGAAGAACTGGCCCGGGAGCAGCCGCCCCAGGGTTGCGTCAGCGCCCTCCACCCGCACCGCGCCGGCTAGCACCACGTACATGTCGCGGCTCGTCTGCCAACGGGAAAGCACGACCTCGCCGACGTCGACCTCGATCTCGGTGGCCGTGTTGCGCACCAGCGCCAGCTGATCCGGCCCCAGCGTGGCGAACAGCTCGAGCGAGCCGGCCGGCGCGGCAACTCCCACCACACCCTCAGCGGAACGCGGCGCCAGGTCGACCGGCAGCGTCTCCAGCAGGTCGATCGCCCTGTCCACCTCGCTCGCGGTCGTGGAGTGGTTCAGCACGCACAGCCGCAAGGTGTGGCGGCCGCGTACCTGCCCTGCCGAAACGAACACCTCGCCGCCGGCCTGGATCTGCTGCACGAGGTCGGTGTTGATGCGCTCAAGGGTGCGCTCGTCGTCGACACCTGCGGGATGGCGCCGCAGCGCCACCACTCCCAGCGATGCCGGTGACATCAACTCGAGCTCAGGCGAGCGCTCCACCCGCCGCTGGGCGTGCAGGGCGAGGTCGATGCAACGATCGATCGCCTGGCGGAAAGCGTCCACTCCGAAGTAGCGCAGGGAGATCCACAGCTTCAGCGCGCGGCAGCTGCGCGTGAGCTGTACGCCCAGGTCGGAGAAGTTGACCTCGCGATCGACGGCCTCGGTCCCCTTCAGGTAGCTTGGGTGAATCTCGAAGGAGCGGCGCAGGCGGTCGCCGTCGCGCACCAGCAGGGCGCCGACCTCGACCGGTTGGTACAGCCACTTGTGTGGGTCGAGCGTGATCGAGTCGGCCAGCTCCATGCCGGCCAGCGCCGAGCGCCCCCTCTCCGTAAGGCATCCGAAGGCGCCGTAGGCGCCGTCCACGTGCAGCCAGGCGTCGTGCTCGCGGCAGATCCGCGACAGCTCGGCGAACGGGTCGATCGCACCCACGGCCGTGCTGCCCGCGTTGGCGACGATGAGCAGCGGGCGCCGGCCGGCTGCCAGGTCGGCGCCGATCGCACCCTCCAGCGCGTCCGGGCGCATGCGCCCGACATGGTCGCTCAGGATCACCCGCACCTGGTCGGGGCCGAAGCCGAGCACGCGCGCGGCGCGGGCCAGCGACGAGTGCGCCTGGTCGGACATGTACAGCACGGCGCGCGCGTCCATTTCGCCCATCAGCGCCTCGCGGGCGCAGGCAAGCGCGGTCAGGTTCGCGGCCGACCCACCCGACACCAGCGCGCCGCCCGCCTCGGCCGGATAGCCGACCCACTGCCGGAACCAGTCGAGCACGGCCAGTTCCAGCGCGGCCGGGCCGGATGCGCCCAGCCACCAGCAGGCATCGATGTTGAGCGCGCTCGAGATCAGATCTCCCAGCGCCCCCGGCCACGTGCCCTCGCCGGGAATGTAGGCGAGGTAGCCGGGATGAGCGAGACGGGCGACGTAGGGCAGCACATCGCGCTCGAGGTCGTCCAGGATCTGGTCGAAGCCGGTCGGCCGCTCGGGCGGCGCCATCGACAGGCGGCGGTGCAGCTCGCCTGGCGACTCGGCATTCACCACAGGGCCTTGCGGCCCCGTGATGCGATCCACCAGCATGTCGATCGTGCGATATCCCAGCTGCCGCATGACGTCGGCATCGAGTGCGAGCGACGAGGCGTCGTGCGCCGGATCGGTTGGCACGACGCTACTCGTAGGTCTTCTTGTACGTGACCTTGCCGTCGCGCACGGTGAAGATGTCGACGCCGGTCGAACTGGCGGGAGTGCCATCCGCCTCGGTCCAGTGCATCGTCCAGCAGTAGCAGCAGCGATCGCCGTCGGCGAACAGCTCGTCGGTATCGGAGTGGCAGTCAGGGTAAGCGGCGAACACCGTCGCAAACGCAGCCCGCACCGCGTCATGTCCCGCGTGGCGCCCGCTGTCGACGTCCTGGCCGAGGTTCTCGTAGACGGCGTCGTCGGTCATGTCGGCCAGGATCGCATCCAGATCGTGCCGTCCGACCGACTCGATGAATCGCGTCACCACCGCAAGCGTGGCCTGGCTGTCCGTTGTCTGCTCGATCAACGCGTCCCCCTGTCGGCGGCCGGCGGACCCGTTCGGCCCGGGCGACGACTCTAGCGCATGGGTTCTCGCGGTACCGGTGTGGCGGCGGTCGTGTGCTGCTGCGGCTCCGCTGCTGCAACCGGCGGCTCGACGCCGGCCGCCGCTGCCGCCGTCGTGGTGCGAAGCGGTTGCTCGCGTAGCAGCCAGGTCAGCGCGAACGCGATGAACGCGATGCCGGTGGCGGTCAGGAACACCGGCTGCAGCGCCGCGGCAACCGCATGCACGTAGGGCGAGTGCACCGCGGGTGGCAGGTGCTTGACGATCTCCGGGTTGGCCGTGGTGGGGATGTGGGCACCGGGCGGCAGTTTGGCGGCGAGCTCGCCGGCCAGTCGGTTGGTGAAGATCGCGCCAAACGCGGCCACGCCGATCGACCCGCCTATCTGTCGGAACAGCGTCGAGCCTGACGTGGCAACGCCGATCTGGCTGTGCTCGACCGAGTTCTGAGCGGCCAGCACCAGCACCTGCATGACCATGCCCAGACCCAGGCCGAGCACCACCATCGCCACGATCGTCTGCCAGATCGGCGTGCCCACCTCCAGCCGCGACAGCATCAGCACTGCCACGGTCATGATCGCAGTACCGACGATCGGGAACGGCTTGTAGCGGCCGTAGCGGCTGATCAGCTGGCCGCTGAGGATGGAGGTGAACAGCAGCCCCACCATCAGCGGCGTCAGGGTGAGTCCGGAGCTGGTCGGGCTATGCCCCTTCACGACCTGAAGGTACAGCGGTAGGTACGTGATCGCTCCGAACAGTGCCAGGCCGACGATGAAGCCGACCGCGCTGGTTACGACGAACACGCGGTTTCGGAACAGCTCGAGCGGCAGGATCGGCTCGGCCGCGCGGCGCTCCGCGAACGGGAACGCGATCAGCGTCATGATGCCGACGAGCAGCATGGTGAGGGCCTCCGGCGACCCCCAGGCGTAGGTAGTGCCGCCCAGGCTGGTGAACAGCACGATGGCGGTGAGGCCGGTGGCCAGCAGCCCCGCGCCCAGGTAGTCGATGCTGTGACGGACGTGTTCGGCACGGGAGTGGAACGCCACCCCGATCACGATCAGTGCGATCGCTCCGACCGGCAGGTTCACGTAGAAGATCCAACGCCAGGACAGATTGTCGACGAAGAAGCCACCCAGCAGCGGGCCGATCACCGTCGACACGCCGAAGACGGCGCCGAAGAATCCCTGGTAGCGGCCGCGCTCGCGAGGCGAGAAGATGTCGCCTACGACCGCCAGCGTCAGCACGATCAGCCCGCCGCCGCCGAGGCCCTGCAGGGCTCGGAACGCGATCAGCTCGGTCATGTTCTGGCTGAGCCCACACAGCACCGAGCCGACCAAAAACAGCACGATCGACGCCTGCAACAGCGGCTTTCGGCCGTACAGATCGCCGAGCTTGCCGTACAGAGGACCCGACACGGTGGACGCGAGCAGGTAGGCGGTCACCACCCAGGACAGGTGCGACAGGCCGCCCAGGTCGCCCACGATGGTGGGCAGCGCGGTCGAGACGATCGTCTGGTCGAGCGAGGCCAGCAGCAGTACCAGCATCAGCGCCGCGAAGATCAGACGCACGCGCTGCGGGGGTGAGGGGGAGGCCTGAGCGGGAGTGGTCACTGGCGCCTCCCGAACCGTTGCGCACGCAGACAACGCATCGACTCGCTGAGCTGCTCGTCGTCGAGCGGGGGCTGCGTCTGTGGCGTCGCCGCCTCCGCGCGCAGGCCGTCCAGCAGCCAGTGCAGATGACGCCGCCAGACCTCGGGCGCCGTGTCGGCGGTGGCGTCGATCACCGGAGCGAACGACCACAGCAGCAGGGCCAGGTCGGCGACGGTGAAGTCGGGCCGCAGCGACCCCTGCTCGCGGGCGCGACCGATCAGCTCGTCGAACTGTGCCCGCATCTGCGCGCGCGTCTCGGCCAGCCGGCCCTCGCCGGGCGGGTAGCGCAGGAAGATCTCCTTGAGCACGCGGTCGCTGCGCTGCAGCTCGAGCGTCGCCTCCAGGAAGCCGACCAGCCCGGCCCAGGCGTCAGGCTTGGCCAGCCCTGCCTCGGCCAGTGCGAGAAACTCTCCGACGCGCTCGGCGAAGATCGCCTCCACCAGCGCCTCTCGGGTCGGGAAGTGCCGGTATAGCGTGCCGGTGCCGACGCCGGCTCGGCGGGCGATCTCGTCCAGCCGTGCATCGACGCCGTGCTCGGCGAACGAGTCACGGGCGGCAGCAATCAGCAGCGCGCGGTTTCGCTGGGCGTCGCGCCGCGACCCCCGTTCGGGTGCAGAAATTCCCGCCATCGCCTCACGGTAGCAGAAACGGAGAGCGTGTCCGTTTAGTTCAGCTGCCGCTCTTGGCGACCTCCGCCTTGACGCTCTCGACGCTGTCGGCATCGACCTGGTGCTTCTCCACCTTCGCGGCGTTCCGAAGCTGCTTGTCGATCTCGGTCACCCAGCGCTCCTCGAACACCGCCACGATGCCGGAGCTGTTCGGCGGCAGCGAGTCCTCGACGTCGGCCTTGATCTCGCTCTTGAGGTGATGGTCGAGCAACGCGCCGGCACCCGCCCCGATGCCGCCGCCGACAACGGCCGAAGCCAGCAGTGAGGGCGGGAAGATGAGGCCGATGATGGCGCCGCCGACCACACCCAGCGTGGCGCCCACGCCGACCTCGTGGCCGTTGTCCTCGACATCGATCTTGCCGTCGGCGTCGCGTCGGACGAGCACCATCGCGTCGACGGCGATCACCCGCTCGCGTGCGAGCTGCTTGAGGCCGTCCCAATCGGCCCGGGCAGCGTCCGGGTCGGAGTAGGCGGCGATGTAGAGATCGATGGGCGGCTTGTCAGCCATGGTGTGGTCTCCCTCGGGTCGCGGTCGGCATGTGGCGACGATGATAGGCCGAGGTCCGCGATCGGCCGGTGAGCCGCCTTGTGTACCATCGCCGCCATGGCGTACGACGAGGAGCTCGCGGAGCGCATACGGGAGCTGGTCGCCGGCGAGCATGAGCTGACCGAGAAGCAGATGTTCGGCGGGCTGGCCTTCCTGATCGGCGGCAACATGGCGGTGGCCGCGAGCGGCCAAAGCGGTCTGCTGGTGCGCGTCGACCCGGCCATGTCGGACGAGCTGGTCGCGTCCACCGCCGCCCGCCCGATGGAGATGCGCGGCCGACCGATGCAGGGCTGGCTGCGGGTGCGCTCCGAGCACATTCAGACCCGGGCGCAGCTGGCGGAGTGGGTCACGCTGGGTACGACCTACGCCCGCACGCTGCCCTCGAAGTGATGGCCATCAGCGCGGCCGCGGATCGCCGATCCAGTAGCGCGGGCCGGGCCCGAGGCGGGCGGCCCGGTCGCCGGGGTTCGCCAGCCGGCAGCGGTCGAGTGACAGGCACCCGCACCCGATGCACTGGGTCAGCCCCGCCCGCAGACGTTCCAGCTCGTTGATCCGCTCGTCGATGCGCGATGTCCAGGTGCGCGACAGGCGCGACCAGTCGCGGCGGGTGGGCGCGCGACCGGGAGGCAACCTGCCCAACTCAACCGCGATCTCGTCCAGGGTCAGCCCCACCCGCTGGGCGAAGACGACGAACGCGATTCGCCGCAGCACCGCCCGCGGGTAGCGGCGGTGGCCCGACCCCGACCGCTCCGAGGCGATCAGGCCGCGCTGCTCGTAGAAGCGCAGCGCGGACGGGGCGACCCCGCTTCGCCGCGAGACATCTCCGATCGTGAGCAGTTCCGGCATCTCTGCAGTGAACCAGGCAGGCCGTTTGACTTCAAGTTAACTTGAAGTTGTAACCTGGATTCGAGCATCCGAGAAACACTCTGGAGGTACCGATGATGAGCGAGCAGACAGCGAGCCAGACGATCACCGCGGAGGTCACGTCCTGGCCGGGCGTCACCGCCGGGCCTGGCCGCCGCGGCGAGTACGCATTCACGGTGGGGCAACGCGAGATCGGCCACCTGCACGGCGATCACGCGGCGCACTTCTCGTTCGCGAAGGCCGTGTGGGCCGAGCTGATGGCGGAGGGCCGAATCGTGCCGCACCCCGTCTTTCCCGATTCGCAGGGGCCGGCCGCGCGCCGTATCAACGGCGACGACGACGTGCGCGACGTGATCGTGCTGATGCGGCTCAACTACGACCGCGCCGTCGCCCGGCACGGCGTGCCGGCCAGCGCATGAGCGCCCTCGGGATCACTCCGCACCTGGTCGTCCGGGATGCCGCAGCCGCCGCCGAGTGGTATACCGCCGTGCTCGGGGCCGAGGAGCGCAGCCGGCTTGCCGTGCCGGGCGGCAAGCTGATGCAAATGGAGCTCGGGTTTGGCTCCTCGACGGTGATGCTGGCCGATGAGTTCCCCGAGATGGGCGTGCTCTCGCCGCTCAGCATCGGCGGCACGGCGACCGTGCTGCACCTGTCGACCGACGACGTGGACGCCGTCTGGCAGCGCGCAATCGACGGCGGCGCCGAGGTGCGCCAGCCGCTGGCCGAGGCCTTCTGGGGCGAGCGTTACGGACAGATCACCGATCCCTTCGGCCATCGCTGGGGGCTCGCCCAGCACGTCCGCGACGTCCCGCGCGAGCAGCTCGAGCGCGCCGTGGCAGAGCTGTTTGCTGGATAACGCCGCCGGTGGGTCACCGGGCGCAGCTTCCCCGGTGACCCGTGAACGGCTCAGCGAAGCGAGACCGCGACCTGCTCCAGCAGGTCGAGCGCATCCTGCATGCCCGGCTCCATCCCCGAGTTGATGTGGGCGTCGCGCCCCTCCCTGGTGGGGTGCTCCACCAGCACGGTCAGGAGCGTGCGGCCGTCCCGCTCGGTCAGGGTGATGGTGTTCAACGCCGCGTGCTGCTCGGCGTCGGGGATGCCCTCGTAGACCTCGGTCGAGACGATCCGCTCGTTCGGAACGATCTCCCGGTACTCGCCGTGGAAGGCGACCTCGACGCCGCTCTCGGTCACGCTCACGTACCGCCAGGCGCCTCCCACCCGCAGGTCGATCTCCGCGATCGTGACCCGGCCGCGGTTCGCATGCCACCAGCGCTTGACCAGCTCCGGCGTCGTCCAGGCCTTGTACACCAGGTGCCTGGGTGCGTCGAACTCGCGTCTGATCAGGATCTGCCGATCCGTCGGTAGCGTCACCGACGCCGTCCCGCTACTCGTCGCTGCCATCGTCTACCTCCTCCGCTTGAAGTTCCTCGAGCACGGCATCGAGCTGGCCGAACCGCTCCGACCAGGAACGCTCGTAGGCCGCCACCCAGTCGTGGATGGGCTTCAGCGCGTGGCCGTTGATCCGGTACAGCCGCTGCCGGCCGTGGTCGCGCACGTCCACCGCCCCCACCTCCCGCAGCACCCGCAAGTGCCTCGACACCTGCGGCTGTGGCAGCCCCGTGAGGCCGACCAGGTCGTTCACGGGTCGCTCCCCGCCGACCAGGATGTCCAGGATCTGCCGGCGCCGGGGCTCGGCCACGGCGTTGAACGCGTCTGCGGTTGTTGCGGCTCGTGCCATGGGAAGATCATATATCTATATCGACATATGTCAAGTCGAGGACGCCGGCGCGGCTTGAACCGGCATCACGCGGTGGGTACTGTTGAGGGGTGATCTCGGACACCGGCGCCTCCCCGGTCCTCACTCGCGACGAGTCGCACGCCCTGTTCGGGCAGACGATGGGATTCGTGGCGCTGACCTCAGCGTTCTTCGCGCTGGGCGCCTACCTCGGCCGCGACATGGCCTATCAGTGGGGCTGGCTGTGGTTCATCGTCGCGATCGTCTGCCTGTTCGGGCTGCAGGCAGCGGCGCACCGGTCGGAGCAGCTCGCCATCGTCCTGTTGCTCACGTTCGGCCTCGTGATGGGGCTCGCGGTTGCGCCCACGATCGCCTACTACGTAAGCACGAACCCGCAGGCGGTGTGGCAGGCGGGCGGCGCCACCGCGCTGTTCATCGCCGGCTTCGGAGCCGCCGGATACGCCACCCGGCGCGACCTCTCCAGCCTCGCCCGGGTCCTGTTCTTCGCGCTGCTGGCGCTGATCATCTTCGGCATCGTCACGATCTTCGTGCGGATCCCCAACGGCCAGCTGATCTACGCGGTGCTGGGACTGATCATCTTCGCCGGCTTCACGATGGTCGACTTCCAGCGCCTGCGCCGCTCCCAGGACATCCGGGTCGCGCCGCTGCTGGCAGCCTCGATCTTCCTCGACGTCCTGAACGTCTTCCTGTTCTTCCTCAGCATCTTCGGGCGGCGCTAGCCCGAGCTCTCATCCGAGACGCGGGCCAGCACCTCGAACAGCCCCGCCAGGTCACGCTCTCCATAGCCCATAGCGCGGGCCACGGTCAGCATCTGATCCGCCGTCGCGGCGGACGGCAGCGAGACCGGCAGCCGGCGGCCGGCCTCGAGCGCGAGCGCCACGTCCTTCTGCATCAGCTCGATGTTGAACCACGCCTCGCCTGGCAGTTCGCGCAGCAGTCCCGCCCGCGCCTTCAGCATCGGCGATCCGATCGGGCTCTGGGTCATGACCTCGATGGCCAGCCCGCGGTCGATGCCGGAGCGTTCGGCCAGTAGCAGCCCTTCCGAGAACGCCAGCATCTGCACGGCCAGGCTGATGTTGATCGCGAGCTTCAGCACGAGTCCCTGCCCGTTTTCGCCGACGCGTGTGGGCGTGCCCAGCTCGCGCAGCACCGAATCGACGCGCGCGTAGGCGTGCTCGTCTCCGCCGACCATGATGGTGAGCGTGCCGGTCTGCACCTGGGGCACGCTTCCGGACACCGGCGCGTCCAGCAGGGCAGCCCCCTGCGCACGGACACGCTCGGCAAGCTCGCGGCTCGCGTGCGGGCTGACCGTGCTCATGTCGACCCAGATCTGGCCCGCGGCGAGGCCGGCCAGGATGCCATCGGGCCCGGATGCCACCGTGTCCAGCACGTCGTCGTCAGGTACGGACGTGAAGACGATCTCGGCGGCGTCGGCGACCTCCCGTGGCGTGTCGCGCCACTGCAGGCCATCGTGGACGAGCCCCTCCGCATGCGCGTGGTTTCGCTCCTCACCGTAGACGGGATAGCCGGCGGCGAGAAACCGGGCCGCCATGTTGCCGCCCATGTTTCCCAGGCCGACAAAGCCGATCCTGGTCGCGGTTGCAGTATCAGTGGGCATGTCATGCCCTCCCTTCGATGGTCGCGACGTCCTCGTCGCTCAGCTCCAGCTGTGCTGCGGTGATGATCGGGTCGACCTGATCGGGGCGGCGGAAGCCCGTGATGGCGCCGTCGACCGCGGGGTTCAGCAGCGTCCAGGCGACTGCAACCGCGCCCGAGGTCGTGCCATGACGGTCGGCGACCGTGCGCAGCCTATCCACCAGCGCGAGGTGCTCCGACAGCTGCGGCTCCTGGAAGCGCTGGCTGCGCTTTCGCCAGTCGTCGTCGGGCAGCTGCTCGATCCGCTCGCGGGTCATCGCGCCGGTGAGCAGGCCGGATCCCATCGGTGAGTAGACGATCACACCGATACCCTCGCGCTCGGCGAACGGCAGCAGCTCCTGCTCGACGTCCCGCGCGACCAGCGAGTAGGGCGGCTGCAGCGTCTCGACGGGAGCGATCTGCTGGATGTGCCGCAACTGGGCAATGCTGAAGTTGGAGACGCCGATATGACGGACGAGGCCCTCGGCCTTGAGCTCGGCGAGGGTCGACCAGCCCTCCTCGATCTGCTCGGCGGGGATCGGCCAATGGATCTGGTACAGATCCACCGCGTCCACTCCCAGGCGCGAAAGGCTTCCCTCCAGCTCGCGTCGGAGCGAGTCGCGCCGCAGGCTCTGCACCGTCGTGCGGCCCGGCCCTTCGGGCTGTCCGCCCTTCGTAAACACGTACGGGCGCTGGCCGAGACCAGCGAGCGCGCGACCCACCACCTGCTCGGAGTGCCCGAAACCGTACTGCGCAGCCGTGTCGATCCAGTTCACGCCCAGGTCGAGCGCGTGGTGGATCGCCGCGACCGACTCGTCGTCCTCCTGGTTGCCCCACCCCCAGTCATAGCCGGCGCCCCCGATCGCCCAGGCGCCGAACCCGACCCGGGTGATCTCGAGACCGGTCTCACCGAGCTCCGTCGTTGAAAGTCGGGTGGTCTGCATGGCTGCTCCTCCTTCTCCGATCTTCAGAAACCGTATCGCGATCAGGCTAGCACATATTCGAAACTGATCGTCTCGTTTCTGATATGCTTAACGGATGAAAGCTAAACGGGAGGACGCACGGCCATGAGTCTCAACACCCTGGCGCCCAGATGGGCGGTTCCAAACGCGGCGGATGACCGGCCGGCGGCCCAGTCGTTCCTGCTCCAGCGCGTACAGCCTGCGCTGACCGGGCTGATCGACGGCTCGCTGTCGACGCTGGCGCCGATCTTCGCCGTGGCGCTGGCCACACACCAGCCGCTCTACGCCTTTCTGGCCGGCGTCGCAACGGCCATCGGTGCCGGCGTCAGCATGGCGTTCTCGGAGGGACTCTCCGACAGCGGTGAGCTGACCGGCCGCGGCAACCCCTATCTGCGCGGCGCCATCACCGGAGCGGGCACGTTCGCCGGCGGCATCCTGCACACGCTGCCGTTCCTGATCGCGCAGTACCAGGCGGCCCTGACGGCGGCCGTGATCACGGTGGCGCTGGAGCTGGTGGCGCTGGCCTGGATCCGGTCCCGCTTCTTCCAGACCGGGTTCCTGCGGTCGGTCGCCTCGGTATCGCTCGGCGGCGTGATCATCGTCACCATCAGCGCGGCGCTGGGAGCGGCAAGTTGAGCGCGCCGGAAGGCATCGCATCCACCCCCGCCCAGCGCCGCGGGCGACCACGCAGCGAGGCGCGCAAGCAGGCGATCCTGCAGGCCGCGTTCGAGCTGCTCGAGGAGCGCGGGCTCGCCGCAACCAGCATGGACGCCGTCGCCGAGCGCGCGGGCGTCAGCAAGGCCACGATCTACCGCTGGTGGGATTCCAAGGAGCTGCTCGCGCTCGACGCGCTCTATGCGGCGTGGGACACCGCCGGCCCGGTCGCACGCCAGACCGGCACGCTCCGGGCTGAGATGCTGGCGCTGGTGCGCCCGTGGGTGCGGCTGGTGGCGGCCGGGCCCTCCGCCCGGATCCTGACGGCTCTGCTGGCCGAGGCCCAGTACGATCCCGCGTTCGGACAGGCGTACCGGGCACACTTCGTCGAGCCGCGCCGTGACCAGGCACGGGCGGTGTTCTGGCGCGCCATCGCCCGCGGAGAGATCCCCGCAGGCATCGACGTCGAGGTCGCGATCGACCTGCTCTGGGGCCCCCTCTATCACCGCCTGTTTCACGGACACGCGCCGCTCAACGACCGTTTCGCCCGCCGCTCGGTGGACACGGTGCTCGCCGGCATTCTCCCGCGCGAGACCACCAGCCCAGACTGAAACCGCCTGCTCACAACGGTTGCGCGTTGACCGAGAGCGAGACGACAACGTTGCCGCGGATCGCGTTCGAATACGGGCAGCGCTGATCGGCTCGCAGCATCAGCTCGCGGGCCTCCTCGGCGGGGATGTCGGGAGCCCGCAGGTCAAGCCACGCCTGGAGCCCGAAGCCGCCCCCGGTGCTGCGCGGACCGATGCCGACGCGCGAGGCGATCTGCGAACCGCTTGCGTCGACGTTTCGGCCCTGCGCTATCGCGAGCAGCGCTGACTGGAAGCACGCCGCGTATCCGACGGCGAACAGCTGCTCCGGGTTCGTGCCGAGCCCGTCGTCCCCGCTCATCGCCGCAGGAACCGAGAGATCGACCTCGAGCCGGCCGTCGCTGGTGCGGCCGTGACCTGCGCGGCCGCCCTCGACCAGCGCTTCCGCCGTATAGAGGACGCGCTTCAGCTGTGGGGGCGATGCAGCCGGATCGGACTCCCCACCAGGATGGCGCTGCTCGTCGGTCAACGGTGGCCTCCTTGTCTGGCAGTTGACGACCTGGATGGTATTGCCGGACAGCCTGCGACTGGGGTCACGGACCACGGGTGTAGCGGATGCGACCGCCCGTCCGCGCGGGCACGATCCGGCGATGACCGAACCCGATCCAACCGAAGGAGATCTTCCATGAGCATCGAGCAGCAAGAGACCCTCGACGCGATCCTGCGACAGTCAGCCCTCCCCATCGGAAGCAGTGTCGACGAGCAACGGCGACTGCTGCGAGAGCTGGTTTCGGCGCAGCCGCTGCCGACCGAGGTAACCGTGACCGCAGCCACACTGGGCGGAGTCGGGACCGCCGAGGTCACCGTCGACGGAATCGACCCTCGCCACGTGGTGCTGTACTTCCACGGCGGCGTGTACGTGATCGGAGACGCCTTCCTCGCTGCTGAGCTGGCCTCGCAGGTCGGCCGGAGAACGCAGGCCAAGGTCATCTCCGTCGACTACCGGCTCGCCCCCGAGCACCCGTATCCGGCGGCGGTTGAGGACGCGCTTGCGTCGTATCGAGCGTTACTGCACGATGGCGTCGCCGCTTCGGACATCGCCTTCGCGGGGGAGTCCGCCGGCGGCGGGCTTGCCATCGCCACCCTGGTGAACGCCCGCGACCACGGGCTGCCCCTGCCCGCGGCCGCCTACGTCATGTCACCGTACGTCGATCTCACCCTGGCCGGGACCACCATGGAGACGCGACGCGAGGTCGACCCGCTGCTCAGCCGAGAACTCCTGCAACCCCGCGTCACCGACTACGCGTCGGGACACGGCCCCGCTTCTGGCCTGATCAGCCCCCTGTTCGCCGACATGTCCGGTCTGCCGCCGCTGCTCATACAAGCCGGAACGCACGAGGTGCTGCTCGACGATGCCGTCCGCCTCGCGCGAGAGGCCGCCAACGCCGACATCGCGGTCACGCTCGACATCACGCCCGGGGTGCCCCACGTCTTCCAGGCGTACCACGCGCTGCTTGACGAAGGCGCGGCGGCGCTTGACCGCGCCGGGGTGTTCCTGTCGGCGCAGCTCGACGGTGCCGAAGAACGCGTTACCGGAGAGCCAGCGGTGTCCTCCTAATTCAAGGGTCGGTCACGCGCAGCACGATCTTGCCGAACCGGTCGCGATCGACGAGCCGCCGCGCCGCAGTATCGATGTCCTCCAGGGCGTGGACGCTGTCGATCACGGGCCGCCAGTAGTGCGTGGAGACGTGGTCGAGCAGGGCCAGGAACTCCTCGGGGCTGCCCATGGTGGTGCCCGCGATCGAGCGCCAAGCCCAGTACACCTCGGAGACGGGGATGGTCGAGGTCTCACCACCGGTATCGCCGAAGCTGACCAGCACGCCGCCCCACCGCAACGCCGGCAGAGCCTCCGGCCAGCAATCCGCACCCCAGCTGTCGATGACAGCGTCGAAACCTCCGCCGGCGGCCTCGCGCAGGCTCGACCCCCAGCCCGGTTGCGAATACAGGACGCCGCCGCGGGCACCCAGCGCCCGCACACGCTCGAGCTTCGCCTCCGTCGAGGTGGTGACCCACACCTCGCTGCCGACCGCCACCGAGATCTGGACCGCGAAAGTCGCCACCCCGCTGCCGGCACCCGTCACCAGGACGCGGCGGCCCTGGCCGGCGCCGGCACAGGTGATCGCGGCTCGCCAGGCGGTGAGCCCGGCAAGGTTCAGCGCAGCCGACTCGTCCCAGGAGAGGTCGGCCGGTCGCGGTGCGACGTTCGCCGCGGGCACCACGACCCGCTCGGCGAAGGTGCCGTCACGGGGCGAGCCCAGGATCTCGAAGGTCTCGGTGGGCACGCGCTCGCCGGCATTCCAGCCAAGCGTCGGGTTGATCACGACCTCGTCTCCCACCAAGACCGTCCCCACGCCGGCGCCCACCGCCGTGACCACCCCGGCAGCGTCGGAGCCGAGCGTCACCGGAGCACCGTCAGACGCCTCGCGCCAGATCCACCAGTCTCGCCGGTTCAACGCCGCGGTGACGACACGCACGACCACCTGTCCGTCGCCGGCAAGCGGCTCGGCCACGTCCACTGCCTGGAAGACGGGCGAATCGCCAGGGCTGACCAGCCGCATCGCTCGCACTGCGCTACCCCTCCTCGTAGTCGACCATGAGCACATCGACGGCGGTCGACCCGCCGTCCACCATCATGATCGCGCCGGTGATGTACGACGCATCGTCGGACGCCAGGTAGCAGATCGCCGAGGCGATTTCCTGCGGCTCGCCCGCGCGTCGCAGCGGCGCGAACCGCGTGACCCGGCGATAGGCGTCATCGACGTTCTCGCTGATCCTGGTCATGTCGTCCTCGCCCATCGGGGTGCGCACCCATCCCGGACAGACCGCGTTCGCGCGCACGCCGTGCGGCCCCAGCCTGACCGCCAGCGAGCGGGTCAGCATCACCAGCCCCGCCTTCGCAGCGTTGTAGTCGGCGTCGACCGCACCGGAGACCATGGCGGCGGTGGAGCCGACGGTGACGATCGAGCCGCGCCTCACGACCAGGTCGCGCTCGGCGAGCTCGCACAGGTGATAGGCCGCCGTCAAATTGACCGCGATCGCGCGGTCCCAGCCGGTGCCCGCCACGCCGGCATTGTGGACGAGGATATCCACCGGGCCCGCCGCCTCGACGGCGCGTCGGCAGTCGTCGGCGTTGCTGACGTCACCGACGACGAAGTTCGGAGAGATCGACTCGAGCGGAGCCTTCCGGCGGCCCATCACGGTCACCACCGCACCCTCCTCGATCATGCGGGTGGCGACCGCCGCACCGATGCCGGTTCCGCCGCCGGTGATCAGCGCGCGCTTGCCTGCGAACCGCATCAGCCCGCTTCCGATCGTGGCGAGCTGTCGATCCTCAGACCATCGCAGCCGAGGATGGCCGCCAGCGCATCCAGCACCACCTCGGCCGCACGCGTGCCGGTGATGCCGGGATGCTCGAGTACAACCGGAACGCCGACGCCGTCCAGCAGGGCCAGCACCTGGATTGCGGCCTGATCCGTGTCGAGATCGCCGCGGAAGTCTCCGGCCGCGCGGCCGTCCGCCAGGATCCCGCCGACCAGCGTCCGCCACCGCGCGTAGACGGCGGCCGAACCTGACCGAAGCTCGCTGTCGCGGGTCGCCGCGCGCCAGTACTCGACCCACACCAGCCATTGCTCGCGGGTCGACTCGTCGCTGTCGGCGATCACGCTCTCGCACACCAGCGCGCGCAGCTGTGCGACCGCTCCCGAGGCGGCGGCCGCCGCCTCTTGCGCCCGCTCGAGATCGGCCTCGGCCGCATCCTCGAGGGCCGCGATGATGAGATCCTCACGGCTGCCGAAGCTGTACTGCAGCGTGCTGACTGCCGAGCCGGTCTCGTCGGCGACGTCGCGAAACCGCGTGGCGTCGGCCCCGCGAAGTGCGATCACCCGGCGCGCGCCGTGCAGGACGTCGAGCTTGCCGCGTCCGGCCCGGCGCCGATGCTGGCGTGGTCCCGTATCTCTGTATGGTTCGCTCATACCGAGACCTTACCAGGAGGATCCATTGCCGCAGGAATCGCCATCAGCACTTGTGTCTGGAGCGGGTACGGGGATCGGACGCGCGACCGCCCTGCTTCTGGCGGAGTCGGGCTACCGCGTGGCGCTAGTGGGACGGCGGGCAGAGCCGCTCGATCGGGTCAAGGATGAGATCACGGCCGGCGGTGGCCGTGCCGAGATGATCTCCGCCGACGTCGGCAGCCCCGACGGCGCCGAGGGCGCCGTCGCGGCCACGCTCGACGCGTTCGGCCGCCTCGACACCTTGATCTGCAACCACGGCGTGGGTGCGAGCGCACCGGTCGGCGAAGACACGCCGGAGGGGTGGGACGCGACTCTGCGCATCAACCTCACGGGGCCGTTCCTGCTGGCGCGAGCGGCAATCCCGCACCTCATCGCCTCGCGTGGGTCGATCGTGAACGTCAGCTCGACCAACGGCTGCCAGGCCGGGCCGGGATGGGCGTCGTACGACGTCTCGAAGGCCGGCGTGATCATGCTCACCCGCAGCCTTGCGAACGACTACGGCCCTCAGGGTGTGCGGGCGAACTGCGTCTGCCCTGGCTGGGTGCGCACCCCGATGGGCGACGACGGCATGCGGGAGGTGGTCGAGAAGTGGGACTGCTCGCTCGAGGATGCCTACTGGCTGTGTGCACGCGACACGCCGTTGCGGCGGCCGGGCGAGGCGGCGGAACTGGCGGAGGTGATCGTATTCCTGGCGGGTCCCAAGTCCAGCTACATGTCGGCCGCCACCGTGGTGGTCGATGGCGGCGGGATGGCGGTGGACGGCTCCTCGACCGCGTTTCACGGTCCGCAGCAGCGGCTGCGTGAGCTACTTGGGTGATCAGCTCTGACGAACAGCGCGATACTGGACGAGCAGGTAGCCAGTCGGTGACATCTCGCTTTGGATCGTTTCCAGCTGAATCGACGGCAAGCCGTCGAGCAGCCGTCGTCCGTCGCCGGCGATTCTCGGCGCGATCACGAGCCTGAGTTCGTCGACCACGTCGGCGGCGAGCAGCGCCTGGGCGACCGAGATGCTCGCGTGAACCCCGACATCGCCTCCGGGCTGCTGCTTGAGATCCCGAACGAATTCGACCAGCTCGCCGTCGATCGCCGTCGCGTTGGCCCAATCGCGGTCAAGGGGCGTCGACGTCGCGACATGCTTCGTGACCCCGTTGATGAACGTCGCGAACGGCTCGATCTCGCTGCTCGGCCAAAACTGCGCCCACGCGGTGTAGCTCCGGCGGCCGAGTATGACCGCGTCCTGGGTTGCGATTACCGCGGCCAGGTTTGCGTCCATCGCGTCGTCCCACTCGGCGATGAAACCATCCGGATCCTCGGCGACCCCATCGAGCGACAACAACTCGTATACGACGATCTTTCGCACGCCCTACACCTCCGGTTTGGCCTCGATGCTACTGGTTGGCGGCTCACCTACTGATATGAGGTATTATCCTACGATCAATAGGAAGGAGGACGGGATGAGGTCCACGGTACTCACGGAGAACCTGACGCAGCTGACCCGCTGGCGTTTCGTCAACGCCTTCCTCGTTCGCGAGGAAGACGGCTTCACGTTGGTCGACACGACGCTCGGCGGAGGCGCCGGGGCGCTGATCGCTGCCGCGGAGGAGGCGGGCGGGGCGATCCGACGGATCGCAATGACGCACGGCCACGGCGATCACGTCGGCTCGCTCGATGCGCTGAAACAGCGGCTGGGCGGGTCGGTCGAGGTGCTGATGCCCGAGGTGGATGCCCGCATCCTGGCCGGCGAGAAGGTCGTCGGGGGCAAGCTGGCTGGTAGTTGGCCAAAGGTCGAAACGGTGCCGGACGTGCGGCTTTCGGCCGGCGACCGCGTCGGCAGCCTCGAGGTCGTGGCGAGCCCGGGTCACAGTCCCGGACACGTCGCGTTCCTCGACACGCGCGATCGCACGCTGATCGCGGGCGACGTCTTCACCGCCTACGGTCACCTCGCGGTCACGAGCCATTTCTATCTCCGCTTTCCGTTTGCGGCGATGGCGACCTGGAACCGGGCACAGGACGTCGAGTCGGCACGGGCGCTGCGCGCGCTCGACCCGTCGCTGCTCGTGGTCGGGCACGGGCCGTCGCAACGCGATCCGGGTGCCGCGATGGACCGGGCGATCGCGCGCGCCCGCAAGTCTCTACCGGCCGCCGACGCGGCCGTCCAGGGCTGATGGCTCGCGCCGGCCTCGACAGCGAGGCCGTTGTCGGCGCTGCCGAGGAGCTGGCGGACGCCAACGGTCTCGACGCGGTCACGCTGGCGATGCTTGCCCGACGGCTCGGAGTACGTCCGCCCTCGCTCTACGTTCACATCGATGGACTTGCCGACCTGCGACGGCGGCTCGCGGCTCGCGGTGCCCGCCAACTCGCCGCGGCGATGCAGACGGCGGCCGCCGGCCGCGCCCGCGGCGACGCGCTCACGGCCGTGGCCGACGCCTACCGCGGCTACGCCCACGAGCATCCGGGCAGCTATGCAGCGCTCCAGCGTGCACCCGACCCGGACGATGCGGAAACCACCGCTGCCGGCGCCGAGGCTGTCGACGTCGTCCTTGCCGTACTACGCGGCTACGGTCTCGAGTCGGACGACGCGATTCACGCCACCCGCATCATCCGCGCCGCCCTGCACGGATTCGTCTCGCTCGAAGCCGGCGGCGGCTTCGGTCTCCCGCTTGACGTCGACGAAACCTTCGCCCGGCTCACGTACATGCTCGACCAGGGACTGGTGGCGACAAGGCCTGGCGGGGCGGCATGAAGCCCCTCCGGCGCCTATCTGCCGGTGAACCCCGCCGGCTCCAGGTCCTTGCACGCGTTCAGGGCCCGCGTGAACGCCGCGCTGCTCGTATCCACCGACGAGTCGTTCGCTATCCCATCGATGGTCACCTCGCCCGACGCGCGCGGATCCGGGAACGCGCGGATCCCGTTGGCGCGCATGCACTGGGCGAACGCCACCGCTTTCTCATGTGCGGCGCCGTTGCCGGCAGTGGCGGCCATACCATCGCCGCCGCGACTGCGGGAACCGGCAGAGGCGTTCGAACAGCCCGCGACGATCAGGGCGAGCATGGCGAGGGTCTTCAGTTGCCGGAGCGTTCTTCTCATGGCGTCCCTCCCGTCGGTGGTGACTGTGGTGGCAACGGCCCGCTGGCCAGCGACTGGTCGCCGGTGGGATGACCCGCGATGCGGCGGACGATGGCGTCGGCGGCCGCGAGGCCGGCAGTGACCTGGTCGTCGCCGGGTTGGCCCAGTACGACTCCTGTGATCGTTGTCCGCTTGCCGGCGATCCAGCGGATGGC
>Ga0079220_10000015_pt1 | contig 29354 bp, 30 predicted proteins | sample GAAS100_FD_75071 | JGI IMG/M metagenome (GOLD analysis project Ga0079220, IMG submission 75071) | Agricultural soil microbial communities from Georgia to study Nitrogen management - GA AS100 | ecosystem: Environmental > Terrestrial > Soil > Agricultural land | place: USA: Georgia | collected... | reverse complement strand
GATCATGCGGTAGCCCGCCGAGTCGTACCTCCCCATTCCCGTCAGCCGGTTCAGGATTCTCTCGAGGGAGTTCGTGTCCAGCGGTTTCTTCGCGAAACCGCCCAGCAGCTTCTCGAGTTGCTTTTGCGCTTCGGCGCTCGCTCCCGTCACCCGCACGAATTGCGGCACAGGCACCAGCGATTGCTTTCGCGCATCGCGCGCTTCCAGATATTTCCGCCATTCGAAATCGTTCAGCGAATACGGAGAAAGCACGCGCGCCTTCTGTTCCGCCGCCGCCTGGCCTTTTTCAATAATGATTCTGGCCTTCGGATAATCCAGCGAAGTGAAATCCCGCAGGTTCACGTTGACGATCAGGTCCGCGCCGGAAAGTCCGCGAATCTCATTCTCCCGGATCACCACGTCAACCGATCGCCCCAGCACGCTGAACAGCGACTGGATATCCTCCGGTTTCGCCGGCACCGTTTCCAGATGCACGGCGATCACCACGTCCGCGCCCATCTGCCGTACCACGTCCGTGGGCAGATTTCCCACCAGTCCTCCGTCCACATAAACCTTGTCGCCGTCGCGCACGGGAGAAAACAATCCCGGTATGGACATCGTCGCGCGCATCGCTCTGGCCAGTGAGCCGTCGCTGAACACAATCTCCTTGCCCGAAACCAGATCCGTCGCCACGCAGCGAAACGGAATCGGCAATTGGTCGAACGATTCCAGATTCGAATACGGCAGCGTCTGCTCGTCGATCAGCAGGCTGATTTCCTGGCCGGCGTTGAGTCCCGCGGGAAGCGTCAGCCCGTTCTTCAGTCCCACCACCAGCGAATTCGGATACGCGCGGAGATCTTCCTTGCGGCGAAACGCCAGATCCTGATACTGCGTGCGCCCTCCAATGATGATGTCCCAATTCTGCTGCTCGACCAGCCTGGCAATTTCCTGCGGACTCTTGCCGGTGGAGTAGAGGCCGCCGACGAGTCCGCCCATGCTGGTTCCGGCGATGTAGTCGACGGGGATGTGATGATCCTCGAACCACTGGAGCACGCCGATGTGCGCGAGTCCCAGCGCGCCGCCGCCTTCGAGCGCGAGGCCGATCTTCGGCCGCGTGGAAGGCTCGGGAGATTGCGTGGAAGGCTCGGCGGCGGATTGTTGCGCCGCGAGGGGTGAGACCGCGGGCGCCAGCATGAGCAGCGCGCAAAGAAGATGTCGCGCAAAGCGGCAGGACATGAAGCCTCCTCAGGGATCGCGCGCGATTTCGCGCGCGGAATCTCCGACGAGTCTGGCGCAGCTTCAGGGCGCGGGCAAGATTTTCGCGCCGGGTGTTTCCGAAAATTTTCGGCGGCGAGGCGGGCGGCTAGAGGGTCAGGCCGGGTTTGATGGTGCCTTTTTCTTTGGCGATTTTCAGGAGCTCGGGATAGAACTGCACGAAGGAGTGCTCGACGGCGGCGTGCTGGTCATGGCATTTCCAGCAGGCGTTTTGTCCCGGCTTGGTGGCCGCGGAAGATTTCTGGCCGTTCTCGAAGCCGAAGTAGGCCCACTTATCGGGGAAACGCGATTCGTCTTTCACCTCGACGTCGAGCCCCACCGCCTCCGACTGATAATTTCCGTGCACGTTGATCGAGCCTTTCGAGGCGGAGCTGTAGATTTCGAGGACAAACATGGTTTTGTCCGGCCAATTGCCGTGCTCGACGAAATAATCGTAGGAGCCCGGCGAGACGAAGACGTTGGTGAACATCAAATGTTCGCTGGCCGCCTGCGAATAACTCATGCCATAGCCGGAAGAGAGAAAGACCCAACGGCGATATCCCTGCGGGCGAACCAGTTCGCCGGAAGGGGTAAAGACAGGCTGGCCAGCCGGGCCGACGGCTGCGGCGGACCGCGGGGCCTGGCCGCGGCCGGTCTGGATCATCAGGAATCCCGCGGCGAGCGCGAGACACAGAAAAAGAATTATCCTACGCATCGTAAAAGCCTCCGTTGTTCAGGTCAGCACGCAATTTGCCCTCTTTAGACGGCCCGGCTAAGCAGGCGTTTCGGACTCCTCGGGTTCCCGGGCTTCGCAAAGCGTTGGATTGGCGTCTTCGGCGGGCCGCGACAGGCGATTGGCCAAGCCCACACCGACCAGGACCAGCGTGCCGCCGACAATCTGCGCGGTCGACAACGGCTCGGCGAGGAGAAGCGCGGCCAGGAGCGCGGTAAGCGGCCCCTGCGAGAGCAGGCTGACGGAAGTGAGCGTCGCCGGCAAATGGCCGAGCGCGTAGGTCAGGGCGAGGTAGCCGCCGAGCTGGGAAACGAGGCCGAGACCGAGCAGCGCGGCCCAGGAGCGGCCGTCGGGCACGCTGAGCGGAATGCGCAGCAGCAGATTGAGCGCGAATAGAAAAATCGTACTGGTGAAAATGGCGAGGCGCAGGAAGACCAGCGTGCCGGTATGCGTGCGGACCTGTTCGGTGGCCATCAGATACACCGCGAAGAAGGCGGCCGCCGCGAGCGAGAAAAGGTCGCCAGTACCGAAGCCGGCGTGGCGCTGCAAATCGCTCCAGAGAATGACGAGGGCGCCGGCGATGGCCAGGGCGAGGCCGAGCCAGAAGGCCAAACCGGGCCGCTTGCCGAAGACCAGCCAGGAAAGCAGGCCGACGACGATGGGGGTGTTGTTGCCGAGCAGCGTGGCGTTGGCCGCGGAAGTTTGCAGGATGGAGGTGTTGTAAAAAGCGAGATCGAGGGCGAAGAAAAGTCCGCCGAGCGAGATGATGAGAAAGGTGCGCGGGCTGACGCGCGGCTTCCGGCGATCGAAAAAAACCGTGGGCAAGAGGACCACGGCGGGAATAAGCAAGCGGTAAAAGGCGGACGCGGGACCGGGGATGCTGGTCCAACGAACGAAGATGGCGGCCCAGGAGATGCAGACGACTCCGGCCGTGAGCGCAAGGTAGGGAAGCGTTTTGCTGGAACGGTGCGCGGGCATCAGCTGCTTGACCTGTATGTGGAGTTGCTGAGAAAGGGCCTGGTCGAGTATCGCACACGAGGAGCGGCGAACGGAGCCCGGAGGGATGAGGCAGTCTTTCGGCGGAGTCTCGCACTTCCTGAGGATCTTGAAGCAGGGTCGCGGGGGAATTTCCAAAATGGAATAGAGGGGAAGAAGCACCCCACCTTTCCCCTGTTTTTGCAACGATGTGAGAATAAAAGAGTTGTTGTGCAGGGGTCTGCTTACGTTGTGAAAACAGGGGATTTATAACTTCAATGAATTGAACTGCTTCGGGGCCGGTCGGTAGGTGTTGGAAATAGGGAATTTGCGGGTTGCCCTTTGTGCAGGGGCGGAATTGGAAGGGATTCTCTGAGATCGAGGACGGATTGTGCTGCGCCAGGCGCATGGTCGAACACCCTGTTTTGTGCCGCCCGGCCTTAATTCAGCAAGCATTATACCTTGATAGTAATTAGAAGTCAAGGAAAATCGACGCGGAGCGGCATTGCTGGCGGTGATTCACCGGCGTCCGACACACCGGGCTGCACGTAAGGCGCGCGCTACGCGTAATATGCGGAATACGCGAGGCGTACGCGGCGGGAAGGAGGTTCGTCATGTCCCGTTCACGCGATAACGAGCGGCAGAACGTAACCATCAGTCTGACTCGACGAGTACTGAAAAAGGCCAAGGCGCTCGCGGCGCGCCGCGGGACTTCCATCAGCGGGCTGCTGGCGCAGCAGATTGAGTCTCTTGTAGGCAAGGAGGGGCCTATGAGCGCGCCCAGCGCGAAGCTCTGGCCATCCTCGAAACAGGATTTCACATGGGCGGACGAATAACTGTGAAACGCCACGAACTTCATGAGCACTAGAAGGCTCGTATTGGATTTTGGGACGCGTTGATCGTGGCGGCTGCTCTGAAAGCCGGTGCTCTGCGGATCCTGTCGGAAGACCTAAACGCGGGGCAGAAGATCGCCGGCGTAGAAATACATAATCCTTTCGGCCGTCCGAGTTGAGCCACGATTCAGGGGGCTAAGAAACGAGCCCTTTCTTCGGCCGGCAGAAGGTCGTGGTATTCGGTGTGCTTGCGGATAAAGGCGGCGGTGTAGGGGCAAGTGGGAATGACCGGCAACCGCTGGGAGCGGGCGTAGTCCAGCGCGGCGCGGGTAATTTTGGCGGCGACGCCGCGTCCCTGGAAAGCGGGCGGCACTTCGGTGTGGCTGATGATCATGCGGCCGTCGCGCAGGCGGTACTCCGCGAAGGCGAGCTGGCCGTTGCAGGCAATCTCGAAGCGGCTTTGCGGCTCGTTGTGAACGACGTCCAGCGCTGCAAGATCGAAGTCCATGCCAACGACTCCTTTCTGTCCTTTCTTCCTCCCGAAGGCCCGGCACGACCCGGCAAACCGCGCGCCTTCCGCGGGCATTCCCTCTACTCGCGGCGGCCTGGGGAGGATTCCGTGGAGAAGAGGCGGGCGAGTTCGGCGTGCTCCATGACTACGGCCGGGTCGTTCTGAATCGCCTGGAAATACATTTTCTGAAAAGTGTCGCCGGACTAGGTGGGGACAAACATTTTGCGTGCGAGATGGATGGCAACGGCGGCCTCCGCGGGAGAGACGGGAGCCTCGCCGGTCAGGGTTTCGTCGATGCGAACGACGAACTCCGAAATGTTGTGAAGCCAGGAAAATTGCGGGTCATCGACGACCAGGCGGAACAATTCGCCGGCGTTTACCTTTCCGTGTTGCCGTTCGTAGAAGCGGCGCTCCATTTCCAGAAGGGATTTGTGGAGGCGCAGGAGGGCAATTCGCAAAGCCACCAGCTTTTCGCGAGCCGCGCCGTCATCGCCCGCGCGCGGCGGCGAATTGGGAGCAATAAAGGCCACGTTTAATTGTGATATCGCTTTTCGCCGGCTGGCAAGGGAATCGTCAAGCGATTTCCGCGGGGAGGAAGAGGACAGGTGGCGTAAGGAGTGTAAGCGCAGGGAGGATTTTCGAGGCGATTGAAATCCACGACGAGGGTACCGGGTTTATCGAGACCGTTTGAAGGGAAGCCGGTATAGAGGAAGCGGCTTGCGCCGTAAGTGGTGGTGGCGCTGGTTTTGTCGCGCAAGATGAAGAAAAGCGTAGTTCCATCGGGATCCTCGAGCACGGGTTCGAGGCGAAGCGTTTTGCCATGAAGGGTGAACTCGACTGCTCCGGGAACCGGCTGGGGATAGCTGGTGCCGACGAGGGTGGCGAGCGTGACGGTTTTCCGCGGCACGAAGGGAATCCATTTGCCGGTGAGGCGGTAGGAAGGGTCGGGAGGATACCAATTGAGACCGTGAAAATGCAGCAGTGCGGGAGAGTGGGAGTCCTTGATGCGCAGAGCGAAACGATTTTCGCGGCGGATGACGTACATGTTGAGCGTGCCAATGGTCAGGTGCGGGTTGAATCTGTCGGTATCAGCGTCGGCGCGCAGCGGTCCTTCCTTGGGAGGAGCGCCGGCGAGTTGAAGTCCGGAAGGGAACCCGCCGGAGGGCGGAACGAGACTAACGACGTTACCGGAAAGGCGAAGAATCGCGAGGTGCGACGGAGCTTCAGGCGAAAGGCGAATTCTATTGCCGGGGGCGGAGCCCACAGCATTGTCGCCGGGCTGAAGCCATTCGAGGCCGGTGAGGGAGAGCCATCCGTCGGGCTTTTGCAGCGCGGCGGCATGATCTTTGCGCCACTGGAGAATCTCTGATTGCCAGGAAGTTTGCTGTGGAATGGCGGCGGAAAGCGACGCGAAGGCAAGGGCGATGCCAAGGATTCGGGCGAGGCAGTTCCGGAAAGGCATGAGGAAGTATACCGTGAACGGGGCTTGCGGTAAGCGACACCGCTCGAGCGCGGTGGACGCCGCGGAAAGCCGAGGCCGCACGAAAGAGGGCCTGAGCGCGGCCCTCCTTCGGCGCTCGTTTGCCGCGCGAGGCAAGCGGATGGGTCAGTGCTTTTCGACGACGAGGTTATTCGTGACAGAGAACACGTTGGGAACGCTGTTGGCGCGGACGCCGGCGAGTTGCTTATCGGCATCCCTGGCCACAACGCCCTCGAGAGTGACGTGGCCGTTTTTCACGATGATGTGAATCGAAGGAACGGCCTGCTGGGCGTAAAGGAAGAGGCCGGAAGCGCCGTATATAGCGCGATATTCGGCGCGGCGAATCCGATCATCCAAGGGCGAAGGAGGCAGGACTTCGATCTGGTTGTCGACGGTGGCGACGCCTTCGATGGATTTGACGACGTTTTGCGCGTCGGATTTCAGCGTAGGCCGAATGACCTGGCCGAGCAGAGTGACCTTGTCGCCCTCGATTTTGTACTGCAGATTGTCGAAGACGGAATAGTAGGGCAGCATCACCAACTGATGCCTGACCTCATTTTTGAGGTGCTGTTCGATGCGCTGCGAGCGCTGGTCCATGCTTTGCTGCGAAGGGGAAGCCTGAGCCGCAGGAACGGCCAGAGGAGCAGCCAGGAAGAACGCGAGAACGAAGGCCCGATGGTTGTTGAGCATGTGTTGCCTCCTCGACGGTGCTTTAGCACCCAATAGATTAGATTCGCGCGAGACAAGGAAGGGTGCCGCGGCAAGGGGCGGGCGATGATACGATACCGGATACGATTTAGGTAGCAGCAGCAAATACGAGTCAGGGCCATGGGTCAGCTTGAATTTCCCTCCTTGTGTCACGATCCAGGAAATTCAAGCTGGCCCATTGCCGGAAAATGAAGGGACCAACTTAGTGCTGGTAATCGCGCACCGGGGCGCTTCAGGGTACGCACCGGAAAACACCATGGCAGCCTTCCGAAGGGCCATAGCCATGGGGGTTACATTCATTGAAACCGACTTGCACCTTTCGCGAGATGCGCGCTTCGTGGCCATTCATGACGAAACGCTGGAGCGGACGACGAACGGGCGTGGCGGGGTGCACGACTTCATGTTCAACGATTTGCGAAAGCTGGACGCGGGGGCGTGGTTCGGAAGCGAGTTCGCGGGAGAACGGATTCCCACGCTGGAAGAAATTCTGCAGTTTGCGAAAAAGCACGATGTGGTGTTCTACCTAGAGTTGAAGCCGGCGGGATTCTGGGGCGGGGAGCACGCGCTGATCGGGGCGCTGCGGGAGTCCGGCGAGATTCCGCGGGTAGTGGTGATTTGCTTTGATGCGGCGATTCTGGCGGCGCTGCGAAAGATCGAGCCGACGCTGATGACGGGGCTGCTTTATGACGGCAAGTCTGGCGATCCGCCGATCGAAAAAGCCCTGGAGATCGGCGCGCGGCAGGTGGCGCTGCGAGGGGACCTGGCATCGCCGGCGCTCTTGAAGGAAGCACGGCGCCGGGACCTGCAGGTGGTGTGCTGGACGGTGAATCATCCAGCACACATGAGGCTGCTCATCGAAGCAGGAGTTGACGGGATTATGAGCGATTATCCGGACCGTTTGCTGGCGCTGGACCGGAAGCGCGAGGCGGAGCCCGCTTCGTAGAAGCATTCCCGCACCGAACGGCGGGAACTTGCCGCCGCGATGAACCACTACATTTTCAGGAGCGAGTGCCTGAGGGCGGCGAGCTGCGCGACGCTGAGTTCTTCGGCGCGGGCGGCCGGCTTAAGCTTCAAGGCGGAGAGCGCCGCGCGGACGGCGCCGGGAGCGGCGAGGGAGCGAAGATTGTTCACCAGTGTTTTTCGTTTTTGCGAAAAACAGAGCTTGGTGAATTCGAGGAAGTCCCGCGGATTCCCGACGTCAAGATGAGCCGATTCGCCGGGAAGCTTCATGGAGACAAGGGCGGAAGCGACTTTCGGGGGAGGGCGAAACGCGCCGGGGGGAATTTTCAGGGCGATGCGCGGCGAAGCGAAATATTGCGTCAGGACGGAAAGATAGCCGTAGTCGCGGGTTCCGGGCCGAGCAGCGAGGCGGAAAGCGACTTCGAGTTGAATGACGATATGGATTTCGTCGATAAGGGACGCGAATTCAAAGAAGCGGTGAAGAATCGGAGAAGTGATGTAGTAAGGCAGATTGCCATAAAGGCGAAGGCGGCGACCCGCGGCGAGGGAGGACAGGTCGGCGGCGAGAACGTCGGCGGGGATGATGGTGACGTTGGGGAATTCGCGGGAGAGGGCCTGGAGGCGTTCGGCGAGGCGCGAATCCAACTCGATGGCATAGACCGGCGCGCCGGTGGAGGCGAGGTGGCGGGTCATTTCGCCGTGGCCGGCGCCGACTTCGATCCAGCAGAAGGACTCCTGCGCCGGTGAGCGCAAAGCGGAATGCGGCGAAACGCCGACGGCGCGCGCGATTTTCTCGCGCCAACCCGCGTCGGTGAGGAAATGCTGACCAAGCCGCTGGCGAGCCATGGAAAGCAGAGTGTAGCAGGAAGCGGCGGCAACCCCGGACTGCCGGTATTGGTGAACGGTTGCGCTCCGGGGATTCCTGGATTGCGCGGAATCCTGCTTAGACCCAAGCCGACGGGCCGGGGCAGTTCGTGCCCGATTAACGCGCGGGCGGGGCAACATTTGCCATGGCGGCCTGAAAGCATGGCGCGGCCCTGAGCGAGGCGAATGCAGGATCGGCGATCGCGTAGATGTTCTGAGCGGAAGTGATCGGAGGTTCCACCGGCTCACCGAGGATTTGGCAGGCGCGTTCCTTTTGCCCCAAGGCGACGTAGATTAGCGCGCGGTTGCTGGGCAAAATGCGGCCGCCGCTTTCCAGTCGGCGCAGGATTTCTCGCGTTCTTTGGGGCTGACCTGTCTTCGCGTACAAGCATGCTGTAGCGACATCTTTGTTCATGGGGCTCATCGGGCTGCTATCCGCCAGCGCATACTCGGGAAGGGCCGCCGCAAATTGCCCCTGCTGCTCGAGAACCCGGCCCATCCAGTAGTGGGACCACGGAAACCTTGCATTCAGGCTGATGGCCTGGAGCAGGGTCTTTTTCGCGCGGTCCTGCTGCCCCGCAAAAAAGAACGCGCGACCCAGGTCGGTCAGGATGGCAACGTTGAGCGGGTCTGTCTCCCGCGCGCGCTCAAGTTGCTCGATGGCCTCGGCCTCGCGGCCCCAGTGCACTAGCGTCAACCCATACCAGTGGCGCGCGGTGACATAGTAAGGGTCGATCTCCAGGCTGCGCCGGAAGTGGTCTTCTGCCGTAACCCAGTCAGCATCCACGGTCAGCACGGCCATGGCCAGCGACGCGTGCGCTTCGGCAAGCGTGTCGTCGATTTCAAGCGCTTTTCGCGCGTAGACTCGCGGATCCCCCGCTCGCCGCCAGTAGACCAGGCTGGTATCCGCCAATCCGCTATACGCGCGGGCAAAGTTCGGGTCGATGCGCAACGCTTCTTCAAAATTGGCTCGCGCGCCCCGGTAGCCGTCCTCCGTGCGCATCCACCAGTAGGCACGGCCTTTGAGATAGGCGTCATAGGCCAGCGGGGAAGTGGTCCTGGCGGCTTCCCGCCGCCGTTGTGTCTCGGGCGCAGCGTGAACGAACGTCTCACGAGCGACGGCGCGGGCCACTTCGCTCTGCACCTCGATGATGTCGCTGAAATCGCGGTCGTACTCGCCGGCCCATAATTGCGACTGGTCGCCGGCCTGGATGAGCTTAACCGTGACGCGGAGCCGGGAACCATCGCGCACCACGCTGCCCTCGAGCACGTAGCGAAGGCCCAACTCTTTGGCAATGTCGCGAACCGGCCTAGTGGTCCCGCGGTAAGGCATCATCGACGTGCGGGCGATGACGCCGAGTTGCTTGGGGTTGAGGCGGCCCAATTCGGTGATGAGTTCTTCGGTGAAGCCATCGGCGAGGTAATCCTGAGTCGCGTCTCCGCTCAAATTGGCGAAGGGCAGCACGCCGATGAGAAAACGGCCGTTGGTGGTGCCATCGGTCTGTTGCGAGGGCCGCGGCCAGTAATGGATAGCGATCAGGAGTGCGAGCGCGGCCAGTATGCCGAGGCCGAAAATCTTGGCGGGCAGGGTTCGGCCGGGCCATACCGGGACCGCAAATCCGCTGCGGGGCGAAGAAGGATGCTGCCGATCGTCGGGCGAGGGAAGTTCGCGTTCCTCGGTGGCCACGTTAGTGGGGTGAGCAACTTGAGTGGCATGCTCAATTTGTAGCGAAGGCGGTTGTTGGTCGCATTGCCGCACTTCGGCACAGAACCGGTACCCCCTTCGCGGGATTGTTTCGATGTAGGTCTGGTGGCCGTCGTTTGCAGCGAGCACTTTGCGAAGCGCAAAAATGTGAACGTTCAGGTTGCCCTCTTCCACGAAAGTATCGGGCCACACCTGCTGCATCAGATCTTCTTTGCTGACGACATGTCCGGCGTGACGAACCAGGGCCAGGAGCGTCTCGAACGCCTTGGGAGTCAGCGCAATCAGCTGGTTCTGGCGGTATAGGGCGCGTTCGGCTGCGTCCAGGCGAAATTCTCCGAACGCATATATCTTGCTGCCAGGCAGAAACATAGAGGCTTTAAGGAATTACTAACAGCTCCTTAAGGACTCGGGACCGCTCAAGCTTGTAAGGTCGCCCAACGATTTGGCCTTGGAATAGCGATGGCGGTTCCGGGGACGGCTCACTGGGCACCATCGTAGCTCCAATGGCGGCTGTGGACAAGAAACAAGAAGCGGAACGGAGGACAAATGGCATTCCGGAAGCCGTTGTGTGCATTGTTGCTGGTATCGGTGGCGGGGAGCGCGCTATATGCCGCTAAGGACGATTCTCAATTCGTTCCGGGAAAACTCGTCTACTTGCAGCACAAGAAGACCACGGTGTACTCGAACGTTGACGCGAACTCCGTACCTCATTATGCGAGCACGACCAAGAATTACGCCTTCGTGGTGAAGATCGGCGATACCTTTTACACCGGAGACGCCAAGAAAGACAGCAGCCTTTCGGGCCGGCTGGCGGCCGGAATCTCTCACGTGGGGAATTTCAATGACAAGGACTGGGCCAAACTGGATACCAACGACGTAATGGTCCGCTTCGAGAAGAAAGGTGTGGGCTGGCAGGGAATCGCCATGACCGTCAGGCAGCCGAACGGCAAGGAAACTACCATGTACCTGATGAGCATCGTTGGTCCCGATGGCAAAGAGCAGTGCGGCAAGAAGACAGGCTGCACCGGGCACAACTGGGACCAGGTGCCGCACGGCGGCTCCGACGCAACCGCCGCCCCGGCGCAGTAGACTCGCGGCGCCCAAATTACTTGGGGTACAAGCGCCCAAAAACCAGGGGGAGCTCTGAATCCGGGCGCTCCTTACCTCCTTGCCACAGCGAGCAGCGTTGGTGCAGAAAACCTGGTTGTTCCTAAATCGCAGAGTCGCCCCGCAGTCGGCTTGACGCGTTCGGGGCCGTTCGCTAGCGTTAGATGGGACAACCACCTCGATGAGAATTCTTTTTGCGGCTTCCGAAGGGCTGCCGTTTTCCAAAACAGGCGGACTGGCCGACGTCATCCAGGCCCTGCCGCGCGCGCTCGCCTCAAAGGGGCACGAGGTGGCGGTGGTGCTTCCCTTGTACGAGTCCGCCAAGCCGATGCCCATTGTGGCGCCGAGCCTGACGATACCGATGGGCGGCAAGCTGCGCTTTCCGACGATCGTTGGAGGAATGCCGGTCGACGGAGTGCGGTATTTCTTTGTGGACGATCCCGGATATTTCCGGCGCGAAGGATTGTATGGGGGCGCGCAGGGCGATTATCCGGACAATCCGGAGCGGTTCAGCGAGCTTTCGCGATGCGCGATTGAAATCGCGAAGCATATCTGGCCGGCGGATATTTTTCACTGCCACGACTGGCAGACGGCGCTCGTGCCGGTGCTCCTGCGCACGACCTACGCGGACGATCCCGCGGTGAAGCACCTTCCGGTAGTGTTCACGATTCACAACATGGGCTACCAGGGACTCTTCGGGAGAGACGCGCTGGATCGCGCAGGCATTCCGCAAGCGGCGTTTCATCCGGAAAGGCTGGAGTTTTACGGCAACGTGAATTTTCTGAAGGGCGGAATTGTGTACGCGGATTATGTGACGACGGTGAGCCCCAAGTACGCGGAAGAGATTCAGACAGCGGAGTACGGCCACGGACTGGAAGGCGTGGCGAAGAGCCGCGCGGACCGGCTGGTGGGCATTTTGAACGGAGTGGATTACGCGGAGTGGAATCCGCAAAAGGATTCGCACATTGCGGCAAAGTATTCGGTGAAGGATCTTTCGGGGAAGCAAGCATGCAAGCGGGAGCTGCTGGATGCGTTCGGATTGCCGGAAGAGAACATGAGCCGGCCGCTAATAGGGATCGTTTCGCGCTTTGCGGACCAGAAAGGGTTCGATTTGATCGCGGAGGCGGCGCACGAATTGATGCGCGAGGACCTGGCGCTGGTGGTGCTGGGTTCGGGAGACCGGCGGTACGAGCGGTTCTTCGGAGCGCTGGCGGCGGCTTATCCGGCGCGCGCGGCGGCGAAGATTGCGTACGACAACGCGCTGGCGCACAAAGTGGAAGCGGGCGCGGACATGTTTCTGATGCCGTCGCGCTACGAACCTTGCGGCTTGAATCAGATTTATAGTTTGAAGTATGGTACGGTTCCGATCGTGCGAGCGACGGGCGGGCTGGACGATACGATCGAACCGTTCGATCTGGAACACGGTACGGGGACGGGTTTCAAATTCACGGAGTACTCGGGAGCGGCGCTGCTTTACGCGGTGAAACAAGCGTTGCATCATTACAGTGACGAAAGGATCTGGAGGCGCATCCAGTTGAACGGCATGAGCGAGGATTTTTCGTGGAAGAACTCCGCGGGCGAATACGCGAAGCTTTATGAAGCGGCGCGCGCGGCGCGCGGCTTGGCGGCACCCGCGGGTAACCGAATGCCTGTTGCAACATCTAATTAAATACCAAAGGAGAGAGACGGCCGCCGTACGCGGCCCGTCGGGAAAAAGGAAATGGCAGACAACATTCAATCGGTGAACGATGGAAATTTCGAAGCGGAGGTGCTGACGGCGAGCAGCGCGCAGCCGGTGATGGTGGACTTCTGGGCCGAGTGGTGCCGCCCGTGCCATATGCTGGCGCCCACGGTAGCGGAGATCGCGCATGATTACGCGGGCAAGCTGAAGGTGACGAAGCTGAACGTCGACGAGGCGATGAACTCCGCGGGGCGTTACAACATTCGGGGCATACCCACGCTGCTGGTCTTCAAGAATGGGCAGGTGGTGGAACAGATTGTGGGAGCGGTGCCGAAGGATCAGATCACCAAAGCAATCGACCGGCACGTCGGCTGAGCAAGCGAGCTTTTTTGAGAAGGGTGAACGGCGCATGGGAGCTTTCCGCTCCCTGCGCCGTTTCGCTGTTTGAGGAGTTTCCGGAGAAAGTTCCTTGAAGGGAAGCGACGTGGAGAAAGCGCCAGCCGCGATCGTGCGATGCAGTTGGGCGGCGAAAGAAATCAACATCCCTTATCACGATGAAGAGTGGGGAGTGCCCGTTCACGACGATCGCAAGCTCTTCGAGTTCCTGATTCTGGAGGGGGCGCAGGCGGGATTGAGCTGGGACACGATTCTGCAGAAGCGCGCACGGTACCGCGAGGTGTTCGCGGGATTCGATCCGGAAAAGGTGGCGCGATTCGACGCGAAGAAAGTGCGCAGCCTGCTGGGGGATCCGGGAATTATCCGCAACCGGCTGAAAGTCGCGTCGGCGATCGGCAATGCCCGCGCGTTTTTGCAAGTCCAGGAAGAGTTTGGATCGTTCAACGCGTATTTGTGGCGCTTCGTGGAGGGGCGTCCGCTGCAGAATGCGTGGAAGACGCCCAAGCGCGTGCCGGCAAGGACGAAAGAATCGGACGCCCTAAGCAAGGATCTGATCAAGCGCGGATTCCGGTTTGTGGGTTCGACGATTTGCTATGCCACGATGCAGGCGGTGGGGATGGTGAACGATCACCTGGTGGCGTGTTTTCGGTACGAAGAGGTGCGCTCGCTGCGCTAGGCTCGCCACCGGCCGCGCTTCTTGCGCGCGACTGATTCCTGGCGTACGATTTTTATTCCGCGGTGGTCCTCACCCGTTCTAGCGCTTTCTTGCTGATGATGCCGAGGGAGCGGTGTGGGCGAGGAGACGGGGTTCGAATGAAATCGGTCGTCGTGGTTGGGGCGCAGTGGGGCGATGAAGGAAAGGGCAAGGTGGTGGACTATCTTGCCGGGTCCTTCGACTACATTGCGCGGGTTGCCGGCGGGCACAACGCGGGCCATACCGTCATCATTGGATCGGAAAAGCACGTCTTGCAGCTGATCCCGTGCGGGATTCTGCGGCCGAACCGCCACGCGGTGATCGGCACCGGTGTGGTAGTGGATCCCGCCGCGCTGGTGAACGAAATCGAAACGCTTTCGAAAGCGGGCATCGACGTTGCGGGGCGCCTGCACATCAGCAATCGCGCGCATTTAATTTTCCCCTACCATCGCGAATTGGATAAAGCCGCGGAGGGAGCGCGGGGCGCAAATAAAATCGGCACGACTTCACGCGGCATCGGGCCGGCTTACGAAGACAAGATGGCGCGGCGCGGGCTGCGCATGTGCGATTTGCTGGAGCCAAAGCTCTTTCGGGAAAAGGCGGCGCGCGTGGTGGCGGAGAAAAACCGGCTCGCGAAGGGGGCTTACGGCGCGGACATCGATTTCTCGCATGAAGTGGACGAGACGCTGCGGCTGGGCGAAAAGATTCGGGCGTACATCTGCGATACGGCCGAGCTGGTGAATCAAGCGCTGGACGGAGGAAAATCCGTGCTGTTCGAAGGAGCGCAGGGGACGATGCTGGACATCGATCACGGGACGTATCCGTTCGTAACCAGCTCGAGCGCGACTTCCGGCGGGGCCACGACCGGAGTCGGCGTGCCCCCGACAAAGATCAAGCACGTGCTGGGGATTTCGAAAGCGTATACGACACGCGTGGGCGGCGGGCCTTTTCCAACGGAAATGCCGGACCTGGACGCGAAGGAAGTGCGCGAGCGAGGGAATGAATTTGGAGCGGTGACGGGAAGGCCGCGGCGCTGCGGGTGGCTGGACCTGGCGGTTCTGCGCTACGCGAAGATGATTAACGGGATCGATTCGCTGGTGGTGACGAAACTGGACGTCTTCGACACGCAGCGGGAAATCCAGGTGTGCACCGGCTACCGGTACAAGGGTAAGCCGATTCACGAGATGCCGGCGCTGGCCGAAGAGTACGAGCACGTGACGCCGGAATACAAGACGCTGCCGGGATGGTGCGCTTCCACATTCGGAGAGAGAGACGCGACCAAGCTGCCGAAGACGGCGCTGGAATATCTGCGGTTTATTTCGGATTTTCTGCAGGTCGAAATTGGAATGATTTCTACCGGTCCCGAACGCGAGGCAACGATTGTTCCAGAGGGCACGCTGCTGGCCCGCTGGCTGTGATTGCGAAAAACTAAAGCTGCCCGCGCTGTGTAGAAATCCCGGAGCGAAGGAACGCTGCTGAGAGCAGCTCCGTTTGTATCTTTCTGCCGAAAACGGGAACCCATGCTGAGCTATCAAGAGGCGCGTCAAAAGGTTGTGGAGCAGGTCAGCGGCGCCGCGCGCGCAAAGCAAGCGGAGACGGTTTCGCTGGAGCAAGCGCTTGGCCGCGTGTTGGCGCAAGAAATTGTCGCGGATCGCGATTATCCGCCGTTCGATCGCTCGGTTCGCGACGGATACGCGGTGCGCGCCACGGATGCGGTTGCAGGAGCGAAGCTGCGCTGCGTGGGAGAAATCCGAGCCGGAGACGCCTGGAAAACGCCACTGCGTCCGGCAACTTGCGTGCAGATCATGACCGGAGCGGCGGTCCCGGAAGGCGCGGACGCGGTGGTGATGGTCGAACACGTCCAGCGCGAAGGGGACATGATCGGGTTCGATCGCGCCGCATCGCCGGGGCAACATATCGTGCCGCGCGGAAGGGAAACGAGCGGAGGAGCGGCGGTTTTGAACCGCGGCGCGCGGCTGGGATTTGCGGAAGTAGCCCAGGCGGCGCAGGTGGGAGCAGTGGAACTGCAGGTATGGCGCCAACCGCGTGTGGCGATTCTTTCGACCGGCGACGAAGTGGTTTCCGCGAACGCGCAACCGGGTCCGCTGCAGATTCGCAACAGCAACGGCGTTTCGATCGCGGCACAAGTTCGGCTTGCAGGGGGCGAGGCGGTGGCGCTCGGCAATGCTCCGGACCGTCCGCGGCCGTTGCGCGAAGCGATCGAGCGCGGGCTGAAAGAGGATGTACTGGTCCTTTCGGGCGGAGTGTCCATGGGCAAGTACGATCTTGTCGAACCGGCGCTGAAGGAACTCGGAGCGGAGTTTTTTCTCGATGCGGTGGCGATTCGGCCCGGGAAGCCCACAGTGTTTGCGCGGTGCGGAGAAACGTGGGTGTTCGGGCTTCCGGGGAATCCCGTTTCCACAATGGTGACGTTCGAATTGTTTGTGGCGCCCGCCCTGGACGTGTTGAGCGGCGCAACTGCGCGCCCGCTTCCCCTACTTCAGGCTCGATTGGGCGAAACGATGAAGGAGAAAGCGGGAGTGACACACTTTCTGCCCTCGCGGGTGGACTGGCCGGACGGTGTGGCTATCGTGCATCCGCTGCGGTGGCAGGGCTCGGGTGATATTGCGGCGGTGACCCAGGCGAATTGCTTCCTGGTGGTGCCGCAGGACCGTGCAGTGCTGGAGGCCGGCGAAGACGTATCGGTGTTGTTGCGGCGGGATATTGTCTGACGGCAGAATGGCGTGAATGGGAGATGAAGAAACTCTCGCATTACGGCAAGGGCGGCGAGGTTCGGATGGTCGATGTGTCTTCGAAGGCTGTAAGCACGCGCAGCGCTGTGGCGCATGCCTACGTCACGATGAAGCCGAGCGTGGTGCAGGCTGTCCGGCGGCTGAAGAATCCAAAGGGCAATCCCTTGGAAGTGGCTCGAATTGCGGGGATTGCGGCGGCCAAGCGCACCGCGGAGTGGATACCTCTTTGTCATCCGCTGCCGCTGACGCACATTGATGTGACCGCGCTGCTATGCAAAAATGGCGTGGAGATACGCTCTCACGTAACGGCCACCGCCCAGACCGGGGTGGAAATGGAAGCCCTGGTCGCCGTTAGCGCCGCAGCTCTCACGGTCTACGACATGTGCAAAGCCTTGGACAAGGGCATCGAGATTAGGGACATCTTCCTGAGTGAAAAGACCGGCGGAAAGAGCGGGGACTACCGCAGGCCGGCGAAGTCCGCCCGTGTGCCAAATCGATGAGCGCAGCCACCGGAAAAAGCGTACGGCTCCTGCTGGCGGAAGATAATCCGCTGATGCGCGATCTGATTACGAAGGGGCTGGAATCCTTTTGCGAAATCACCGTGGCGGCGGACGGCGCGGACGCGCTGCTGAAGGTGATCGACGAACCGCCGGACGCCATTTTGTGCGATTACAAGATGCCCGGGCTGGACGGACGGCAACTGTTTGAGAAGCTGCGCAGCCGGGAACAGACGCGTCACATTCCGTTTCTGTTCATGGCCAGCCGCGGCGATATCGAGGAGCGGCTGCGGCCGCTGGTCGACGGCGTGGAAGATTTCATTCCCAAGCCGTTCCTGTTGAAGGACCTGGTGCGCGTGACGAAGAAAGTCATTGACCGGCTGCATCTGGAGAAGCTGCAGAAGCGGGCTTCGCGGCCGGGCGTGATTCAGGGCCGGTTGGAAGAAATGAGCATGATCGACCTGATGCAGTCGCTCGAAATGGGGCAGAAATCGTGCCGGCTGATCGTGCAGCGCGGGCGCGAGCAGTGCCACTTGTTTTTTGCGAGCGGGCAGTGCCGCGACGCGAAGATCGGGAATGTGGAAGGCGACGACGCGGTGTACAAGTGCGTGCTGTGGACGGAGGGCGAATTCGAGATTGATTTCAACGCGGCGAACGCCTCGACGCGCACGACAACCACGCGGAACACGACGGGGCTGTTGATGGAAGCGATGCGGCTGATGGACGAAGCGAACCGCGACGCGGTGGGCACGCAGTAAAACCTTCATGAAGATCGCAGTCGTCACCATAAGCGACACCGTTGCGCGCGGGGAACGCGAGGATAAATCCGGCCCGGCGGTGGCGGCGCGTTGCCGGGAACTCGGCTGGGAAGTGGTCTCTGAACACCGCATTCCGGATGAGTCGCCGGCGATACAGTCCCTGCTGGGCAGCCTTTCGGACCAGAAACGCGCGGACGTGATTCTAACCACCGGCGGCACGGGCCTGGGGCCCCGGGACGTTACGCCGGAAGCCACGCAGGCGATTGCGGACAAGCTTATCCCCGGTTTTGCCGAAGAAATGCGGCGCAAGGGAATGGAGAAGACGAATCGGGCGATTCTTTCGCGCGGCATGGCGGCGATTCGCGCCAATACCGTGATTTTGAACTTTCCTGGCAGCCCCAAAGGCGCGGTGGAATCGCTGGACGCCGTTGCGCACCTGTTGAAACACGCGGTGGAGATCGTGCACGGGGCGCGGCACGATTAGCAAAGAGAGATTCTTCGCTTCGCCTGCTTTCCGCTGGCTCGCTCAGAATGACTATACGGAGAGACTTCGTTCTGTCGCCCGGGATGCCGCGCGGCGCTCGCGGGGCAATTCGCGCATTGACGCGGGCGGCCTGCCTTAGAAACAATACTCAGACCATGGCACACAAATTATCGGAGAAGAGGCTCGCCGTTATTGGGACGGGCAAGCTGGGCGGGATACTGCTTCGCGCTTATTTGAAGCAGGGATTGTTCGCGGCGAAGCGGGTGGCCGCGAGCGTGAAGCACGCGGAACGGGCCACGGCGCTGGAAAAGGAGCTGGGCATTTCCGTGGGCACGGAGAACCGCAAGGCCGCGCGCGGTGCGGACATCGTGCTGGTGGCGGTGAAGCCGCAGGTGGTCGGCGAGGCACTGAAGGAAATCGCACCGGAGCTGAGCGAGAAGACGCTGGTGATTTCGGTGGCAGCTTCGGTGCCGACCAGCTATTTGGAACAGCATGTGGCGGATGCCGCAGGAGGGGGCGTTCCGAAGAAAATACCCGTGGTGCGGGCGATGCCCAACACGCCGGCAACGGTGGGCTGCGGAATGACGGGGATTTGCCGGGGTTCGCACGCGGGCGCGGAGCATCTGGAAATCGCGCGGGCGATGTTCGACGCGGTGGGGCGAACGGTGGTGGTGGACGAAAAAAATATGGACGCGGTGACCGGGCTGAGCGCGAGCGGGCCGGCGTTTGCGTACATCATTCTTGAATCGCTGGCGGAGGCCGGCGTGAAAGTGGGATTGCCGCGGGACATCGCGACTTTGCTGGCCGCGCAGACGATGAAGGGCGCGGCGAGCGTGGTGCTCGAGACCGGCGACCACCCCGCTTTGCTGAAGGACGCGGTGACGACTCCCGCGGGCTGCACGATTGACGGGATTCTCGAACTCGAGGAAGGGAAGCTGCGCGTGACGCTGATCAAGGCGGTGGTGAAGGCCACGCAGCGGGCGGGCGAGCTTTTGTTCGAAAAGTAGCGGCGCATGCCCGACACTTCACATTCGTCCGAGGGCAAGCCTGTGAAGAAACGCGCGCAGTCGGCGGCTTCGCAGGTTGCTGTGGCGATGGAACTGCCGTTTACGCTGGTCGGCGCGGTGGTGTTTGCGGGGCTGATCGGCTACTTCCTGGACCGATGGCTGCATACGGGGCCGTGGCTGATGCTGGCGTTTGGCGGGCTGGGTTTCATTGCGGGCGTGCGCGAAGTGCTCCGGCGGCTGCCCGTGAACTCCGGCAATTCCGGCGATGGAACCCAAGCCAAGTGAGCCGCGTGCGGCCCCGGCGGAGGGTTCTTCCGCACCGGTTGTGGGCCTCGGGACCGAGCGCCGCATTGCCTGGATGACACCGTTGATCGGCGGCGCTGCCGCGGTGCCGGTCTACTTCGCGCATCGCCATGACTGGGCGCTGGGACTCCTTCTGGGCTCGCTGCTGGCGTGGCTGAATTTTCGCTGGCTGCGCCGAGGCATGGACGCGCTGGTGGCGGGCTCCGTGGCTCAGCAGGGTCTGCCGCAGCCGCGCGTGCCCCTGTTGACTTACTTTGCGGCGGCATTCCGCTACGGGTTGCTGGCCATCGGGGTGTATGTTATTTTTATTTATCTGCACGTTCCCCTTGTGAGTCTGATTCTGGGTTTGTGCGCGTTAGGAGCCGCGGCGGTAGCGGCGAGTGTGTGGGAAATCCTGGGTACGGCGGATTAGAGGCGAATGCACGAGACAATCAGCTTTGTGACGCGGTGGGTGAACGATCTCCTGGGACCGGCGGCTGCGGCCTTGCTTTCGTGGCTACACATCCACCCGGAAAATCCGCAGCTGCCGATTCCACAACACGTGGTAATGGGCGTGATCGTGCTGATTGTCTGCACGATCCTGGCGCTGGTGCTGCGGTCGCGGCTTTCGGTGGAGCGGCCGGGCGCGATGCAGCAAGTGGCGGAAATACTGCTTACCAACTCTCTCGGCTTTGGCATCAAGGATTTATTGGAAGAAAATGCCGGGCATGACGCGGCGCGGTACATTCCATTTGTGGGTTCAATCTCGGTCTTCATCTTGTTCGCGAATCTTATGGGCGCGTTCCCGAATACTTTCCTCGTGGCGCCCACCGACGTCGTCACGGTGCCGCTGGCATGCGCGGTGCTGACGTTCTGTTATTTCAACTACCACGGCGTGCGGCATCACGGGCCGGTGGGATACCTGGGGCACTTCGCGGGACCGGTTCCGGCGCTGTCGTGGTTGATTTTGCCGGTGGAAATTATCAGCGCTACGGCGCGCATTTTGTCGCTCACCGTTCGTCTTTGGGCGAATATTTTCGCCAGCGATCTACTCATTGCGATTTTTCTCGGATTGTTTTCCGGCGTTGCCGTGTGGGGATGGGAAAGGTCGCCGATTCTTGGCGCGTTGCTCAGCATTTTTGCAGCAACGATTCCTATTGCGTTCTTCCTGCTGCATATCTTTGTTTCCATCGTGCAGGCGTACGTGTTCACGATTCTTCCGTCGGTCTATCTGGGAATCGCGACTTCCGAGGAGCACTAATCGAGATTTGCCGGCGATGCTTTCCGGCAAGTGGCTGCTTCAGCGTGAGCCCGGCTGCACGGTGTCCGGGAACCACCACCTGGCGGCGAACATAAGGAGGCAGTAATGAACAAGCTGAGAATGTTGTTTACCGCGCTGACCGCAGCGGTGTTGTTTGCCCCGGCGGCCTTTGCGCAAGCTGAACCGGCAGGCGCAGGAGCGCAGAACCATAGCGCGCTTTGGATCGCCGCGGGCATCGGCATGGCCATCGCGTCGTTCGGATGCGCACTGGGCCAGGGGCGCGTTGGCGCGGCAGCCTGCGAAGGCATCGCGCGAAATCCGGGAGCAGCGGGAAATATCCGCACGGCGATGATTCTGGGCTTGGTATTTATCGAGACGCTGGCGCTGTTCACGCTGGCGATTATTTTCGCCAAAGTTACGATCTGACAATTCTTCGAGTTTGAAGCGGGACGGCCCGGAAGATTGTTTCCGGGCCGTTTTGTATTCAGTGAAAGAGTTGGAAAAGGGACAACAAGCAGTGCGGCCGTGGAATTACCTGATGCCGCCGATCAGGGTTCTCTGCAGCAGGAAGCCGAGGGCGTGATTCGGGTATAAGCCGAAGTAAATCGTGCCGACGGCGGTGAGCAGCAGGACGACGTTCACCGAGATGGGGAAGGGCATCGCGCCGGCAGCGGCGGCCTCAGCGCTGGGTTCACGCATGTACATGACGATGATCACGCGCAGATAGTAGTACGCGCCGATGACGCTGTTGACGGCCATGAGCACGGCGAGCCAGATCAAGTTCGAATGGACGGCCGCCTTGAAGATATAAAACTTGCCGAAGAATCCGGCGGTGACCGGCAGCCCCAGCAGCGACAGCAGGAACAAGCTGAGCGCGGCGGCGGCGAATGGCTGGCGCTGCGAGAGCCCGGCGTAATCATCCAGCGAATTGAGCTTCTCGCCCTTGCCGCCGAGATGCGAGACGACGGTGAAGGCGCCGACCTTCATCAGCGCGTAGCTGAGCAGGTAAAAGAGCACGGCGGCGTAGGCGGGAACGGGGCCGAGATCGGCATCGGTGCCGGCCAGGGCGGTGACCGCCGCAAACGCCACGAGGATATAGCCGGCGTGCGCGATGGAACTGTAGGCGAGCAGGCGCTTGACGTTGGTCTGCACCAGCGCGCCGAGATTGCCGACAAACATCGTGAGCACGGCGAGAATCCAGAAGGCCCAGAACCAGAAATGCGTCGCGGCGGGGACGACCGCGTAGATGCGCAAGAGCAGCGCAAAGGCGGCGGCTTTCGGTCCCGCGGAGAAGAGCGCGGTGACCGGCGTGGGTGCGCCTTCGTAGACGTCCGGCGTCCAGACCTGGAACGGGGCAATGGCCACTTTGAAGCCGAGGCCGATGAGGATCATGGCGAGGCCGAGCTTCAGCAGGGTGCGCGAGGGATCCACGCCGGCCATTTTGTTCAGATAAGTGGTGCCGGTGGCGCCGTAAACCAGCGCGATGCCGTACAGGAAAAACGCCGTGGCGAAGGAGCCGAGCAGGAAATACTTCATGGCGGATTCGCTGGATTTCAGCGCGTTGCGGCGATAGCCGGCGAGGACGTAGCTGGAAATCGAGCTCATCTCGAGGCCGACGAAGGCGGTGAGCAATTCCTGGGCGCTGGCCAGCACGCCCATGCCGGCGGCGGCAAACAGCACCAGGGCGAAAAATTCAGCGGCGTCCAGATTTTCGCGCTGCAGGTAGGAATCGGCGGCCAGCACGACGAGGCAGACCACTCCGCCGATCAGCAAATGGAAAAAGAGGCTGAAGCTGTCCAGCTGAATGAGGTTCGTGAAGCCCGCGCCGCGGGGGCCAGCGAGAATGCTAAGCGTGCCGAGCAGGCTGCCCAGAAAGGCAACGGTAGTGAAGACCATGCGGCTGCGGCTGAACGGCTGGAGCAGCATGATCAGCATGCCGAAGCCGCACCAGATCAGCTCGGGCAGCACGCGCATCAGATCTTCGGGTCGCGGAAACATTTAGCGCCTTTCCTCCGAGACGCTCACGGGCAGCGCCGGGTGCGATGCGCCTTCCTGGTATTGCGAGCGCTCCATTTGCTGGCGGATGGTTTCGACCGCGCCTCCGGTACGCCGCGTGACGTAGGCGGAGCCGATGCCCATCCACAAAATAACCACGGAGACCGCGGCGAGAATGAATTTCTCGCGGGAGGAGGCGTCCGCGAGGCCGCGATTCTTCTCCACGGTGACTTCGCCGAAAAAGACACGCTGGTAGGACCACAGCAGGTAGCACGCGGACAGAATCACGCCGGTGGCGGCCCAGGCGGCCCAGGTCCAGCGGACCTGGTAGGTGCCGAGCAGGATCAGATATTCGCCGACGAAGCCGTTGAGCATGGGCAGGCCGAGCGAAGAGAGCGCCACAAACAAAAAGAACGCGGAGAGCCTGGGCATCGGCGTGGCCAGCCCGCCATATTGCGAAATCTCGAAGGTGTGGCGGCGGTCGTAGAGCATCCCGACGAGCAGGAACAGTCCGCCCGTGGAAACGCCGTGCGCGAGCATCTGGAAGACGGCGCCCTGCATGGAAATCGAGCTGAACGCAAAAATTCCGAGGACCACGAATCCCAAGTGGCTCACCGAGGAATAGGCCACCAGTTTTTTCAGGTTCGGCTGCACCAGGGCCACCAGCGCGCCGTAAATGATTCCGATGATGGCCAGCGCGGCGATCCATCCCGCGCAGCGATGCGACGCTTCCGGAAACAGCGGCAGGCAGAAGCGCATCATGCCGTACGTGCCCATTTTCAGCAGCACGCCGGCCAGAATCACGGAGCCCGCCGTGGGCGCTTCGACGTGCGCGTCCGGCAGCCAGGTATGCAGGGGGAACAGCGGCACCTTGATGGCAAACGCGACGAAAAAGGCCAGGAACAGGAGCAATTCGTTGCGATAGCCGCCCAGAATCTCAGGCCGGCTCTGAATGGCCTGCTGAATCGCCGGCAGGTCGAACGTGCCGGTGACGTTGTACAGCCAGATGATTCCCACGAGCATCAGGATGGAACCGGCCATGGTATACAGCACGAACTTAACGGCGGCGTAAATCCGGCGTTCGTGGCCCCAGATGCCGATCAGGAAGGCCATGGGAATCAGCATCACTTCCCAGAAGAGGAAGAAGAGGAAAAGGTCGAGCGACAGGAACACGCCGACGATGCCCATCTCCAGCACCAGCAACATCACAAAAAATTCCTTCACGCGATGCTGAATGCTCTTCCAGGAAGCCAGGACGGAAATGGGCGTGAGGAAAGTGGTCAGAATGACGAGGAAAAGGCTCAGGCCATCCACGCCGAGGTGGTAATTGATGTAGTGCGAACCCGCTCCCGTAAACGAGATGTTGATCCACGGCGCGAATTCTTCGCGGATGAAGCCCGCGCTGCCCAGGTGAAAGCCCTGCAGCAGGAAGAGGGAGAACACGAACTCGACGGTTGCGATGGTGAGGGCCAGATTGCGAATCCATTTGTGATCGTCGCCGCGCAGAAGCAGCAAAGCCAGCGCGCCCAGGCCGGGGAAGAAGGTGACGACCGTCAGCAGATGCGCGCCTTGCATCACCGCACCATCCCGAGCGCCGGCTTCAGCGCCGGCCAGAAGATAATCGCAATCACGACAAGCGCGCCGACCACGACCCACACCGCGTAGCTGCGGGTATTGCCGGACTGCGTGTGGCGCACGGCGTCGCCGGTATTACTCAGGCTTTCCGCCACGCCGTTGACTGCGCCGTCGATCACGCGGACATCCACGGCCTTCCACAGCACCTGCGTTGAAATCCACATCAGCGGCTGCACGATCACCGCGTCGTAGAGTTCATCCACGTAATATTTGTTGTAGACCGCCGTGTAGGCGCCCTTGAAGGACTTCACGAGCTCCGCCGGTTTGCCCGGCTGGCGGATGTACAGCCAGAAGGCGACGCCCAATCCCGCTAGCGCGGCAAGGACGGCGACGATGGCCAGGGTCAGTTCAAGCTGATGCCTGGCGGCTTCCGTAATGGCCGAGCCTGCTTCGGCGCCGCCAAAAACGGGGCCGAGGAAATTTGCGAAGTGATCTTCTCCGCCCCACAGCGCCGGAGCCGCCACCCAGCCGCCAATCACGGAGAGAACGGCCAGAGTCACCAGCGGCCCGAGCATGCTCCACGGCGACTCATGCACGTGCACATGATGCTCGTCGTAACGCGGCTTGCCGTGGAAGGTCAGGAAGATCAGCCGGAACATATAAAATGAAGTCAGGAGCGCCGTGAAAAGACCCACGCCATACAAGATATGTCCGGTGCTCCCGCCGCCGTTTTCGCTTTGGAAGGCGCTAAGCAGAATCGAATCCTTGCTGAAAAATCCCGCCAGGGGAGGGATGCCGGCGATCGCCAGCGTGGCGATGAGCATGGTCCAGTAGGTGTATTTGATCTTGCGGCTGAGGCCGCCCATCTTGAGCATGTCCTGTTCGCCGCCCATGGCGTGAATCACCGAACCGGCCGCCAGGAACAGCAGCGCCTTGAAGAAGGCGTGGGTCATCAAGTGAAAAATCCCAGCGCCGAACGCGCCGACGCCGCAGCCGAGGAACATGTAGCCAAGCTGGCTGACAGTGGAATAGGCCAGAACTTTCTTGATATCGCGCTGGGCCAGGCCGATGGTGGCCGCGAAAAAAGCGGTGGCACAACCCACAATGGCCACGACCAGCATCGCCGTGGGGGCGTGGGTGAAGAGGATGTGAGAACGAGCCACGACGTACACGCCTGCGGTGACCATGGTGGCGGCGTGGATCAGCGCGCTGACGGGTGTCGGGCCTTCCATGGCGTCCGGCAGCCAGACGTACAGGGGAAGCTGCGCCGATTTGCCGCAGGCGCCCATGAAGAGCAGCAGGCACGCCGCCGTGAGTGTTCCAAGATGTCCGAAGGCGTCCGAAGCCATTGGTGCCGCGGCGTCAAACAGCGTCTTGAAATCGAGTGTGTGGAAGGTCCGGAACAGCAGGAACATTCCCAGCATGAAGCCGAAGTCGCCGATGCGATTGACGATGAACGCTTTTTTGCCCGCGTCGGCAGCCGACTTCCTGAGGAAATAGAAGCCGATCAGAAGGTAGCTCGAAAGTCCCACGCCTTCCCAGCCCACGAACAGCAGCACGTAATTCGCCGCCAGCACCAGGATGAGCATGAAAAACATGAACAGGTTCAAATAGGAGAAGAAGCGGTAGTAGCCGCCCTCATGGGCCATGTACCCGGTGGAATAGATATGGATCAGGAAGCCGACGCCGGTGACCACCAGGACCATGACCACGGTCAACTGGTCCATCTGCAGGTCGAAGCCGGCGCGGAAGTTTCCGGCGATGATCCAGTCGAAGTATTCCTTGCGGAAGAATTGCTGGTTGCGCACGAAGACGAATTCGCGCACCGCTTCCAGAGCAAAAAGAAAGGAGAGGCCCGTCGAGCCGAGCGCCACGCTGTTCACGATCTTGTTCGGCCACTTTTCTCCGAACAACCCGTTGATGGCGCTGCCGAGCAAAGGCAGCAGCGGGATGATCCACAACTGTTCGAGTATCGGCTGCATTAGAGTTTGAGTTGGTCCACGCGCTCCACGTTCAAGGACTGCCGGTTCCGCTGAATCAGAATGATGATGCCGAGTCCCACGGCTGCTTCCGCGGCCGCCACCACGATGACAAACAACACAAAAACCTGACCGTCTAGCTTGCCCCACGCCTGGTTGAAAGCCACAAACGCCAAATTCACGGCGTTGAGCATCAACTCGATGGACATGAAAATCGAAATGATGTTCTGCTTGAAGATGAAGGCGATGGCGCCCATTCCGAAAAGAATGGCGCTCAGGATCACGTAATAGATCGTTGGGACCATGCTATTTCTGCTCCCGCTGCGCCAGCACCATGGCGCCGAGAATGGCCACGAGGACGAGGAAGGAGGTCAGCTCGAAGGGATAGACAAAATCGGTGAAGAGCAGCGTGGAGAGCGTAGCAGTGTCCGAAAGCATCCCGGGATTCGCGGGATTGGCTACGGTTGGTCCCGCGCGGACCATAGCGGCGGCGAGCACGCCGGTCAGCGCCAGAGCCAGCGGCCAGCCGGCGATGCTGGCCATCTTCGAAAAATTGGTGCGCTCCTCGACGCCGGCGTTCAGCAGCATGATGACGAACACGAAGAGCACCATGATGGCGCCGCCGTAGACGATGATCTGCACGGCCGCCACGAATTCCGCGCCCATCAGCAAGTAGAGACCGGCCAGCGCCACCATCACCACGATCAGCGAAAGCGCGGCGTGGATCGGATGCCGCTGAAAAATCAGGCTTGCCGCGCCCAGGATGGCCAGCGCCGCCAGCAGGAAGAAAATGATCAGCGAAGCGCTCATCAGTGGCCCCTCAGCAGAACCGCGCCGGCCGTCAAAATGACGTTGGCGATGGATACCGGCAGCAGCACCTTCCAGCCCATGTTCATGAGCTGGTCGTAGCGCAAGCGGGGCAGCGTGCCGCGCGCCCACACGTAGAAGAAGAGGACTACGAAGATCTTGGCGAGCAGCCAGAAGGTCGGCTGGATGAATTCGTTCACGGCGGGAAGGGCAATGAGCGCGCTGCCGAGGACAATCATCACAAATCCGATAACCGGCAGAACCAACTTGCCGACAATGGTCTCGTAGTGGATGCCGTCCCAGATAACCCACAGGCCGAAGGGAATCAGCGTGACGCTCGGCAGGTAATGCGTAAACTGCCAAAAGGCCGTTGCCGGAAATGGAGACAGCCATCCGCCGAAGAACAGAATCGCGACCAGGCACGACACGGTGATCATCGCGGTGTATTCCGCAATGAAGAACATCGCAAACTTGAAACTGGCGTATTCGGTATGGAAGCCCGCGACCAGCTCCGATTCGGCTTCCGGCAAATCGAACGGCGCGCGATTGGTTTCCGCAATCGCCGCGATGAAAAAGCACAAGAAGCCGAGCACCTGCGGCACGGGGAATCCTCGCCCGCTAAAACCGATGATGTTCCAGCCCAGAACTCCCGGAGCGTAGGACTGTGCGTTGATAATCTGCGACAGGCTGAAACTGTTGGACATCAGCAGCACGCCGACCACGGACATCGTCAATGCCAATTCATAGCTGATCATTTGCGCGGAGCTGCGCAGGCCGCCCAGCAAAGGATACTTGCTGTTCGACGCCCATCCCGCCAGAGCTACGCCGTAGACGCTGAGCGCGGTAATCGCAAAAAGTATCAGCAGGCTGATATCGGGATTGGCCACCCACAGATAAACCGGCTGCCCAAAAAAATTGAAGAAGGGAATCGGCTTCGGCCCGAAGGGAATCACGGCGATGGCCGTCAGCGCCAGCGCCAGCGCGAGAAACGGAGCCAGATAATAGACCAGCTTATCGGCGCCCGCCGGCGTGGGATCTTCCTTGAACAAAAATTTCAGGCCATCGGCCGCGGGCTGCAACAAGCCGTGCGGGCCCACGCGGTGCGGTCCCCAGCGCGATTGAATGTGCGCCACCAATTTGCGCTCGAACCACGTCAGATAGGCATTCACCGTCAGCACAATGAAAAGCAGCAGCAGAATCTTGATGATCGACAGAATCCAGAAGGCATTTTGCGTCAGGAAATTCACGGCTTGGTCTGGGCCTCCGGAACGGATTCCACTGCTGTGCAGAATCGGCCCAGGGTCCCGCTGCTAAACAAGCTGTCCTGCGCGGAACGAATCAGTCCGACGGGCACGTCATACGGAGCGTGTCCGTTTCGCTTGGCGTGCACCGGCGCCTGCTCCGCGCCGCCGGTCAGGAGGCCGGCAAGTTGTACGTCGTAGCCGGGCACGGCTTTGCGAATTTCTTCGAAGACGTTCGCCGCGTTCTTGTAATGGAAGGCCTTGCCCAGCCCTTGTTTTTCGAGCTGATGCGACAGAATGCGCAGGAGGTCGAAGTCGCTTCGCGGTCCCATCGCTTCCGCGGCTTTGTGAATCATTTGAATTTCGCCGGAAGTGTTCGTGAAGGTGCCGTCCTTTTCGTAGCCGGAAAGCGCGGGGAACACCACGTCGGCCAGCTTTGCTGTTTCGGTGAGGAACATTTCATGAACGATGAGCGTTTCGAGCTTGCCGCGGCCCAGCTCCGGACTGCCAAAATGCGCCAGCGGATTCGCGCCCATCACGTACAGCGCCTTCAATTTTCCGGCTTGCGCCTCTTCCACCATCTGTTTTGTGTTGAGTCCGGGCTTCGAGGGCAGCGGCCCGCAGCCCCACAGCTTCTCCAATTTCTCCCGCGCGCCCGAATCGTCCACGTAGGCGTAGCCCGGAAAGCGATCCGGCAGAACGCCCAGATCCGCCGCCCCGCGCGAATTTGCGTAATCGCCCAATGCCAGGTACCGCGTCTTGCCGGGTAGTTTCGATCCGAATGCCGTAAGCGCGGCAATCGCGGCGCCGCTGACCTCCGCCCCAAAGACAATCG
>Ga0079220_10000014_pt1 | contig 30351 bp, 18 predicted proteins | sample GAAS100_FD_75071 | JGI IMG/M metagenome (GOLD analysis project Ga0079220, IMG submission 75071) | Agricultural soil microbial communities from Georgia to study Nitrogen management - GA AS100 | ecosystem: Environmental > Terrestrial > Soil > Agricultural land | place: USA: Georgia | collected... | reverse complement strand
TAGAATCAACACTTACGCAAAAACGCGGGTGGGGTATTTTACAAATTGCCTTCCAGTTTGTGTCCAACCGCCAGAAGAGGCTGCTCAGCGTTCAGGCACTCGGTTCGGGCACTCGCGGAAATCTTCGTTCGACGATTCCCTGTCCTTCGCGTACGGTAATCACCCGGTCCGCTTGCAGATTCCCGAGTTTCATCCGCTCTCCGCTCGGCCAGGAAATCTCGACGGAATCCACTTTCGAGCGCTCGCCCAGCCCGAAATGAAGCCGCGGATCCTGCGCCGATTGATAGCTCATTCCGCCTTTCTTCTCGTCGTGAATTGTTAGATCTCCCGCCGTGACTTTCACGCGCGCGCCGATTCCATCGCGGTTCGACTTGGTGCCGATCAGAAAAATCTGCAGCCAGTGATTCGCGTTGCCGCCGTCGTTGCGCAGAAGTTGCGGCCGCTGCCCGTTGTTGCTCACCAGAATGTCCAGATCTCCGTCGTTGTCGAAATCGCCGACGGCCGCTCCGCGACTGGCCATCGGAAGAAGAAAATCCTGACCGAGTTGATCGCTGACGTTCTGGAAAATCCCGCGGCCGGTGTTGCGAAACATCAGCTTCGGCTCCGCGTAGAAAACGTCGCTCTTGTAGCGATGAACGTTGTCCAGCACGTGCCCGCAGGCCATGAATAAATCCAGCGCGCCGTCGTTGTCGTAGTCCATGAATCGCGCGCCGAACTCGCTCATGTGATAGGTCGCGTATCCAATCTTCGAGGTCAGCGTGGCGTCGTCGAAATACTTTCCAGAATTTCGGTACAGGCGCGCGAGTTGCGAATCCAGATGCGTGACCGCAAGATCTAGCCGGCCGCTTCCGGACGTATCGCCGGCATCGACGCCCATTCCGGCTTCGGGCTGACCGTCGAGACTCACTGCGACGCCGGCCATGTATCCCGTCTCCGTAAATGTGCCGTCGCGATTATTATGGAATAACAGGTTCGGCAGTGAATCGCTGGCGATGAAAATGTCCTGCCAGCCGTCACCGTCGTAATCGAAGGTCACCACGCCCAATCCGTTCGCCGGCTTCAGCGCGAGTCCAGATGATTTGCTTACATCGGTGAATGTACCGTCGCCGTTGTTGTGATAGAGCGTGGGCGCGACCGGATCGTAATCGTCGGGGTGGCAATAGCTGCGCATTCCGGGGGCGTGATCGCCGCACCAAAAATCCAGCTCCGGCTTCCAGGCCACGTAATTCGTGATCACGAGATCGAGCCTTCCGTCGTTATCGTAATCGAACCACGCGGCGCTCGATCCCCATCTTCCAAGGTTCTCAACTCCCGCGCGTTCGGTTACATCGGTAAAGGTTCCGTCGCGGTTGTTGTGGTAGAGAATGCAGCGGCCGTAACCGAGAACGAAAAGATCGGGGAAACCATCGTTATCGTAATCGCCGACGGCGATTCCCATGCCGAATAGTCCTTGCGCGCCGACTCCCGCTTTTTCGGTGACGTCGGTGAAAGTTCCGTCTCCATTGTTGCGGTAGAGAGCGCTGCGCAAAGTATTCTTCGGTTGATAGGCTTTTGTTGCTGCGCTGTTCACGAGATATAAATCGAGCAGGCCGTTCTGGTCGTAATCGATCCAGCCGCAGCCCGCGCCCATGGTTTCGATCAGAAATTTTTGAGAAGAAGCGGCGTTGTCGTGAACGAAGGAAATTCCCGAGCGTTGGGCAACATCGACAAACTTCACCGGGTTCGCGCGCGGCCAGGATTGAGAGGGAGCCGCGCCGATGGCCAGCGCCGCGCCGGCCATGCGCAGCAACTCCCGCCGCGAAAATTCCGTGGATGATTTCATGCCAGAAAGCGCCCGGCTATTCGAAACAACACGAAATGCAACGCCGCGTTACCGTATAGCACGCGCCGCGCGGGCGGGTAAAGATTCGATTTCCACGAAAACCGCGGCACTTGCGCGCTTTTCGCGGACTGCTATCATGCAAAACACTGAGCGTTTTCGGTTCGAATGGAACAGATGAGGCGAACGCAAAGGTCCAAGCAGACTCTTTTTTCACGCCGGGATTTCTTGAAATCATTCGGCGCGGGATCCGCGTGCGCCGCTTTCGGCGGGAGTGCGCTGTTCGCTGCGGCGCGCTTGCGCGCCGAGGCGCAGCCGCCGGATTTCGAGGAGATCCCTGCTTCCGCGAGCGGCATCACCTGGAAGCACACGGCAGGACTTTCGCCTTCGATGTATCTGCCGGAAACGGACGGCGCGGGATGCGCTTTTCTGGACTACGACAACGACGGCTGGATGGACATTTATCTGGTGAACAGCGGCAAGTGCGATTTCTACACGCCGGCGCAGCCGCTGCGCAACGCGCTTTACCGAAACAATCACGACGGGACGTTCACGGACGTGACGGAAAAGGCGGGCGTGCCCGGAAACGCTTATGGCATGGGCGTGGCTGTCGGCGACTACGATAACGACGGCTACCCCGATCTTTATGTGACGCAATACGCGCGGGGAATTCTCTATCACAACAACGGCGACGGAACGTTTACGGACGTGACGGAAAAAGCCGGAGTCGCTACGCCTGGATGGAGCACGAGCGCGGTGTGGTTCGATTACGACAACGACGGACGGCTCGATCTTTTCGTTCTGCAATTCGCGCAGTTCGATAAATCGATCTGGTGCGGGAACAAGCTCACGGGAGAACGCTGGTATTGCCGTCCGACCGTTTACAAACCGATGCCGAACTGGCTGTTTCACAACAACGGCGATGGAACGTTTACGGACGTCAGCCGCGAATCGGGAATTGCGCGGTGGCCCGGAAAAGGATGGGGCGTGGTCGCGGCGGACATGAATAATGATGGCTGGATGGATCTTTTCATCGGCAACGACACGGCGCCGAATTTTCTTTTCGCGAATCGCGGGAAAGGCAAATTCGAAGAGATCGGAGCGCTGGCGGCCGTGGGTTACAACCCGTTCGGACTGGCGCGCTCGGGCATGGGAGTGGACGCTTGCGACTACGATCAAGACGGCTGGGTCGATCTTTTCGTCGCAAACATCGACCACGAAATGTTTTCGCTGTACCACAACAACAAAGATGAGACGTTCACGGATGTTGCTCCGGGCTACGGGATCGCTTCGGGCACGGTGATGTTCAGCGGCATGGGGATGAAATTTTTCGATTACGACAACGATGGCAACCTGGACCTGCTGCTGTGCAACGGCCATCCGGAATTGAACGTGGCCAAGATGGTGCCGGGCGTGACGTACGCGGAACCGATGATGCTTTACCGCAACACGGGGCACGGTTTTGAAGACGTGAGCAAGCGGAGCGGGCCGATTTTTTCGAAACCGATTGCCGGCCGCGGGCTGGCCCTCGGGGATTTTGATAACGACGGCTCGGTGGATGCGCTGGCTTCCGTGAATGACGGAGCGCCGATTCTGCTGCGCAACAATGCGGGGCGACGGAATCATTGGCTGGGAATTCAGCTTGTGGGAAAAAAGTGCAATCGCGATGCGATCGGCGCGAAGGTGACGTATCGCGCGGGCGATCTGGAGCGGCATCAGTTCAAAGTGGGCGGAGGAAGCTATCTTTCGTACCACGATCCGCGAATGGTGCTTGGGCTGGGCCAGCGCACGAAATTGGATTGGCTCGAAATCAAATGGCCGCAACCGAGCGGCGCCGTCGAGCGCTTCAAGGATTTGCCCATCGACCGCTACATCACGATTACGGAGGGCGAAGGCAAATGGAAGTAGCGGATTAGCAGATCAACCCCGAGAAACACGCGAGACGTCCAGTTTAGTGAGATGTGGTTGAGAGGGGCTTGAACTTGGCAGCGGGAGCCGAGCCGTTGAAGTAGGAGTTGGCTTTAGCCCAGGCGAGATCGGCGACGGCGCGGCCCAGCGCGCGGCCGGCGAGATCGGCGCGGCGGAAGTGAATGCCGGCGTAGCGCGTGGCCATTCCGGCCTCGTCAGCGGCGTCGGAGAAAGTGTCCCATCGAAGGGTGACAGGCTCGCGGGGGGTGACGCCGGGTTCGATCTTCGAGCTGCCTTTCGGAATAGTGACGGAATAGCCGAAGCGGCCGGAGCCGGTGAAAAGCTGCAGGATGCGAGCGGCGGCGGCGCTGAAGGCGCTTTCTTCGGAGACGAATTCCGGGGAAGGCGGAGTGGGAAGCGTGGCGGGCTGATAGGGGGTCCATTGGGAGCCGTCGATGGGAATTGTTCCCTTTCCTGAACCGCTCCAGCTTTGGATCTGCTTGCCGTTGTAGAGGAAGGTGATGGCGGTGACGGGACGGACGGAGTTGTAGGCGCGCTTGGAATCCCAAGCAGCGATGCCGGTGTCCATGAGGGCGTTGGAGAGGGCGAAGTAGAGCTTGATTTGTTGGTCCAGGGAAAGGTGATCGCGCTTGGCCACAAAGTCGGCGAAGCCGAACCAGCGCGTGATGATGTCGCTGTGCCAATCAGGCGACGAATCGTCTTGTGGGTAATGGGAAGCTTCGGAGCCAACCGTCCAGAACTCGGCGACGACTTTCTGGCGGTCGGTGAGGTGAGCGCTGAGGTCGACAAGCTCCTCGGCTTGGGCAGTGTATTCGGGATCGCCGAATTTGGCTGGGCCGGGAGCGAGCAGCGCGCGGAATTGCTCGGTATACGGGCATTTCGTCGGTTCCGCCGCGGATGTGCTGGCGGGCTGGAGAGCGAAGGGCGTGACGAAACACCAGTGCGCGGTAGTGAACATCTGCATGGCGAAATTGCCGCGGGAATCTACATACGAAAGAGGCTGCCAGTGGCTGGGGTCGAGAACGCTGCCGGGAACAGGGATTGGGCCTTTCACGGGAAACGGCAGCGGGCGGTTGGACGGATGAAAACTGGTCCAGTCGGAATAAGGGCCGTGCGCGAAGTCGGGGTTCTGGTTGGGGGCAAGGTCGCCAAGCTGGTTCGACCTGTCATGGTGGCGGGACTCAAGCACAGCGGCGCACGCCACGTTGGCGATGCCCTCTGGCGTTTCGATATCCGTTGTGTTGTCTTTTCCGCTCAGGGTTTGTAAGTACAAACCCTGAGACCCGGGGGGATCGTAGCCAAGCTGGCGCATCAGCGGCTTGTAGACGGATTCGGTGTCCGATGGGAACAAGTCTGCGAGCGCTCGGTGGGCGGCGTAGCTGATGGCGCGCTCTTTGTTGGCTTGAGTCCGTTCCTCAGGAGGCCTGCGAAGCGCACCGCCAAGCTGCGTGCCAACTGCCTTGTCCTCGTAAGCCGCCCAGGCCTCATGAACGCAGGTGTGTACGACGGCCAGTGCGCGCGAGGACATAGGCGCGGCCAGTTTTGCGACTCGCAGGCTCTGCACGGCGGCCCAGTGGGCCACGAGGGCTGATGACGACCCGGGGACGGCGCTTCCCGTCGGTCGCGGAAGGGCAACGCAAGAGAGCAGAAATACGACTACGGTGGGCGCAAGTTCGTTAATATGGCGGAACATCGAGCGTCGGCAATCCTTAATCAAGCAGTCGCACGCTTTGGCTCTGCGGCCCCAAGTCCACCGGGCTCTCGTTGGCTTTTTGGAGGGAGCCCTGCGGAGCCAGATGTAGGTGGTCGGGTTTGGGCCGTCAATATCGGTTTCGGGATTCCAAAGAATCGGTCCACGACCATCCGAAGCGCTCTCATGACTGCCGCGATCTAGTCAGGGCTTTTTTCTTTGTAGTCTTCTGTTACACCATAGGCCTGCAGGAAAGCCCTCCAGGCGTCAATTGGGTATCGCCGACGATCGCTTGCTCTCATGCAATTCGCCCAATCCGATCTCACGATTTGATATTTCGCTTCTTTAGAATTGGCGGCTTCCAGTTTCGGGAAGACGCTTGAACAAATCTGGCCTGGGTCGATATCGTTGTAGACCTCCATGAGCGCTCTTTCATCCCATGTAGAGTAATACTTTAGTCTTGCCTCCTCGATCCAAATGGAAAGGGAGAGCCGTTGGTCGAGAAATTTGACTACGGGGTCCAGTTGTTTCGGATGGTCTAGATGCTGTAGCCAAAATAGACCGCGTCTGTTCTTTTTGAGGTTTACTTCAGCGTTATGCAAGAACCTGGGTGCGCTAATGTCATTGGTACCGCAGTCCGAATATGCCAGGTCGCTCGCGATACACAATTCTAACGGCAGAGCCGTAAAGGCCTTGTCTCGCAGCGTTCCGACCACCGAACCGACCGCCCAGAAGTTCTTGTCGGGCATATCGTTGATGAAATCCACGACGAACGGCGAGAGCACGATGAGTTCGCGCAGGCGAGATTCGGAGATTTTAGCGGGGTCGAATGAGATCGTTTCCGTGCTGTTTACGGTCTCCAGCACGAAGGTTCGAGTTTCCGCCCTGTAGGGCGGGACCATGATTATCGCGGCCAGCATGGCGATGGCGAACGCCGCGGTCGATGCTCTTCTTGTCAGGGACAACGTTTTCATCTGCGCGCTGATCCGCCCTTTCTATGGCCACGTGCCATCGGAGTCGTCGTAATACGCACTGGGGTCATCGAAGTGGCTGTTGTCGCACGGCATGGTGAAATTCACGAGTGCCCCGTTTACCCTTCGCTGAATATGCGTGTGGGGGGCGCTCGTACATCCCGATATGTCGATGGTTCCGATCTGCTGGCCCCCATTAACGTGGATGGGTATTGTCATTTGAGCCAGATTCGGAAGGATGGTGACGTGGTACAACCGCGTAACACCGCCGTCAGAACCTGTAATTTCGATGTAGTCGGCCGGAGAATTTTGCCCAGCGCATTGGGATACTGGTCGGGTATCGTGTGGCTTGCCCGTAACGAAAGCGGTTATGTTGCCCGATTCCGGGGCGTACACAGGTGTTCCCACCTGTATATTTGATCCTACCGTATCCTGAGCCTGATGCTTTTTCCCCGTCGTTTGGTTGACAACGCCGTCATAGGGCACGCTAACTCGACAGCTCGTGAGCGGAGCATTCGGGTACGTATGCTGGCTAGGAGTTGTAATGTTGCCGCCGCCGGAACCGCCGGGGCGTTGAACCGGGCAGTTAGGACTAACGAAGTAGCAGTAATAGGAAACGAAGAGCGCCTCGCTGTAATTATCTTGAACCGACATTGACACGTTCCCTGGACTGACGCCGGTCACAACACCGTTCCCGCTGCCAACCGTGGCAATGCTGTTGTCGCTGCTGCCCCAAGCGCTCTGGTTCGTGAAGTTGTACTGATCGCCGGTATTCCATTGACCGTAAAAGGTCAATGGATAAGTGCCACCGACGGGAGTGGCAAACGGATTGACCACGACGCTGGTGCTGGCCACGCCGTTGCAGGTTATGCAGGTCGGACTGCAAGTGGCTTTGCGCACGTTATAGATTCCGCTGTCCATGGCGACGAGGATCATCTGGTTTTCGCCCTGGGAGCCGGCAATTTCGGCGCTGCCTTCGTGGACCGCAAGCGGTATCGTGTTTCCCTGCGCGTCGGGAGTCTGATTGCGGATCAATTCTGAAATATTGAACGTCCGGGTCGCTCGGGCCTCAAGGTGGATAGGAAACGCGTACTGCCCGCCGACGTAGAACAGCGTAAACGCGAAATCCTGAGATTCGTCGGCGGGATTCCACAGCGTAACCATGGTGTCGTCGCCATTGCCGGTGCTCCAGTAAGAGAGCGACTTTGAGGCACCCTCGCCGACGCCGTGAGGAATCACCTCAAAAACGTAGGTGTTGGTCTGGTCCACGCTGCCGGAGGCAAGCGCGAGGGCGCCGGGCTGGGCCTTCGTATCAAGCACGACGTTCAGGCTGCCGGTGAGATTTTGCAATCCAGCCGCGGCAATGAGAGAGGGGACGGCAAGATTGACGGTGTGATGGGGCGCGATCGCGATCGCGGGAAGCTCCGCGGAGTGCGGAGCGCCGTCCGCCATCCACCAGAGCGTCGGCGTGACGGATGCGGGCTGGTCGGAGATGTTGCGGACGACGGAGTATGGAGCGAACGTGGTTCCGGCGGGAAACATCATCATGGGGTCTGCCGGACCCGACATCAGGCCCAATTCTGAAAACATGGTTTCTGAAAGTTCGGGTTGCTGGCCCTTGGAAACCTGCGGTGAGGGCTGCAACCTGAGTTGGGCTGAGTACCCGGTCGCCAGATCCTGGAGGCCTCCATTGATGGCAAGAGCGTGGGCCGGGCCATCATAGCTGACGTAAATCCCTCCCGTAGCCGCGGAAGCTGAGAGAATCTGGCTGAAGTTCACCATCTTTGTCCCATGAGGCGGAACAACGAAGTGGTACGTCTCGAGGTCCGCTTCCTGATTGTCCGTCAGGCGCAGAGAAGCGCTGATCGGTCTCCCGCTAACATTCGAGAACCCGAGGAAACCTGATACCCCGGGTTCCTGCTTCCACCACATCCCTTCCAGTCTCTGCGGACCGTTCGCTTGCGCAGGCGCGCCGAACGTGGGAAAACCATCCGCGGATGGCTGCATCGCAAAATTGAAGAGCAAGCTGTGGCCCACGTCCGTGTTCCTGACAGTGGCGCAAACAATCGCCCATGGCCACTGGTATTGGATTTCGGCGTAACCGTAGAGGGTTGCGTACGGAGCGATGCCGTTCTTGCTCAAAGCTTGGTTGATATCCACAATGGCGGTTTCCTGAGGCTGTAACGTGACGGGGCTGAGCGAATACTGCACGCCATTGCTGAGGTGCAGGATAGGACTAATCGTGAGCGGGTCTGTTTTTAGGCTGTTCGTGAGGTACAGGGATGATTTCATGCTGGGGGCCGGTCATCCACAGACCGCCAACCGCGGACTGGAGGACAGAAGGGCCCAATGGATGGCGCTTCGCAAGCTTGGGCGCAACTGGCACATGAGGCGCTAAGACTTTGGGGCGCTGGGCGAAGGCGGCGGAGCCGATTAGCAGGACGGCGCAGCAAAGGGAGAAGCGGGAGCAGCAGCGAACAACGAGGGCCTGGCGCATCGGGACACCTCACGACCTGGACGTACCCGTGATGTTACGTGCAACGTGCAGTACGTCAAGGGAAAGGCAAAAATGGTTGGGATACCAAGCAAGGGGCTAGTGCCGCATTTTGGGGTGGGCCGCCGGCCCGACGGTGGCGGGAATGGCGGAGGCCTAGTGGGGCTGGAGAAGGTCGGTGGTGCTGCCGGGGGACTGGTTCCATTTTTTTTCGGCTTCGAGCTGAAGGTCGCGCTGGCGCTGGGCTTCCTGCTTGTTGCCGGTGCGGGCGTAGGCGATGGCGAGCTGATAGTAGCCGGCGGGGTCGGCGGGCTCGAGCTGGACGTATTTTTTCAGCGAGGCGATGGCTTCGGGAAATTTCTGGGCGGCGTTCAGCGCGATCCCGAGGCCGAGATAGGGCTGGGCCAGGGTGACGTCGAGCTGCGTGGCGCGGGTGAAGTGCTTGATGGCCTCTTCGGCGTTTTGCTGGCGCCAGGCGAGATCGCCGAGCATGAATTCGGCGGCGGGCGAGCCGGGATTCACCTTTAATTCGGCTTCAAATTCCTTGCGGGCTTCTTCGGCGGATTCGGGAGTCATGGGCTTGGCCAGGATGATGCGTCCGAGCTGGTAATGAACGCCGGGCTGATTGGGATACTGCTCGAGAATTTTCTTGTACTTCGCAGCGGCGTTTTCGTATTCGCCGCGGGCCTGGTAGGACTCGGCGAGGAGCTCCTGCGCTTCGGCGGAATCTCCGGAGCGCTGGAGGAGACGCTGCGCGGAGCGATTGGCGAGTTCGGAGTAGTAGCGGGTGGTGAGGTAGAGGACCTTGGAGTCGCTGGGGAAGTTGCGGTTGAGCCAGAGCATGGACTGGACGACGGCGTCTTCGTCGTCGGCGCTCATGCCGCATTGGGCGGCGGCCATTTCCGCGCGGTAGCGGAGCTGTTTGTCGGCGACCTGGCGGGAGCCGCGCTTGAGGGTGGCCAGGGCTTCTTCGCAGTGGCCGGTGGAGGCGAGGTCAATGGCGCGCTCGATGGAGGGAGCGGCGTCTTTCACAGGGGCCTGGGCGGGCACTTGCGCTTTGGAGAAGCCGCCAGCCAGGGCCGAGGCGAAGCAGGCAGTGGCTAAAGCGAAGACATGACAGCGGTTGGCGAAGGAAATCACGGGATGAAAGCTCCACTGAAGAGAGATGGGACGGCCAAGAAAAGCGACGAAGGGATTGTATACAACTTCGTATCCGTAGTATAGAAGGGCCTCGCGCACTTCGCGACAAGACGCGCCGAGGATCCGATGGACGACAACAAGAAGGGCAAAACCGCCAAGAACCTGTCACGCCGGGACGCGCTGGCTCTGCTCGGAACGGCAGGGGCAGGCGCGCTGCTGAATTCCCTGGGTTCGCCGATTGCGGCGGCCGCGCTGCCGCAGGAACCGGGCTTCCCGCTGATGATCGCCGGAGAGCGCGCTGAACTGCGCATCACGGTGGTCAATCCGCGGACGCTGCGGATCAGTGTGCTGCCGGTGCAGAAAGACGGCAGCGTGCTGGAAGTGAAGGCAAGCGCAGAGCTGGTGGAACGGAATTGGCCGGAGCCGGCGGAGAAAATCCGGACGCTTGGGCGGCCGCAGCCGCGCGGACAATTTCGCGGGCAGAGCATTCCTTTCGGAGACTTGCAGGTTCGCGTGCTGCCCGAGCCGCTGACGATTTTCGTGCAAGGGCGCCGGGGAAGAATTATTCCGCGGCTGCGGTTCGATGCGGACGATGCTTCCGTGAGTTTCGACCGCGGCGTCGCTCCGGCGTACGGGCTTGGAGAAGGGGGACCGCAGTTCGACCGCGGGGGGCAGGATTATCCGATGCGGAACGGCCAAGGGATGGGGTTGGATGTTCTTGGCGCGCGGATGCCGATTCCGTGGGTGGTGGGCGGGATCGGTTGGGGATTATTTTTCCACCGGCCGTACGGAACGTTTGACTTGAGAGACCGGGCCGGGCGGTTCATTCCTTCGGCGGGGGAATCCGCGCTGCCGCTGGATTTTTTTCTGGTGACTTCGGAAGATCCCGCGGACATTTTCAAGGAGTACGCTCAGCTTACGGGCTTTCAGCAACTTCCGCCGATCTGGAGCCTGGGTTATCAGCAATCGCACCGCACGCTGACGAGCCCGGAAGAAATCCTGACGGAGGCGAAAACGTTCCGCGAGAAGAGGCTGCCCTGCGACGTGCTGATTTATCTGGGCACGGGCTTCTGCCCCTCCGGGTGGAACACGGGGCATGGATCGTTCACGTTCAACGAAAAAGTTTTCCCCGACCCCGAGAACATGATTGGCGACCTGCATAAAGAAAATTTCCGCTTCGTGCCACACGTGGTGCTGAAGGCGCGGCGTCTGCACGGCGAGATTTCGGACAGCGGCGCGGCGACGCAGGATCCCGAAGATATTGCCAACTACTGGGCAACGCATCTGAAAGTGTTTGAAATGGGAACGGACGGCTGGTGGCCGGATGAGGGCGACTGGCTTCCGGCGGAAGACCGTCTGCTGCGGAACCAGATGTATTGGGACGGGCCGATTGCGTCGAGGCCCAACGTGCGTCCGTACGCGCTGCATCGCAACGGGTACGCGGGAATCCAGCGTTACGGGTGGTTGTGGTCCGGGGATATCGAGTCAACGTGGCGCACGCTGGAAGCGCAGATCGCGGTGGGGATCAACACGGGGTTGAGCGGGATGCCATTCTGGGGAACGGACACGGGCGGGTTTGTGACGACGCCGGAACTTACCGGCGAGCTCTACGCGCGGTGGTTCCAGTTCAGCTCGTTTTGTCCGCTGTTCCGCTCGCACGGCAGGACCTGGAAGCTGCGGCTGCCGTGGGGCTGGAACACCGGCGAGTACGGGCCGGAGGAACTCGGTGGTTATCGCGGCGATGCGGGCTTGCCGGCGAAGAGCGAGCTGCACAACCCGGAAGTGGAGCCGATTTGCAGAAAATATCTCAACCTGCGCTATCAGTTGATGCCGTATCTTTACAGCGTGGTGAAGGAGGCATCCGAAACTGGAATGCCCATCATGCGGGCGCTGTGGCTGCACTATCCGGATGATTCGCGGTCGGTGGAATGCAGCAACGAGTATCTGTGGGGCCGCGACATTCTGGTTGCACCGGTGACCGAAAAAGGGGCGCCGCACAAGCGCGTGTATCTTCCGCCGGGAACGTGGTACGACTTTTGGACCGGGGAGAAGGCCGAAGGCGCGACAACGGTTGAGCGTCCCATCGATCTAGCGACGCTGCCGTTGTATGTGCGCGCGGGCGCAATTGTGCCACTGGGGCCGGTGAAGCAATATACAACTGAGAAATCAAACGAGGCGGTGGTGTTCCATGTTTATCCCGGCGCGGATGGACAGTTCGATCTGTACGAAGACGACGGGACGAGCTTCGATTACAAGAAGGGAAAATTTACGGTGCTTCGCGCTGCGTGGAACGATGCGCAGCGGCAATTCAGATTGTCGCACACCGGCGGGGAGCCGCCGTCAGGCGGACGCAAGTTCGCCGTGCGGATGGCTGGAGCGAAAACACAAAGAGCAGTAACGTTCGACGGTAAAGAGGGGACGCTGCAACTCTAAGCGCGGGGCCGCGACGCTTGCATCCGGTCTCGATGTGGGGGATTTATTGAGAGCGCAACGCGCGATTCGTTGAATCACGATTCGCGCTGCCGGCGGCCCTCGGATTTCACTTTCCAGTAGACGGCGTATTTCTCGCCGGCCAGCTTATAGAACGGAATCACGTTGGTGGTTTCGGATTGACCCGCGGTTTTGAACGTCAACGGCGTTCCCTGGACGGGTTCGAGCCACGCTACGGGATCGGTCGAGCGATTATCGATTTCGGGAGTCGGGGACGGCATCGCGCGCGGCGCTGTGTCGTCACCGGGATATTGCATCTCGGTGGTCAACCCCTGATTGCCGAGGCGTCCGCCGAGCACCAGCGGGCCGTACATGGCGGCCTGAATGGTGTGATCGTCGGGCATCGCTTCGATGCGGAGGCTCATGGGCAGATCGACCTGGATGCGGTCGCCGTCTTTCCACACGCGCTTAAGCGTCAGGTAGCTGGAAGGCGAAGAAAAAACGGGCAGGGCCTCGCCGTTGATTTTGACGGCGCCGCCGCGTGTGGCCCAGTACGGCACGCGGATGTTCACGGCGAGCTCGGTCGGCTTTTCGGCACGCACAGTGAGCGTGGTGCGCTCTTCTTCTGGGAAATTGGTATCCTGGCGCAGACGAATTCCCTTCTCCGGCCATTTCACTTCAGAGGCGATGAAGAGGTTGACCCAGATGCCCTGGTCATCGTGGGAGTAGATGGTGTCCGCGAACTTCGCGAACTCTTCGATGCCGGTGCCGGTGCAGCACCAGAAGGAATCCCACTGGGAGTTGTAATACTTCCACAAGCCCGCGCCGAGCGGGAGGAAGTAGCCCTTGCGTCCCTGATCATCCTGAGTGCCGAGGCGGCTATTCCAGAGCGTGCGTTCGTAGTAGTCCATGGCGCGCGCGTCGGCGGTCCAGCCGAAGACGTGGCGGGTGAGCTTGAGCATGTTGTAGCCGCAGCAGCATTCTTCGGTGTATTCGCCGAGGTGTTCGGCGAGCTTTCCGGGATCGCCGCCCCAATGTTCGCCGTTGCTGGTGCCGCCGGTGACGTAGCAGCGCTCGGAGGTGACTTCGTCCCAGAAATATTGAGCAATTTCGCGGTCGCGCAAATCGCCGCCGAGTTCGTAGCGCCGCGCGACGCCGATAATCTTGGGAATATTGGTATTGGCGTGGAGGCCTTTTAGTTCGTCGCGGTGATCGGTGAGTGGATCGAAGACGTCATTGTGGGTGAAGCGGTTTCCGATGTAGCGGTAAACACCCTTGCCGCTCAGCGCGTACAAGTTGTAGAGGGACTCGAGCATGCCGCCGTGCTCGACATTCAAGGCGCGCTGCATGTGGGCGTCGGATATTCCGTTGCACCAGTGGCCGACCCAGTTGCCCATTTTCTGAGCGCTGTCGAGCGCCTGCTGGTTTCCGCAGTAGGCGTACATGTCGAGGTGGCCGGCCAAAATCTTGTGAATCGTGTAGTAGGGAGCCCAGACGGGATTGCCTTCGCGGAGGCGGTCGAAGAATGTTTCGGGAAACGCGCTCAGGTAGCCATTGGCGAGCTTCTCCTGGCACTTGGCGAGTTCCGCGACCATCTGGTCGCCGCGCTGCTTGAAGGAGTCATCGCCGGTCGCGGCGTAGGCGAGCGCGCAAGCGGAGAGGTAGTGGCCGCCAACCATGTGCCCGCGCAATTCGCAGTCCGGTTTTTCCCAGCCGCCGAGGGGTTCGGCCTTGGAGGCCAAGCCGGCATTGAGGCGGAAGGTGTGCAGCAGGCGATCCGGCGGAAGAGCCAGCACCCACTGGTTGTTAATGTCCATCTGTTTTTTGAAGGGACCATCGAGCAACCGCACCTGGTTCAAGGCAAAAGGTTCAACGCGCCAGGGGACGCGCTCGCGTTTTTTCGATTCGCCTTTGGTGGCGAGCGCGTCAACGGCGGGATCCTGCGCAGGCATGGCGGACACACGCAAAGGAAGCAGGCTGGCGCCCGCGGTGGCGGCGGCCACGGAAACGAATTGCCTGCGCGTGAGACCTTTGTTGTTTTTCATGTAGACCTCGCTGGAAAGAGATCGCAAACAAAAAACAGAGCTCTTCGTATTTCTGAAAACCCGCTTACGCCAGCAGATTTCGTAGAACGAACAGGACGTTGGCGGGCCGCTCCGCGAGCCGCCGCATGTACCAGGGAAACCAGTAGCTGCCGTAAGCCACGAGCACCACGGACCTCCAGCCTTCGCGCGCCAAGCGCAGTTGTTCCTGACGCTGGATTCCGTAGAGCATCTGGAACTCAAAACGATCCTTGCCGAGATTTTTCGACTGTGCGTAATCGGTGATGCGGCGAATCAACCTTAAATCGTGCGTGGCAATGGCGGCCCGCACGCGCGCGGCGGCGGCTTCGTCACTGATCAACTGGCAAGTGACTTTGAAGAAGTTATCGTCCACCTGATCCTTGCCGGGAAAGGCGACCGCGGGAGGCTCTTTGTAGGCGCCCTTCACGAGACGGATGCTCGGACCAAGGGGAATGAGGCTGGCCACGTCTGCGGCGGTTCGACGCAGATAAGCTTGCAAGCAAACGCCGACATTCTGGTAAGCCTTGCGCGCGCAACGGTAAATTTCCAAAGTGCGGTCGACGTAAGGGCTGGACTCCATATCGATCCAGACGGTGCTGCCCGCACCGGCGCGTTCGATGATGCGCAGCAGGTTGGCATGACACATTTCCGGAGCGAGATCCAATCCCAACTGGGTGAGTTTGACGGAAACTTCGCTGCCGAGGCCGAGGGAGCGAACGCTGTCCAGCAGCGTGAGATAGTGGCTGGTGACGCGATCCGCTTCGGAAGGATCCTTGACGTTTTCGCCGAGCAGCGTAAAGACGGAACCAATCGACTGCAGCTTCAAATCTTCGGCGCAAGCCAGGGCGTCTTCGGCAGATTCGCCGGGCATGAAGCGCGAGACGGCGCGCTGCACGAAGCGATAACGAGTGGCGCGTTCGCGCATCCAGGCGCTCTCCGAGCAGACCAGAAAAACGTTACGCATTACGCCCACGGTCGTTCCTCATCACCAGGATTGGCCCTTGCCGTAAGCGGGCGGGAAGGCGGCGCGAGCCAGGCGGGCAAAGGGGAGGACGAAAGACCGCGAAGCGAGGTCCGGGATGGAAGAGTCGATGGACGCGAGTTGAGGGTCAGGAGCCGCAGTTCGGTATCCAATTCTGTGTACCGTATCGTACCCACAAGAACCTACCAGAACGCGGCTGACTTTTCCACGCCTAAATGCATTTGGGCACGATGGTTTCCGACGGGATTCACCAACTGCCGCGTTCGCCCAGGTTTTCGATCACCTGGCACAATCGTTCGGCGCCGTTTTCCCAGTTTAACTGGATGGCCTCCTCAGCGGCAGAACCGTCGCCACGCTCGATGGCGTTAATGATGTCGAGGTGCTCGTCCACTGAAGTTTTGAGGCGGTCGGTTATGGCGCTGGCGTACAGGCGCCAGTAGCGCTCCGTTTGCGGCTTGACACCTGAGTGTATGGCTCGGAGGCGAGGGCCCGCGCCGGCGTCAATGATGGCCTGATGGAAACTGATGTCCAGGTCAAAGACGCGGTTCGGCTCGCCCTGCTGAGCCGCCGCGCAGTTGTTGAGCTCATCGTTCAAGCGCTTCAATTCGGCGACGAGGGCGGCCCGCCCTTTCGCGTCCAACTGGCAACAGAGCCGAGCCGCGGAACCTTCCAAGTGGCCAACGATCCAGTACAACTCGCGGGCATCTTCCTTCGTCAGCGGCGCCACGGAAAGGCGTTCTTTGTTTCCGGCGACGGAGGTGACGACGATATAGCCTTCCTGCTGAAGACGATGGCGGGCGGCGCGGATCGGCGTGCGACTGACGCGAAGCCGATCGGCCAAGTCCGCTTCAATGACGCGACTGCCCGGCGCGAGTTTGCCGTGCACGATCAGTTCGCGCAAACGGCGAAACGTAGAGTCGCTGATGTTGTTGTTGGACCCTTTGCTCATCATGACCACACTCTTGGGTACGCGGCGCGACGCGCGACCGCCGTTCGCTCCGGCAACGGCGAGGAGAACGTCCGGAAAACGTCCGCGGAGGCACCAAGTCTTTGCAGCGCCGACGGCATCGTCAAACAACTCTCTCGGAGCGGCACAATTCCCGCTCGCAAGTCGCAAAATGTTGCGAGTTAATATACACGATTGGGCAACTCTCTTGCACCTCGATACGCTGCAGCCAGAGTCGATCCGCGGGGCGAGCGCGTCGCGGACCTTAGCCGCGCATCCTAGGCCTTTAGAGTGAGGCCCAGGGGATTACGTCGCAACCCATTTCGCTTTTTGTTGCGTTTTCATCCACTGGAGCAGGCGGTCGAGGGCAGCGCCGGTGGAAGCGTCCAGTTTTGCTCCCGGCGCACGGATGGCGGCGGAAGCAAGGGCTCCCCTTCGGCGGAGCACTTCCTTGCGGATGGCAACGCCGATGCCTTCCTGGAATTCGAAGCGCATCAGCGGAACGTAATGGTAGAACGCGTCCGCGGCGGATTCCACATTTCCCTGGCGAAACTGAGTGACCACCTCGATCAGCATTTCGGGAAAGGCGAAGCCGGTCATAGTGCCGGAAGCACCGGCCATCAATTCTTCCAGGAGGAATCCGCCGCCCAGGCCTCCGAGAATGCTGAGATCAACCCCCTTGGCCGCTTCCAGAATACGCACCGTTTTTAACGGAGTGGGCGGATCCTCGAGTTTGATGGTGCGCGCCCTGGGAATTTCGCGAGCGATACGCACCAACAGCGAAGGCTCCATAGTGAAGCCGGAAACCGGAGGGTAATCCTGCACGACGATTTCGATATCCACCGCGGAAGCGAGGGCGGTGAAATGGGCGACCACCGCCTCCGAATTGAGCTTGGCCATGCGCGCAGGACTGACCATCACGCCGGAAGCGCCGGCGGAGCGAGCCATCGAGGCGAACTCGATGCAGGCACGCACGCCGTCCGCCGTGGCGCCGGCAATGACGGGGACTCGTCCGTTCACTTCGGCAATGACAGTTTCCAGGACCAGGGCGCGTTCGCGCTCGTTCAGACGCGCGGCTTCGCCGGTGACGCCGAGAGCGGTGAGGCCGTCGACGCCGGCGGAAAGATAGAGATTGACGACACGGCGGAGACTTTGCACATCAACATCGCCGTTTTCCTGGAACGGCGTAGGTAAGACGGAAAAAACACCTTGGAATGGCACGATGGACTCCTCAACAGATTCTTAAAGCGATGCGATTCGCTGCAAGTTTCAGGCAATGCTCAAAGTCACGGTGGCGACGGAAAGCCGCGGAAGGTCGAGTTTAATTTTGTTTCCGGCGACATTGACCGGGTGCGGTTTGGGTACGAGCCGGTCGGGATTCTCGAAGGTATTGCAGGCGTTCCAATCGTTATCGTGAAGAATCTGCCCTTTGCCCGACCTTGCGGAACCGCCCTGCAAAGTGCATTCCAGGGAGACATCCGCATCGTGCTTGGGATTTACAAAACTCAGCACGATTTCGTTGCCGGATTTGGAAGCGGAGGCGGAGGGAGCAAGCGGAGAGGAGTCTTCCGTTTCCACACGAACCGAAGTCTTTCCGCGATGCGGCTTGAACAGGGCAAAGGCGTGATAGGTCGTAGTGCGAATGCAGTCTTTTCCTTCGGGTCCGTCGGTGAGGAGAAGCGACTGCAGAACATTAACGATCTGCGCGATGTTGCACATGAAGAGCTTGTCTGCCTGGCGATTGAAAATATTCAAGCCGAGGCCGGCGGCCACGGCGCTGCGCATGGTGCTCTGCTGCCAGAGCTTGCCGTAACGCTTTTCGTCTTCCTCGGGAATTTTGTCCCATACGCCCCATTCGTCGAGAATCAGACCGATTTTGCGGCCTTCGCGATAGCCATCGAGCAGGGTCCGCTGTTCGATGATGGCGTCCTCGACTTTTGTAAAGATGGAAAGTTGCTGGTCGGAGTGTTCCGCCGTGAAATCCGTGGCGTGGTCGGCGCCGCCTTCGTAGTAGTGCATGGAATAACCGTCGGGATTGCGCCCGTCGATGGAATCCATGAATCCACGCGTCCAGTGGACGTTCGGCCCACCCGGGCCGCAGGCGACCAGGAAGGGTTTGGTGTCGCCATATTTGCGGACGTAGACGGCAAATTGGCGATAGAGAGCAGCGTAAACTTCGGGACGCATGTCGCCGCCGCAGCCCCAGTTTTCGTTGCCGACACCCCAATAGCGGACGCGGAAAGGCTCGGGTGAGCCGTTCCTGGCGCGCTCGTCGGCAAGCGTGCTGCCGGAAGGCATGTTGCAGTATTCGATCCAGTCCTGCAATTCGCGGGGTGTGCCGCTGCCGACATTGCCGGCGAAGTACGGCTCGGCTCCGATCAGGCGACAAAGTCCGATGAATTCGTGAGTGCCGAAGCTGCCATCTTCGACATAGCCGCCCCAGTGGATGTTCACGCGCTTGGGCCGTTGCTCGGCGGGGCCGATGCCGTCGCGCCAGTGATAGTCGTCCGCGTAACATCCGCCGGGCCAGCGCAGAACGGGCACGCCAAGCTCTTTCAGGTAATCGACCGCTTGTTTGCGGTAACCGTTGATGTTGGCAATGGGCGAATTCTTGCCGACCCAAAGGCCGCCGTAGACGCAGGAGCCGAGATGCTCGGCAAAATGAGAATGAAACTCAGGCCTGACCGTGCCGATTTCATCGTCCAGGCGCACGTTGACGCGAGCGGCGGAGGAAGCGTCTCCGAAGATTCTCACCGGAAGAAAAGCGGTGGCGGTGAGCGCGGCTGCATTGCCGACGAAGCGCCTGCGGGAGAGCCGTGATTTTGCGAAGTCGCCGAGTATTTGCATCTTTAGCTTGTTCCTTCTATGGCGCGGATTTTTTCTGACCGTAGTAAGCGGAAGCGCCATGTTTCCGCAAGAAATGTTTGTCGCGGAGGGCGACGGGGAGCTCGAGCGCGGCGGGATTGATGGCCAGCGTGGCAAAAGCCATCTGGGCGACCTCTTCGAGCATCCAGGCAAAGTGCGCGGCTTCCGCAGGAGTGCGGCCCCAGCAAAAAGGCGCGTGGCCGGCTACGAGGACCGCAGGCATGGAAAGCGGTTCGATAACGGCAAATCTGCGGACGATGACGTGGCCGGTGTTGCGTTCGTAGCCGGACTCGATTTCCTGCCCGGTGAGCATTTCGGTCACGGGGATAGAGCCTTGGAAGTAATCGGCGTGCGTTGTGCCGAGACACGGAATTTCACGAGCGGCCTGCGCCCACGCGGTGGCGTCTCGGGAATGCGTGTGGGCGACGCCGCCGATTTGCGAAAAGGATTTATAAAGAACGGCATGGGTGGGCAGATCTGAGGAGGGTCGCAGAGAGCCTTCGACGATATTGCCTTCGAGGTCGGAAATTACGAGATCTTCGGGACGGAGCTTTTCGTACGCTACGCCGCTAGGCTTGATGACAATGAGGCCCTTTTCGCGGCTGATGCCGCTGGCATTACCGAAGGTATCCACGACGAGGCCGCGACGGACCAGCTCAAGATTGGCTTCCAGAACTTCGCGGCGCAGAGATTCGAGCATCACGGTCGGCCTCGGACCTCCGCGGCGATTCGACGCAGTTCGGGCAGGACTTCGCCGAGGGAATCTGCCTGCGCTTCGCGGCGGCCCAAGGCAAAATACAGCTTCCGGTAAAGCGCGTAAAGCTGCTGATAAGCGGCGACTCCGGTCGGAGACGGCTCGAACACGGTGTAAGGAGGGCAGAGCGCATCCTGCGCCTGTTCGAGAGTCGTGAAGGCGCCGGCAGCGGCAAACGCGAAAATGGCGGAACCGAGACTGGTGACGTCGCCGCGAGGCACCAGGACCGGCTTGTTCAGAATGTCCGCGTAAACCTGATTGAGCTTTTTGTTGCGATTGGGGATTCCGCCTCCGTTGATGACGCGGCGGATTTTCACGCCATGCTGTTCCATGCGCTCGAGGATAACGCGCGTATGAAAGCCGGTGCCTTCGATCGCGGCGAACAATTCGTCTTCCGGCGTGTGCGTGAGATTCCAGCCGAAAGTGACGCCACCTAGTTCCGGATTGACGAGGACGGTGCGATCGCCGTTGTCCCAGGTGAGGCGGAGAAGGCCGGTCTGGCCGGCACGATACGAATCCAGATTGCGGGAAAGATCGGCAAGAGGAACATTTGCGCGGCGGGCGATGGCTTCGAAGATGTCGCCAGTGGCGGAAAGACCTGCTTCGATGCCTGTGAATTTCGGATGGACTGACCCGGGAACAACGCCGCAGACGCCGGGGACGAGTTCGGCGCTGTCGGAGATTCCGATGATGCAGGTAGAAGTTCCGATCACGTTCACGACGTCGTGGAGACGCGCGCCGGCTCCGATGGTGTCCCAATGGGCGTCAAAGGCGCCGACGGGAACGGGGATTCCCGCTTTCACACCGAGCTTCTCCGCCCATTCGGGACAAAGTTCGCCAGCGATGTGGTCCGACGTGGCGAAGCGGCCCTGGAGACGCTCGGTAATACCGGTCAACAGCGGATCGACTTCGGAAAAAAAAGCGTCGCACGGGAATCCGCCCAGCGAAGCGTTCCAGAGCCATTTGTGGCCCATGGCGCAGACGCTGCGAGAGACACGAGAAGAATCGCGCTGCCCGGTGAGAACGGCGGCGACCATATCGCAATGTTCGAGGGCGGTGCCGAGGCTCTTGCGCTTGTCGGGATTGTTGCGCAGCCAGTGCAACAGCTTGGCAAAACCCCATTCGGACGAATACACGCCGCCGCACCAATCGATTTGCTCAACGCCTTTTGTGCGCGCGACAGAGGTGATACGGGCGGCTTCGCGCCAGGAGCGGTGATCGCACCATAGATAGTAATCATCGAGCGGGGACAGGTCGCGAGCGACGGGAACGACGCTGGAGCCGGTGGTGTCAAGCGCGAGAGATTTGACCTGATCGCCGGAAACCCCAGCGGATTGGAGGGCCTGCCGCATGGCTATAACCAGCGCGGCCATATGGTCGTGATGGCTTTGCGTGGCGTGATCGGGATCCTCTCGCTTGCGGTGAAGGGGATATTCGCCTATGCCGAAACCGAGGCGGCCGCGCTCGCTGTCAAAGAGCGAGACACGCACGCTAAGGGTACCGAAATCGACGCCAGCGACGACGGTGCTCATGGCTAAAATGGCTGCAAACGCTTGCAGCGGGACGATATGTCGGGCGCGAATTGCTGTCAAGGGGTGAACTGGGGCTCGCGCGGCCATGGCGCGCCAGCCAGGAGCGTCCGCAGGCCAACTGTCGCAGAACTTGAGTAAGCGGTTACAGAACATTACAATCCCAATCGAGCCAGGATCGCGGAGTTGCGCATGACCGGCAAACCGAGCCAACCTTCAAAACTTGACGCGGTCGCAAAACGCGCGGGTGTTTCGACGGCAACCGTTTCCCGCGTGCTGAACAATCTGAACGTGGTCAAAGGCACCACGCGCACGCGCGTGCTCAAGGCGGCAGAGGAACTGAAATACCATCCCAATCTGCACGCAAGGTCGCTGGCCAAAGGAAAAAACCGAACGCTGGGAATTCTCGTTTCGAATATGGAGAATCCCTTTTTCTTCGACATTTATCACACGCTGGAGTCGGCAGCGCACGCGCGCGGATACGAAGTGGTGGTGGCAAATACCGACTACCGCGCCGAGCAGCTTCTGGCAAGCGTGAGGCTGATGATCGGGTGGCGCGTGGCTGGACTCGCCGCTATCGTGTCCGAAATGGATTCGCACCTCATGCAGGTGATCACAGACAGCAAGATTCCGATCGTGTTTTACGACGTGGGAACGCCGCAAAGAAACATCACCAACATTCGCGTCGACTACCGTAAAGGAATGCGAAAAATCGTGGAATACCTGCATTCCCTGGGGCACACGAGAATGGCGTTCGTGGGCCACCATGAGAAGCTAGGACCCATCAGCGAGCGCAAGAAAACGTTCGTGGAAACCGTGAACCGGATTTCGCAGAATGCACACGTTCAAGTCGTGGGGGGCTCGGACGGCCTTGAGGGCGGCCGCCAGGCGGCGCGGGAGTTGCTCTCTTCGGGATTCGATCCGACGGCGATCATCTGCGTCAACGATTTCATGGCGGTGGGAGTGCTGCGACAGTTGCGCGACATGGGAGTGCGCGTCCCCGAAGATATCTCCGTGACCGGCTTCGATAACATCAAACTGTCGGAATTCTGCTCGCCGGCGCTCACAACCGTTCATATTCCGCGCGACCGCATCGGACGGCAGATTTTCGACATTCTGGTGCCGGACGAATCCTCGAAGTCGCTGGCGGGACAGGAACTCTTGATCGATCCGGAGCTGATGGTGCGCGAGTCCACAGGCGTGGCGCGCGGAGCAGCGGAAAAGCCCGAGGAAAGGCCGTCCGCGGGTTCGATGGCGGCGGTTTAGCGGGGCAAAGCGAAGAAACCGCGGACGCGAGAGCAAAACCCTGAAAAACAGTCAGGAACCGAGCGGCCTGGACGGCCGCGATGCGGGAAGCGCCCGCAGCAAAGAAAGTAAGCGCTTGCAAAAAACCGGGCTGTGGATATTATCCGTGCGTCGCAGAATGGGACAGCAATTGCCGAGGAAGGGTTCCGCGATTTTGAGCGGCGATTTCGAAGGCGGCGAGACGGAGACTGGATGAGAAAGCGAACGCATGAAACCTTTGGCAAGGGCAAGTGGCTGGGCGCAGTCGCGTTTTTTGGCATCTTAATCTTCGCAGGCTCGCAGGCGAGCCATTCGCAACAACAGCGGAAGAAGGCTCCTCCTGTTCCCGGTCCCATGTTGCAGGACGGCTTCCTCGATCTGGATACGCCGGCATTCTCGTTGAAGCTAGTGCGGTCTTCGCAGACTGTGGCCGCGCTTAGGCCCAAAGGCACTGCGGATTTCGATTTCACACCTGGTGACCTGCTCGTCGAACGGTCGCAGGACGGGTACTACCATCTCGGAGATCTGGACCTGCGTCTGCGACAAGCCGGGTCGAGCGAGTGGAAGGGTTACTCGACCGCGCTGGCGCGCAAGGCGGTGACGCCGCTGGCCGCGACGAGCGGTGTGCTTGCCGCCGCTGACCTGGCTCCCACGCTGCCGGAAGACATTCCTCTGAAAGTGACGCGAAGCTGGGAAATCCGGAATGGTGCTCTGACGCTGCGATTCACGCTGCAAAACAAAACGAAACAGCGTGTGGAAATCGGAGCACTTGGCATACCGATGATTTTCAATAACGTGCTCACCGACCGCTCTCTCGAGCAGGCCCATGCGGTCTGCTCTTTCTACGATCCTTACATCGGCGAGGACGCGGGATATCTGCAGGTCACGCGACTGAACGGACACGGGCCGGCGCTGCTGGTAATTCCGGACGGGCAAACGCCCTTTGAGGCGTACAACCCGATTCTCGATCGGCGGCGAAACAGCCCGGAGACGTTATTTCACGACCCCACGCCGCGGGGAATCACGTTCGAGGGATTTTACGATTGGATGGTGCACAGCAAAGCGTACGCGGAGAATGAATGGAAGTCGGCTACGCCCTGGAATCCGGCCACCGAGTTGACTCTAGCCCCGGGCGAGTCGAAGACGTATGGCGTGCGCTTCGTGACCTCAGATTCGATTCGCGACATCGAGAAGACGCTAGCGGAAAACGGGAGGCCGGTGGCGATAGGTGTTCCGGGATACATCCTGCCGACGGACCTGGAGGCGCGACTGTTTCTGAACTATTTGCAGCCGGTGAAGAATGTCTCTGTCGAACCTGCCGGCGCTGTGACGGTCCGCGCCGAAGGCACTTCCGGAGCCTGGAAACGATATGAGCTACAAGGAAGAATCTGGGGGCGCGCGCGGCTAACACTGACCTACGCTGACGGGCTTGTGCAAACGATTCAGTATTTTGTGACCAAGCCCGAAACGCAAGCGGTAGCCGATATGGGCCACTTCCTGACGACCAAACAGTGGTTTACCGACACGGCCGACCCGTTTCATCGCGCCCCTTCGATCATGAGTTATGACCGGGATACGAACCAGATCGTTATGCAGGACAGCCGCGCGTGGATCGCGGGACTAGGCGACGAAGGAGGCAGCGGATCCTGGCTGGCCACGATCATGAAGCAACTGGTCGAGCCCAACAAGGAAGAACTCGATAAGTTTCAGCAGTTTGTCGACGGAGTCTTGTGGGGCGGCCTGCAATACAACGAAGGCGAGAAGAAATACGGAGTGCGAAAAAGTCTCTTCTATTATCAGCCGGACCAGATGCCCGCGGGATTTTACTCGCCGCAACTTGATTGGCGTTCGTGGACCAGTTGGAACAAAGGACAGGCCGAGCACGTGGACCGGTCCTTCAACTACCCGCACGTGGTCGCGGCGTACTGGGTGTTATACCGGCTGGCGCGGAACAACGACGGACTGGTGACGAACCATCCGTGGGAGTGGTATTTGAACAACGCGTACGAAACGTCCCTGGCGATGGTCAGGCTGGCGCCAGGCTACGCGGTGTTTGGGCAGATGGAAGGCGACATCTTCCTGAAGGTGCTCGCGGATTTGCGCCGCGAGGGCATGAGCGCCCAAGCGGACAACCTGGAAGCAGTGATGCGGCGACGCGCGGACCGTTGGAAAACGGAGGCCTACCCCTTCGGCAGCGAGATGCCTTGGGACTCGACGGGCCAGGAAGAAGTCTATGCATGGATGAAGTACTTCGGGTACAAGGAAAAGGCGGACGTGACCTTGAATGCGATTCTGGGTTACGACCCGGCGATTCCGCATTGGGGATACAACGGCAGCGCGCGGCGCTACTGGGATTTTATTTTCGCAGGCAAATACCGGAGACTGGAACGGCAGTTGCACCATTATGGCTCAAGCTTGAATGCGATTCCGCTGCTGAGCGAATACCGCGAGCACCCGGAAGATCTGTATCTGCTGCGGGTCGGGTATGGCGGGACCATGGGGTTGCTGGCCAACATCGACCAGGATGGATTTCTGGCGCCGGCATTTCACGGCTTTCCGGACATGCTGAAGCCCGATGCCCTTTCCGGCGACAACGGTCCCAGCTTTTTCGGACACGCGTTCGATACGGCGACGTATATCGTGAACGACCATGAACTGGGATGGCTGGCGTTCGGCGGGAACTTGAATGTCAACGGCGCCACAGTTGCGGTCACGCCGTTGGATTCGGCTCGTTCGCGCGTCTACATTGCGCCGCTGGGATTGTGGCTCACACTGGATGCCGGCCGATTTCAAAAGGTCGAGCTGAATGCGAAAACGGGAGCGGTGCGGCTGGGCTTTGCTCCCGAGGATAACTTTGCCCACCTGGCACGCCTTCGCGTCGTTCAGCCGGCGGGGATTCCTGGAATCAGGAAGTATCGCCCGTCAACCCACCTGCGGGAGGAGCGCGAAGCTTACGTTGTGCCGCTGGAGAAAACCACAGCGTGGGTGGAATTAAACTCCAAGCAATAAGTCCGAGGCACGCCATCGAAGCGGGTGGCGCGGGCGGCGGATTATTTGCCAGTTGAAGGCGGCTGAGCGGTCGCCGCGCCGCCACGAAAGCTTTCCGGCGGACCCAGGTAGCTGTCTTGCAGACCTCCGAAATCCACGACGATTTTCTGCAGAACGATACCAGGATCGACCATCCAGACCTTTAGCGTGTGATAGCCCGGCTTTTCCAGGGTGAAACCGGTTCTGACCGTCCGCACGCTGTCCTTCACAGCCTCGGACCAATCCTCCGAGGAATTGTGCGCCAGTGCATCAATGATCTGCGGCGGTTGGTCGTCGAAAGAAAGCGCGAAGCGCAGGCCGCGACCCGGAACAAAGTTTAGAGTCGGCGCGAGAATGCACCGGATGTCTGCTCTTCCGGAATGAAAGAGGTACATGCGATATTCGAGCAAGGGAGCATTTTCGGGTGGCGCAACGCTCGCGGCAGTGACCGGAAAAATGGTCATTGAAGAAAGCGTGCGGCCGTAATCGGCGATCCGATCCCAGCGGACAGGACCAGCATCGTGCTTCGCCGTGTAGTGCTCGGCTTCAATGGAAACATATCCATTCGCCTCAACGAATCCAGAGGCGGACGACGGCTCAGGAGACGAAGGATGGAAGGCGCTCAGGTTCACCGTGACGGACTCGGTGCTGTTGTCGCGTGAAATTTCCAGCGAACCCACGGACCGGCCGGCGGGCGCCCTGTTCCAGTCAATGCTGACACGAATGTGTTGGTCCGCACTGACGCGGCCGTGATCGGCGCTCAGAAGAATCCACGGGGCGCTGTGCTTTATGGAATACGTGAAGGGACCGCGCCCGCGATTGAATACATCGATTGTGCGCGATTGTTGGTTGAAAATGTCGAATTCGGGAAGCTCTGCCACGCTTGAAGAACCGGGCCATGAATCCGCCGAGCCCTCGACGGCGACGCCGAGGGCCGCGGCTTCGGGAACGTCCGTCAATTCAGCGATTTCCGGCATGGTGTTCTTCGGCGGCTGATTCCAATAGGTGTAGCCGATGTGGGTCTGGTCCATCATGTGGTCCCACTTTCCACCGGCAAGCGTGTGGTTGTAGTAAGCAGAGAGATCGGCGTCCTTCTGGAATAAAGCTCTGGCCTTTGCGGCGAGTTCGTTGGCTGAAGCGCGGCGCTGTTGGGCGTAGAGACGATCCCGGCCGACAGTGACGTACATTTCGGTGAGATTCGCGCAGGCTTCGGTGGGGTAGAGAACGAGTTCGTAGAAGGCGTCGCGCGATTCCTGCGGCAACAGATTGGAGATGCGCCGGGCCTCCGCCGCTGCGGCATTGAACTCGGCGGAGACGCGTTCGGCTTCGTGATAGTGCACCGGGCTGAAGGTATCCGGCTCGAGGAGCTCAGGTTTTCGACGACCGTTGAACTTCGTGTACTTTGCGATGATATCGGCGATTTCGGCGGCGTGCTCCGGGCCGAACTCCCGTGCCGCCCACAGCCTGCCAAATTCCTGCAGGTTGTCCTGCGACCAGCGGTTGGGATTCCACGCGAGCGACAGGAAAAACTCAATCGGGAATTCCATGGGCTTCAAATCGCCGACATTGAGGATCCAGATGCGATCTGCGCCATAGCGGTATGCAAGGTTCATCTGTTCCCATATTTTTGGGATAGGAACCGTATTGAGCCATTTGTAGGAACGCGGATCACCGACGTAGTCGACGTGGTAGTAGATGCCGGCGCCGCCGCTGCGCTTGCGTTCCTCAGTGGTGGGGACACGCCGGACGTCGCCCCAGTTGTCGTCGGACCAAAGCAGGGTGACGTCATCGGGCACGCGCATTCCTTTCTCGTAGTATTCCTGAACTTCTTTATACAGGGCCCAGTCTTGAGGAATCCTGGTTAAGTCGGGATTCATGTGCTCGGCGAGGATTTTGCGCTGGTCGGCAACGATCTTCTCAAGGAGATCGATGTTGGCTGTGGCGGACATGGGCATGTCGCCATCGCCGCGCATGCCCAGCGTGACGATGCTTTCGTAATTTTTATTACGTTCGATTCCATCCGTCCAGAATTTCCTAAGAGTCTCCGAGTTGCGCGAATAGTCCCACGGGCCGGTGCCGTGACGCTTCCATTCCTGCTGGGCACGAAGCATCGGTTCGTGATGCGAGGTACCGATGACGATACCGTACTCATCCGCGAGCTTCGGATTCAGCGGATCGTCTTCGTTGAAGGCGTTGTTCCACATGGCCGGCCACAAGTAATTGCCCCTGAGGCGCAGGATTAGCTCGAAAACTTTCTCGTAGAAGAGATGGTTGTAATTGCCAAATTTTTCATGAACCCAGCCGCTGAGCGAAGGTGCTTCGTCGTTAAGGAAAATACCGCGATACTTCACAGCGGGCGGACCCTGGACGAAGAGGCCCGGCTTCGCAAACAAAACGTCGCTGTGTCGCACGGGCACGTCCGCCCACCAATACCAGGGCGAGACGCCAATCTGCTCGGAGAGATCGTAGATGCCGTAAATCGCGCCGCGCCTATCGCTGCCCGCAATGACCAGAGCTTGCGCGATGCCCGGCTCCGGCTGAGCCACAACTTGCGTAAAGAAAGATTCCCACTTCCCTAAAATGGGCGCCGTATCGATTCGCCGGTTACGGGCAAGTGCGGACAGGATTCCGCTCTTTTCGAGCGTGCCGACGATAATCGCGTGCGATGCAGCGCACGTGGAGGCCACAGACATCGCCGGAGCGTGGCCGGTCACTCGCTGGATGTCATCGCGAAGGTCGCGCGCGGCACGAATGACGCCGGGAAAATCGTCCGCATCAACGCAGATCGTTGCCAGAGTGGTGCGATCGGCGATAAGGAAACTACCTTTGCCGGCGTGGCGCTCGACATAGCCGGGCTCGCCGAGAGCGAGAGTGGCTGGCGCGAAAAGGAAGACGAAAAGGGACGGCATAAGAAGCACGGCAAGCAAGCGGAAGGTCAGGCGGAATAAGTTCGCGTCTGCAACAATATCTATTGTTTTCTTCGGTTCAGTCATAAACTAAGGAAGCTTTTTGTTCATGGGATGAATTGCAGGCACAAAGATTAAATCGGTATCTTGCACCGTGTCTACAATATTCGGGGAAATTCGGACAAAGCCTGGCCGCAGCTGCATCCGGAGCGCCAAGGACTAACGCGATGAAAATTGTCGATGCGAGGGTGGTGGTGTGCAGCCCGGGACGCAACTTCGTCACCTTGAAGCTACTGACCGAGGATGGAATCTACGGACTGGGCGACGCAACGCTGAACGGGCGCGAACTGGCGGTGGCCAGTTACTTGTCGGAGCATGTTGTGCCGCTGCTGATTGGCCGCGACGCGCGGCGCATCGAAGACACCTGGCACTGCCTCTATAAAGGCGCTTACTGGCGCCGCGGCCCGGTGACCTTGAGCGCGATTGCCGCGGTGGACACAGCGCTTTGGGACCTGAGAGCAAAGAGTTTGAACGTTCCTCTGTATCAGCTTCTTGGCGGAGCTTCGCGCGAGGGCGTGCTCGTCTACGGCCACGCGAGCGGAAACGACGTGGAAGAAACCGTGAAAGCGGTTCGGCATTACGTCGAACTGGGCTATAAGGCGGTGCGAGCGCAGTCTGGAATTCCGGGGCTGAGCAGTACATATGGCGTAGGGCATGGCGGGTTTCACTACGAGCCCGCGGAACGGAAAGCGATTCAGGAAAATTTGTGGTCTTCCGAGCGTTACCTGAATTTTGTGCCGCAGCTTTTCGCGAGGTTGCGCGAGGAATTTGGACCGGATTTGCATCTGCTGCACGACGCGCATCACCGGCTGACGCCAATCGAAGCGGCGCGCCTCGGCAAAGAGCTCGAGCCCTATCATCTTTTCTGGCTGGAAGATCCGACTCCGGCGGAATTACAGGAAGGTTTTCGGCTGATTCGCCGGCACACCACCACGCCGCTGGCGGTCGGCGAGGTGTTCAACACGATTTACGATTGCCAGCAGCTCATCCAGGAACAGCTGATCGACTACATTCGCGCCACCGTCGTTCACGCAGGAGGAATCACACACTTGCGCAAGATCGCCCACTTGGCGGAGATGTACCAGGTGCGCACAGGCTCGCACGGCGCCACCGACTTGAGTCCGGTGTGCCTGGCCGCGGCGCTACATTTTGACTTGAGTGTCCACAATTTTGGAATTCAGGAATATATGCCGCACAGCAAAGAGACGGATGCGGTGTTTCCTCATTCCTATCGCTTCGAAAACGGAATGATGCATCCGGGCGAAGCTCCCGGTCTGGGAGTCGATATCGATGAAAAGCTCGCGGCGCAATACCCTTATCAGCGTGCGTATCTGCCGGTGAATCGCAAGCTTGACGGCACCTTGCACAGCTGGTGAAAATGCCCTTTCACAAGCGGTCTTTTTCAATCGCAGAATATCGCGCTTCGAAGGAATTTCAAGGAAAAGGGCCGTCGCCTCGCGGG
>Ga0079220_10000013_pt1 | contig 31489 bp, 24 predicted proteins | sample GAAS100_FD_75071 | JGI IMG/M metagenome (GOLD analysis project Ga0079220, IMG submission 75071) | Agricultural soil microbial communities from Georgia to study Nitrogen management - GA AS100 | ecosystem: Environmental > Terrestrial > Soil > Agricultural land | place: USA: Georgia | collected... | reverse complement strand
GTCGCCGAGGACTTTCAGTTCTCGCATCAGGGTGTACCTCCTCTTGGAGTTGGCTCTCCTGAGAAAGTACGCCCTCTTTTTCTGCTCAAAAACCAAATTTACACACAAAAATTTACGCCACCTCTTCGCGGGGACTCCGAGGAATTCGCGGCGCAAGCGGGTGGCACAGGGAGAAACCTTTGCAGCGGGGCGGGGTTAAGAACGGAGAGGAAGCAGCCAGCGCGGCGTGTTGTGCCGAGTGCGCTTCCGCGGACGCACAATTTGCGCAAAAGATTAGGGGGCGGTGTTACCTCCCGATATGAAGGACGCATCTAAGCTGAAAAAGCGAGACGGTGCGGCAAGAAAGCGAATGGTCCCGCGTGCTCGTTCCAGCCTGCTGAGTGCGCCACGCAATGGGGTAGTTCACAATTTTGGTGCACGGAGAACCTGATGAAAAAAACTGGAGTAGGGAAGTGGAGGGTGTTGGCGATGTGCGCCGCGCTCGCGGGAATTGTTCTGGGCGCAGGAGCGGCGGAGGCACAGCAGGTCCGAAGCATGGCGATGAAGCAGAAGAGCGCGCGGAACAGCACGTACGACGCGGCTCGCGAAGTGTCCGTGCAAGGCACGGTGGTGAAGTACACGGAAAATTCGAGCACGCCGCCGATCGGGGCGCATGTTTTGATTCAGTCGAGCCCTACGAACACCGTGGACGTGTTTCTGGGGGATGCGCGGCTGCTGAAGCAGAACAATTTTTCGATCGCGCAGGGAAATAACATTCGCGTGATCGGGGAAAACAGGCCCGTTGGGGGGAGTACGGTGTTCGTGGCGCGGCTGGTGCAGCAGGGAACGCAGGTGGTGGCCCTGCGGTCCACGAATGGGACGCCGATCGTGTTTACAGGCAATCGCGGCAAGGCAGCGGCGGCGAATACGCAGCAGGGAGGTCCGCGATGAAGCGCCTCTGTTTGCTGCTGTCAATTGCCATTGCAGGACTGGGCGTGGGGTGCAGCGGCGGTTCGAGGCCCGCGCCGCCTCCTCCGGCGGGTGGATTTACCAAGGCCGACCTGAATGGACAGTACGCGTTTCTGATGAGCGGAACGGACGCCGGTGGCTTTTTCGGACGGGTGGGCGTGTTCGTTGCAGACGGCAACGGGCACATCACCGGCGGAATCGAGGATGTGAATACCGGGCAGGCCGGAGAGCAGACGCTGACTTTCAGCGCGAGCACCTATTCGATTCAGGCGGACGGGCGCGGGACGGTGCAACTGACGAACCAGACGGGGACTTTGACTTTCAGCGTGACGCTGCTTTCGCCTTCGCAGGGATACATCGTGCAGACGGATGCGATTGCCACCACCAGCGGAACGTTTAATTTGCAAACGCCGAGCGCGTTCACGGCGACGGCGATCAACGGGCCGTATGTGTTCGATGTTACGGGAATCGCGCCGGACGCGAACAATAATTTCTTTTCGGATTCGATTGTCGGGCAGATGGTGGCTAGCGGCGGAGTGATCAACGGGGGAGTCGGGGATGAAAACTTCGATGCCAGCCTTTCCGGGCCGCAGGCGATTGCGAACGGCACGTCCGCGCTGGACGCCACGAACGGGACGACGTTCGGGCGCGGGACGCTCTCGTTTGACCTGGGCGGATCGACGTTCAGTTACATCTACTACATCGTGGACGGCAGCCGGATCCGGCTGATGGAGACTAACACGACGGCGCTGACGCTGGGAGACGCCGTGGCGCAAGTGAATGCGCCAACGTCTGACGCAGCGTTTACGGGCAGCTTTGCGTATTTGATGGGCGGATCGTCGGCGTCCACAGGCGGGTCGCTGACGCGCATCGGGCGGTTCACGAGCAACGGCAACGGAGGGCTGACGGCCATTGCTGGAGACACGAACGACTCCGGGCTCGCGGATCAAGTGCCAAGCGGGTCGCTTTCATCGATGACGTACGACATTGACGCGAATTTTCCGGGCAGCGGGCGGGGAACGGCCACTTACACCGATTCGAAGCTGGGGACGTTCTCGTTCATTTTCTACATGGCGTCGCCTACGCAAGGCGTAATTCAAGACGTGAGCCAGAACAACATCGCGGATGGCAGCATCGTGGCGCAGACGGGAGGCCCCTTCAGCACGGGTAATCTCGCGGCAAGCTGGGGCTTCAACTGGAGCGGCATCAGCAGCAACAGCCAGACCGGGGTAACGGCCGAAGAGGACTACGTCGGCCACGTTGCGCTGACGAGCAGCGCCTCGAATAACCTCACTGGCGCGGTGGACTTTTCCGAGTTCAGTTCGAATAACGGCGTGTTCCTGGATGTTGTCGTGAACGGGCCGGGGCTGACAATCGGCGGAGACGGAACCACCGGCGACGGCAACCGCAATTCGCTGCAGGCGAAGATCAACTCGAATCCTTCGGGAACGATCAAGTTTGCGGCGTACGTGGTGAATCCCAACACGATCTTCGTGGCGGGAACGGATGGCAACCGGGTGATTGCGGGAACGCTGAGCCGACAGAGCAAGTAGCAGGCGTAGGCGGCCTTGAGCGGCCGCAGCAGCGAATTGATGGGAGCCGCCGGAATCGTTCCGCGGCTCCCATCTGGTTTTAGCGCCGCGCGCGGGAGCAAGTACTAGACCTGCGTTGAGTCCAGGACTGTTCCAATTTTGGAATTTTGGCTGTGCGCGCATACCAAAACCTGAAGCATTGGGATGATGGTTGGACAAGCTGTTCCTCGGCAGAGTCTCTGTAAGTCCCATTGAATTATCGCCGCCGACCGTCTACATGCGATATAAATTCTGTCTGCATACGATATAAATTTATGGTGAATTAATTGCTCGCGAAAGGCTAAATACCACTGTGGTGGTGGTTTGGGCCCTCGGAAAATTTGACGGGAGGTGCGAAGTGATTTTTAGCCGCTTCGGGAGAGTGTGTCTTTCCGTGTGTTTTTGCTTCATGGTTGCGTTCCTTCTTAGTTCCAGTACTGCTTCAGGACAGGGAATTGTCACGGGTTCGATGTCGGGCACATTGCAGGACGCGCAGGGCGCGGTAATCGCGGGCGCGAACGTGACCGCGGTGCGTCAGGGCACGGGCACGGAGTTTTCCGGCCAGACGAACTCGGAGGGCTATTTCGAGTTGAAGGGGCTGCCGATCGGCACGTACAACGTAACGATTGCAGCGGCCGGGTTTCGGAAGTTGCTATTGAGCAACATGGTGGTGTCCGCGGGAACGAGCACGTCGTTGGGCTCCAAGACGTTGGAGGTCGGCTCGAACGCGGAGACAGTGGTGGTGGAAGGCGCGCCGCCGCTGATCGAGAGCACCAGTTCGCAGATCGGCGGGACTTTTGAGTCGAAAGTGTTGTCTTCCCTGCCGAATGCGGGCGCGGGATTCGACAATCTTGTGCTGTTCATTCCCGGTGTGGCGAACAACGGCTCGACAAACTTCAGCAACACAAACGGCGCGGCGATCGCGAATAACGGGCTGCGCGGGCGGTCGAACAACTTTCAGATTGACGGGCAGGCGAACAACGACAACTCGGTGGCCGGGCCGCTGGTGTTCCTCTCGAATCCGGACGCCATGGCGGAAGTGCAAGTGGTCAGCAACAACTTCAGCGCGGAGTACGGGCGCAATTCCGGGACAGTGGTGAACTACATCACCAAGTCGGGCACGAATGCGTTTCACGGCAGCGGGTATGAGTTCTACGAAGGGAATTGGGACCGCTCACTGCAGAACGGACAGAAGAACCCGCTGCTGGGATTCTGCCCGGCGGGCGTGGCCGCGGGCACGAAGACGCCGTTTGCCTCGAGTTGCAAGAGCGCAGTGATCCCGCGTTTCGTGGACAACCGATTTGGTGGAAGTTTCGGCGGACCGATTCTGAAGAACCGCATATGGTTTTTCGGGGCGTACCAGCAGGAACTGCAAAGGGCACAGAGTTCGGCGACTTCGTCGAGCTTGACGCCGACGCCAGCAGGAATCAGCGCGCTGGCTGCCGCTTTCCCCGGAAACAACGCTGTGGCGGCGTTGCAGAAGTTCGGACCGTTCGGCATCACTGCCGGGAATCCGGCGGTCGCGGGGACGCCGCAGAATATTACCGTGTCGGACGGCACGACTTCGGTTTCGGTGCCGTTTTCGTTTGTGAACCGCGTGGTGGGGAACAACTTCGACGACCGGCAGATTGTCGGGCGCGGGGACTGGGCCATCACCAGCAAGGACCAGTTCTTTTTCCGGTTCATCTACCAGAACAGCAACAACGCGCTGGGCTCGGGAACGACCTCGAGCGGTGCGTTTGTGGCGGTGCCTGCGGAAGACCGGCAATACGGGTGGGATTACTCGCGCACGTGGACGCCGAATTTTGTGCAGCAGTTCCGGGTGAGCTACGGGAAGGGCTTCTTCAAATTCGCGGGAGGACAGGCGTTTCCGCAGTGCACGATCGAGGATGTGACCGCGTGCCCGCCGAACGTCGGGTTCTCCGACGCGACCTTTTCGTTTACGAGTTTCGGCTTGGCGACAAACCTGCCGCAGGACCGGCAAGTGCACAACACCCAGGTGCAGCAAAACTCGACGTGGACCAAAGGGCGGCATAGTTTGAAATTCGGCGCAGAGTGGGACCACCAGAGTTCGCCGAACCACTTCCTGCCGAGCATCAACGGCGGATTCACGTTTCTGTCGGTGGGGGCGACGAACGCATTCAGCGAGTTTATTCGCGGGGCGGCGGCGTGCCCAGCCGGCTCGACGTGCAGCCAGTTATCGCTTACGGACGGCACATTCAATTTCAATTTCAAGGAAAATGATTTGGCGTTCTATGGCCAGGACGACTGGCGGATCCGACCCAACCTGACGCTGAACCTCGGGCTGCGCTGGGAATGGGACCAGCAGGCGATCAATCTGCTGCACGACATCAGCGTGAAAAACGTTGCGGAGGGTTTCTGGGCGGCCAGTGCGCCAACGAGCGTTACGGAGATTCCGCACGTGCCTGAAGATCTGAACAACTTCGGACCGAATTTTGGCTTCGCGTGGACGCCGCACATTTTGAAGAGGTTCCTGGGTGAGGATAAGACGGTGGTTCGCGGCGGATATCGCGTTGCCTACGATCCGTCCTACTACAACATCTTCCTGAACGTGGCGACTTCCGCGCCCGTGGTGAACGCCGGCACGATTTTTAACGTCGGACTGCCGGCCGACTTGACGGGGACGGGAGTACAAGGCGCTTACCTTTCGCAGATTCCGCGCGGAGCGAATCCCGGGGCACGCAGCCAGACGCGCGTGAGTCCGGACTTCCACAATCCCTACGTCGAGCAATGGTCGCTGGGCGTGGAGCGCGCGATCACGTCGCGGATCTCGTTTGAGGGGCGCTACGTGGGCAATCACGGCGTAGGAAACTTCCAGACGATCAACGCGAACCCGCTGCTGCTCAGTTGCACGGCATTCACCGGCGACACGTGCACGGGGACTGCCAGCGGCCTGGCGATACAAGCGCCGCAATACATTCCGGCCGGAATGACGCCGTGCCCGCCGAGCGGAGCGACGGCAGGATCGGGCTCGACAACTTCGCGCGGGCGTCCCGACTGCAACTTTACTTTGGTGCGGCTGCGCAACAACGGCGCGTGGTCCACATACCACGGGGTTCAGAGCGAGTTGAAGATTCGCGCGTTCCACGGGCTGACGGCGGACGTGGCGTACACCTTCAGCAAGGCTTTGGACAATACGAGCGAAATTTTCGCCAGCACCGGCGGAAACTCGACGCCGATTTCCATCAATCCGTTCGATCCGAATCGCGGCGAGCGGGGCACCTCGGCACAATCCTTCCCGCACGTAGTCACGACGTACTGGGTGTATGACGTGCCATGGATGAACAGCCAGAAGGGGCTTCTGGGCCGCGCGTTGGGCGGCTGGGAGATCTCCGGGACGCACCGTTACCAGACCGGAGTCGCCGTCACGGCGGTACAGAACACCAACAACGGCGATCCCTACTGTGACTCGGCGTTCAACAATAACTTCATCGGCAGCACGCTCGATTCGTGCCGGCCCATTCTCAGCAACGCGAGTGCGCCGTTCAACACTTCGGGGCGCTACCTGAACGCGACACAGCTGATCAACGTGAGCACTTGCACGAATACGTCGGCATCATTCGTGGGCACTCCATTGTGTCCGCTGATCAACCCTACCGACGTGCATTTCATCGTGAACAACACTTTCGCGGTGAACAACCTGTGCGGAGGCGATCCGTTCGCTTGCTCCGTGGGACGGAACGTCTATCGCACGCAGCCGCGCAACCAGGTTGACCTGAGCGTTCAGAAGAACTTCAGGATGACGGAGCGGATGAACCTAACGGTGCGTGCGGATGCTTTGAACATCCTCAACTACCAGTTCGTTGGCGCTCCGGGATTGAACGTGAACAACCGGAACGCCAGCGGCATGTCGTGCCCGAATAGTTCAACTCCGGCCACTTGCACACCAACGGCAGCACCGAACACCTTCGGCGAAACGTGGGGTAACACCGGCAGTAACCGGGCCATCATCATTTCGGGACATATCAGCTTCTAACACCTGACAAGGGAAGAAGCTCGACAAGCGGGGTGTGCGGGAATCGAGGGCGTCCGCGAGGATGCCCTCGATTTTTTCTGGGTCGCGTCCCGGTACGCATGGCTTCGCGGGGAATTATTTCCGGAGAATCTCTTCGACTCTGGCCACATCTTCCGGAACATCCACGCTGACGGCGTCGTGTTCGACTTCCGCCACGCGAATCTTCCAGCCGTTCTCGAGCCAGCGAAGCTGTTCGAGTTGCTCGATCCGCTCGAGTTCGCCCTGAGGCAGCGTGGGAAATTCGAGCAGGACGTCGCGCTGAAAGACATAGAGCCCCAGATGCTTAAGGTGCCGTGCTTGCACCTGCGCTCCGGTATCGCGTACCCACGGAACCGGTGCGCGCGAGAAATACAGCGCGTTGCCGTCGAAGTCCAAGACGGTTTTCACAACGTTGGGATCCATGATATCGGCGGGCTTGCGGATGGGGACGGCTACCGTGGAAATCGCCGCGGGAGGCTCCTCCTGCAGGGAGGAAGCGGCGACGTCGATGGTGGAGGCGTCCAGCAACGGCTCATCGCCCTGCACGTTCACAAAAATGTCGCCTTCCATGTGGGCGGCGACCTCGGCGATGCGTTCCGTGCCGGTGCGGTGATCCTGGCGGGTCATGCGGGCTTCGCCGCCAAAGGACTGCACGGCGTTCAGGATCCGCTCGTCATCGGTCGCCACGATCACTCGGGAGGCCGCTCGGGAACGTTTGGCCCGTTCGTAGACATGCTGGATCATGGGCTTGCCGGCAAGGGGCACCAGGGGCTTGCCGGGAAGGCGTGTCGAACCGTAACGAGCCGGAATTACGATGACGACTTGCGACCCTGCCATAAAGTGGCTTCCTTCCCGCGGAAAAACTTGCGTGCGATGGAATCCTTTTGAGGCCCCGCGATATCTAATCGGCGTCAATTAGCCGACTGCACGACGCGCTCAAGGCGATGCTAACACAAGGAGAATTTACTGGGCTGCGTGCCGGGTTGCGGGGTCTAAATCTAAGAAGAAGATGGTATTGCGGGGTTACCCGGCGATACTTTTAACTTGTTTTGGTGCAGTCGAGTGATAGAATCCGTCCAAGACCGGTCCGCGCGGCCTCCCCGGTTAAGCCCGGGGCAAGGGGGAGCTTTGAAGCGCGACAGACGGATGTTTCGCCTTCTTTCGTATCTGGCCATCCTTCCGGTAATTGCCCTGACCTTCGCAGCATCCGCGGACTGCCAAAGCACGCCGACCCCCCCAGCGCAGAAGACCAAGTTCAATCCGGAACTCGCCCACGACACGCCGGGCCTTCCCGTCAGTCCGGGGAAGACGATTCGCACGGACGTGGACATGGCCCTCGTGAACGCCACGGTGACGGATCCTTACGGCCGGCTGGTGACGGGGCTGGAGCCGGATAACTTCCGGGTGTTCGAGGACAACGTGGAGCAGGAAATCACCACGTTTTCGTCGGAAGACGTGCCTATCTCGATCGGCGTGATTTTCGATCTGAGTGGAAGTATGAATAATAAGATCGCGAAATCGCGGGAGGCGGCGATCCAGTTTTTCAAGACCGCGAATCCCTCCGACGAATTTTTCCTGGTGAGCTTCAACGAGCGCGCGGAATTGACCAGCGCGTTCACCAACAGCGTCGAGGATTTGCAGTCGCGGATGATGATGAGCGCGCCGAAGGGAAGGACCGCGCTGCTCGACGCGATTTACCTGGGACTCAGCGAGATGAGGGGTGCACACAACGCCAAACGCGCCTTGCTCATCATATCGGACGGAGGAGATAATCACAGCAGGTACAACGAAAACGATATCAAGCGGCTGGTTCGAGAAGCGGACACCCAGATCTACGCCATCGGAATTTTTGACCCGCTTGGTTATCGCAACCGGACCCCGGAAGAACTGAACGGGCCTTCGCTGCTCTCGGACATAACGGACATGACCGGAGGGCGCGTGTTTTCGGTCGAGCGGCTCGACGATCTTCCGGACATTGCCACGAAGATTGGCATGGAGCTGCGCAACCAATATGTCCTGGGCTATCATCCGAGCAACAAAGTGCACGACGCGCGCTGGAGAAAAGTCAAAGTCAAGTTGCGGGCCCCCAAGGGGCTTCCTCCACTCACGGTTTACGCGAAAACCGGCTACTACGCTCCGAGCCACTGATTTCCGCTCGTTGCTCTTGGCGGGCGCTCTGGTTCTGTCGGTCTGTGCGTTTGCCGCGCCCGTGAAGCTGTGTGCGCAGAATCCCATTCCGCTGGGGAACACGCCTGCGCCGCCGCCTCCGGGTACGCAGCAGCCGGCCGCTCCGCAGGAGCCCGGCGGGTCGATCAGGGTGAACGTCAATCTGGTGGTGCTGCATACGACGGTGCTGGACGACCGCGGCAAGTTCGTGGACGGCTTGCAGGAAAGCGATTTTCGCGTCTATGAAGACAAGGTCGAGCAGAAGCTTGCGGTGTTCAAGCGCGAGGACGTGCCCGTGAGCATGGGACTGGTCATCGACAACAGCGGCAGCATGCGCGACAAAAGGCCGCGCGTGAACGAAGCGGCGCTAACCCTGGTGCAGACCAGCAATCCGCAAGACGAAGCATTCGTCGTGAATTTCAACGACGACTATTATCTCGATCTGGACAAGGATTTCAGCAGCAGCATTCCCGAACTGAAAGACGCCCTCGAGCGAATCGACGCGCGCGGCAGCACGGCCTTGTACGACGCGATCATCGGTTCGCTGGACCACGTGCGCAAGGGCCATAAGGACAAGAAAGTTCTGCTGGTGGTGACCGACGGAGAAGACAACATCAGCCGGAATTCGCTGGAAAAAACCATTCGCGAAATTCAGAAGACCAACGTGGTGATTTACACCATCGGCCTGCTCAGCCAGGAGAGCAAGTCCGCCGCCAAGCGCGCCAAGAAGGCCTTGCAGGAAATTGCCCTGGCTTCGGGCGGCGTCGCCTATTTCCCGGAGAACGTCGAGGATGTGCACAGCATTTGCCAGCAGGTGGCGCACGACATTCGCAATCAGTACACGCTTGCGTACTATCCCACCAACGCCAAGAAAGACGGCACTTTCCGCACCGTTCACGTGGACGTGGTTGCGCGCGGCCACGGCAAGCTGAGCGCTCGCACGCGCAACGGCTACTATGCGCCCGGCGGGCCGCAAGGGGCGGCGTCCGGCGGCAACTGAACTGCCCGCGAAAACAAGCAGCGTTTCGGCGAAAATAGGCGCGTGCGGCGGTTCGCAGGCCCGCTTTTCTCTTGACTCGCGGCTCACCGACAGGTAGAAATATGACAGGTAGGGGTTCTTGGTGTAGACATGCCTCAGGAAAAATCGGAGTTCCTCAAGGGCACTCTGGATATGCTGATCCTGAAAGTGGTCGCGTCCGGCCCGATTCACGGCTACGCCATCGCCCAGCGCATTCAGCAAATCTCCCGCGATTTCTTCAAGTTGCAGCAAGGCTCGCTTTATCCGGCGCTGCATCGGCTGGAGGAGAGCGGATGGGTGCAAGCCGAATGGAAAGACACCGCCACGGGCCGCGAGGCAAGGTTCTACAGCCTGACGCGCAGCGGGCGGAAGCAGCTCCAACTGGAGGTTCGAAACTGGGAGCGGCTGTCCGATGCGGTCGGGCTGATACTTCGCCTGGCGGACTAGGACCTTTTCACCGGGTGCGTCGTCTATTGAAGTGGGTGGAAACTCATGCGCCGGCTGACGCGCCTGTTTCGCAAAACCGCGGCGGAAAGGGAACTGGATTCCGAGCTGCGCTTTCACATCGAAGAAAGAGTAGCGGAACTGGTCGCCAACGGAGTTGCGCGGGAGGAAGCCCGCCGCCGGACCAACCTCGAATTTGGAAACCTTGAACAGTTCAAAGAGGAATGCCGGGACGCCCGATGGGTTCATCATCTGGAGGTTTTGGCTCATGACTTCCGTTTTGCGTTTCGCGGCCTTTTGAAAGACCGGCGTTTCGCGGCCATTTCCATTTTCGCGCTTGCGCTCGGCATCGGGGCTTCCACGGCGATCTTCAGCGTTATTTACAATGCCCTGGTCGCGCCATTTCCCTACAAGGATCAACACCGGCTCGTCACCTTGCGCGTGCGCGATCTGGATCAGGGGCAGTACGGCTGGCGTGGCGTGTTCAGTTATCCTGAACTTCGCGACTACGAAGGGCAGAACCATGTGTTTGATAGATTCATCGCGAATGCCGAAATCGATGTGGTGTGGCAGTCGGGAGAAAATAATCTCTTTCTCGCAGCCAACCTCGTTACTCCCGGTACCTGCGAACTTCTTGGAGTGCCGCCATTTCTGGGGCGCGGGCTGCAGCCCGCCGATTACGCGCCGGGCGCTCCGCCGGTATTCGTCCTTCGATATAACACGTGGGTGGATCAGTTCGGAGGCGATCCGAATCTTATCGGCAAGACGTTCAACCTGAACGGCGTGCGGCGCACTCTGGTCGGCGTTATGGCACCGCGGTTCGCCTGGGGCGGCGCAAACCTGTGGATGCCGCGCGATTCCGATCCTGGCAGCGTACTTCGCGGCGGCTTTCCCGTGTACTGGGGCATCGTCGCGCACTTGAAACCGGGGATTTCCCTGGCCGAAGCCGAGTCCGACCTCAACCTCATCGGAAACCGCATCGCACCGAACTACCAGCAGGACTATCCGGTCCATTTTCGCGTTCAGGTGGATTCGTTCGTTCACGCCGTTGTCCAAAGCGGCTTTCGCCGGCTGTTGTTTGTGCTGTTTGCCGCGGTTTGCCTTCTGCTGCTGATCGGCTGCGCGAACGTGGCCAATCTTCTGCTGGCCCGGTCGACGGCGAGAGGCCGCGAATTCGCGGTACGGGCGGCGCTTGGCGCCAGCCGTTCACGTTTAGTGCGGCAACTTCTAGCCGAAAGTTCGCTGTTGGCCTTTGGCGGCGCGGGACTGGGAATTCTGTTCGCATGGGCCGGCATTCAGGGCTTGTCCGCCGCGATGCCTCCGTTCACGGTTCCGTCCGAAACCGTTATCGAAATGAACCGGTGGGTTCTTGCCTTTGCGGTCGGGCTGGGCGTTCTTACTGTTTTTGTCTTCGGGCTTGCGCCTGCTCTGCAGGCTTCTCACGTGGATGTACAGGATGCTCTGCGGGACTCCGGAAAGGGGCAAGCCGGCAGTTCCGGCGGGCGATTGGGCAAGTTCGTGATCGTGTTCGAGGTGGCCATCTCGCTGGTGCTGCTCTTTACGGCCACCCTCTTCATGCGCAGTTTTCTCGCATTGGAACACGTCTCCATGGGTTGGCAACCGGACCATGTGATGACCGGACGCCTGCCGTTTCCCCCGGCGCGCTACAAATCCGGGAAGCAACTTGCGGGTTTTTTTGTGCCGCTGATGCAGCGCCTGCAAGCGACTCCCGGCGTGCAATTCGCAAGTCCGGCCAGCGCCACGCCGCCTTACGGGGGCTTCGGCGGCGAAATCAATGTGCCCGGCAAAACTCACCGGGAAGCCTGGGAATCGCTGGTCCAATTGGTCGGTGATGAATATTTCGAAGTAACCCGGCAGCCGATCCACTCCGGCCGGATGTTCACGGCTGCTGAAGCGAATGCAGCCGCCCGGGTTGCCGTCATTAACCGGACTTTTCAACGCAAGTACTTCGCCGGGCAAGACCCGATCGGCCGCACGATCAGCTTGGACGTTTTGAAGAAGCTCCCCGAGCCCGTCAGCGAATCAATCTTCCAGGTAATCGGAGTTGCCGAAGACGCGCAGAATGTGGGTCTCGAGCGGCCGCCCGTACCCGAGGTCTGGATTCCATACAGTGTGACCGGTTCGGGGATGCGGCGCATCCTCGTGCGTTTTTCCGGAAGTACGTCCGCGGTGGCGCATCAATTGCGTAAGGCGGTGTGGGCTACGGACCCGGAGGTTGCCCTTGCGGAGCCTGAGCCAGTCAGCGAATGGCTGAACACTTTTTCCTATGCGCAGCCGCGGCTCGGTTTTTTCCTGGTGGCCGCATTTGCCGGGATTGGCCTGGTGCTTGTGAGCGTCGGAGTCTACGGTGTGATTGCCTACGCCACTTCCCGCCGCACCCACGAGATCGGCATTCGCATGGCTCTCGGCGCGGCGGGCCCCGATGTCCTAAGAATGGTGCTGAAGCAGGGCTTTGCCCTTATCGGTCCGGGCATCGCCATAGGCATCGTTGCCAGCTTGGCAGCCTCGCGGGCCACCCAGGACTTGCTTTACTACGTTTCTCCCTACGATCCCCTTGCGATCCTTTCCGTGGTCGTCCTTCTTCTCGGAATCGGGCTGCTTGCCTGTGGATTGCCCGCCCGTAAAGCCACGCGCATCGACCCGGCGACCGCCCTCCGCTACGAGTAACGAAGTTTTTTGGCGCAACGCCTCTTTTTCGAGGAACTTTCTTGACAGATAGAACGTCTACCTATTATAGGTAGTTGCTCTACATATGTGGGCCTTGGCGGCGCCGCTTGCTTCGCACGCGGCCGGCCTGGACGCCCGCTGAAGGAGGCATGGTGAAAATTTCTGGAAGATTCACTCATTCATTTCTGGCCGGACCGGCGACGCTAGCCGTCCTGGCTGGGGCGCTGGCCGGCGCTCCACAAGCCCGCGGGCAGGGAAGCGCGGCGGCTGGGCAAGATTGCACTTCGGCCGGTCTCGCGGCTGAAGTTTCAGTTGACGGAAAAATGGTGCGGGTAACTACGGCTGACCCGCGAGGCGCGGCAGATTCAGGGGGTGCGTCTACGCGAGATGTTACGCGCGCCTACGCCGCGTTTCTGCGCGATGGGCGAAACGGATCTCCCGCCGCCCAGGTTAATTTGGCGGTTGCTTATCTTGCCGGCTGGGGAACCAAAGTGAACGCGGGGGCGGCCCTGTACTGGCTGAACCGTGCGTCGGAAAGCGGCTATCCGCTGGCGTTTTATGACCTCGGCATCTTGTACTTCCGTGGCTGCGGCGTCCGGCGGGACCTGAAGGAAGCCTTCCGTCAATTCGAGCGCGGGGCAAAGGCCGGAGACGCCCGTTCCCAGGTGAATTTGGCCTACTTTTACGAAAATGGTTTGGGAACGCCTCGAGACGTTGCGGCTGCCGTGAGCTGGTATCGCAAGGCGGCCGAAAGTGGAGATGCGACCGCGCAGTACAATTTCGCGGAGACTCTTCTTCATGGAGAAGGCCTTGCCCGCGACGACGCCGGGGCACTCGGCTGGTATCGACGCGCGGCCCTGCAGGGGCACACCGGAGCGCAGATCATGCTCGGCTCGATGTTTGCCGCAGGCCGCGGTGCAACCCGGGACTTAGCGGCAGGATACAGTTGGATTCTGGCCGCATCGCTCCAAGGCGACCGTCGCGCGGATAAGCTGCTGCCTTCTCTTGCGCGGCAGCTCGGTCCGGTGGAGTTGGCCGAAGCGCAATCGCGGGCCCGCGCACTCGCGGCGGGCGCCCAGGAGCGGGAGCTGGCCCAAAACGGACTAGGGGCGCGGCCGCACTAGCTGGGGGCCCGCGGCGCGCTCAATGCCTCGGATCTCGGATAAGGTCCGATCGCAGAGCCACGGTTACGGCAGGCTCGAGCTTGTGGGCTTGACAGCAGCGCCGCGCCGGTCTAGAAAACTTGCTGCCTTCAGAAGCCGGTTTGGATCTCGACCGGCGCGACCGCAGCCCATTCCTATGCCCGCCCGGCCCGGCGTGCTTGATTCCATCTCGATTAAGGAGGATTCTCGATGCCGAAATGCCGCCCGCTGAATGTGTCGTTCCGCAAAGGTTCCCATGCGGAGAAGGTTTACCGCTCGCAATCCGGGCTCCCGGGGCGCGGGGTCATCGCGCCCGGCGTAAAGCCGCAGCCCGCGCACGACCTGCATTTCCAGGGCGGGAAGATCATCGCGGACCTGCGCTTTCAGAATTTCTATGTGGGGGCGGACGCCTGGCTCAAGAGCGACATCCAGAATATCGATCAGAAGCTGGCGGCGGCGATGAGCGACGCGCATCTGAACAACGTCATGCAGCAATATTTTCCTGGAAACATCAGTTCAACCTTCGACGGTTCGCGGCTGTTGAGCGGACCGGCGCCGGCGACATTTTCGCAAGGCGACGTGGAGGCGTTAATCCAGCAGATGATCCGGACTGGCGCGTTGCCTACTGCAAATTTAGATTCGACCGTGCTTAATTTTCTATTGCCGCCGGGGACGGTGCTGAACGACGACTCCACGACAAGTTCCGCGCAGCGAGAATCGGGCGTGATGTCGGGAGCGCAAACCGCGCCGGCCGGCGATAGAGTCGATTCACTGCACGGCCTCGGCGGATATCACGGCTCCTTGCACACGCCGGACAACCGCATCGTTTATTACGCCATCGGCGTGTATTCGCAGGTGCTTCCCAATGGCTCGGAAAACGGCATCGTGGCTTTCGACCAGCCTTGGAAAAATGTCGTTGCCACCTTTTATCATGAGCTGAACGAGGCGCGCACAGACGCGGACGTGGAAGACGCCATTCGCGCCGGGAACGATCCCAGTGCGACGAAATTTCTCGGCTGGATCTCCGATCAGGGAGAAGAATGCGGCGACTTTCCGGTTTTTGAAGTCGGCAGCGACTTAAGCAAAGTGTTTCAGGAAGTGCCGCTCGCGGCGGGATGCGGAACCGCTCCCGTGCAGTTTCAATTCTCCAACGCCGTACACGGGCCGGAAGGTCCGGTTGCCGCGCCGGACAAGAAGGCAAAATAAGTTTTGGCTTGCCGACAGACCGACGCGACGCTCAACTTTGGGCGGCGAGCAGGTCGGCTGCCTTGAGCGCCGGCAAAAAGCTTTCCCCCTGGGGAATCGTCGCGCCAAAATTCTCCGCGACCGTCTGGCCCATATCCGCCAGCGTGGAACGTGTTCCCAGATTCACGGCCGCGCGGCCCGGCGAGTGCGCAAGAATCGGCACGTATTCGCGCGAATGGTCGGTTGTTTCCCAACGCGGATCGGGGTCGCATCCGTGGTCCGCGGTGATGATCAGCAGGTCCGCATTCTTGAGCTGCGGCAGAAACCCGCCGAGCCACGCATCAAACTCTTCCAGGGATCTCGCGAATCCCTCGACATCTTTGCGGTGCCCGTAGAGCATGTCGAAATCCACGAGATTGCAGAAAATGAATCCGTTTTCCCGCTCGCGCAAGGCGGCAGCCAGTTTTTCCATTCCATCGGCGTTGGATTTTGTCGTGACGTAGTTCTCTACGCCGCGCCCGTTGTAAATGTCGTGGATTTTTCCGATGCCGAAAACCGGTACGCCGCGCTCCTTGAGCACGTCGAGCAGCATCGGCTTGGGCGGATCGACCGCATAGTCGTGCCGCCGGGGTGTGCGCACGAAATTCCCGGCGGTGCCTGCAAATGGCCGGGCAATCACTCGCCCGACGCGATGCGGACCGTCGAGCAGCTTCCGCGCGATCTCGCACATCCGGTACAGCTCTGGAACGGGAATCACCTCTTCGTGCGCCGCGATTTGAAACACGCTGTCGCCGGAAGTGTACACGATCGGTTTGCCCGTTTTGACGTGCTCTTCTCCCAGTTCCTTGATGATTTCGGTTCCGGAAGCCGGTTTATTCCCGATAGTCTTTCGCCCGATCTGCCGCTCGAATTCGGCAATCAATTCCGCGGGAAAGCCCTGCTTGTACACGGGGAAAGCCTGGTCCAGCCACACTCCCGCCATCTCCCAGTGCCCGGTGGTTGTATCTTTTCCCGGAGAACGCGTCGCGCCCTTGCCGTACGCGGCGATCGGCGCCGGCGGAGCCTTCTGGTGAGCGAGCGTCGCGATATTCGCGAGTCCCATGCGCACCAGGTTTGGTATTCGCAGTGGGCGCGACTCCGCAATGTGCCCCAGCGTGTTACGGCCCACGTCACCGTAATCCGCGGCGTCGGGCAGCGGGCCGATTCCCACACTGTCCAGCACAACCCATATCACACGATGAAATCTTGCCGGCATTTAGCAACCCTCGCTGCCAGGAGCGCGGAACGTAGACCGCAAACCAGCAAGAGGATAGCAAATCCCCCGGTGGCGCAACCAATGCAGGATCGCGAAAAACGTGGCATGATACGCGGCAGCTGAAGTTTTTGAAATTCTTCTGCGTAATACAAGTTGTGGAGGTGTGCGATGCCGCAGGAAGACCGGTCCCGGGTTTCCCTGGTCTTTCCGATCCTGCTGATACTGGTCGGCGCGCTGTTCCTCTACGCCAACTGGCGTCCGGCCTTTCATCCCTGGCCCATCATTCGCACTTATTGGCCCTTGGCTTTGATTCTGATTGGCATCGGAAATATGTGGGATGCCATGCGCCGCGATTCCACGGCCAAGGACGGATCGCCGCGTTTCCCCGTGGGCTCCACTCTGGGCATTCTGGCGTTCGTGTTGATCTTCGTGTTCCTGCTGTGGAACGGGCGCAACTACGTTCGCGCTCACGGGGATTGGAATCGTGGCGACAGCGGCACCAGTCATTCCACCGAAACCGTGGAGTTGCAGGGAGCAAAAAGCGTCCATGCCTCGATTGATATGGACTCCGGCCAGTTGAATATTCGCGGCGGCGCCGCGCATCTCCTCGAAACTGATTTTCGCTACACCGGCGGCTGGGAGCGGCCCCGCGTTCAATATCGCGTAACCGATGGCGCCGGCGCATTGCAGGTCAACCAGGAGAGCCACGGCCCCCACATCGGCCACTCCGACAACACTTGGGACCTGGATTTCAGCGATGCCGCGCCTCTCGAGCTCAGAATCAACATGGGCGCCGGGCAGGGCAACCTGCGCCTCCGCGGTGTCGACGTCACCCGCCTTGAAGTTCATCTCGGCGCCGGCGAAGTGAACCTCGACCTTACCGGCCCCCGCAACTCCGATTTGACCGCCAGCCTCGAAGGCGGAGTCGGCCACGCCAGCGTGCGCCTTCCGAAGGATGTCGGAGTGGTCGCCACTGTTTCGGGCGCCATCGGCTCCGTTCAGGTGCGCGGACTGCAAAAACAGGACGGCGAATATCGGAATGAGGCTTACGGCAAAAGCCCGCATACGATCCGTTTGGATATTCACGGCGGCATTGGCGACATCGAACTGGAGCAGGAACCATAGCCTCCGGCCGCCGCCCTCCGCGTTGGATTTGCCGCGGCGTCGTCTCAGTCTTATAATTTAAAGTTTAGGCAGCCCGCGCCCAGCCTGCTGTCTGAGCTTCCCTTTGGCAAGCACGGAAACCACACCGCTTCCGCCGTCTGCTCCCGGAGAACCAGAGATTCTCCTGGTGCGCGGCGCGCGTGTGCACAATCTCAAAAACGTGACCGTGGAAATCCCGCACAATGCCATTACCGTCGTATCCGGCGTCAGCGGTTCCGGCAAATCATCCCTTGCTTTTGACACCGTCTATGCCGAAGGGCAGCGCCGTTACGTCGAATCACTCTCTGCCTACGCCCGGCAATTCCTCGAGCGCATGGAAAAACCCGAAGTCGACGAGATCTCCGGCATTGCGCCCGCCGTGGCCATACGCCAGAAGAACTCCACGCGCAATCCCCGCTCGACCGTTGCCACTTCCACGGAAATCTACGACTATTTGCGCCTCCTCTTCGCTCGTTGCGGCACTACGTTTTGCATCAAGTGCGGCAGGGAAGTGAAACGCGACACGCCGGACGAAATCGCCAACCGCGTCCTCGCGCTGGCGCCCGGCCGCCGCTTTTACGTTTTGTACCAATTGCGCGTCGCGCAGCAACCGGCGGGCGGCGCTTCACGCCGCGAGTCACGCAAGAAAGCTTCGGAGGCGCCCCAGAATGCCGTCCGCCAGGCTCTTTTGGAATTGCAGCGCCGCGGCTTCAACCGGTTGTATCAGCGCGACCGCGTCCACGAATTCGCTACTCCGGAAACGTTGCTGGACCTGGATTTCGCAAGTCCGATCTACGTTCTGGTCGATCGCCTGTCTGTTAATCCAGAATCGCGCTCTCGACTGGTCGACTCGATCGAAATCTGCTACCGCGAAGGCCAGGGCGAAGCCATTCTTCAGTTTCTTTCCGATGGCGCGAACCCGGCGGACCGGCTCGTTTTCAACGAACGCTTTGAATGCAAGTTCGACGGCACCTTGTACCAGGAGCCGGAGCCGCGCCTCTTTTCTTTCAACAATCCTTACGGCGCGTGCCCTCGCTGCCAGGGCTTCGGCAATACCATTGATTTCGATCTGAATCTCGTCGTTCCCGATCCGAGCAAGTCTCTCGACGAAGGCGCCATCGAGCCGTGGATCAAGCCGCGTTTCCGCACGCTTCTGTCCGACATGAAAAAGTGGGCTCGCAATCGCGGCATCCCCGCCAACCTGCCATGGAAGCAGCTCGCTTCTGAACAACGCCGGCTCGTGCTGGAAGGAGACCCCGAAAACGATTTCGACGGCGTGAAAGGCTTCTTCGCCTGGCTCGAGCGCAAGAAATACAAGCTTCACGTGCGCGTGTTTCTGAGCCGCTATCGCGGCTACGCTACCTGCTCCGAATGCGGCGGCACGCGTCTGCGTCCCGAGGCTCGCGCCGTCCGTGTGGTCGGCAAATCTATCACTGACGTGTGCCGCTTTACCGTCAAGGAGGCCCGCGTTTTCTTTGCGGAGTTGTCTCTCAACGAGGCCCAGGCGAAGGTCGCGGAACGCGTGCTCGACGAAATTCGCACCCGGCTGCAATTCCTGGACGAAGTCGGCCTCGATTACCTTACCCTCGACCGGCTCACCTCCACTCTTTCCGGCGGCGAATCCCAGCGCATTCAGCTCGCCACTTCCCTCGGCTCGCACCTCGTGGGCGCTCTGTATGTCTTGGACGAGCCGTCGATCGGGCTCCATCCTCGCGATACGCAGCGCCTCATCGACATCCTCAAATCGCTTCGCGATCTCGGCAACACCGTGCTCGTCGTCGAGCACGATCCCGACACCATCCAGGCTTCCGACTTCGTCATTGACCTCGGTCCGGGAGCCGGCGAGCTCGGCGGCAAACTGCTTTACGCCGGCACCTACGCCGGAATCCTTGAAGATCCCAAGTCCATCACCGGACGTTATCTCAGCGGCGAACTGCGTATTCCCGTTCCCAATACCCGCCACAAGCCCGCCGGAAAATTCCTCCGGCTGTACGGAGCGACGCTCCACAATCTGAAGAACGTGGATCTGATGATTCCGCTCGGCACGTTTGTCGTTGTCACTGGAGTCAGCGGTTCGGGCAAATCCACGTTGGTTCATGACGTGTTGTTCCGTGCGATGAATGCCAAGAAAACCGGCGGCTCGGAAAAGGAATTTTGCGATCGCCTCGATGGCGACGCTCACATTCGCGAAACCGTCATCATCGACCAGTCTCCCATCGGCCGCACCCCGCGTTCCAATCCGGCTACGTATCTGAAAGCCTTCGACGCCATTCGCGACGTTTTCGCCGACACTCCTGACGCCAAGCGCCGCGGCTACTCCGCCGGCCACTTTTCTTTCAACGTTCCCGGCGGCCGCTGCGAAACCTGCCAGGGCGACGGCACCGTCACCGTCGAAATGCAGTTTCTCGCGGACGTCGAACTCGTCTGCGAGGAATGCCGCGGCACGCGCTTCAAGAGCAGCGTCCTCGAAGTGAAGTACCATGGGAAGAACATTCACGACGTTCTCCAAATGACCGTTCGCGAAGCTCTCGCTTTCTTCGTGAACGTCCCCAAGGTCACTTCAAAACTCCGCGTCCTCAACGAAATCGGCCTGGGCTATCTGCGTCTCGGCCAATCCGGCACCACGCTCTCCGGCGGCGAAGCGCAGCGGCTCAAGCTGGCCGCCAATCTTACCCGTCTCGATAATCAGGGCGTTCTCTATATTCTCGACGAGCCCACCACCGGCCTGCACTTTGACGACATCGCCAAGCTGCTGGCCGCCTTTCGCAAACTGCTGGACTCCGGCGCATCACTTCTGGTGATCGAGCACAATCTCGATGTCATCAAATCGGCGGATTGGCTGATCGATCTCGGTCCCGAGGGTGGCGACCTTGGCGGGAAAATTGTTGCCACCGGCACTCCCGAACAGGTCGCGCGCAATTCCCAATCGCACACCGGGCGCTATCTTGCGAAGGTGTTGCACGCGAACGGCCAGGCGCGCTCCCAGAATGGGCCATCGCGCCCTGCCAACCGTTCAGTTCGCGCGCCAGAGCAGGCTGGCCCGCCCCGGCAGGCAAAACCTGCCGCTGATTCCGCATCGAATTCCACCGAAGGCGGGTCGCGCACGGCGAAGCCCAACGGCCGCGACGTCCCGCCCAATTCGTAGAAGGCCAACCCGGGACATGACGCGCTCCTTTACGAATACAGCCGGCGGCTTGGGCGCTGTGATTCTGTTGCTCCTCGCTTTCTTTCCGCCGTTCGCGTCAGCGCAAGCCAAGACTCCGCGCGGCACGCAGCAAACCGTCAAGAATCCGCTCAACGACCTCCTCGACGAAGCCAAGCGGGACATCGACCGTGATGATTTTCAGGCTGCCATCGTCCCTCTGCAAAAATTCATCGCCGAAAAGGAAGATTTCGCGTACGCGCACTTTCAGCTCGCCTACGCCTACACCGCTTTGAAGCGCCCCAAGGACGCGCAACCCGAATACGAGCGCGCCATGGCTCTCGATCCCAAAATGCCCGAGGCGCCGCTCAATCTGGGGATCTTATTGCTTGAAAGCGATCCCGCCGCCGCGATCTCTCCGTTGCGCAAAGCCGTCGATTTGCTTCCCGCCCAGAGCCGCCCGCGCTTTCTTCTCGGCGTCGCGCAGGAACGCTCCGGCGATCTGAAATCCGCCGCCGAATCCTATGAAGCTGCCCTCCGCCTGGATCCCGCCGACTCCGAAACCGCTCTGCATCTCGGCGGTTTGTACCTGAATCAAAATCGTCCGGCCGACGCCGAAAAAAGCTTTCGCGCCGCTTTGCAGGCCGATTCGTCGCAGCCGGATGCCCAGCTCGGTCTTGCCGAAAGCCTGGACGCGCAGAACAAGCCCGAAGCTGCCAGTGCCTATCAGGCCTACTTGAAAACGAAGCCTGAGGATGCTTCCGTCCGCGCCCGCTACATTCATTTCCTTATAAACCGGCAGGAATACGACGCCGCTCTGGCCGAACTCGAGCAGCAGCAAGCCGGCAAGCCGCCTTCTCTCGAACTTCTCAAGCTGCGCGCCGACGTGCAAATCGGCCAGAAAAAGTGGAACGACGCCGTGGTTACGCTAAAGCAGGCGCTCACTCTCGCGCCGCAAGATGCGCAGCTCCACGGCGGCCTCGGCCGCATTTATCTGCAGCAGCGTGATTTTCCCGCCGCCGAACGCGAACTCAAGGCCGCTCTGCAGATCGATCCGAATCGCCTCGATTCCTGGAAAGATCTCGGCACCAATTACTATCTCGCCGGAAATTATCCCGCTGCTCTGGCCGCGCTTGATGTCGTCGCAAAAGCGGAAACGCCCGGCCCCGGCGTGTGGTTCGTCCGCGCTCTCTGCTACGATAATTTGAAGCAGCCGCAACCGGCTCTTGCCGCTTACGAGAAATTCCTGGATCTCGATGGCAACAAGAATCCCGATCAGGTCTGGCAGGCGCAGCAGCGGATCAAAATCCTGAAGCGGGAAGTCGGCGGCAAGGAATAGAGGCTGGTTATCATGGCGATTCCCCGGGCCCTTCTGGCAGTGCTGAGCGTCGCGTTTCTCGTTGCCCGGTTCTCGCTTGCCGTTTCCGCCGAGCCCTTTCCTCTCACGGCCTCGCCGTCGGTCGTTTCCGACGATCTCGCCACGCTGCAAACCCGTTTCGACAAGGAAAAAGACGGAGCGGACAAGGTCAAAATGCTCGACCGGCTCAGCGATGCGCAAATCGCTCAGGAGCGCGCCGCCAGCCAGTCCAACGATTTCCAGACCGTCGGCCTCACTTTCGAGAAGTACCGGGATAATCTTCGCGCCGCCTTTGAGGCCTTAAAGAAAAAACATCCCAACGCCGTCAAAAAGCCCGGCGGCTACAAGCGCCTCGAGCTGCAGAATCAGCGGGCGCTCCGCGAAGTCAGCGACGTTTTGCTCATCGCGCCGGATGTCTACAAGCCGCCGCTGCAAATCGTCCAGTCTGATATGAAGAAAATGGAAGATGAGCTGCTGCGTCTGCTCTTCCCCGACCGGCCCGGCGAAAAGCCCCTGCCCTCGCCCGAAAAGGAGCAGCCCGCCGCTCCGCCGAAAGCCGTCGAGCCTCCCGCTGCATCCAACGTCTCAGGTCCCCCGAAAACCGAAGAACCGTCGACACCCGAGGAGAAAGGTATGAACATCGTTGCGCAGTCCGTCCTGCTTTCCGCCATTACTCTTCTTCGGCCCGCGCCCCTTCCCCTGCAGCAGATCCAGAAAGACTATCTTTCCGATCAGGAAGCCGATAAAATCCGCGACGCGGAAACCAGCAACGACAAAATAAAACTCTTTCTCTTCTTCGCGGAGGACCGCCTGAAGAAGTTTCAGTACGAGCTCGATCATCCTTCTCCCGTGCGCCACGAGGAAATGCTGAATTTCCTCATGAACGCCTACATCGGCTGCGTCGATGACGGCGCGGACCAGATGCAACTCGCCATCGAAAAGCAGGAGAACGTCAGGGCGGGTGTCGATTTGATGGAGTCAAAAACCAAGGAATTCCTGGAAGCGCTCAACAAAATCGCCGCGGATAAAAAGGAAATCGATATTTACAAGGACAACCTCGACGACGCCATCGAAGGCACGCAAGACGCCATGCACGACGCCGCCAAAGCCAAAGGCCAGGTCGCTCCGCCTCCCGTGCGTCGTAAACATTAGCAACGCTGGTCCAGGACTCATCGCGACACACGTCCTCGCGCGCGCTTTGAGCGCCCGCAAAAATTCCCGTACTATATTTCCGTATGTCGTCGAAGCCCGTCAGCATCTCAAATTATCGCCCGGTGCGAAGGCCATTCCTGCGCTCGCGTTTTTCCGGCGGCGCCGCGATTTTCCAGCGCATGTTCACGCGCCTCGGTTGCGACGGCCGCCCTCCTCGTTTTCACGTCGAGTTCTATCCCTACACCAGTCTGGTCCTGACCATTCGCCGCCGCGAAGATCAAATCTTCGTGCGTTTTTCAGACCTTCTATGCCGTGCGCCCCTCGCCGTCCTGGAAGGAGCTGCCGCGCTGCTTCTCGGGCGAATTTATCGCCGCAAACCTCCCGCGGCGCTGATTGCGCCCTATCTTGAATATGCCCGCTCCCAGCGCACCCGCGACCGCATCCAGCGCATGCGCGGCGGGCGCGTTCGCCGCGCCGGCGCCGGACCCGTCGGCCGGCATTTCAACCTGTCACAAATGTTTGACGAACTGAACGCCCGATACTTCGCCGGCAAGCTCGGGCGCCCGCACATCAGTTGGAGCGCGCGTGGCTGGCGGCGCCAATTCGGCTGCTACGACCCCGGTCCCAATCAGATCATTCTGAATCGCCGCATGGACCGTCCCAACGTCCCGCCCTTCGTCGTCGAATACGTTTTGTTCCACGAGATGCTGCACGTCAAGCATCCTACCCGCCGCGCCGGATGCACTCTCGTCTCCCACTCCCGCGAATTCCGCCAGGAAGAAAAACTCTACCCGCACTTTGCCCGCGCCCGCCGCTTCCTCGACCGCTTGGCGCGCTGAAACCAAACGAGAGTGTTTGCTTCTTCGAAGAACTACGCTGGTCCGTTGTGCCAATGCTTGTGGCAAGGGCGGGAATAACGCTTCTCAGCGCGCAAAAGGATGGGTGACGTAGGGGTAGATTTCGTCGGCGATCCAATAATTGGCGACGACCACCGCAAACACCGTGCCGAGAAGCCAGACCGTCCACCGCCACCGTTTGCCTCCCGAACGGATTGCTGAAGTGTGCATGGGAAATTCGACGAGATAGGCGGCGCAATAACACAGGTTCGCCAGGGCCGCCGCGAAGATCAGGAACAGCAGCGATTCCCAGGTGAACGCAGGACGGAAGTGCGGCCAGGATACCGCGACCCACAGAATCACCACGACAGCCAGCACGCCGTTGTAAGCGATGCGGCGCAACTCCCAGAAGCGAACAACGTCTTTGTAGGCGCCGGGCGAAGGCCCTAGAGGCCCGCCGCCGGACGTTTTTGGTTGAGGAGAAGGGCCGGTGTCCATGAAAGCGAGGATAGCCGGCGGCAGTACTGGCGTCAAGTACTTTTCTCCACAAAGTTACCGAACGAATCCGAGGAAGCCCGGGAGGCAGGCAAGCAGGGAACTAGGGAAAGAGGCTAGCGCGGGCGCTTGAGGCCCTGCTGCTTCCAGAGCTTGTCCCACCACCAGATCCCGCCGGCGGCTTGCGCGGGGAACTTGTAGCCCAGCTGATGGGCAAGCATCAGGATTTGCCCCCGATGATGCGCTTCGTGCGAAAACATGTAGGCCCACATGGCGGCGCCGGCGGGCCAAACCGGCATCCAGGCATCGCGGACGAACTTCGTCACCCGGCGGGCTGCATCCTGCGAAAACGCATCCGTGAGCATGCGCAAGCATTGCGCGGCGCTCTGCCGGTGCGCGGCGGCGGCTTGTTTCATGGTGCAACGATAACCGTCAAGCGCGGCGGGACGCTTCAGATGCGGCGCGGACTTGCGCAGCCACCGCAGCCGTGTATTGTGCAGATGCGCGAAAATGGCGGCGATGGTGCGCCCGCCGCGGCCTGTAGCGCCGGGAGGGTGTACGCGCCACGCCCGGGGATCAAGATGCGCGAGCAGCAGCTGGTTCATCGCGTCGTTGATGGCGTAAATCTTCAGCAGGTCGTCGCGGAGCTGCATCGGGTCCACCCTGGATGGTTTGGCCATGGCGCCTCCGGCAAGCAGAGAATTGCTGTGGAACCGGAAGGGATTCTATTGCAAGGAAAGAAAGAGACAAAGTGGCGCGCCCTGAGAGACTCGAACTCCCGACCTTCTGGTTCGTAGCCAGACGCTCTATCCAGCTGAGCTAAGGGCGCGCAGTAAGAAAATTCTAGCATGGGAAGAGAGGGACCGGCCAGCGTGAGACGCCCGAGGCGGTTTGCCGCTTTCCTGGGCGACCCTACAAATGCGGCGGCGACCCGACAAAGCGGCGAGTAAACGCAACGCCTGCGGCCGGTTTCAACAATCGACACGGACTGACGCGATTGCCACTTAACTGGCTGGCACCGGATTCGGTAGGATACTGCGCGGGGAAACGGGCCATGGACGAAAACACCAAGCGGGCGGCGCAGGAATACCTCGCCACCAAAATGACCGTCGAGCGCCAGCTTGAGGAAAACAAGCTGAACCGAGAAGCGGCGGTGGCGCTGGCTCCGGCAGTGTGGAAGCGTTTCGCGGACACCGTGCTCGCGAAGTGCGAGCAATGGAACAGCGTTACCGGAGAAAAGACCCTGACCTGCAAGGAAACGTGGACCGGCGACCTGCGTGTGCTGTGCGCAGGCAGGCCGCAGCAGATGACCATTCATTACGATTCCCGGAAGCTGCAGGTGATGATCCGCAACACGGCGCGCGCGGAACACGAAAAAGATATCGTGCTGCACATCGAGGGCTACGCGACGGAGTCCGGCCGCGACGCGCGTCTCGTGCGCAACGAGGAAGTCGTCAATGCGGACATGCTGATCGTGTGGCAACTTCGCGTCCTGAGCGGAATTGGCGCGCAAACGGGCGCATAGCGTGCGCCAGCGTAATGCGCAGAAAATAAGCCACTTAACCACGCACTTCGGTCTTCACAACTTTTTACAATCGTTTGCTTTGCCTTGACACATCGGCCCTGCAGGGTCTTTATAGTCCACAATCGCAGAACGGTTTTGACGGAGTGTCCTGGCGTGGCAAATCGGAAGTTATCCAAGAAATGGCGGCTGACGGATCGCACCCGGCTGCTCCTGACGCTGGAGCTGGCGATCATTCTTCCGGCGGCTTCGCTGATGGGCTTCAGCATCTGGAATCTGCACCACATCCAGCGGGACAAAGCGATTGAAGCCGCGATCTCGCGTGATTTCTCGCACGTGCTGAAGATTGGCGAACAGAAGAGCTGGGAGAAAATGTCCGCGCTGGTGGGGCCCGTGCGCAAGGGATTCCCCTGCGCGCAAGACGGCCCAAGAATCAAGAGCGAACTGGATGCCATGCTGATGGAGCATCCGGAATTTCTGTACGCCATTTTCTACGACAAGGAAACCAACGAGCTGGTCTGGCGCTCGCAGCCGGCGCGCAACGACGATGAAGATTTCAAGCGCAATATCGCCGAGGTCGTGAATTACACGACGAAGTGGCTTCCCAACGAGGCGCCGGACATCGTGCCGAAGCTGCGCGACATGGCGGAGAGGGAGCCCGGCGAAGTGCCCATGGATTTTTACGGCGGCTGGGCGCAGCGCGGCGAGCAGTATTTCTACTTCCATATCGCGTACTTCGTTCCGACCAGCGCCGGCAACAATCGCGTGACTCTGGGAGTCGTCGGACTCGATCCGGACTACCTGCGCAACACGTTCTTTCCGACAGTGATGAAGAGCGTTCTCACCAGCAAGAGCACGATGCTGCGAAATGATCCGAATCCGCCGGCCATGATGGTGCGCGCCACCAAGGGGTACTCGCCTTGGGCCGCTTCGCCGAACTGGGATGGCGGGAAAGCGGAGGTCGACCGGCCGCTGCAGGGCATTTTTCCCGGCTTGACCATGGCGATCAAGTATCCGGGAACGACGATCGACGAAATCGGCGCGAAGTTCATGGATTACAACTACCTGGTGCTGGCCGCGCTATGCATGGTGATGGCCGGAGGGATCTTCCTGACCTATCGCAACGTTTCCCGGGAAATGAATCTGGCGCGGCTGAAATCGGATTTTGTGGCCAACGTTTCGCACGAGTTGCGCACGCCTTTGGCGCTGATCCGCTTGTACGCGGAAACGCTGGAGCTGGGCCGGCTGACGGCGCAGGAAAAATATCAGGAATATTTCCGGATCATCCGCGAAGAAAGCGAGCGGCTGACCGCGCTGATCAATAACATTCTGGATTTTTCCCGCATCGAAGCAGGGCGCAAGGAGTATGACTTCAAGGAGACCGATCTGGGGGAGCTGGTGCGCGCGACGCTCGATTCGTACCGATTCCAGATTGAACAGAATGGCTTCGCGTTCGAGGAAAACATCGCCAACGATATTCCGCCGGTTACCGTGGACCGCGAAGCGATTGCGCGTTCACTGCTGAACCTGGTGAACAACGCTTTGAAATACTCGAAAGACCAGAAGTACATCGGCGTCAGCCTGTACCGCGCGAACGGCAGCGTGAAGCTGGAAGTCCGCGACCGCGGCATCGGCATCGCGCCAAGCGAGCAGGAGAAAATTTTCGAGAAGTTTTATCGTTGCGGTGATCCGCTGGTGCACAACATCAAGGGATCGGGGCTGGGGCTTTCGCTGGTCCGACATATCGCGCAAGCGCACGGCGGGGAAGTGTTCGTGGAAAGTGCACCGGAAAAGGGAAGCAAATTCATTATCGCGCTGCCGATCGATCCCGTGGCGAGAATGGGCACGGCGACGGCATGAGTCCGGCGCGGCAAGGTTTTAAGCGGTTGGCGTCCCCGGTATTTCGCGAAGGAGAGTTCATGGGAACCACGAAAATCCTGATCGTTGAGGACGAGCCGAACATGGTCGCCGGCCTGCGCGACAACTTCGAGTACGAAGGCTTCCATGTGGCCACCGCGCTCGACGGCGTTGAAGGACTCGAGCGCGCCCTCAAGGATTCCCCCGACCTGGTGATTCTCGACGTGATGATGCCGCGCATGAGCGGGCTCGACGTCTGCAAACAGCTCAAGGCCAAGCGCCCCTCCATCCCCATCATTATGCTGACCGCGCGCGGGCAGGAAGTGGACAAAGTGGTGGGGCTGGAACTCGGCGCCGACGACTACGTCACCAAGCCATTTTCCATTCGCGAGTTGCTCGCCCGCGTGAAAGCGGTTCTGCGCCGCACGCAAACCCTGCCCAAGGACATGGACCGTTATTCCTTCGGCGACGTGGAAGTGAATTTGCGCAGCTACCAGGTTTTTCGCGGCGGGAAGCGCGTCGAGTTTTCCGCCAAAGAATTCGAGCTGCTGAAGCATTTTCTCTGCCATTCGGGAGAAACGCTTAGCCGCGATCGCCTCCTGGATGAAGTCTGGGGCTATGAGAATTATCCGACCACGCGGACCGTGGACGCGCACATCGTGCGGCTCCGCCAGAAACTCGAGCCGGTTCCGGAAGATCCCCGGTTTTTTCTGACCGTGCACGGCGTGGGGTACAAATTCGTAGGCTGAGGTAAAGCGATGCCGTTGAATGCAGCAGCGATGGAAAAGCTTTCCAAGAACGGCGGCGAAGGTGAATTCGAGGCGCCGCACGCGGCGGAGGGCGGCGCTGTGCCTCCCGTCGCTTCGACGCCTCTTGATTCATCGGAAGAGCTTCGTGCGTTGCGCGAAGATCTGGATGCCGCCCGCCGCGAACAAGCTCGGCTGCATCAGGCGATTTTCGAAGCGGCCCAGGTGCAGCGCAGGCTTTGCGCCCCGCGCGAGTTGAGGCGCGGCGATTTCGAAATCGCTGGCGAGATTTTTCCCGTCCGTCATCTTTCCGGTGACTTCTTCAAGGTCATGGACCTGGGCGCGCATCTCGGAATCGTCGTGGGGGATATCGCGGGAAAGGGACTCTCCGCCGGAATCTGGCTCACTTACTTGACCGGTCTCGTTCAGTGCTGCGCCAGAGAGCATTCCGACCCTGCGGAAGCAGTCGCCGAGGCCAACCGCCAGTTGTGCGAAGCCGCCGGCGAGCCTCCCATGACCGCGTTGTTCTTCGCGCGGTTGAACCCGGCCGACGGCCAGGTCGTCTATTGCAATGCCGGGCTTCCTGCGCCGCTGATTGTGCGCCCCGGCGCTCCGGCAGGCCAATTGGAGCAGGGCGGGCCGATGCTCGGGGCGTTGCCCGCCGCGAAGTTTGAAAAGGGAAGCGTAACGCTTCATCCGGGCGACACGCTGATTACTTATTCCGACGGAGTGACCGAGTGCCGCAACGCGCAGGAGGACGAATTCAGCACCAATCGGCTGGCCACGGCGGCTGCGTCCGCCGGCGCCAATGCGAGCGAGACGCTGTTTTCCACGCTCGGGGCGGTCTTGGATTTTGCCGGCGGATGCGCTCCTGGCGACGACCTCACGCTTCTTGTCGTGCGGCGCGGTGAGAGTTCGCCGGCAAGACCCGGACGCTCGCGTTGCAGCGATTTTTCGAAGATTCAGTGGGGGCAGACTTCCGGCATCCAGCCCGCCGGACCTGCCCGGCAGAGTTCCGTTTCCTAGTGGTCGAGTAAAACGGCGACGCGGTTTCGCGCTCCACCTCGCGTGGACGGCGGCGAAGACGCTTGAGGTGTGCGCGGGCGCACCGGCAAAGGGGGCAGCGATGGCGGCAATCAGCAATTCCGTTTTCCTGGATGATTCCAGCTTTTGCGAGATGCTCGGCGGCGGGTTCCGCAATTGCCCGGAGCTGATCAGCGCGTTGTATGTCTGCCACTATCGCTATGTCTTGCAGGTCTGCCGCCACTTCTTCGGCCGGCAGGAAGATGCCGAGGACGCCGCCGCGGAAGTTTTTCTGAAGCTGCACTTCGTCCTCGAGAACGAAGAACGGCCCTTGCGATTTCGCCCGTGGCTTTCGAAAGTCACCGGAAGGCATTGCATAGACAAACTGCGGCAGAGGCAGAGCGAGCGCAGACGCCGCGTCGAAGAGCCGGATTACGAAACATTCCCCGACGCCTCCGGGTGCTCGCCCTTGTCGCGGGTGCTGCTGCGCGAGGAACAGACCGAAGTTCGCGACGAATTGCGGCGCTTACCCCGCCACTATCGGGTTCCCCTGGTGCTCCACTATTACCGGCAATTGAGCTACGCCGAAATCGCGCAGGAGCTTGGCGCTCAGCTCCCCGCCGTAAAGACCGCTATTTTTCGCGCCAAGCGCGCGCTCCGCGGCAGGCTGCTGCGCCGCCGGCAACAAAACGTTGAGAGGACGCTAGTGCGCTGCTCCCGGCTCGCCTGAGGTTTTGTCTCGCTCCTTTTCCGCTGGTGGCGCGTTTGAGGTTGTTCGCTGTTGGACCGGTGAGAGTCCCCACGGGCTTCCTGCGCGCGAATCGCCGCCGGCGCAAACGTCGCTCGCCCACAGCAGAATGTCCAGCAAACGCGCCCGCTGCAGGTTGTTCAGGCCGGAAGTGCCTAATGACACCTCCAGCGCCCGCCGCGAATACCACTCCACTAATTCCCGGCTCTGCCTCGAAAGCGCAGTCACCGCGCCGTTCACTCCGGATTGCGGATCGATCCGCCCGAGAAAGTCGTAGCACCGGGAAAGAAAATGATCACAGCAAAGATTCTCATCACCCAGGGTAACAACGCGCAGCCCTTGGCAAGAATCGACCCCGCAAAATTGCTCAATAGACAGCGCACGTTGATCCCCCATGCTCTCCAGCCTCGCGGTTGCGGTCCCTCTGCCCATCATCGTTCCACTCCCTATCCAGCGCCCGGTACATACAAGCAATCGTGTCGGCAAGACGAATTTCGTTTCATCCCGCGCGGGTTTTTCGTATAAGGAATCCTCAGCTGCAAAGCTCCACGCTGAGCCCATACCATGCGTGTCGGACGGGAGCGTGCCATTCAAGCCGGCGGTGCCGCTAGAATCCCGCTTGGCTTTCGTTTGCTCCACGAATTAATTTGCGCCTAGAAAATACGTGCAATTGGTCTGTACGCTGAGGCACCGGTCCAGAAATGGATTCAGGATCTTGCGCAACCAGCGGACCTTGCTTTCGCGATCCTGCGCGAGCGCGTCGCTCCTCCAGAACGTGATCAGCGTCGTCAGCCGGGCTTCCTGGTCCGAAACCAGCACCATGCCGTTCAGAAACCCGCTCTCTTCGCCCCAGCCGCTGCGCACACGAGCCTCGATTCCCTCTCGCACATTCTCAATCGCTTCCGGCTTGGCTACAAAATCGGCGCGCAGCGCGGTTACGCCGTCGTGTTGCTCGGTCCTGACATCCTTCACGGCTCCTCCTGTGTCTTTCACCAAATTTGAAAGACGCATCCAGGCCGGCTCCATCTCCGGCCCG
>Ga0079220_10000012_pt1 | contig 31788 bp, 34 predicted proteins | sample GAAS100_FD_75071 | JGI IMG/M metagenome (GOLD analysis project Ga0079220, IMG submission 75071) | Agricultural soil microbial communities from Georgia to study Nitrogen management - GA AS100 | ecosystem: Environmental > Terrestrial > Soil > Agricultural land | place: USA: Georgia | collected... | reverse complement strand
TCGTCGTCCAGCGGATCGCCGTAAGTAAAGCTGACGACGATCGGATACTGCTCGGCCTCGGCTGTGGCCGTGGTTTCGCGGCGTTCCTGGACGCTTTTGGTGGTGAGAAACGCGACTTGGCCGACCTTCACTTCGCTATTGCTGCCCACGATTTCGCACACCGAAGAAGAATCGGCGACGGAAAGCACCTGCAGCTCCGCGACATGTTGTTCACCGCGAAATTGCACGCCATTTTCCGCCGCGTCGTCGGGAGGAGCATCCACCACAGAGAGTTTCATTCCCTCCTGAATGCCGGCGTTGCGGCCAGCCTCGATGTAGACCGCGTCAGAAGTGACGTACTTGACGCGGAAGACGGCGGGCTTATCGGACGTTTGGGCGCAAATTGCCTCGGCTAAAAGGCCCAAGGCTGCCGTGGAGAAAAGGAACACCGCCAGCGTTCGTGCGGAAATAACAATCACGTTATCCTCAAGGACCCTTCGGGTGGCAGCCGGAGGCAATGCAAGTCATTGGGCCGTAGGTATATCCGGCTCGCCCCTGGTGTTGAGAGTCTGTTTGGCCCTTAGAGTGGTAGGGCTGTGTATGACAGTTGATGCAGGACATGCTGGCGTAATTGGTCTGGTCGATGTGGCAGTCAGTGCAAACAGCGTTCTGGTGAGGCAGGCGCCAGTAACTGCTGTGATCGAAGGTTGCGCCGGTCCAGGCCGTGGTGTTGTGGCAAGTCGCGCAGGTTGTTGGGAAGCCCGCAGCAATGTGGTTCGGCACGTTACCGCCAAGCGTCACGGTGCTCTGCCAGGCGGCGGTGTGGCAACTGTAGCAGTCCGTTGGGAGATTGCCGGAATAGTTGTTGTTGACGTGGCATGCCGAGCAGGGAGCCTTGGTGGGATCGGCGTGCGCTCCAGTAAGCGGAAAACCGGTGGTGCTGTGATCGAACTTGCCGTCGGCCCAAGTAGTGATGGGATGGCAGGCGGCGCACTGCGCGGCAGTATTCGGGAATCCGGCAGCGATATGGTTCGGAACAGCTCCGCCAATTGTCGCGGTGCTGTTCCAGGCCGGCTGGTGGCAACCGTAGCAATCCGCGGAATTCAGTGTGTAGTTGTTGCTGATGTGGCAGGACGCGCAGGGAGTAGGCGTGGGCGACATGTGCGTGCCTACCAGGGTGAAGCCGGTGATGCTGTGGTCGAACGAAGCAGCGTCCCAGCCGGCGGTGGTGTGGCAGTTGGCGCAATTTGCAGCGGCGAAAGCAGCGCCGGCGGTTGAGTGAACGGGATTCGTGGTTTGCTGCCAGGTGGTGAGGTGGCAGCCGGAGTTGCCGCAGTCGGTGGGCGCAATCTTGAGCGCGTAGTTCCCATTGACGTGGCATTGCGTGCAGGCCACGGTGGTGTGCTTGTTAGTCAACGGAAAACCAGTAGTGCTGTGGTCGAACTTGCCGTCGGCCCAAGTGGTGATGGGATGGCAGGAGGCGCACTGCGCGGCAGTATTCGGAAAACCCGCAGTGATGTGATTGGGCACGCTGCCACCGATAGTGGCCGTCTTGTTCCAGTCCGAGGTATGACACCCATAGCAATCCGTTGAATTCAGGCTGTAGTTGCCGTTGATGTGGCAGGCAGTGCAAGCCGTCGGCGTGGGCGACATGTGCGTGCCGACGAGCGCGAAGCCTGTGGTGCTGTGATCAAATTTGCCGTCGGCCCAGGTGGTAATCGGATGGCACGAAGCGCAGGCGGTTGCTGTGGTGGGGAGGCCCGCCGTGACGTGATTGGGGACGCTGCCGCCAAGAGTCGTTGTTTTGTTCCAGTCAGGCTGATGACAACCGAGGCAATCCGCCGAATTCAGCGTGTAATTGTTGTTGATGTGGCAGGAGGTGCAGGGAGTCGGCGTGGGGGACGTGTGTGTACCGGTCAAAGTGAAACCGGTTACGCTGTGATCGAAGGAAGCGGCATCCCAGCCTTTGGTGGTGTGGCAGTTGGCGCAGTTCGCCACGGCGAAGGCAGGTCCCGCCGTGGGATGGACTGGATTATTTGTCTGTTGCCAGGTGGTCAGGTGGCAGCCCGCATTGCCGCAATCCGTGGGCGCAATATTCAAGCTGTAGTTGTTGTTGGGATGGCATGAAGCGCACGCAACGTTTGCGTGGCCGTTTGTCAGCGGGAATCCAAACGCAGTATGGTCGAATTTTCCATCCGCCCATTTCGTGATGGGGTGGCACTGGGCGCAGGCTGCGGCGGTATTCGGGAAGCCGGCGGTAATGTGATTCGGAACGTTGCCGCCGAACGTTGGAGTCTTGTTCCAGTCTGCCAAATGGCAGCCGATGCAGTCCGTCGAGTTCAATGTGTAGTTGTTGCTGATATGGCAGGACGTGCAGGGCGTATTCGCGGGCGACATGTGCGTGCCGGTTAAAGTGAAGCCGGTTACGCTGTGATCGAAGGACGCAGCGTCCCAGCCTTTAGTGGTATGGCAGTTCGCGCAGTTGGCTGCGGCAAAGGTGGGACCCGCGGTGGAGTGGACAGGGTTGTTGGTCTGCTGCCAGGTCGTGAGGTGGCAACTGGAATTGCCGCAGTCGGTCGGAGCGATCTGCAGGTTGTAGTTGTTATTGATATGGCACGAAGCACAGGGAACGTTGGCGTGCCCGTTTGTCAGCGGGAAACCCGTGAACGTGTGGTCGAAGTTCGCCGAATCCCAACCTTTGGTGGTGTGGCAGTTGGCGCAATTAGCCGCCGCGAAGACGGCGCCGGCTGCGGAGTGAACCGGGTTGTTGGTCTGCTGCCAGGTCGTGAGGTGGCAACCGGAATTGCCGCAGTCGGTCGGAGCAATCTGCAGGTTGTAATTGTTGTTGATGTGGCAGGAGGTGCAGGGAACGCTAGCATGACCATTCGTCAGCGGAAAACCGGTGGTGCTGTGGTCGAACTTCGCATTCAGCCAGGTGTCGAACGTGTGGCAGGTCTCGCAGGTCGTGGGGAAGTTTGCGGTCGCGTGATTGGGATTAGTGGTCTTCTGAAAATCGCTCAAGTGGCAGGACACACAGGCCGTAGACAGTCCCTGGAATTGGCCAACGGCTGCGCTCTTGTGGCACTCCTCGCAAGGCACGGCGGCGTGAGCGCCGAAGAGGGGAAAGCGATTTTGGTGATTCTTGATCTGCTGCACGGAAACCTGCCAGCCCAGCACCGTGTGGCACTGCGCGCAGTCGGAGCCGAATTTACGGCGGTGAATATCGGCGTGGCAATCGGCGCAATTCTTTCCGACGTCGGTGAAAACCGGCCTGGCGTGGCACTCCGTGCATTTCACTTTTTCGTGCATGCCACGGAGCGGGTAGCTGGTTTTATTGTGATCGAATTCCGGGACCGCCCGGATGGGCCGCCATCCGGCGGCAGTATGGCAATTTTCGCAAGGTATCGCCAGTGGACCGTGCGGACTTCGGGTGGTCTCCCTCTGCGCGAAAGTCAGTGGAGCCAGGCTCGTGAGCGCGAGGAGAAACCCGAACAAGAAGACGAGCTTGTAGCCCTTGAGCGTAACTGCCCCCTAACCCGCGAGCACACAGAACCGCGGGCGCCAGGCGTTTCAGCTTGGTATCAATTTTTGGGGCAAAAAAAGATGCAAACAACTGTACGCAGGACCAGTCTTTGGCCACGTCTCTGTACCGGCCAAACCCGGGCTCTTTCCTGGACCCGCGCTTTAGCTTGCATAAACCGATTTAGTACAGAAGACTGTGTGCCTGCGGGACTTGTGGGGCCGCGTTAACCTCCTGGTACCGTATCTGGAGACCGCGGCCGCTGCGGCACGGGTTCGTTTCCGTGACACGCCTCGCACTTGACCGGGACCTGCTTGTACAGAATAACGGGATTTCCGTTGACCAGCTTGCTCGCAGTGTGACACTTATCACAAGCGACGCGGGCGTGGCCGCCCGTCAACGGAAAGGGGGTGCGTTTGTCGTGGTTAAACGTCGAAGGAACCCAGCGCTCGGCATTGTGGCAATCCGCACACGGCGTCTTACCGGAGCGATTCTTGAACTGGCCGGCATGCGGTTCCGTGTGGCACGTTTCGCATTCCAGTGACGTTCCCTTGAATTGAATCTCGTGGGTGCCCGGAATCGCCTTGTGACACTGGCGGCAGCTTACCGTCCGGTGTACCCCGAACAGCGGAAAATTCGTCTTGGAATGGTCGAAGCCGTTCACTTCGGTCCAGGAACGCGTATTGTGACAGGCCTCACACCCGAATGTGGTTCCATCCGGTCTGCGGCGCGCCATCCGGTCCCTGAATTCACCGTGATGCGGATCTTGATGGCAGGCCGTGCAGGTTTTGTCCGCAAAATGGAAGGGCAGGATCTTGTCCGTGCGGTGAGCGAGCCCCTGTTTGTGGCACTCGTTGCACGGGACGGCGGCATGGGCGCCGGTCAACGGGAATTTGGTCTTCTGGTGCATGGCAATCGTAAAGAGCGATCGTTGAAAGCCCTGCACCGTGTGGCACTCTTCGCAGCGATTGTTGTGCGGCGGACCGGCAAACTGCCCGTCGTGCGCGTCTTTGTGGCAGTCGGTGCAATTCGCAAACTTGACGTTGTAGACGGTGTCTTTCCCGGCGGGAATGTGACACTTCGCGCATTCCACGGTGGCGTGCTTTCCCTCGAGCGGATAACGTGAAGTTTTGTGCTCCTTCACGCCGAACACAGACGGCTTCCAGCCTTCGACGTTGTGGCATTCGGAGCACTCACCTTTCGAGGCGCGATCCGTGAATTGCCCGTGGTGCACATCTTTGTGGCAGTCCGCGCAGCTCGCGAAAGCCAGCGGCTTTTTGAATTCGCCTCCGGCATGGCAAGCCGTGCAATTCACCTTGATGTGCGCGCCGAGGAGCGGGAATTTCGTTTTTGAATGGTCGAATGCAAACTTCGGCAGAAGTTTCTTCCAGCCCGCGGTGGTGTGGCATTCCTCGCAGCGCTGCCGGAAGCCGCCGCGGTGCGGATCCACGTGGCAGTCGGTGCAGCTAGCGAACTTCATGCCCGTGAATCGTGCCGGACCGCCCGCGGTATCCGGTTTGTGGCATTTTTCGCAGGCAGCCTGGATGTGAAGGCCGGTCAGCGGATAGCGGGTTTTGGAGTGATCGAACTTTTTCGCGTCTTTCCAGTCGTTTACGTTGTGGCAGCTCACGCAGTCTTTGCCGAGCTGCCCTTTGTGAACATCTTCATGGCAACTTTGGCATTGTATGGACAAACCCAGATAGGACTTGGAGAGGTCCTTTCGCTTGATCAACGGCCGAATGTCCGGGCTGATATGCGCCGGTGTGTGGCACTTCTCGCATGCCACTCCGGCGTGCTTCCCTTGTAGCGGATAGCCGGTCAAGCGGTGATCGAACTGCTGCGGCGGGCGTTCCCAGTGAATAAGGGGAAAATCCACCCCATTGTGCTCGAGGTGGCAGCGCACGCAGTCTTTGCCGTTGGGATTCTGCATCTGCAGCCGGGCGTGATAGCCCCTTTGTTCGGAAAGCAGCCTGGCAATCTCCGTGTGGCACTCCAGACACTTGAACGTGGGAGCGCTGGCGCCAAATTCGTGGCAACGCGCACACTCCGTAGTTCCGCTAAGAGACTGGTGCGGTTTCGAGAGCGGCCCCGGCGAGATCTGCGCGTTCGCAGGGAGTACAACAAGCGACAGAAGCAGGAGTGCAGGCAGGCAGCGGCGTAACGGAGCTTGTTTCGGTTCCAGCGAGTAAACACACCTCGTCAGCGGGCTCAGCAGGCGCACCAGTCAGCTCCCCACAAAAGCGGCGTGCTAGCAGCGAGGCCGGGTAAACGAAAAAATAGCACGCGCATGCGACTCGGCGCAGAGCGAACTCCCGCTGGTGTCCAGTTTGTAAACGAAACCGATTGGGAGGACTAGCTGTGCTTCTTTAAACGCGCGCGCAAGGCGTCGATCAGGCCGGCTTCGAGCCGGCCGTTGGATGTTAATTTCCAAAGCGCGCGTTCCGGCGCAAATTTGTCTTCGGATTCGCCGAATCCATCGAATCGCGAAGTGATGGTCACGCGAGTGTAGCCATCGGGCAGCTCAACCGTTTGCACAACGACGGCGGCTTTCCCGCTGCTCCACTGCATCTGCTCCGTTACGGCATCCGGCTTGGTGTCCGCCACGAGTTCGTCCCTGGTCAGTTGCACCGAAAAAGTCCAGGAGGATTCATCGGTGTCTTCGTCCAACACCCTCCAGCGATTATCCCGAACAATGGCCTGCAGGCGCTCTTGAACCTCGATGGAGCCCGCGGCGACTTCAAGGCAACCGTCTGCGGAGTCAGCTTGCATATAGCTGTTCTTGCTCTTTTTCTTTCGCGGGGGTGATTTCGAAGAATGCGAACGAGCGGCACATTCACGGCTTACCCACTTGACCGCAGAAGCCCTTTGTGGCGCTTTGGCAAATCCACCGGCATAAGCGAACAGGACTCCACTGAAAAGCAGAAGAGCAGTGGCTACTCTGTGACAGCCGAATCTGGTCGCCCGAGCTGCTCGGCGGGACCGACCGGCTAGATGCGCGTGAAGAGCCAGCTGTAGGAGAGTTGCGCTCACCAAAGATAGCTCCCCCTCTATTGTGTGCTGAGACGCCTTCCGCGTGGGAAGAAAACCCCAGATGCTTGTCCAGTTTTCTTTACTGTATCAGAAATAAACTTCGCCTTTTGTCGCCATGCCAGGAGAAATGAAACGAAGCCGGGATACGCCAAGGACGCACTGATCTCGGGGGTACGACGTCGCGGCTCGGGCCACGTTTGTTGAAGTACTAAATGCTCGGGCGACGAAGGTGACCCAAGGGTGGGGCAATTTTGTCAAAACTTATCCCAATAGGCTCCCAACCGTGCCCAAACCGCCCAGAGCGAGCCGAACCGCGTCTTGAGTTTTCAGCGACTTACCAGCGAGCCAGACGCAATCACACGTTTTGCTAAACCGTTGTACTGGCTAAAACCGGTACCGGGGGTTCGAATCCCCCCTCTCCGCCGGAGTCTTTCCGGGTCCGGCCCGGACACATAGGTAACAGATCATACCGGACACATGGGTTACATCAGTTTTGGACCGAACGGGTTGCGGGCGCCTAGCTGCCAAGCGGGCGCGGTATTCGCAACTTCTTCTAAACAATTTTCCTGAGAACAGTTCACCGTTCTGTCCGTTGCGACGCAGCGGTCGTGGAAGAACACCGACGACGAGTGGGCGTCGAAGACCGAGTGGCATCGCGTCTGCGTTATATGGAATCAGGAGAAATTATGAGGTGGAAGCGACTTGCGAATTGCCGAATTGCAATTGCTGTGAATTTGCGAATTTCGAGTGGATTGGTAAGGATTCACTGATTCACTGAAGGGGAGCGAAGTGAGGTTTGAAACTCAGTTGAAAGGCGGACCGCAAAGGTTGAAGAGAGAAGTCTCTCTGTCGCCAAAAATCCCGTCTCCCAAGATCCCCCAAACCCTGTCGGAGGGATGAGTTCGCTCTTAATCGCGGCTATCCGCTTCTGCTCGCTGTTTCGAGCTCTTTTGGCGAACGTATTGTATCGCGGTAGCGAGATCGCTTGTAATTCCGTAGTGCTCGACCGTTTGAAACAAGATTTGGCTGAATACATCTGGCGGATATACCCTGTCTTGCACACCGTCTAAGTAGAGACTCGCCTGGCCAAGCAGCTTGTGCTGCAATTCATTCGTTCCGATTAGTCGCTTGTGATTGTTCTATGAGTCGGGTCCGGGTGAGCCGTATTCGCGGGCATAGATCGTAAGTTCAGAACCGATCCGCATAAGAAGTCTCGCTCGCTCTTGGAGCGACAGACTAGTTAGCCACTCTGCAAGGATGTCGGTACTCATGGTAGCGGGTCCAAGGGAACTTTTTCGATGATAACTCTTTCAAGTGCGTTGTTGATGTCAATGCCTCGTTCTTCATGGGCGCTTGGCACCATTGCCAGTTCAGGGACTCAAATCAGCGCCGCCTTTCTGTTTTTGGTGGCGCTGGCCATCAAACTTCTACGTTTCCACAGCTTGACTGGTATAACAGGTCGTGTTATAAATAGAAGCATGAACGAACAGCTAAAAAGAGCCAGACTAGACCGTGGTTGGAGCCAACAGGAGGCGGCCGCGCACCTAGGTGTCACACAAGCCTATCTGTCGATGTTGGAAAGTGGGGCAAGGAATCCCGCCCCTCTTGCTCGCAAACTGATGCAAGTCTATGACTTGCCCGCGACAGTTCTTCCAGTTAACGAAGTGCGCGAGAATGTTGCCGCCGGAGTTTTGGCACATGAGCTTGCCATGCTCGGATATCCTGGCTACGCTCACCTGCGCAAGGGTGGCCGCAAGGTCAATCCGGCCACATTTCTTCTGACAGCACTAGCGCAGCGCAACCTAGAAGCGCGCACCGCGGAGGCGCTTCCTTGGGTTGTACTGCGGTACCCCGACATGCCGACCACTTTTCTAGTCCCGGAGGCGCGCGCCAGAAATCTTCAAAATCGCTTGGGGTTCGTCGTGACTCTCGGTAGAAAAGCTGCCGGCAAGGAGGATCTTCAGCCGCTGGAAAATACACTCGAAGATAGCAAACTGGAGAAAGAGGATTCATTCTGCAAAGAATTGAATGAAGCAGAGCGTAAATGGCTCCGGAAGCACAGCTCCGAAGAAGCGCGACAGTGGCACCTGTTGAGCGATTTTCGACCGGACACCGTTAGATATGCCACCTGATCTCTCCTCACCGTGGAAGCGATTTCTGGAGGAGCTTGACCGTGTTCTAGGTGTACCGGTTGAACTGCACTGCATCGGCGGGTTTGCTGTGGTCGCTGCATACGGTCTTCCGCGAAGCACAAACGATCTGGATTACTTTTCTCTCGAACCGCGCAACTATGCGCGTGAATTGCAAGAGCTGGCCGGTGAGGGCTCGCCTCTAGCTCGCAAGCACAAGGTCCACGTGCATCACGCCGCATCGCAACGGTGCCAGAAAGCTACGAAGAACGAATGAAGGAGCTTTTCCCTGGACGGTTCAAGAACCTCCGCCTTTTCGCCCTTGACCCGTACGATATGGTTCTCTCCGGTTGAGGAGGAGCGTTTGTCCAGAGTTGTTCTGGTTTGTAAACAGCGATGTAGTCCCAGACGACGCTCGGACGATCATGCTCGCCCATCGCGTGCGAGAGAACTCGATTTGACTCCCAATATTTGGTAGCGCCTATTCCGCATCCGTGCACCTCGCGGTACTTGCCCGCGCGGTTCACGAACGTCCGCCCTACGATTTCAAGCGTGACGCAATCCAAAGCTGTCTCTATGGAGTGTGGACATCGATCGACGCTTCGGACAAATCACCCAAACCGCCTGGACCGGGCCCAATACAGCGGCCACCCCACGCGCAGATTTCGGCAAAGCAAAATGTCGGGATGATCGCGCGATTCCTCATTTTCCACTCCGTAAGGATTCGTGTTTTTCGCCGCGACGGAGCAACTCTCAAATAGCTTCTGGGCTTCCTTCAAATCGAAGCCTGTAACGATCACGGTTTGCGGCACACGCGGATCATATCCTCGATACCAAAACGAATTCGTCAGGCCCATCGCATGAGGAAGGCCAAGGGCCGGGCCATACAGATTTAACGCGCCCGCTTCTCCGTAGTTTCCCGTGAGAATGCCGGTATGCTTTTGTTCGTCTGGCGACAATGACCCATACACCTGTGCGACCGCCTTAGCCAGATCGGGCCAGCCGATTTCCTCACGAAATTGGTCGTGAAGTTTACTGGTCACATTCCAAACGCGGGAGCCGATGGGAGCAACCGGCGTGACCAGCAATACACCGCCAATTCCTCCGGCGACAATGGCCGCCCATTGCGTACCATAGGCAAGGCGCGACCACACAGGGCGCAAGTACCCGAGCAATTCCACCAGCCACACACCGCCACCGGCGATCAGCATGGGGTAAAGCGGAGCAGTGTAATAGGCGCGGGAACGGGCAATCGCGAACAGCGCGAAGGCGATCGCGAAAACCCACCCCAGCATACGATAGCGTTTGGCCTCTTCGCGAAAGAAATAGAACCACATGCCCAGAAGTGTCAAAGGAACCGCAGCCGGGTTCACGCAGACGGCGAGCTGCTCCCGGTAAAACCCCGAATAGCGGCCTTGGCGCAAATCACGGGCGTGCAAGTACGATAGGAAGTCCAGCGAAACGAAGTGGTGCAGCGCCTGCCATACGAGATTTGGTAAAAAGATCAGAATCGAAGCGCCCACGCCAGCCCACAGCCACCTGCTGCGAAGGACGCGCCGAGCCGGTGTGAGCAGAACCGCGCCCGCGATGCTCAGCGCGAGGAAGCCCATGGTATAGCGGGTTTCCATGCCAATGCCGAGAGTTGCGCCAATCGGCACCCACCAGCGTGGGTCGCCGGATTTCAAGAGTCGAACAAGAAGGTAGGTAACAAGTACACCCCAGAGATAATCAAACGACACATATTGGAAGACCGCGCCTTGGATTAGCGAAACCCAGGAAATCCCCGCCGCCGCGGCAGAAAGCACTTGAGCGTGGCGCTTTCCGCCGAGTTCCCTTGCCATCAGTCCGGTAAGAACCACGATCGCGCTGACAGCCATCGCAGAGAAGACCCGAAAGCCGACTAGCGAAGTTCCGAAAAGGATCAACTCCAGACGCCCGATCAGAGGAGTGACTGGAGGGTACGCGACGAAGCCCCAGTCGAGGTGGCGAGCGTCATCGATGGTTTGGAGTTCGTCGCGATGAAAACCATATTGACCGTTTGTTATTACATGGAAGCCAAACCAAGCTACGGCTAATAAAATTAGAGGGATCCAGTCGGAGCGACGAAAACCGGCGCTGCAGTTCTTCATTGCGAATCTTCCACTGGGCACTTCAGCCAAGGCCCGCCCCTCAACTACTAGACCTCCAGAAGCCTTCGGAGATCGATTCCCGGTGTGTACTTGCCACACAGTTCCTCCGTTTTCAAGGCAGAGTGTCGCCTTAAGTTTGCCTTCTCACCTAGCAATTCACAAAGAAACTACCGTCCGCTTCAGGTCGCCGTATATCGATTCGTTTCAACAGGTGCCAATCTTTGTTTCTAGCCGGTCCCAATCCCTGGCCGTAGAGATACGCGAGCGAAGGCCGTTTCTAACGCGGAAGATAGAAGATAGAGGATCGCGCCGGTGAAATCGCCGGAGCGAGCAATACTCGCTTCCTTCTTCCGCGACCGGATCGAACATGAAGTGGCAGACAATAAGCTGAGGTAAAAATTCACACACAATACCTCTGTCTCATCTGTTGTCAGTCTTACTTACTGTTTGGTTGCTGGTGTGACGACGACGCGAGCAAAGCGCCACGATCCGTCTGGCTGTCGCGCGAGCACGCGGATTGCGTTCACGGACTGCTGAACTTCTCGGTCGTTCGGCAGTTTTACTGTGGCGGTTATGTGTCCCCATTCGACCGCATGATCCTTCTCGATCAGGACTTCGTCCCATTGTTCGTCGTAAGCCAAGGTCTGCACTTGCGCGGCTCGCTGCCGTTGTTGCTCTAACGCCTCGCGGATGGCGGATTGCCCGACGACGGGCGCTGACCCCGGCTGCAACAAAACACCGTCCTCGGTCCACAAAGCCACGAGAGCGTCCACGTCATTCTTCTTGGAGGCCTCGATGTCTTTTCGATCCAGCTGCTTAATCGCTGTTCGCTCTGCCGTCCTGGTCGGGTCTGAAGCCGCGGTGTCTGGCTCAAAGTGTGATTGCGGAGGTCCGCCGAGTGGACGCCTGTCGGCGAACCGCGTGAGAACGCGAGCCCCGTCCTGCTCTCGCAACGAGCAGATGGCCCATCCTTTGCCCCGGCGCGTTGCAACGAGGCTGAATAGTCCAGCTTCAGGAGCCTCAACGCGGCCGTCGATGAGCGCCCCGTCGATTCTCCACTCGCCATCTACCATCGCCATATCCGGTGTAATCAAGCGGGCATGCTTGATGTTGGCCGAGCCGCGACTTCCCCGGTAGCCGCGTTCGAATGTAGATGCGTAGAACTTCTCAATGTTGTCGCGGCCCTCCACGAGCAAGCCCGTGGGGATTACAAGGTCTGAGTTATTTTCGAAGAGAGCCGAGATCGCATGCGAGTCCGATTTATCCCAAGCGCTGATAAATTGCTTCAGCATATTCTGGACGTCGGATTCCAGCGACTCTGCCGCCGCGCGCGAACTGAATAACAATCCAACAAGTACAAAGCCGAACGCCACGAGTGACACCCGTTTCATGCCGACCTCCTTTTCATCGCTCGACATACTCAGGTCCGAGCCAACAAGCGAGAAGCCCGTAACGGCAACTCCTGCACCACCACTGTGCAACTTCGGAAGAGAATTGCCACGCCATTGCGTCGGCCCGAGGGGATACCGGGCTAGAACGAGGGGAATTTGCTGCGAGTTGACTCAGTCGAAGGGCGAGCGCGTCAAAAGTGGCGGAACAGCGCTTCCGCCCAACGCGCCAAAGTCAGATCGTAATTTGCCGCAATAGCCGAAAGTGCCAGCGTGTCGTATACAAGATGGAGTATAACCGGGTAAATCAGGCTGTAGCTGGTGAGGACGTAGACGAGTGAATCGACCAACCCCAGGATCGCGGTCAACAGCAGGCCACTGGGTCCTTGATACCAATGGAATGATGAAAAAATTGCGGCAGTCAGGAATACACTTGTGACGGTTGCCGAAGGCGACCAGCCAAAAAGTAATCGCAGACGCTGGAGAAGGGTGCCGCGGAAAATAATCTCTTCGCAAAGACCGGCGGCAAACATCGTCTTTAAAATAAGCATCACGGCGGCGCCCGGACGCCCGCGAATGCGGTCGAAGGAATGCAGGTCGCGCACGTGATGTGTGATGTGGTCACAGAACGGTTGTAAGAGGAGCTTGGTGACGAAGAAGAGCGCGACGCCGCCAAGAATCGCGGCACCGATGCCGCGCCAGGGGACCTTGCGCAACAGGCCAAAGTCCACTTTCCAGTCGGCAGGACCAAGAGAATTGAGGACGACGGCAAGGCCCGCCGCGAACGCTGTTTCCCATCCGGGAGCCACGAGAACTGTGCCCAGGACGGCTGCGATCACCAGTACGCTCCACATTCTCGCCTTAGGTGTGGGAGCAATCATCATGGCGCTTAACGGGCCGTCAACATCTCCGTGGAGATGAATGTTCTTCTGCTGCGGGGCAACCTCGAACGGACGTATTGCAGTCGGAGAATCGTTTTAGCACGTTTGCGGCGATATGTGGTGGAAAAGCGCTGAAATGATTGAATCCTGCGACGAATTGCAGATACGTCAGGCGGCTTTGTGAGGGAAAATCTGACTGCTGTGTTTCGCCGTCCTAATCGCATGCCGCAATTCTGGGTGCTCCAGCTGGTCGGTTGGGGAGCCTACGCATCGATCGTTTCCATCGGTGTCGCGCCACACTTGCGAAATGAAGGAAGGGTTATCGTCGCATTCGAAGCGACGTTCGTCTTCAGTGCCTTCGCCGCCAGCTTCCCATTGCATTTCCTGTGCCGGCATCTCTGGCGCAACAACACTCCATGGCCCAGCGCAACATTCCAGGCGGTTCTGGCTTCCGGTCTGTTGGCATTGCCCTGTGCGATCTCGGCACGTTTTGCCGAACTCGTGGCACTTCACAAACCGATTACTTGGATTTCAATGCAGGCTGCGTTCGAAGGAGTTCTGTACGCCACATTTATCCTTATCTCCTGGAGCGGCTTGTACTTTTCCATTAAGCACTATCAAGCATTGCAGTCGGAACGCGAGCGAGTTCTCGAAGCTGAGGCGCTGGCCCGGCAGGCGCGTTTACAGGCATTGCGATATCAGCTGAACCCTCACTTCCTGTTCAATACGCTAAATTCGATTTCCACCCTGGTTTCGGAAGGAGATTCCACGGGGGCAAACAGCATGTTGAGCCAACTTTCGGGTTTGTTGCGCTCTTCGCTGGAAGAAGACATCTTGCAGGAAATTCCACTACGGCGTGAAATCGCCGTAGCCGAGGAATACCTCGCGATTGAAAAGGCCCGTTTAGGCAATCGGCTCAACGTAGTGCTGAAGATATCGCCGGAAACCCTCGACGTGCTGGTTCCGGCCTTTCTTCTCCAGCCTTTGATCGAAAATGCCATACGTCACGGCATTTCGCCGCGTCCGCAGGGAGGCACGGTCAGAATCGAAACTCACCTGGCCGGGCAGTACTTTCGCCTGAGCGTGTCAGACGACGGAGTCGGTGACCAATCGGCGAACGGTCAGGGAGAAAGGACTCGTGGCGGCATCGGCCTGGCGAATACTATTGAGCGGCTGAGGGTTCTCTACGGAGCCGATCACCGGCTGGTTCTGAAGTGGCCCGCGGAAGGCGGATGCCGGATCGAAATAGAGTTTCCTAGCAGGCTGTCGAATCCATGCGACCGGTTGGTTTGAGGAATCAGATGCGCGTTGCGATTGTCGACGATGAACCTCTGGCGCGGCGCGGTGTGAGGAATCGTCTCAAGCGTCATTCCGATATCGAGATCGTGGCGGAATGTGAGACCGGCAAGGCAGCTCTCGCGGCGATTCGTGCTCAATGTCCCAATTTGGTGTTCTTAGATATTCAAATGCCGGACATGAGCGGCTTTGACGTTCTCCGAAGCCTCCATCCGAGCGAGCTGCCGGCCGTCATTTTCCTTACCGCGTACGACAAGTACACGCTCGAAGCGTTTGGTGTGCACGCCCTGGATTACCTTCTCAAACCAATTGAAGACTCACGTTTTGAGAGCGCGCTCGAGCATGCTCGCGCTCAGATTAGCGGCCGCACTATGCCCGATTTTGAACGCCGGATTCGGGACCTCCTGAACGCCACCGGTGCAATCCACGCCGGCCGGTATCAGACTCAATTTGCAGTACGAACGGGCCAGCGGATCGTTGTCGTTCTGGCCAAAGACATCGATTGGATTGAAGCGTGCGGAGATTACGTGACCCTTCACGTAGGCAATCGAACCCACCTCTTGCGGCAGACGATGAACAAGATGGAATCACAGTTGGATCCTGCATGTTTTCTCCGCATACATCGCTCAGCCGTCGTCCAGACCGCAAGAATCCGCGAACTCGTTGCCCTCGACAATCACGAGTTCCTCCTTCGCCTGGCCGACGGCAAAGAGTTGAAGAGCAGCAGGAGCTATGGCGATCGAATCGACAGATGGCTTTAAGACGAAGCAGGTCGGTTGTGCCCTAAAATCGGAACCCTTCTACAATTCTCCGGTCTTGCGCGGAGGGTCGTGCCGCCGCCCTAGTTTTCTCAACAGTTCATCGCGATAACTGCGGCTCAGGGGCACGCGTGCTCCGCCCTTTACGAGCAGATCATATTCTCCATCAACGTGGGAAATCTCTTGAATTCGCTCCAGATTGATCATCGCTTTGCGATGCACGCGGGCAAACCGCCTGGGGTCAAGGCGTTCCGCCAGCGATGAAAGCGTCCCCCGTTCCAGGTAGGACTTCGTCCCGCAATGAAGCCTCACGTATTTGTCTTCGGTTTCTATCCAGTCAATTTCCGAGACGGGAATCGGCACGAGCTTTCCATGGCCGCGCACGGTCAACCGCTCCGGGTACGCTGTGGTTGCTGCCAGAGTCCTTAATACCGCGGCGATTTGTCGTGTCGAAAGACGTTCTTCGCCTGCCGATAGCCGATCTTCGACGTGACTGATCATTTCCGTGAATCGCTCTTCGTCAAAGGGTTTCAGCAAATAGTCCAGCGCGTGCACCGCAAACGCCCGAACCGCATATTGGTCGTAAGCCGTTGTAAAGACCACAACCGGCGTTTGTCCCGCCTTGATTCGTTGCAACACGGCAAACCCGTCCAATTCGGGCATTTGGATATCCAGAAGCAGGAAATCAGGTTGGAATTTCGCGACTGCCTCCAGTGCTTCATATCCGTTTGCGCATTCTGCAACGACTGCAAAATTCGCGTGACCCCTCAGAAGCCGGCGCACAACCGCGCGTGCCCGCGGCTCGTCGTCTACAATGATGGTCTTCCAGACGCTGTTGCTAGCCATGAGTGAGCGCTTCTACGTCTCGGAATGGCCGGTACGGCAGTTTGCAGGTCACTACCACCCCACGTTCCTCGCCGTTCCGAACCGTGAGTGAGTGGTTCTCCCCATAAATCGCCTGCAATCTCTGGCGCGTATTCTGGAGTCCGATGCCTTCGTGGCCCGGTTCGGCAAGCCCGGGCCCATCGTCGCGAACTTCCAAAATAAGCGACTCGCCGTTACTCCTGGTTACAACGCCGATTGCGCCGCCGCGAACCTGTGATGCGATGCCATGCCGAACAGCATTCTCCACTAAAGGCTGGAGAATCAAATTGGGTACCTCTGCGTCCAGCGATGCCGGATCGATCTTGAAAGTGACGCTAAGCCGGCTGCCAAAGCGGATGCGTTCAATTTCCAAATAGGCGTCGAGGAACTCCAGCTCACTCCGCAGAGAAACCGATTGCGCGAATGAATTGTGCAAGGTCAGCCGCATGAAATCTCCCAATCGCGCAATCAAACGAACTGCTGTCTTGGGCTCCTCCATCACCAAATCGCTAAGCGAATGAAGGGCGTTGAAAACGAAGTGAGGCTGCAATTGCATTTGCAGGGCGCGCAGCCTTGCTTCGGCAAGGTGCGCCGTTAAGAGCGAGCTCTGAAGCTCCTCCTGCCGCAGCCGCTCGTAGTGACCGGCGGTGCCTACGATCGCAACAATCGCCCAATATGCCAGAATCCCCAGCGGGTAGTTGTGCACCAGCTGACTAGAGATCGAAGAAGAGCCTCCCGGCCAGGTAGCATTTTGCAAGAGAAAGAAAGCAAAGGACGAGTGCAAAACCAACTGTACAAGAGCAAAAATCAGCGATCCGAGAAGATGAGAGAATACGCGGCCGGTCGTGAACGGTTCGAGAGGAACCCGCCTAAGAAAATACCCGACAGCGGGTGCGAAGGCGGCCCACAGATAGAACCTGGTCAGCCACCACAAAAACAGATGGACGGGTGCCGGCTTGACGCCCACGACTGCGTTCTGCACCACGTAGGCCACGCTGGAAAAAAGTACTGCCGCAACCGTGCAGCTGAATACGATTAGCGTCCATCGACGCACTTGATTGCGCGAGAGAATCAATATTTTCCCAGCGATTGGTTCCGAAGTTTCAGCCATTCGCGTATAGCCAAGCTAACGGTTCTCTGCGGTGCAGTGTATCCGAACTTACGTAGCCTTCGTCGCTTTCAATGCTTTCAGGCAAGCAGTTCGCGCTACAAATATGGAACTTCACACCGTCATGATGCAATACACGACAAACCTTCCCCCTTTCCGCGTAAACCGCGTCAAATCCAGCAGACGGGAACAAAATGGATCGGCCAATCGTGCGTCATTGGAAGAAAAGTCTTGGTATGCGGGCGGGAATGGCGGCGCTCGTCGCCATCGCACTCACCTGGTTCATTCGCCTTGATGTTTCCTCCGAAGCCGAACCGTTAGGCCTGGAAACCCGCTTCGCCTCGGCTTTGCTGGCCCTAAAAATACGTCTAAAGGATCCGCCGAGAGATCCACCCCTTAATCCGACACCCGACGACCTCGAAAGAGGAGCCGAACTTTATCATGTGCGCTGTTCTTTCTGTCACGGAGACTTTGGGGGCCCGGCTGCACCCCTCGCAAAGTCCTTTTCGCCACGACCACCCCAGTTCGCAACTAAACCGTCGCGTCGGCCGGTCTGGATGAATGTGGATGTCATCCGTCACGGCATTCGCTGGACGGCTATGCCCGCATTCACGAACATGCCGGACTCCGACGCTTGGCGCATCGCGTTCTACCTGGAGCGGCGCGCCCAATCAAATGCGCCTTAGCCGGCCCGGCTAGAGATTTTCGTCATGGCTTTTGTGCGGCAATGGATCCACAAAGGAGAAGCAATGAAAACAAAAAAGTGGTTGGCGCTAATGGCCTGCCTATCGGCAAGCTTTGTTTGCGCGGCACGGCGACCCAATTTCACGGGTGATTGGCAATTTATCCCTGAAAAAAGCAAAAACATCGGGATGATGATGCAGATGAGCATGACGGAAAGTATCAAGCAGACTAACGCAGCGATTGATGTCAAAACGCATACGAATGTCCAAGGCCGTGAAGTCGAAAACCAGAATCATTTCGACCTTTTGGGCAAAGAGGTTACCAACGCTTCTCCGATGTTGGGGCCAAGCGAGACCGTCAGCAAGTGGGAAGGCGACAAACTCGTCACGACATGGACGAGCGCAGGAGCGGTGGCCGGAACCAAGACGGTGCGCACGGAAACCTGGTCGCTATCGCCCGACGGAAAGACCATGACGATAGAATCGGTGCGCGGCTCGAATCCGCCGGTGGTGATGGTGTTTGAGAAGAAATAAACGGTATGCGTCGGGTCTGGTTAAGCCTCGGGGCGTTGGGAGTTGGAGGGCTGGCGGCTTGCGGTTGGTTTCTGATCCGCAAAAGCGAGCGCCAGCAGCCGTTCGCCGAGGGGCGAGTGATTCACCCCGAGCAACGGATGATCGGCGAAATGGTTAACGCCACAGGCACGATTCGACTCCGCGTGGGCTCCGAAGTTCGTGTCGGTGCCCAACTTTCAGGAATCGTAAAGAAGCTCAACGCGACCGTCGGCGGACACGTAAAGGCCGGCGACGTAATCGCGGAAATTGACGATTCGCCGATTCAGGCCCGGCTAGCACAAGCTGATGCACAGGCGCAACTGGACCGCGCCGCCATGGAGCGCGCGCGCGTGGAAGCCGAACGCGCGAAGCAGCTTGCTACGCAAGGTCTCATTCCAGCTCAGCAACAGCAAGACCTGGAGCTGGCACTCGCCGAGGCGAACGCAAGATACGAAAAGTCGCTGCGTGACCGCGACCTCGTGAGGGTCGATCTCAGGTATGTACAGATTCGGGCGCCGATCAGCGGGACGGTCGCGTCAATTTCGACACAAGAGGGTGAAACGGTGGCGGCATCCTTCACCGCCCCGACCTTTGTGACCATTATTGGAGACGACGCGCTGCAGCTCGTGGCTATGGTGGATGAAACGGATATTGCAAATATCCGGCGAGGTAACCCTAGTTCGTTCACGGTGGATTCGTATCCGGCGCGGGATTTCCCAGGAATCGTCAAAAGCATCGCGCCGAAGGCTACGATTGTTTCCGGGGTCGTGAATTATGAGGTGACCATCCACATTCAGAGGGACGCGAAGCTGCTGAAGCCGGATATGACGGCGAATGTGTCCATCCAGACCGCACAACATGAGGCCCTGGTGTTGCCGCCGGCAGCTATCCAACGAGATGGCGACCAGACGTTCGTTTATCTCGCGGGAAGGACGCAGCCGCAGCGCCGCTTGGTGATCACAGGCGGCAAAGAAAACGGATTGGTCGAAATCAAGAAAGGGGTTTCCGAAGCCGACAGCGTACTGCTTTTCAATGGCGGGAAGGGGGACGGAGATAAGCCAGCTTCGTGAGATTGCCATGATCAAAGTCGAAAAATTGTCCAAGCGGTATAAGAAAGGCGAAAGCGCCGATGTTGAGGCGTTAAAGGAGGCATCGTTTCAGATTTCGCGCGGAGAGTTTGTTTGCGTACGTGGCGCCTCGGGTTCCGGAAAATCCACGCTTCTCAATCTCTTGGGCTGTCTGGACCGGCCGAGCTCCGGGTCGTACCGGCTGGATGGCGAAGAGGTCAGCCGTTATTCAGACAAGCAACTCTCCCGTATTCGCAATACTAAGATCGGATTCATCTTCCAGTCCTTTAATCTGCTGCCACGCACAACAGCCTTAGAAAACATCGAGGTCCCCATGGTGTACGGCGATGGATGCGTGGACCGGCAAAGCGCGCGCGAAGCACTAAGGCGTGTCGGTTTAGGTGATCGCGCGGAGCACTTTCCCGCGGAGCTTTCGGGGGGCGAGCAACAGCGTGTAGCAGTCGCCAGAGCGCTCATCCGTAGGCCGGCACTTATCCTGGCGGATGAGCCCACCGGAAACCTCGATGCCCAGGCCGCAAGCGAGGTGATGGGGTTGTTGCAAGACCTGCATGGAGAAGGCCGCACCATTCTGCTCGTCACCCACGATCCCGCTCTGACAGCCTATGCTTCGCGTGAGATTTTCTTGCGGGATGGCGCGGTAGTTTCCGACCGCGAACTCGGAGGAACAGACCGTGAAGTTCAGGGGGCAGTATGAGGGCCGCCAAGATTACCTCTCAAGCCTTACGCAGCATGAACCGCAACCGGACGCGCGCCGGTCTCATGATGCTGGGCATAGTTGTCGGTATCTCTTCGCTTGCGATTCTCAGCTCCATAGGAGAAGCCACGAAGCGGGATACGATCAAGCGGTTTAAGAACATGCTTGGCACTTTTGACACAATCATCGTGCGGCCGGGCGGTAGCCGCCTGCGCGGCATGCCGACGCTCGTGAATGTGCCGCCCACGCTGAGGTTCGAGGATGCCGACGCCATCGCCGCCGAACTACCGGAGGTCAAAGCCGTTTCCGAGGTGCAGACTGCATTCGACATTGATGTGCAGTACCGAGACCGCACCGCATCACCCGCAATTTTCGGTGTCAGTCGGAACTGGCTTGAACTGCGATCCGAAGATGTCGCTGATGGCAGCTTCTTCAGCGAGGAGCAGAACGCCTCTTTGACTCGTGTTGCTGTACTTGGTACGGACGTTCGGAACAGCCTCTTCCCTGACGAAGACTCTTTGGGAAAGAGTATCCGAATAGCGAGTGTTCCATTTCAGGTGATCGGCACGCTGAAATCGCGCGGTGCCGGCCCTGCCGGAGCCGCGCTCGACAATATTGTATTGATCCCCATCAACACTTCCTCGCGCAGGCTGTTCAATCGTGATTACCTAACTATGTTAATCGCCCAAGTAAAGGACACCGATCGAAGCACTGAGACAACGGACAAAGTCGCAGCCTTGTTGCGCGAACGCCATCACATCCGGCCGCCGGCGCTGGATGACTTCACGCTCACCAATCCCGCTGCCACAATGGCCCAAGTGACGCGGGCCGGCAGCACGCTAACCAAGATTCTGTCGGGCGTTTCCCTAATGGCGTTGCTCATCGGCGGAATCGTAATCATGGCCCTGATGTCCATTGCTGTATCAGAGCGGCAAAAAGAAATTGGCGTTCGCCGCTCAGTGGGCGCAGGACGAAGCGATATCGTGCAGCAGTTCCTGCTGGAATGTGTTTTGGTGGCCCTAGCGGGTGGAATTGTCGGTTTGCTGATCGGTATCGGTGGGATGGAGATCGTCGCGCGGGTCCAGAAACTACCGCAGACACTCCTCTGGGGGCCTATTGTGAAGGCGATTCTCGTTGCTGTCGGCACAGGTTTGCTCTTCGGGATTTATCCTGCCTGGAAAGCATCGCGAGTTGACCCAATTCAGGCTTTGCGCTCTTGAGATGAACACTCGCCAGTGGCAGATTATTTTCACTTCTCTCCGCCGGCTCTGGCGTTATCGGCTGCGCTCAACTCTTCTCGTCCTGAGCGCGGCTACTGGTGTGGCTGGCGTGGCCTGCTCGGTCAATTACGGCGCTGGAGGAACGGAGGAGATTGTTGCGCAAATTCGGCGAATGGGGACAAATGTTCTAATCATCACGCCAGCGCAAAGCCGCGCGATTGCCGGCCGCGCGCGGACAGGACAAGCGGTGACCACACTGGTCGAACGCGACAAAAGTGCCATCCGTCGCGAAGTGTTCACGCTTAGGCGGTCCTCGGCATTGGTAAGCGCGGGCTTCTGGCTGAAAGCCGGCGACCTCTCGAAGAACGCTGCCGTCGTGGGATGCGAGCCCGACTACTTTCTCATTCGAAGCTGGCCGGTTGCGGATGGCAGCGTCTTTGATGCAACGCAGGAGCGAACAACTTCACGCGTTGCGTTGCTTGGGCATGGTGTTGCAAGAGATTTGTTCGGCACCGCCTCGCCGGTCGGCAATCGCCTGCTGATCAACCGAGTTCCTTTTACAGTGATAGGCGTCCTAACTGAGCGCGGCCAGGGTCTCGACCTGGCCGATGAGGATGAACAGGTCTATGTGCCCCTATCGACCGCCATGCGACGGCTCATGAACGTGGATTACTACAGCGGACTCATTGTCGAAGTCAATTCTATGCGCGAGATGGACGCTGCGGTCGATCAGATTCGCCAGCTCTTGCATCAACTCCACCACATACAGCCAAAGGGCTTGGATGATTTTCAGATCCAAAACCAGAAGACGCTGCTCGACACACAAGTAGCGGCCGCGAACCGCCTGGGGTTTTTCCTGCGCTGGATTGAAGCCAGCGCGCTAGTCGTTTCGGGATTGGGAATGCTCGGTATTACCTGGGTCGCAGTCAAAGAGAGGACACGTGAGTTTGGGACCCGCCGCGCTTTGGGGGCCAGCGCGTTTGACGTCTTTCTGCAAGTTATTTCGGAAAGCGCCGCGCTTGCCCTTGCCGGGTGCTTCGCGGGTACCTCCATCTCGTGGCCAATCTCCGAGTACATCAGCCGAGCAGCAGGTACGACGTTTATTTTTGACTGGAGCGCTGTCTTCGTCGCCTTTGCTGCAGCCGTGGCGGTGAACACTGGTTTCGCTGCTTGGCCTTCCAGGAGGGCGGCAAACCTCGATCCCATCGCGGCCCTGCGATACGAGTGAAAGCCAGTCTGAAGCCACCCAAGATTCGGATGGGCAGCCAGAGGCGCGAAACACGAGTCGAGGTTGCCGGTGAAGAAGGCAGTCGAAGCACGGCGGATGAGGCCTTTGCTTGTCTGTGACGGAGTGGCGGGCGCCTTATTCCTTTTGGCGATATCGCGTCAGGGCTGCAGCATCCCTGGTTTTGCCCCACAAGCTCAACTATCAGCCAGGCACTCAAAGGTTCTATTCAGCCGGCAGGAGACCTGGATGGCATTCGTTTTTCGAGGCTCGACGAAGAACAATGGATTGTACATTTTCAGTTCGACCTGTAACTCTCATGGGATCCAATTTGTATGCTGTCAGGCACGCCGCATCGTTGGAGTGCTTAGTCGGGAACGAGGGAGGCAAAATGCTGGACAAACCATGGCTACCGCTCAGGATTGCATCTGTGATTTCGCTCGTCTTCTCATGGGGGCACACTATGGGTGGGTTCAAAGGCTGGTCGCCAGTCGGTGACAATCCGGTGTTGGCATCGATGAAAGCATTCCACTTCGATGTCGAAGGCGTAAGCCGCAGTTATTACGAGTTCTATCGCGGATTTGGATTCCTGCTGACTGTGTTCCTGATTCTGCAGGCGGTACTTCTTTGGCAGCTCGCCAGCCTTGCCAAGAACAATCGGTCTGCGGCCCGACGGCTAGCCTGGAGTATCTTCTTAGCTTCGATTCCAACCGGCATACTAAGTTGGATCTTTTTGTTTCCGGTCCCGGTGTATTTCGATGTGCTGCTGACTGCATGCCTGGCGTGGGCTGTGTTCTCTTTGGTGCGCGATGAGCAGGCGTCAAGAGCAGAAGCGCATTGATGATCGAGGGATCTAAGGGCCGGAGTTTCCATGCTTCGGATATGCGGTTGCACGGTGGGGCATCCTTTTAAGCTGTACCTGGCGATTCAACAAATTCAGTACCGTCGCACGGATATCGGCTCGCCGGAAACCAACGGCTTCTGCGAACGCCTTCACCGTGCGGTGAAAGAAGAGTTTTACGCGGTGGCGTTCCGCAGAACCCTTACGAATCGCTGGAGCAATTGCGGCGTGACCTCGATGAGTATCTGGCGTTCTACAATCGCGAACGTGCGCACCAAGGCTACCGCACGCAAGGCCGCACGCCGTAACAAGCCTTTCTAGCCGGTCCGGCCCTCAAAAAGTACTTGGTGCCGCAGCGGGAAGATGTACCGCAAGGGGGCTCTTCCGGCTTCTTTGTGAGACGTCACGCAACACGTCCGCACAAACCTCAGGCTGGCATGTGAAAATGTCGTTCAATCGAAGCCTATGGGCACCGGGGCCGCGTGATTGCCAGCCGCCGCATCTTGGCGATCAGCGTTGTGCGTTTTAGCCCCAACTTTTCTGCGGCTCCCTTAGGTCCGCCGATTACCCAGTTGACCTGCTGCAACGCCTGGGTGATATGCGTAGCCTCTGCTTGCTCCAGCGTAACGGGGTCGGTTGAGATGGCCGGGCTAGAATCGGAGCGAGTCAGGCTGTCGAGGGGTGCCTGCAATATTGGACCAGGGGACAAGATGACCGAACGTTCCAGGAAGTTTTGGAGCTCGCGAATATTGCCGGGCCAGTCATACCGTCTGAGCGCCTCAATCGTTGCGCTGGGCACCACCTCGATTCGCCTGTTCATGCGAGCGGAGAAGCGATTGACAAACGTACGTACCAGGTCGGGAATGTCCTCTCGGCGGTCGCGGAGTGGGGGGATCGTGATTGGAAACACGTTCAAGCGAAAGTAGAGATCGTTGCGAAACCGCTTCTCGGCCACCATCTGCTGCAAGTTGCCGTTGGTCGCAGCGACTATGCGCACGTTCACCCGCTGAGTCTGTGTGCTGCCGAGACGCTCAAATTCCTGCTCCTGCAAAACACGCAACAACTTTGCGTGAAGCTCCACCGGCATATCGCCGATCTCATCGAGGAAGAGGGTTCCTTTATCTGCGATCTCAAAACGGCCTAGTTTTCGCGTCAGCGCTCCGGTAAAAGCCCCTCTTTCATGTCCGAATAACTCACTCTCTAGCAGGCCCGCTGGCAGAGCTGCGCAGTTGAGTCGGACGAGGTTATTCTTGTTTCGGGCGCTCAGGTTGTGAATTGCGGTCGCGATAAGCTCCTTGCCCGTGCCTGTCTCTCCCTGAATGAGCACCGTGGAATCCAATGGCGCAACGGTCTCTACCTGGACTAGAATGCGGCGCATCGAGGCGCTCGAACCGAGGATCCCATTCGCTGCAGCCCAGCCTTCCCGGTGATCCCCAGAGGTCTGTCCTCCGGCAAACAGGTGCTCGCACGATGACGAGGTTGGAGCCTGAATTAAGTTTGAGAGAGAAGCCATCTTGTACCTCCCGCGAAGTCTGGCGAGCCGAACAATGCTACGCGCATCGCCGATGAGCATGAAGGCCAGTCGGTTCGGTGACAACCCCACGACAGGCAGGAGTTAGCCTGCATTTTTCGATAGGGAGATTCAGGGGATCTTTCGAACGAGACTCAGGATTCGGCTACAGCGGGAGGCGTGCCCTGCCGAGAGCCGGGATCAGGTAAAATGTAGACACAGCTAGGAGTGATGAGCATGGCTGAATCCAAGCGAATCCGCATCTTGAGCGTAGAAGATCACCCCGTTTTTCGCGCAGGCTTGGCCATCGTTATCTCCTCCCAGAGCGACATGGAACTGGCCGCGCAGGCAAGTAACGCAATCGAGGGAATTGCAGCCTTCCGCAAACATAGACCCGACATCACGCTTATGGATCTTCGTCTACCTGGCTCCAGCGGCACGGATGCGCTCGTCGCTATCCGGGGTGAGTTTCCGGATGCGCGCGTCATTATGCTTACCTCGTCCGGCAGTGACACGGAACTCGAGAAAGCGATGCGATCCGGCGCCGCGGGTTATGTGCTGAAGACGACACCGAAGAACGAGCTGGTGGCCGTCATCCGATCGGTTTATCGCGGTAACAAATATGTTTCCAGCGAAGTAGCTGCACGCTTTGCGGAGAACATGGGGCAAGAGTCACTCACCGATCGCGAGCTGCAGGTGCTTCAGCTCATTCGCGACGGATACCGCAACAAGCAGATTGCCGATCAGCTTTCGATCTCTGAGACAACCGTGAACTTTCATATCAAGAATCTGGTCGGAAAGCTCGGCGCCAATGATAGAGCCCACGCTGTGACGCTCGCCATCCGGCGAGGTGTCCTGGAGGTCTGACTTCGAATGGCCTGGACCATTCAACCTGTAGAAAACTATAGCGAGTCGCCCGTAGTTTCCGGTGGCGCGCCCATCTGCGGGTGAGAGTACTGTCCATGTCGCAGTGACGCTCTATGGCCAGAGTGCCGTAAACGGAAAAATCGGGAAGCGTTTCTCAGTCTCATCGCTGTTTGTGCTTACGAATCCCATCTCGACGAAGGCTGCGCGCTCGCTGGCGTTCTGGCTGCTTATTCTCTTTCCTACCCACGCATTCGCCACGGATCCGGATAAGAAGATCACCCAGTACGCCCACACCGCCTGGCGAACGCAGGATGGATATTTCAGCGGTGCTCCCCACGCGATTACGCAGACGGCGGATGGCTACATCTGGATTGGGACGCAGAACTAACTCCTGCGGTTCGACGGTGTGAGACTTGCGAAATGGACTCCTCCTGCAGGCCGCGAACTGCCGCAGGCCAGAATCTGGACGCTTTTGGGATCTCGTGACGGCAGCTTGTGGATCGGAACGGATGTCGGGCTGGCGCACTGGAACAATCGGGAACTGGTCATCTTCGCCGAACCGCACGGGCAGGTGAATTCGATTGTCGAAAGATCCGACGGAGAGATTTGGTTTTCATTCGTACAGCAGTACCCCCATACGGCTGCCGTCTGCCAAGTAATCGGCGAGCGAACAAAGTGCTACGGAAAGTCCGAAGGGCTCCCGGTTAGCACGGCGGCCGCGCTCGCGGAAGATGCCTCGGGAAATCTTTGGTTTGGTAATGAACGCACGGTTGTGCGTTGGAATGGCGGTTCTTCGCGCACCTTCTCTCCGCAAGCCCTTAAAGGCAATCATGCCGATGGCGTGGTGGCAATCGCCGGAGCGCCGGATGGTTCCGTGTGGTTGGGCTTCGCCGTAAGAGGGCCCGGGGTGGGACTGCAAAAAGTCGTAAACGATGCGCTAAAACCGTTTGTCAGCCCGGAACTGGACAGCAGCACTTTGATCGTCAACGCATTGTTGCTGGATAGACACAACAGTCTGTGGATTGGAACAGAAAGACGGGGAATTTATCGAATTCGCGGCCGCACCGTCGATCATTTCGGAAGCGCCGAAGGGCTCTCCAGCGATTTTGTCGATGCTTTCCATGAGGATCGTGAAGGGGACCTGTGGGTTGCGACAAGCCGGGGTGTCGATTGTTTTCGCGACCTTCGCGTTTCGAGCTTCACAGCCCGCGAGGGGCTACCAATGGAGGAAGTAGATTCAGTCTTAGTCTCGCGCGACGGGACGGTATGGGTCGGAGGTCCTGAAAATTTGGCGTCCATTAAAGGAGGCAAGGTCAGTTGGATTCAGTCGCACAAGGGTCTTCCAGGCACCCAGGTTACCTCACTTTTCCAGGACCATGCCGGTCGTCTCTGGGTCGGAGTAGACAATGCGCTCTTCATCTACGAAAAAGGCGCATTTCGGCCGATCAGGAGACGCGATGGCAGATCCGTCGGATTCGTCGCGGATCTTGCAGAAGATGGCCATCACAATGTTTGGGCGGAGGTCATCGGTCCACCAAGAAGGCTGGTCCGGATCGCCGGTCTTATTGTCCAGGAGGAGTTTCCTGAGCCCCAAATGCCGGCCGCTCGCAAAATTGCCGTGGGCCCCGACGGGAGTATTTGGCTGGGTCTTCTTAGCGGTGACTTGGCACGGTACAACCGGGGAAAGGTCGATATTTTCCCATTCAAGAGCAGTCCCACTCCGAGTCGCGCCACAATGGTCAATTCCGTATTGGTTACATCCAACGGGGCCGTATTGGGAGCCACATCCTTCGGCGTGATCGCTTGGAAGGCCGGAAAGCAGCAGACTCTCACTGTCAAAAACGGTCTACCTTGTAATTTTGTGCATTCATTTATAACGGATGATAGCGGCGCGCTTTGGTTGTACACGCAATGTGGCATTGTCGAGATTCCGAAGATCGAACTCGAAAAATGGTGGGACGACCCGGGCAGGGTTTTGGAGATACAAACCGTCGGCGCGCTCGATGGTGCCCTGCCTGGATGGGTGCCTTTTCAAGGTGCAGCCAAATCACCTGACGGAAAACTATGGTTCGCCAACTACACTGCGCTGCAGGTCCTTGATCCTGCGAGCCGAAAAACCAACTCCATCCCGCCACCCTTGGTCATTCAGAACGTTATAGCCGATAACATAAGATATGATGCGGGCAACTCTTCTCTTTCGCTTCCGGCAAACACCGGGGATTTGCAGATTGACTATGCTGCGTTGAGTTTCGCAAACCCGCAGAAAGTCGCTTTTCGCTACAAGCTCGAAGGCCGTGATAAGAAATGGGAGGATGCCGGTCCGCGCCGGCAGGCTTTCTACACCGATCTTCCTCCTGGTCATTACCGGTTTCGCGTGATTGGTTCCAATAATGACGGGGTGTGGAACGAAAGAGGAGCGACGCTGACCTTCAGCATTGCCCCGGCCTGGTATCAGGCCAAACTGTTTCAAGCTGCTTGTGTTGTTATTGCCGTGCTGCTGGCCTTGACAGCCTACCGTGCTCGGATCCGTCGTTTTGCTAAGACTATGGGCACGCTCTTTGATGAGCGACTCGCGGAGCGTACTCGCATCGCCAGGGACCTGCACGACACGCTTCTGCAAACCATTCAGGGCAGCAAACTCGTTGCAGACGATGCCCTGGAGACCCCAACCGAACCAGCCCGAATGCAGAAAGCGCTGGAACAGCTTTCCGAGTGGCTGCAACAAGCTGGCCTGGAAGGCCGTTCGGCACTGAACTCGCTTCGCGTCTCCGTGACGACTACTGATGATCTGGCTGAAGCGTTCAGGAGGGTGCTTGAAACCGCGCCTTTCTATTCACTTGCGACCACTGTTTCCGCCGCTGGCGACGCCCGACAGATCCATCCCATTGTCCGGGATGAGGTGTATCGCGTCGGGTATGAGGCGATTCGCAATGCTCACGCTCATTCCCGCGGGACTCACGTGACGGTTCAACTGCGATATGCGGACGACCTCACGCTGCGAATAGTAGACGATGGTGTGGGTGCAGATGCATCCACATTAAGCCACGGCAAGGAAGGTCATCATGGCCTAACGGGAATGCGCGAGCGGGCCGGTCGAATCGGTGCGAGGCTCAACATCGTCAGTGATTCCAGTCGGGGCACCGAGATATGTCTCGTCGTCCCCGGGAAAATAGCTTTTCGGAATGGAAAAACAGCTCGCCGTTGGAATATCCGCGGCTTGCTAGGGGCAGACAGGCCAAGAACACGAAAGCCGCGCTGAAGAAGATGTCCGCTGCTCTTCAGCTAAGCTCAGTTTAAGCTTACCGATCGCTCCACTAGTATTCCTCTTCCGACCTTTTGACAGCCCGTCTCAGAGCAGGCGCTGAATCTCAACGTAAACTGGGCCGCCGCCGAATGTGAATTGCAGGAATTGTGACAGGCTGCTCGCGCGATTGGTGACAAAGAACTTGGCGTGCTCCTCCGAAATGGCATCAAACGCGATCGTTCTGCGGTTCCAGGTGTTATCTACCCGGAGTCGGTGATGGCCGGCAGAGATCTCCCTGGTCACAAACTCGCCCTCCATCAGCCTTGCGATCTCTTCGCCGTCTAGGGAGGCAATCACCTCCCGTTGTTGCAGGTCATCTGACGGTGCACGCGCGATAGTCAGGCGGCTGGCTAACTGATGCTGCTGAGCATGAGACATAGCGGCCTCACTTGACCGAAGTTCGTTAACGCCTTTTTTTATGCCGGACCACTCTTGACTAAATCGGTTGTAGACGGCACGAGCGCCAGAACCTGCGCTGGTCGTCGCCATCTAGCGTGTAAACCAGAGCCCGGAGCAAATTGCCTGAAAAGCTGTCTAGCCATGACGCACTCCCAGGATTACGATGCCAAACGACAATAGAGGTGGCCTTGACGCGAGACTTTCCGGGACTTTGCTGAAATCGCTTTCTCCAATGGATCTCAGGTCCTTTTTGTCTCCTTCTCGCCGTTGTACTTTGCCTGGAGCTCGCGTTCGGCCTTCAGCCAATCATCTAGATCGCAGCCGTGAATCCCGCCTCGCTCGATGTGAATCTCAAAGGCGCGCCTCCGGATCTCCTCTGGCGACGGTCCTCGGCGTTTTTCTTCTGCTGCGATGTCCTGAAATGCGATCCTCGGCATACCCGACGTCTTCGACAAAACATTTCGTGACTTCATAACTCCGTTCCTCTCTTCACTCGGATCACTGCCCGGTTGGACACTTTCATGGCTGTCACTGTCTGCCGATTCCTGCAAACGAAGGTTCGATCGACGCTGTTGTCAATTTGTAGTCGAAATATTGGATACTCACGTCGCTCACCCCGAAGATGAAAGCCTTCGTGCGGCCCTGGGTAAATGCCGGAAGTTCTTAAGTACCGCCTCCTACTTGGCGAATGCAGTTGATATGCCAAGCGCCTTCAAGGAAGCGCGCCATGCTAATTTGGACTTATTTTTCAGGCACTTGCCTGGAGTCGTCCCGGACTCCGCTTGCTCGAAATTCGGCGTCCTTTACATGAAAGTCTGTCAAATGCTTGACGAACAGACGGCTCGCCGTCATCCCTGTTGGGGGATATGACGAGCACTCAAGTTTGTAACCAAGCGTAGTACGTTCAGTCGGAGGCGAACTGCTGCGCCTTCTGGTCCGCCAACCAGCCCATTCGAACGTCGCGGGGCTTCAAGAATGTGTCCAAGAGATCTCATGAGAGTAGGAGTTTTCGCGGCGCGGATCATCGGGCAGCCACAAGTCTGCAGGCTTTTGAGGAGCTATGCTGCTTCCGCAAGACTCTTTGTTAGCCTCACCAATCGAGGGAGAATCTGACTGGACAATCGATGTCGGGAGAGCCATCCTCGTCGAATAACTATTCGCGGAAAATCCAGACCAGCAATGAGATCTGCTGGTATCGTAGGAGTCTCGAAAAGACGACGTTGCGATGTCTAGCTCCGCGGCTCCCACTGTGCCTGATATTTGTCGCAGCGTGGACGAGGAGTGCTGCGACGAGCTGCCGTCGGCCAAGGCTGGATTCGAGCCAGGCAACAGGGCAGGGCCTTCGGTGCTCGCGCATCGAGCAATTCGGGCCCCGGGCCTAATGCATCAATAAGGTCGCCCAAACACAAGATAATGAACATCGAGTCGCTGCAAAGGATTGTTTTGGCTATCGCTCAAGCCCAGAAAGTGGATGCAGTGCTGCGCCTAATTGTTTGCGGTCTCGCCGAGGAAACGGAGGTCGCTCTGGCACGCATCTGGTTAGCCGCTCCGGGGGACCTCTGTCCATCCTGTCACATGCAAAGCGCTTGCGCGGACCAGACATGTTGCCTCCATCTGGCAGCCAGTGCTGGCAATGCAATGTGCGATGAGGCTTCTCGAAACCTCCGGGCAAGAAGCTGGACGTCACTCGATGGGTATTTTCGGAGAGTTCCGCTGGACGCCCCCCTTAAAGTTAGCTATGTAGGCGGGACCGGCCAGGGTGTGCTCATTCAAATTGACGGAAGCGGCGAGAAACAGGACTGGATTGCACGCCCTGAATGGGCCAAATCAGAAGGAATCCTGAGCTTTGCGGGCCAACCCCTCGTTTCAAAGCAGAACGTTCTTGGAGTCCTGGGGGTCTTTAGCCGGGAACGGCTGGCGAACACCGAATTTGCGTGGCTTCGGACCTTTGCCGACCACGCAGCCGTGGCGATTGTTAATGCCAAAGGCCTTGAGGAGCGTGAACGCGCCGAGAGCGCACTCCGAGAAAGCGAAAGGCGGATGCACGCGTTCTGGGACAATAGTCCGAGCTCGATATTCATCAAGGATCCAGCAGGCAGATATTTGTATGCGAACAAGAGTTTTGAAAAAGCACTCGGAGTTGACGCCGCGTGCCTTAGAGGAAAGAGCGACGAAGAAGTATTTTCAGATGAGCAAGCTGCATCGTTTCGCCGACATGATCAGGCCGTTCTTCGCGCAGGAGTCCCCTTGGAATTTGAAGAAGTGTCCATGCTTGCAGACGGGCCTCACACGAGTATCGTCCATAAATTCCCCCTTCTCGATG
>Ga0079220_10000011_pt1 | contig 32744 bp, 27 predicted proteins | sample GAAS100_FD_75071 | JGI IMG/M metagenome (GOLD analysis project Ga0079220, IMG submission 75071) | Agricultural soil microbial communities from Georgia to study Nitrogen management - GA AS100 | ecosystem: Environmental > Terrestrial > Soil > Agricultural land | place: USA: Georgia | collected... | reverse complement strand
GGAATCGACGAAGCCTTGATCAAATTCTCCTGCGCCATTTTTGCGCGGAAATAACCGCTCGTGAGCATGCGATCCGTCCCTACAACCGACAGGGCGACATGGTGTCCCACGCCCGCGACAGCCTCAGCGGCAAGCAGGTTGCGCGTCGAGGTCTCGAAAAACTTCATTACCGCCCCGTCCTCCCAGGAGGGTGCGTTCGTTACATCGACAATGACCGCCGCGCCCTTCAGTGCTCCGGCCAGCCCCTCGCCTGTAACCGTGTTGACTCCGGAATTTGGCGATGCCGCGGATGCCTCGTGCCCCTGTGCAAGAAGCTTCGAGACGACCCTTGATCCGATCAGTCCAGTGCCGCCGATGACCACAATTTTCATGATTAGCTCCTTAAGTTGACGTTTTCGTATGGCCCGATCTGAGTCTCGCCACGCACCCGGGTCGAGGTGCCGCTGTGCAGAAGAAGGTGGAACGGCTCCATTATGTGCACTCATCCGTTTGTCAGAGCAAGCTCGCGAATCGCCCCGCTGAAAAGGTCATTGTGCGCCTCCCGTCCGAATAGATGCGTGAGCGTCGGCGGTGTGACACAAATTTCTTGCCCTTTCTTCTCTACGCAAAGATCTGGCGCGCAAAAAGCGATGGCGTGAAGAAGCTGGCGAAGAATGGTCGTGACAGCGGCATTCCCCAGCGAATCGCTTGCGTTGCCGTGCGGCTACCCACCTCGCGTCGACGTCTACGCCCCGCCGCCTCCTCGCAACGGGAAGAGCCCCTTGACCCCTCGGTTCGCTAACGAACGGCGTTTGGCGCATTCTTCGGAGTAACAGTCCCCCGCCGTGACGGTCTGCTGGCAACACGCCAAACTGCTGGCCGACCTAAACGGAGACAACCACCCATCGGCAACCCCGCCGCGGCTCTCGTGCCCCTTATCTTGCAGATTGCTAAGACTCTTCCAGACTCCCGGCAGAGCTTCCGTGGTTGGAACTGGAAGTGCGTTGCAGAAGCGCGGAACACAAAGAAGAGACGCCCGAAAATCATCGCTCGACTGAGACCGGGCGTCGATTGGAGTCTGGTGACATGAGTCTGCGGCAAATGCCTTTTTCCCCATCTAGCCCATGGCCGGCAGGATTTGAGCTTCCGTCCGCTCTCGGACCGTCGGAGTGCGAGACGCAAGCGGATAGCCGGCGGGCTGTAGAACCGAATCGCTTCAGCGGCACAACTGAAGAAGGTCCTGAAGGCGGACAGGACCCCCTCGTGCAGCGGGCGATCGGCGGCGACGCTGCAGCCCTGGAGCAACTCTTCAGCGTCAACATCAGCAAACTCCGTAAAATCGCATTCACAGTCTTGCGGAATAAAGAAGATGCGGAAGATGCGCTGCAAAACGCTTTCTTATCCGCGTACCGCAAACTGGCGACGTTCCAGGGTCAATCGAAATTTTCAACGTGGCTAACAAGCATTGTCTTTAACTCTGCGCTGATGGCGCTCCGTAAGAACAACCTGCGTCCAGAGTCTTCCCTCGACGAGATTATGGACTCTTCCCCCGCGCGCGTAACTAGCAGCATTGCCGACTCCCGGAAGAATCCCGAGCAAGCGTACGCGGAGGCGGAACTAAAGGCCCTGGTCGAAAACCGCATTCGGCGGCTTCCACGGAGACTCCAAACAGCTTTCCGAATTCACATGTTCACGGGGATGTCTGTGGCGGAGTCAAGCGCCATTCTCGAAGTTCAACCTACGACTTTCAAAGCGCGCGTATTTCGAGCGAGACAACACGTCACGAGATCGTTGCGGCTGGCACTGCGGGTAGGGACCGAAAGCTCAGCGAGTTGTCGCGCCATCGCCCGACAGCGCGCGAATTCACAGACGGCATGACGGCCGGCCAACGATCGGGGACGAGCCAGGGAGTAACAGCCATTCAGCCGGGTTTTGTTGGTGAATGAAGGGCGCCGGCGAACGCTGCGCACGCGACGAGTCAGAGCGCAGGCATGTTCGAAATCACGATTTGCAAAATTCAACCGATGAACGCGGAGACTCCTGATGATGCGGCGAAGATTTTGGCCCCGACGATGTACAACGTGCGCTCTGGCCTTCTTGGCTCTGCCAGCCTTCGCGCCGTCAAGCCTCTGGGTTTCAAGCGGACAAGAGAGGCCAGCGGCGTTTCCAACTCCGGAAAACCAAAGGCTGACGGGTTTGCGACCGCAAAGCCCGTACTCAGGCGGAGTGCCTAGTGAACAAGCGATCCCCGGCGTAATGATGCTTTCGTTGGACGACGCGGTGTCGAGAGGGCTCAAGCAAAATCTGGGAGCGCTTTTGTCGAGCGACATGCTTGCGGACGCTCGGGGCAGGCGCTGGACCGCCTTGAGCACGCTGCTTCCGCACGTGTCTACCGCCACGGGCTTTAACGCGCATCAAACAGACCTCAGAGCCACGATTGGTCGCCATATCCCCGGCGTGCCTCCGATTATTGGCCCCTTTGGCGTTTTCGATGCGCGGGCGTACTTAAAACAATCCGTTTTCGATTGGCAGTCCATTGAACGTGAGCGTTCGGCGGGAGAGCAAATAAAGTCGGCGGAATTTAGCTACAAGGATGCGCGTGAATTGGTTGTTCTCGCGGTTTCGGCCAGCTACTTGCTGGCGATAGCGGACCACGCGCGCGTTGATTCTGCCAAAGCAGAACGGGATACGGCCGAGGCACTCTTTCAACAGACTTCGGACCAGAAAGCTGCTGGAGTCGCGGCATCCATCGACGTCCTGCGTTCTCAGGTAGAACTGCAGACTCGCGAGCAGGAACTGATTGTCGTCAAGAACAATCTCGCAAAACAAAAGCTAGTTTTGGCTCGGGCCATCGGCCTCCCCCGTGGACAGCAGTTCAGGTTAACAACAAGCGTGGCCAACCAGCCGCTGGCGTCCATGACCCTCGATGAGGCGCTGAGCCGCGCCTACGCGTCGCGCCCCGACTTTCAGAGCGCCACGGCGCAGGTTAGGGCTGCCGAGCTCGAAAGGAAAGCGGTTTCGGCCGAACGCTATCCCTCACTCTCTGTGCAGGCGGATTACGGCGATATCGGGGTGAATCCGGCAACTTCGCACGGTACCGTCAACGCCGCAGCGGTACTTCGGATTCCCATTTTTCAGGGCGGCAAGGTTCACGGTGAAGCGCTGCAAGCTGGTGCGGCTCTCGCGGAAGCACGCCAGCGGCTGGAGGACCTGCGAGGACAGGTTGATCAGGACGTCCGGGACGCCTTTCTCGATCTGAAGTCCACAGCCGAGCAGGTCGCTGTTGCCAAGAGCACTTTGGATCTCGCCACACAGACGCTTCAGCAAGCTCGCGACCGGTTTGCCTCTGGCGTTATAGATAACATCGAAGTGGTTCAAGCCCAGGAATCTCTGGCGTCGGCCAACGAGTCCTACATCGGCAGTCTGTACAGCTACAACCTCGCCAAAATCACCCTTGCCAGAAGCATGGGAATCGCGGAATCCAGCTTTAAGGACTATCTGAAAGGAAATTGAGCATGGCCCAAACGTCCGATACGATTGCGGTCCAGGAGTCACCGAGTTCTTCAACGAATGTTCCAGCCGGCGAACAACACTCATTTATGTCGCCGAAATCCCGGCACAAGCCCAGAAGTCACCGCAAGCAAGTCGTCATCATCTTTGGCTCCATCGTTGTTGCCGCGGCATGTGCTTTCCTCTGGTATTACTTTTCCGGATTTGAGTCCACGGACGATGCGCAGGTGGACGTTCACTTGTATCCAGTTAGTGCCCGCATTTCCGGCTATATCGCGAGCGTAAATACCTACGACAACCAGGTCGTCGAGAAAGGTCGGGAACTTGTCGAAATCGATCCGCGGGACTATCAAATTGCCGTGGACAAGGCGCAAGCCGCGCTTGGTACCGCCGACGCGGTCGCTCGCGCCCTGAACATCGAGGTTCCGATAACCACTACTGATACCGCCAGCCAGCTGAAATCCACGTCATCCGATATCGAAAATGCCAAGGCTGGGATCGCGGCTGCGCAAAAACAGGCCGCCGCGGCGCATGCCCGGCTTCTGGAAGCGCAGGCGAACAACGTGAAAGCCCAGGACGACGTCAAGCGCTATCGGTTGCTCCTGACCAAAGACGAGGTATCGCGGCAAACGTACGATCATGCGTTTGCCGCAGCCGAGACGGAAAATGCGGGCGTGGCGGCGGCAGAAGCCAGTGAGGCCGCGACACTCCAGGCAGTGCAGCAAGCACGCAGCCGTCTGGTCCAGGCAGAAGCAAACTACGAAGCCGCTCAGACCGGGCCGAAACGCGTGGCTTCAACGCGCGCAAAGGCTCTCGCCGCCCTCGCCGACGTCCGGCAGAAACGCGCGGCACTCGCACAAGCGCAGCTCAATCTTGGATACACGAAGGTCTGCGCGCCCGTGAGCGGCGAAGTGACAAAAAAAGTAGTGGTCGGAATGAATGTTGCCCCGGGTGAGCAGTTGCTCACCATTGTTCCGCTGGGGCAGGTGTGGATCACGGCGAATTTTAAGGAAACCCAGCTACGCCACATGCGCCCCGGTCAAAAGGTTGAAATCAGTGTTGATTCGAACGGCCGCAGCTACAAAGGACACGTGGACAGCATCGCCGGCGCTACCGGGCCGGTGTTTAGCCTGCTGCCTCCCGAGAACGCTACCGGCAACTACGTGAAGATCGTTCAGCGGCTTCCCGTAAAGATCGTCCTTGAACCCGGGGAAAACCGCGACCATCAACTCCGGCCAGGCATGAATGTGGAAGCCAAGGTCTACGTGCGATGACTGCGGCCACACAAACGTGGCCCGCAGAAGGCGTCACTTGGCGTCCCAAGGTCAATCCGTGGGTAATTGGAGTGACCGTGTCCATGGCCGCCTTTCTCGAAGTCCTGGATACAAGCATTGCCAACGTCGCTCTGCCCTATATCGCTGGAAATCTGGGCGCCAGCTATGATGACAGCACTTGGGTCCTTACTTCCTATCTTGCGGCCAACGCTATCGTCCTGCCAATAAGCGGTTGGCTAGCAGAGGTTATTGGACGTAAGCGCTATTTCCTCATATCCCTGGTTGTCTTTACGGCCAGTTCCCTGCTTTGCGGGCTGGCCCCAAGTCTTCCGCTGCTGCTCCTGTTTCGCGCACTGCAGGGAGTGGGGGGCGGAGGACTGCAGCCCATGGCGCAGGCCATCCTCAACGATAGCTTCCCTCCGGAAAAGCGCGGTCTCGCTTTCGCTCTTTACGGCGTTACGGCGGTACTTGCTCCAACGATCGGCCCCATGCTCGGTGGTTGGATCACCGATAACTATTCCTGGCGTTGGATCTTCTTCATCAAGCTGCCGGTCGCCGCCCTGGCGCTCTACCTGACATATGCCCTCGTTGAAGATCCGCCGTTCCTCCGCCGCCTGAAGCGTGGCGGGATACGAGTGGACTACCTGGGCATCGCGCTGCTGAGCTTAGGCGTCGGCTCGCTCCAAATCCTCTTGGACAAAGGACAGGAAGACGATTGGTTCGGCTCACATTTCATCGTGGCTCTAGTGGCTATCGCCGCGGTGTGTCTGATTTCGCTTGCCGTTTGGGAATGGTTCCACAAGGAGCCGATCATCGACGTCCGTCTTTTCAAGAACTTCAATTTCGCCGCGGCCAATCTCATGATGTTCATGATGGGCGTCATGTTGTTCAGCACGCTGGTGATGATCCCGGAGTTCCTTCAGACTTTGATGGGCTACACGGCGGAGCTCGCCGGTCTGGTCCTCTCGGCTAGTGGCTTCGTTCTCTTAGTAATGATGCCAATCGTGGGCCGGCTCACTGCCAAGATTCCTTCTCGCTACCTGATTGCAGCCGGATGGGGCGCTCTAGCTGTCGGCCTGTACTACTCGGCCTATCGGCTGGATCTATTCATCAGTTTCCGGTTCGCGATGTGGCTGCGCGTCGTTCAGGTCGTCGGCATAGGTTTTCTGTTCGTTCCCATCACCATGGCGGGGTACATCGGTATTCCTGCGGAAAAGGGGAACAGCGTATCCGGGATGGTCAATTTCATGCGCAACATTGGAAGCAGCATCGGTACTTCGCTGGTGACAACGATGCTCGCGCGGCGTGCGCAGTACCACCAGCAGATCCTCGTCGGTCACATCACTCCAGATGCTCCAGCTGTTCGCGGAGCGCTCCGCGCCTTAACCAGGCACATCGCCTCCTCCGGGATGAGCCTTCATGACGCCCACCTCCGCGCGGTTGCCCGGCTCTATGCACTCATCAACAGGCAGGCCCACACGCTGGCTTATCTGGATACTTTCTGGGTGCTCGCCGCTCTTTCCGCCGTGATGTTCGTGCTGGCATTTTTCCTGAAGAAAAATGATCCCGGCGCGGGCGGCGATATCGCGGTGGGCTGAGGAGCAGCATATGGTTCGCATTGTGACGATCGAGCGTGAATTCGGCTGCGGTGGTCCCCAGATCGCAAGAAGCCTGGCGGCCCGCTTGGGATGGAAGCTGTGGGACGACCTTCTGACGTCAGAAATCGGGCGCCTGGCGAAATGCGCTCCGGGGGTCGTTGAGCGGCGCGAATGGAGGAGCGACCCGCTCGTTTACAGGATTTTCAAATCGTTCCTGAGAGGCGCATTCGAAGGCAGCCTGCCGCCAACCAGCCAACTGCAGCTGCTGGACGCAGAACGAATCGCAAAGCTGTCCGAGCGTTTGGTCATGAGCGCGGCTGATGGCGGACCTTGCGTTATTGTGGGGAGAGGCTCTCAATACTTTCTAGGAGATCGCGCAGACGCGTTCCGCATCTTTCTTTATGCTCCACGCGAAGCAAAAATGCGCAGGATGGTCTCTAACGGGACACCCGAAAGTTCGGCCATTGAGCAGATCGAAACAATTGACCGAGAGCGTGCGGCGTTCGTCAGAAAGCATTTTGGCCGTGACTGGCCGGACCGTTATCTCTACCATCTCATGGTCAACACCGCGGCAGGAGACGAAGCCGTCGTGGGAATGATCCTTTCTTCGCTGCAGCAGGCAGGCCCGGCACGTTAGTTCCCTGCGCTTATCCCTTCTAAAGCGGACTTTGACAATGGCGTATGGAAAAGACGGCGCGCACCCAACTCGGTGACAACCGCGTCCGACGCAGTGCCGCCGCTACCGGGTATTGCTCGGCTAGCTGGCAAGCCCGGACCGGGCACGGACAATCAGCATGGTCCGATCGTCCGTCGGAGTCGCGTCGTTTGTGAAAGCCGCTATGGCCTTTTGCACGCGCTCGGTGCAGTCGCAGGTTCGGTCCGAGCCCGATTCGCATAACACCTGATCGAGCCGCTCGGTGCCGAACAACTCCAGTCCCTCGACGCCCGGCCGCATCGCTTCTGTAATTCCGTCCGTGTAAATCACCAACAGATCCTCCGGCTCGAGCGTGACGCCGATATCCTCGTAAGTTGCCGACGAATCAATTCCCAATGGAACACCCTCCGCCAGATCGAGTGCTAATACGCTGCCGGAGCGCAGGAGACGCGGCGGATTGTGGCCGGCGGACGCATAAGTCAGCCGGCGAGAGGCCGGATCCAGCACCGCGGCCCAAACGGTCACAAATCGGCCGTCTCGCAGGTAGGTCGCAGACATAACCCTGTTAACATGTTCTAGAAACTCGCCGGCCGACTTATCCCGATTGCTGGGCAACTCCGCGTGGATCAGCGTCCGCATCACGGTCATGATGACCGCGGCGGGGGTTCCATGTCCCGCCACATCGGCCATGACAAATCCCCACTGATCATCGATCAGCGGCACTACATCGTAGTAGTCACCGCTGGCATGTTCGCTCGGCTGGTAGTATGGGGACATTTCAAACCCGGGAATCTCCGGCAACGACGACGGTAAGAGTGAACGTTGGATCGCCGCGACCGCCTGCCGTTCGCGGTCCAAATCCTCCAAGGCCCTGGCGAGACGCAATTCGGCAGGCTCGGGTTGAAGGCAAAACACCGTTTGCTGTACAGCCATGCGCACCACCTATATGAACGGAGACATGCTTGCGTCCGCTGCCGTGAAGGACCTGCCGAACCGCAGACAGGGGACTCGACTCTCTTATGATTCTTTTTCATAAAACTGCGCTCGTACTTCTTAATAGACCTCGTCGGGAACATGGGTCTTGCCGACCAGCATCACCGGCCGGCACACCCTTGTGTCGATGCATGCGCGATGCCATTCGGGATCCGCATGAGTGCAAACGAGCAATGTCTTTGCAAATAAGGGCGATCAGCTGTTTCGGCCTGGATTCAATTCACTTCGAAACGCTCTAGAAGGCAGGATGCTGTCAGCGAGACAAATGCTTGTCACTTGCGGCTCAAAGCTCTGATCTTGAGTTCCGGCCGATCGATGCCACCGGCGACGGCGGCGATCTTAAGACATGAATTTCACCTTGACGCGGCTATGCCATCACCGCGATCTCGCCGGCGTGATCTTGAAGACCCGTAGACGAGATGCAAGGGTCGTTGGATTGATACCAAGGAGCTCGGCGGCGCCGCCCTTACCATAGATGCGCCCGTCGGCGCGCTCCAGCGCCTTCATCAGATTGGCACGCTCGCTATCTCGGAACTCCCTGTCCGTCAAAATAACTCCTGGCACGTCGGAGCGCGAGGCTGCTGTTCCGACCAGATCCGCGAGCGCGATATCGAGCCGCAGTCGGACACCTTTGGACAGAATGACAGCGCGTTCGATGACGTTGTGCAGCTCTCGGATATTGCCCGGCCAGCTGTATTGCTGGAGCAGAGCGGCGTCTGCCTGAGTCATGATGGGCAGGTGCATTCCGAGCTTCTTCGACACTTCGGCAATGAAATGAGAAGCCAAAAGCGGAATATCGTCCGTTCTGGCACGAAGGGACGGCAACTCGAGTGGGAAGACGTTCAAGCGATAGAACAAATCCTGCCGAAATCGGTTTGCGCGGACCTCTTCGATCAGGTTCTTGTTAGTGGCAGCAATGACCCGGACGTCGACCTTGCGGGTAACGTCTTCGCCGACACGCTCGTATTCCCCCTCCTGCAGCACGCGCAATAATTTTGGCTGTAAATCGGCCGGCAGTTCGCCGATCTCATCGAGAAAGATCGTCCCGCCATTGGCGATCTGGAAGCGGCCCGGCCGGTCGCGCATTGCGCCGGTAAACGCGCCGCGCACGTGCCCGAAGAATTCGCTCTCGAACATCTCGCGCGGAATGGCACTGCAGTTGACACGCACAAACGGCCGCTGCGAACGTTGCCCTCTTTCGTGAATTTCTCTCGCCAGGAGCTCCTTGCCCGTGCCGGACTCTCCGGTAATCAGGACCGTCGCACCGGTCGAGGCAACGTCCTCGACCTGCTGCAAGACGTGACGAAGCGCCCGACTGCGGCCAACGATTCTGCCAAAGTTTAAGGCACTGCCAACCTCTTCTTTCAGGTAGGTGTTGTGGGACTCGAGCTGCTGTTGAAGTGCGCGGAGCTTTTCTTCCGCCCGCCGACGCTCGGCATTCTCCTTCGTGAGCTCTTCGTTGGCGCGGGCGAGCTCTTTCGTTCTCTGAGCGACCCTTCGGTCGAGCTCCTCAGCTACGCGCTTCTGCTCGCTGAGAAGTTGCGCCTCCTGCAGCCCGACGGCTGCCTGATTCGCCGCGACGCTTAGGAGAAGCCTGTCCGTTTGCTTCGGAAAACCTGGTCTTTTGGATCCTGCAACCATTACGCCCATCTCTCCCTGCACGCCCAGGCGTACTGGCACGAGAGCCAAATCCTGGCCGAAGATGGTATGGCGGACCAGCGGAGGCCATATTCGTATGTCATTCCCCAACAGCTCGCAGAGCGCTTGACGGACCTGCTCTGAGGCCGGCGAAAAATTCTGCGAGTCGTCAGTTCGGACACTCTCGATCAGAATACCACCTGCTCGATCTGTCAGACGCGCATAGACCAGGTCCAGCCGCAATGTGTGGAGGACTGTGTCGAGCAGGGTGCACACAATTTGGGATGGCTCGTTTCCGCTCCAGATCGCGGGAAGGGCGAAAACGGCTACCAAATCGTTGAGGCATGCCCTGAGGTTCGCCGCTTCAGGATCCGCCGGCCGGTTCTCCACTCGCGGTGGCGAAAGTCCTTCCATGTCTTGTCCAGTCTAAAGTGATTGCTGTTCGCGGAGCCGCTCCAGAAACCGGTCCGGTGGGACGTAAAACGGATTTTCCTGGAGAGTGCCCCCGATAATCACCATCGGGTGCGTCCGAAGAATGTCCACGACAATTGCACCGCCAAACTTGTTGAGGTCGTAGACGCAGATGACCGGATCCTTGAACCGGGGCAACATGTAGTTCAGCCTGGCCTCGTACTCCACCAGGTCTTCGACGCCAGGCAAACCTTCTAGCGCCCACTCCATGTGACCAATCGAGCGGCTCAACCGGAACCCTTGCCTGGTGCCGTCCTCGAGCGCCTCCTCGAGAAATGTCAACATTCGATTCTTGTCGAATCGGCCTCCTTGAACGTGAGCTTCATGCCAGCCGCACAACTTCAGCTGGCCGCTCGGTTTCGAACCAGCCACATCGATGCCGCCAGCGGTCAACCGCCGGAGGTGTTCTTCCCGCAAGCGGGGATCAACAACGTGGAAGGCTCTGTCGCCGCATTCAAATCCAGCCTTGATGAAGGGAAGCAGCACGCGGTACTCCTCTTCCCTGCTGTGGAAAAAGGCGCAGACGTGCCGCGCGTCACCAAACTGGGATCCGGCACAGTGGATGGGAGCCGCGGAATTCAACATGGCCTATTTCGCGCGACAGAAGCGCCGACAATACGAGCGATTGTCGTTCTCGGTCCAGAGCTTCTTGCGAGTAATTACCTAACTAGAATGCGCTCTCCCGGCATCGATTGTCCAGCCACATTCCTCCGTCGGGTGGCGAGCAGCTTGTGGCTGCCCGATGCTCCGCGCCACGAAAACTCCTGCTCTCATGAGATCTCGTGGTCGTTCCCGGCGGAAAAGCGCTTGTTTTCTTATGTTCTTCGCTGGCATCCGCCTTGCTATGAATCGCATGGTAAGGAGGAGTTCAAAAATGACCGAAGCATGCGAGTACGCCTTCGTGGATCACGCAGCCAATCTGGTTGAGAACCCGTTCTATGGTTCGTTTCCAGAGGAGGAGAACCAACAAGAAGCGTCCCTTGAGCCGCAGCATGAAGGGCAGAGGCACGATCGCGAGTACAATTTGTGCGGGATTGTTGGCCACAGCTCTGCGTTGAAGAGGGTGCTGCGAAATGTCGCAACGGTAGCTCCCACGGATTCAACGGTGCTGATTCTTGGTGAAACCGGCACCGGGAAAGAGCTCGTCGCGCGCGCGATACATGGTCTCGGTCACCGGCGAAGCCGGTCGTTTGTAAAAGTGAACTGCGCCGCCATTCCTTCCGGCCTGCTGGAAAGCGAACTGTTCGGTCACGAAAAAGGTGCATTCACCGGAGCGCTTGCCCGGAAAATCGGGCGTTTTGACCTCGCGCATGAAGGCACCCTGCTCCTCGATGAGATCGGAGACGTGCCTCTTGAACTGCAACCCAAGCTTCTGCGCGTGCTCCAGGAGCAGGAGTTCGAGAGGCTCGGCAGCCTCCAGACGGTACGCGTGAACACGCGGCTCGTCGCTGCGACAAGCCGGGACTTGTCGCAACTCGTCGAAGAGGGAGAGTTCCGGAGCGACCTCTTTTACCGGCTCAATGTTTTCCCTCTACGCGTTCCTCCACTGCGCGAGCGTGTCGAAGATATCCCCCTGCTCGTCCATTATTTCGTTGAAAAGCTTGCGGGGCGCATGAAAAAACACATCGAGGTCATACCGGAAGAGTGCCTGGAGGCGCTTACTCGGTATCCTTGGCCCGGCAACATACGTGAACTGCAGAATTTTGTGGAGCGATCTGTCATCTTGACTCCGGGCCGCGTTTTGCAGGCGCCTGTTTCAGAATTGCAATACGCCACGGCACCGGCTGGGACTCGGTTGATAACCCTCGAGGAAGCGGAGCGTGCACATATTCTTGAAGCCCTGCGGCGTTCGAATGGCCTGGTTGGCGGAGCAAAAGGCGCCGCGCTTCGCCTCGGGGTGAGGCGCACGACCCTCGCCTATAAGATGAAAAAGCTTGGCATCTCGCGCCAACGTCTCTGACCACGAGCCCTGACATGACAAGCAAGGGAACAGCTATCGTAACGGGAGCTTCGCAAGGCATCGGCGCCGGTGTGGCCCAGGCTTTCCTCGACCGCGGTTATAACGTTGTGGCAAACTCGCGAAACATCGCCGGCTCGCGCTCAATTCGTGCGTCCGACAGACTCGCGCTTGTGGCCGGAAACATCGGAGAGAGCGTAGTTGCGGCGAAAATTGTGGAGACCGCGATCGCCAGATTTGGTTCCGTCGACGCGCTGGTGAACAACGCCGGCATCTTCTTTGCCAAGCCCTTCACGGAGTTCACGGCGGAAGACTTCGAGACACTCTCGACCGTAAACCTCAAAGGTTTCCTTTTCGTAACACAAGGATGTGTAAGGCATATGCTCACACAGAGAAGAGGTGGAAGCGTTGTCAGTATCACTGCTTCTCAGGTCGTCAACCCGATTGCCGGCGTGCTGGCATCCGTGCCGATGATCACGAAGGGCGGCCTTGAAGCTATCACTCGCAGCCTAGCGAGCGAATATGCCAAGGAACATATTCGTTTCAACGCGGTAGCGCCCGGCCAAGTCGACACTCCCATGCACGCAAACGACTCGAAGGACTTTCTGAAAGCCCTCTCGCCGATGGGTACGATCTCCAGCGTTAGCGATGTCGTGGAAGCCGTTGTCTATCTAACCGAGGCCTGCAACGTTACTGGAGAGGTGCTGCACGTCGATGGTGGCGCCCATCAGGGCCGCTGGTGAACTTGCGAACCCGTGCTCCTGGTACGCGTCATGGCGCTAGGGCCCGCGCCTCGGTTTGTTCAGCTCTTACGTCGGCGACGTGCCGACGGGCAGCCTGACTTACCTGTCCCTCTACCCTGACTGACAACAAGCTGTCTCTCCCGTCAAGAATTTGACGAGAGTTTTCGCCACTGGGATCGTTTCCGTCCCAGTGGAATCAACCTGGCTCCCCCCAACTGCTTGAAGAACAAGACCAAAGGGCCGGACCACATCTTCCTTCTGGCTGTTGGCACATTAACTGCACTTGCCTAATGGTTGCGAACACGCGAACCGAAGACGTCCACAGAGAGCGCACAAGAAAACCCGGCTGCGCAGATCGGGGCGTCAGAACCTGGAGAGAGAGGGCACGATGACAACTTTCACGCTGGCTGCTGTTTTGCTGTTGTTTTCGCTGGCGCCAGCGGTCGGCACTGCGGCCGCGACGCCCCCTTTACTCGACTCAGATGAAATCGTGTCCGAGTTGCTCTTGCACAACGCCCAGCGCCAGCTTTTTCTGAACGGCTACGAGGGAATGCGGCTCTATGCTCTCGAGAACGAGAGAATGCACAAGCATGCGGAAATGCTCGTTCGCGTCACGTGTAATGCCGACGGCTCTAAGCAGTTCCAGGTCGTTGCGCAAGAAGGGTGGAAAGCTGCCAATAAGCATGTCCTGATCAAAATGCTCGCTTCGGAAGAAGAAACCTCTCGCCCGGAGGAGCGCGTCAAAACCCAGCTGAATACCCAAAACTACACCTTCCGCGGGGCGGGCACCGAGCAGCTTAATGGGCGTCTGACTTACGTGCTTGAAGTCTTGCCAAAGCGTCACGAAAAATACCTCTTCAAAGGCCGGATTTGGGTGGATGCCGACGATTTCGCCGTGATACGGGCGGAAGGAGAGCCAGCCAAGAGACCATCGTTCTGGACCCGCAGCATTCATTTCGTACAGACCTACGAGAAGAATGGATCTTATTGGTTTCCTACTCTGACCCAGAGTCGCACACAAGCGTTCATTTTCGGCGCTACTGACGTGAGTATCCAATATTTCGCCTATAGACCAAAAGCTTCTTCGATGGAGTCTTCGATCGCTTCCGTCGGCGACAGGGTTTCCGAAGCCGCGAAGCCGGCCAATTAGGTGGCCGTGGTCCTAGGGAACTGCGACACAGCCAGTAAGGAGGACACCAGTTGTGAAGTCGCGAAGTGTTTTAACGAAGGCGGAAGGCGCGCCGAAGGTCGTATTTCAGTCTGACGTCGCAGAAGGAAGAAAAGAGCACGCCAAGAAGAACTAATATCCGCCGTGAAAACGATTCTTCGACATGCCGGAAAGGAGCTCAAGCATGACAGCCGCCTCGATTGTCCGTTGGTATCGCATCCTAAGAGCGCATTATCACTGGACAGCATTCCAAGCGATTCTCTATGCGTTGTGGCTCGCGCGCTAGACGGCGCTGCCCGAGCCACCCCGTCAATCTGCCTGCCGCTCGGATCCAATCCGGCCGAGCGTGGTCCGGCAAATTCTCCGCAAGAAGAAAGCAAGAATGCCGCACAGGGAGAGCGCCTTATGTTCGGTATTGAGCAACAGGTTTGCCGCTTCACGATCACCCGCGCCTCGTCAGATGACCTCCAACAACGGGACGTCATCGTAGTGCTCGACGGCGACGAAATCGCGAGGTTGATGGATGGCGAGTCGATCACAAAGGAGATCTCAACGGGTCGCCACCGACTGCGGGTAGACAACACCTGGAATCGCAAAACTATCGACTTTGACGCCGTTCCCGGTGAGCATGCCCAATTCTTTGTCACTAATCGCACGGGCGGCCTGTCACAATTTCTGCAATTCACACTGGGCGGCGGCCCCACCAGCGTCGAGATTCAACGCTTGTCCTGAGACAGGATGTCCAAAGTAGAAAACGGAATACTTCACGGAGCGAATTGGACGAAGCAGAGACGCCTCGAACAGGCGCGTAGCGGCAGTGTGCTGCTGGGCTGGCTACGACGCGACTCGACCAACTGATCTTCAGCTGAGGCGCTCACGGTAAGCGCATTTAGGTTAGGACGGCGAAAACCGGATGCAACCGTTCGGAGTCGATCCCAGGGCAGGAAGCCCCAGATCTCGTACTGCAGTGGCGTAGGTTTCGACTCCCAACCGCGGTGGCGACGAATCTTCTGCTCTTGATTCCTGTCGGAGTGTGGTTCTAGAATCGCGTAAAACAAATAACAGGTCGCTTGCGCTCGGTGCGGAGGCCGATAAGCGCGCTGCCGCTGCCATAGGGGAACGTCGTGCAGCTTTTAGGGTACTCGCTGACTGCCTCCGCGGTAACGGAGAATTCATTCTGGACCGACCTGACCCGCACGTGACGCTCAAGAAGATTGATACCGAATGCTTGTTGAGGAACGAACTGCACTCGAACCTGGACCATTTGGGCTCGGGCCCTCTCAGATGCGAAGCACGCGGTTGACGCCGCGGCCGGTGTGGAAACTGATCTTCGGCGCCGCGTTTCTGAACGGGAAGCACACGACCGCATCGCGGCTCTCTCCGCGGTCCAACACCGCGTTCCAGGTCGTCTGCCAGCCCGTGAGAAATCCTGGGGGAGTGCGGAGATCGAGAGGTGCTTACCCGTATGAGCTGAAAGGAGGTAATAATTGACGGGCTGCGTCCGGTCCCCTGTTCGAAACTCGCGTCGTCGCACGACGTTTTGCTTCTGCCTCTCCGTCGGGCTTTTGTTTCTCTCTGTTCCCCTTTACGGCATCGATCGCGGCCGCAGCCTCAACGAGCTCCAACACACCAGCTGGACCTACAAAGAGGGAGCGCCGGGCGAGATATATGCGTTGGCCCAAACCAGGAATGGTTATTTGTGGCTAGGAACTTCAACCGGATTGTTTCGTTTCGATGGAATTCGGTTTCAACCTTATAAACCAGAATCCGGACAGGCTTTTCCGCAACGCAGCGTGTTCTCTCTATTCGCCGTACCAGATGGAGGCCTATGGGTGGGCTATCGGTACGGAGGGGTCAGCTTCCTCAAGGATGGGAAAGTGACCGACTACGGCAAGGCGGAGGGACTTCCTTCCAGTGCGGTTTTGGCATTTGCACGTGACCGGCACGGCGCAATTTGGATGGCAGCGGGCGAAGGTGGGCTAGCTCAACTACAAGGTTCACGCTGGAGGAAGATCGGAACGGATTCGGGGTTCGAAGGCCCAGCCAATACCGTTTTCGTCGATCACGCCGGTACAGTTTGGGTGGGGACGCCGACCAGTGTTGACTATCTCGTGGAAGGAGGAAACCGGTTTCGGACAGCTGCACAGGGCCTCCTACGTGTAAAGAATCTTGCCGAAACGTCCGACGGCACCTTATGGATGGCAGAAACGGGCTACGGCGTGCGACGTGTTCCGCTGCCATGGAAAGACCGCGGAAGGCCGGGGCCGGCCGTCCTTGTAGGATCTCAAGCAATCACGTTTGACAATGAGGGAAGTCTTTGGATTACCAGCCTGGGCAATGGAATCCGTCGAGTTCCGTATCCGAAGCGTCTCCATCAGCCAAAGCCAGGGCCATCGGCATGGCGGTTCCACGATTCCGACGTGGAGGCGTTTACACAACCGAACGGTCTGACAAGCGATTTTATATATTGCGTGCTGCAGGATCGCGAGGGCAATGTATGGTTCGGCACAAGCGGCGGACTAGATCGATTCCGTCAGAGTCCTGTCGTCTCGGTCCCCCTCCAGCCAATTTCCTATCGCGGTGCTCTGCCGATCCCAGCGGCGCACTCTTTTACAACAAGCGCCCTGGCGGCGGGTAACCAAGGGGCGCTTTGGGCCGCGGGTATCGGACCTCAGGTTCTGCTGAGGATTCAGAAGGACAGAATCGTGACACAACTGCGCGACCGCTACGTTGACTGCGCTTATCGTGATCCGAATGGCGTCGTCTGGCTCGCAACTTCAGCGGACGTACACGCTGCTACGCTGCACATGCCGTGGTCCCTCTTTCGCCTTGCCGACGAACGTTCGGATACGATCGGTTCGAAGCAAGGAGCGGTGACTTACAAGTACGATGGCGCCGTGCCTGCAGGGCGGGGACTCACGCTCCGTCGGCTCGATCTGCCGGCAGCCGCAGCTCGCGTCGATCAGAGTTCTCCATCGTCCACGCCTTGATGACGGCCTCTCCACGCGCGCCCTCGATGCCGGGCGTGTTCTCGTTGCGATAGTCCTCCTCCAGAAGCAAGACAGCCTCATAGGTGCCCCCGTCTCCTAACGCCTCGATGAAGTTAAAGGAACGGTTGTCAATCACATAGGTGCGTGAGTCTTTGTCATCTCGCACTAAGGCGGTTGACTCTGCGTGAAATCCAGCGCTGCCCGCTGCGGATGGTGCCGGGCCGGAACGCCTCGAACACGAACCAAGAGCGATAGCAGAGAGTAAGAGAACGCCAAGCGAATATCGCTTCATGAATGGCATTCTAGCTCAACTTGAACAACCGTTGCTTCGGCCTGGCGACCGTTAGCTAAAGAGCTTGGGCGCAAAAGTCTGGTTCGTCACGCGCCACGTGGGCGATAGGCGCTGTGCGTAAAAGCCGGTTCTACTCGCTGTGAGGAAATTCGTATTCCGAGCACTGGATATCGTCACCGACAAATCGAACTTCCACAACGGTGTTCGTCACGTCCCGGGTGCCAATATGCTTCAGTGCTGTGGCGAAAAGTTCGCGTTGTTGCGACGGAATTACGTTGGGAACGATAACGATCACGCCAGCATGGAGCGGTTCTTTTCCATGGAGAGCAAGAAAGTCGGCGCGATTGTTGGTGACGAAGGTGTATTCCTGCTCGCGGATGACCTGCATCAACTGCCAATCCTTCAGGCCGCCTAGTCCGCGATGAGCGACGTGGTCAGCCGTGTGACCTGCTGAGTGGGCAATGCCGACGAGCGACGTGTGAAGGCATTCGTCGATCAGAAGCTTCACGTTGGCCTGGCCATGTTTCGTGGATGGCGAGTTCTTCGGATGGGCTTGCGCTTTGCCCAGGGACGCGCTGCAGGGCGTCCCCGCCGGGGAAAAGCGCGCAAGTAGAGCGGAGCAAGTTCGATTCGTTCCCTGTCGAGCGCAGGATAGCCTTCGATGATTTCTGCGACGCTTGCACCCTGTTTCAGCATGTCGGCGATCAGGTCGACGGGAATTCGCGTGCCACGATAGACGGGCGTGCCGCGCATCGTCTCCGGGTCTTCGACGATTAGGCTCTCTGCGAGCTTGAGTTTCTTGAGCCGTTCGTCGAGTTCATTGCGCGCAGTCTTAACTTGAACCACCAGAGCGCGGCCCTCTGAAACAGCGACCATGTCGATTCCCGCATCGCTCTCGATCTGCTTTGCAATCTTGCGCCGGGCCGGCACGGGCAAGAGCGACAATCCCTCCGCTTCGAGTCTCAGATAGACCAATTGCTCCCAAGAAAGAAGCCGCTGAACCGAACGCCCCATCCGAAGCCGCCTCGGACGAATAAAGCGGCGGTCCATGAGCCGCCGCACAGTGCGAATCGGCAAGTTCGTTAAGGCCGAAGCCTCAGCCGGAGTATATTTCATGGTTGCCATACCGTAATTGTACCCCAAACGGAGTAACATTAAAAGGAAAAGAACACACTAACGCCCTCCCAGTCGAGTTGGGCGCAAGATGGGCGCAAAACCCCGGTCAATATGCCCAAATCGAACGATGGCCGGTGAGTAAGGACAGCCGAATCAACGTGAATTTTGCAGGTTTCTGGAGCGGGCGATGGGAATCGAACCCATCGCTGCGCATCTGTAATTCGTTGGACGTGCTGAGGATACACGATCGATAGGGTCCAATACGGCTCAAACTGGTGACTGGATGAAACAGAAATCCGCACAGCGACTGCTTGCTTCTCACTTTCCGGTCAGGTCAAACGGTTTCTTGCGAGGCCCATGTCCAAAAGGCGCGCAGAGCAGCAATTTTCAGCACTTTAGAAATTGCCCGTCTGAGAGCGAGGGCGCATCTCAATAGCGGCACCATCGACCCATTCAATGCGGCTCGGCATTTCTCACGCAATTCGCTTTCTAAAGACAGCTAGCGCTTCGCTTCTATTCGGGTAGAGTCTTTAATCCCTTCACTTGGAACGTGCCGGCCACAATCGGAACTACGGTGCCGGCTGGCCTGTCACCGATCGACAGTGAGTATTTCCCTTCGGGATCATCGGTTCGCCGGTTGATGCTTCCCTCGATGCTTATTGCAGTTGTCATGCGCCGAATCGCATCGGCGTCGAAGGTAGGGGCCAGGCCGAGCGATTCGGGAAATAACAACTTTCGCCATCATCGTTCGCATTTTTCGCACTCCAGTATCGAATCCGACTGGTTTGTTCTAGATGCCGCACGACTGCTTACTGAAAGAGTCTGGGCGCGAAATCCTTCAAATCGCGGCGCCACGTCTGCCATTCATGATCCGTGTCCGGCGACTCGTAGAAAACGTGTGGAATTTTTGCTTCCTCGAGAGAGCCATGCAGACGCAAAAGACCCGCACGCATCCTCTCAGGCTCTTTTGTACCGACGCCGATCCACAATAAATGGACTTTTTTTGCAAACGCGGCTGGATCGGCAAAGATTCCGTGAAAATCGGTCTTTGGATCGAGCTTGCGGTCCCCGAGCACCAACGGACCAGCGGCACCGCTAAATCCGCCGATGTAGGAGAAGAGATCGAGATGATTCAGAGTGACCTGAAACGTTTGCATTCCACCCATCGAAAGGCCGGCCATGGCGCGATGATCGCGATCGGGCAGCGTGCGGAAGTTGGCATCAATGTATGGAACAAGCGCTTGGGTTACGTCGTCCTCGAAAGCCGCCGCCATGTCCTGCATCGCCTTCATCATTTCCGGAGACCCAAATGGCTTTCCGGACAAGTCCGGCGGCGCCTGGCCCGCGCGGCGCGCGTAGCCATAAGCCATGACGATAATCATGGGCTTGCAGCTTTTAGCGGCAAGCAAATTGTCGAGAATAAAATTCGCGTGGCCTTGCCTGATCCAGCCGGTCTCATCTTCGCCGGCTCCATGCTGAAGATAGAGCACCGGATATCGAACGGTCGTTTGCGTGTCGTAGTGCGGCGGCGTATACACGAGCGCGTGCCGCCATGTACCGGTAACCTTCGAGTTGTACCAAACCTCGCGAACGGCCCCGTGAGGAACGTCTTGCGGCGAATAGTAGGTTGAGCCCGGCTCCGGGACTTCTACAGCACTGGCGTCTTTGCCGCCGCCGAAAAACGCGTGGCTCCCGATATCGCTGACTTCGGCGCCGTCGATGATCAGCGTATAGTAGTGCAAGCCGGGCGCTAGAGGCGGTGTCGTCACCATCCAAAAACCGTCGGCCTGCTTCTCCATGTCCATCTTCGGGCCACTCCAAAAATTCAATCTAACCTTTGTTGCGTCGGGCGCCTTCACACGAATCTGCACCCTTCCGGCATTGTCTACGCGCGGATATTCAGCGCCCCACACGTTGGTTGCGGCGGGCTGAAAAGTCCCGGATTCCTGCGCGCAAGAGGCAGTTGCGAGTACAAGCGACGCGATTCCAACCCACAGCTTCATTTGCCCTTCCCTCCCTTTCGTCCTGCAATTTCAAATCGAGCTTCGGGCCCGTGCGTTCCCGAAGCTTTAAAACGTGACACGGAGCGCATAACCGTATTTGGCCGGGGCTTCAGCGGGCAGTTGCACGTGCAAGCCGTCGGGTTGCTGCTCAAACCGCAATTTGCCGCTGCCGCCAAGCAGGTCAACCGACTTGACAGGTTCGGCGCCAGCGGTCATCGCGAGCGAATGAATTACCGCTTCTTGATTTGAAGGCCACGAAAAACCGATGACGTAAAGCACGTTGCCCTTGGTGGTAAAGCGGAAATCTTCCGCCGTGAAATTCTGCACATCGGTGTCGTGAAACGACCCAGCCGCAGCCTTTGTGGGGCCTTCTCCGTAGACACGCCACGGGCGCGTGCCATAGATGGCCTCGCCGTTGACATTCAGCCACGCACCGACATTCAACAACACTTGCTGCACCTGCTCCGGTATCGTGCCGTCCGATCGCGGGCCAACGTTCAAAAGCAAATTGCCATTCTTGCTGACGATATCGACGAGCTGATGGATAACGAATTCGGCGGACTTGAACGTGTCATTCTCAATGTAGCCCCAAGACTTGTTGCTAATGGAGGTATCGGTTTGCCAAGGCTGGGGGCGAATGTCGCCGAGCTCGCCGCGCTCGAGATCGAGCACGCCCGAATGTTCCTGCATCGCGTAGTCCTTGTAGTTGATCACCCCGACGTGATCGCCGAATTTCAGAGAGCAGTTGTAGTAGAACGCCGCGAAACGTGTGAGGTTTGGACGTATGGAAGGCTGCCCAATCCACCAATCGAAATAAACGATGTCTGGATGATATTTCTTGACCAGTTCCGCAGAGCGCGCCAGCCAGTCGTTAACCCAAGCCTGCGAGACATACGTGAAATCGTTATTCAGTGGAGTCCCGCCCGGATTCATCAACCAAGTGTGAGCCGGGCCGTAGAAGGCAGCGTATCGCGGGTCGTTCACATCGGAAGGAATCGAGCGGCCGGGGGCCATGAAAAAATTGTGCTCGACACGATGCGAAGAGACTCCGAAATGCAAGCCCGCCGCGCGCACCGCTTTGGCCAGTTCTCCGGTGGTATCGCGATGCGGCCCCATTTTGACGACCGTCCAGTCACTCAGACCGCTGTCGTACATGGCGAACCCGTCGTGATGCTCCGCTACAGGGACGACATACCTGGCGCCGGCTTTCTTGAATAGCTCGGCCCAGGCGACCGGGTCGAAATGCTCCGCCTTGAACAGCGGAATGAAATCTTTGTAGCCGAACTTGTCCGGCGGCCCGTACGTTTCGAGGTGATGTTTATATTCGCTCCACTTTTTGTCGTACATGAGCCGGGGATACCATTCGTTACCGAAGGCCGGAACAGAATAAACGCCCCAGTGAATGAAAATGCCGAACTTCGCGTCTCGGTACCACTCAGGAGCCTCATAGTTCCTCAATGATTCCCAGTCGGGGCGAAACGGCCCCCGCTGGTTTGCCTTGTCGACGTCCTGCAGCAGCGCGGCACGCTGGGAGTCGTACGGGCTGCTCGCCTTTTGCCAAAGCTGATCAATGACTGCGGGATCCTCAGAGGCGGTCGGGGCGGTAGGATTTTGCGCGTGCAAAGCCAGCGGCGCAAACAGAACGAACCAAACCACAAGCATCTTGCCAATCGATCCGCCGTGCGAGAACATGACGTCCTTTCGCGAACGAAGCGTCCGCTGCTATCTGGGTTACGCCACAAATCCTAGCGTCACACACTGCGCACTGACGAGACCGCGCACGCTAATCCACAGAAACCAGAACTTTGTGGAAATGCGACGGGTTTTCGCTCCAGGAGCGCAATGCCTTTGCCGCATCATCGAGAGAGACAACCAAGCTCACGGCTTGATCGATCGGGAACTTGCCCGCCTCGAGGTAGCGAATGACCGCGCGAAAATCTTCCGGAAGAGCGTTTCGCGAGCCGCGGATATCCAATTCCTTTTGCACGAAGAGCCTAGTCTCGTAGTTCACGGGCTCTTTGGTGTAGCCGATATAGACCACTCTGCCGGCAAAGCACACTTCCTCGACCGCGGCGCGGAAAGTTGCCGGTGATCCGACGGCCTCGATTACCACGTCGGGACCGCGGCCGTCGGTCAGTTCGAGCAAGCGCTGGTGTAACGGTTCTCGCGAGCTGTGGATCGTGAACGACGCGCCTGTCGTCCTCGCCAGTACCAGCTTTTTATCGTCCACGTCTATGCCGACGACGCGCGCTCCCCGAGAAGAGGCGGCGGCTACGGCGCCCAGCCCGACTCCGCCGCAACCGAAGACCGCGACCGTATCGTTTTCAGTGATTGCTCCGCGAGCTGCGGCATGAAAACCGACCGTCAGCGGCTCAACCAGGCACAATTCTTTTGCCGTGAGCTTTGCCGGATACAGTTTTTCTGGCGGCATCGCCACGAACTCCGCGAGCGCGCCGTCCCGCTGCACGCCGAGCGTCTGGTTGTACTGACAGGCATTCGTGCGCCCAATCCGGCAGGACGAGCACTGGCCGCAGCTTGTGTAGGGATATAGGGCTACATCCATTCCGGTTCGGAGTTCGTCGTGGCCTTCAAGGATCGTCGCGGAAACTTCGTGGCCCGGAATGCGCGGAAAGGAAACGAGAGGATTGAGTCCTCGGAAAGAATTCAGGTCGCTGCCGCAGAAACCGACTATCCTGACTTTGAGTAACAGATTCCCGTCTGCGGGGATGGGGTCAGGAACTGTCTCCACGGCTGCCTGTCCTGGTCTCTGAATGATAAGGGCCTTCATGAGAACGATTTTTGTGTTGGCATTCCGCCAAATCGCGATGCATAGTAAGCGGTAAAGTAAGCGAAGTCAACGGCATCGTTAACGTAAACGTACGAGAAAGCGAGACTCTTGGCACGAGAGATTCCCATGAATCTGCGAATGAAAGACATAGCGAGGGACCTCGGCGTATCGGTAGTGACCATCTCGAAGGTGCTCCGGAATCATCCCGATGTGGGCGACGAAACCCGCGAGCGGGTTCTGGCTCGCGTAAACGAGCTTGACTATCGCCCGAACTTGGCGGCTCGAGCCCTAGCTACCGGCCGCACTTATCTGGTGGGTTTGGTCGTCCCCGACTTGCTTCATCCATTTTTCGCGGAGATTGCCAAGTCTCTGTCCGATGCTTTAAAAGCGAACGGCTATTATTTGCTGATCTCTTCCTCTGACGAAGATCCGAAACTGGAGGAACGCGAGGTGGTCCAATTGCTCGCGCGCCGGCTCGATGCTTTGATCGTCGCCTCATGCAGCCCGGCCGCCGATCTTTTCTTCCGAATCGAAAAGCAAAAAACGCCTTATGTGTTGATTGACCGCGACTTGCCGGGATTATCGGCGAATTTCGTTGGTGTGGATGATGAGGCGGTTGGCATGTTGGCCACGAAGCACCTGATCGACATCGGCTGCAAACGGATCGCGCACATTCGGGGACCAGAAATCAGCCCCGGCATCCGCCGGCTGGAGGGATATAAGCAAGCCTTGGCACACGCGGGTATGAAAGTAAACGAAGACTACATCATCCCTGAGCTCAAAGGTGACGTTGAAACCAAACGGCGCGGCGCCGAAGCGATGGCTCAACTCTTGAGCTGCAAGCCGCGCCCCGATGCGGTGTTCTGCTTTAACGATCCGCTTGCGATGAGCGCCATGAGCCATGCCTTGGATACCGGAGTTCGGATCCCCGAAGACCTTGCGATCATCGGATGCGGAAATCTGCATTATGACGATTCGCTGCGTGTACCACTTTCCAGCATTGACCAGCACAGCCGGACCTTGGGAGCGGAAGCGGCACGCATTACGCTGGCGATTCTGAGCGCGAAGATAAAGCCGAAGCCGGAATCCGTCGTCTTGCAGCCGCAATTAGTCGTGCGACGTTCCACGGCAGGGCCGACAGGGTCCTTGACAGTGTAGCCCCTTTTGCTGCTACTCCGGCCAGCGCACGTGTTCGTTGCTGCACTAGTGTATTTACTTCAGGCAAGCCGGAAAGAAATCGCAGGTAGAGCCACTGATGAGGGATGCCGATGAATAAAACAAAGCTTTTGATCGGCGTATTGAGTGCTTTGTCGATGCTTCTCTTTGTCGCGGCCCGGGCAAAGGCCCAGGGTGGCGCACTCGTCCTGGAGCGCGATGGGCGGGTCATATCGCTTGTGCCGTATGCTTCAAACGTTTTGCGCATCACGATGAGCGTGGACAAGAACGGCGCGACCGGCGCTCCGGGGTACGGATTTGTTGCCAGTCCCTCCGCTGAGGGCTGGACCCGCGAGCGCGATGCCGAGGGCGGCGAGATGTTCCGGTCGGCGCGCATGGTGGTTCATGTGGCGCCGGAATACATTCCAAACGACAAGCTCCCACGACCCATGCCTCTGGACGAGCTGAATCTCGATCTGCGCAAAGTCTACTTTGGAGGCGGCGGCCAAGGGCCGCACAACGACGCGCTTCTGATCACGACGCCCGAAGGAAGGAAGCTGTTGCACATGAACACCTGGATGATGGCGCCTCAGCCGGACGGAGCGGATGCAAACACCAAAACCTACCGTGTTTCCGCCACCTTTGACGCGCCATCGGACGAACACTATTACGGGTTAGGGCAGCAGCAAAAGGGCTGGATGGACCTTCGCGATCATCAGATTCGCTGCTGGCATGATTATGGCGCAATCGGCGGTGAAGATGTCTGCGTGCCGTTCCTGGTCTCGACTCGCGGCTATGGGCTGGTTTGGGACAATCCGTCGAAAACTACGGTGGACCTTGGGTTCAACGATCGCACTGTGTGGTCGTCGGAAGTTGGCGATCGTGTCTCTTATTTCGTAATCGCCGGGAATACTAGCGATGAAATTTACGAAGGCTATCGTCTTTTGACAGGCGTCGCGCACATGTTGCCCAAGGCGGCTTACGGATACATTCAAAGTAAGGCCATCTACCCGACGCAAGAGCAGATTCTGGAGGTCGCGAAGGGCTATCGCGAAAGGAAGTTGCCGCTCGACGTTATCGTGGTGGACTTCCTCAATATGACCCGGCAAGGCGAATTGGACCTCGATCCGAAGCGGTGGCCGGATCCCGCCCGAATGAATCGTGAGTTGCATCAGATGGGCGTGCATACGCTCCTGAGCGTGTGGCCGCACTTTGCGCATGGCACTCAGTTTTACGACATGGTGGCGAGCAAAGGCTGGTTGATCCGCAAACCGGACGGAACACCCGATCCGGGATGGGCGAAAGACACGATTGGCCCGAACCTCGATACCACGAATTCCGAGGCAGCAAAGTGGTGGTGGAGCGAAATTCGCGATCGCTACGTGAAGCCGTACGGATTCGATTACATCTGGCTGGACGAGACGGAACCGGATTTCGACCCCGAGCACGATGTGTTCTCGATCGGCCCAGGCACGCGCTTCTATAACATCTATCCTCTGTTTCACACGGCGTCGGTTTATGATGGTTTCCGGCGGGACTTCGGAGACAGCAGAAGAGTAATGAGCCTGGCCCGCGCAGCTTATCTCGGCGCGCAGCGGAATGGCACAGTGTTCTGGTCGAGCGACATCGTCTCCACATGGGACATGCTGAAGCGCTCGATCCCCGCGGGCCTCAACTTCACCGCCAGCGGAATGCCTTACTGGGACACCGACATCGCGGGATTCTTCTCGCCTCACCTACCGGCGGACTATCACGCCGAACATAAGCCGCTGATCGATGGATCGGATGCACGCGACACGATTGATCGCTATGAAGACTATCCCGAGTTATTTGTGCGCTGGTTTGAGTGGGGCGCGTTTCATCCTGTAATGCGCGCGCACGGAGAGAGAAAACACAACGAGGTGTGGTCGTACGGGAAGCAGGCGGAGCCGATTCTGGCGAAATATCTGAAGCTTCGCTATCGCCTCCTGCCTTATACATATTCCATTGCGTATCGCAGCTATGAAACAGGTGCTCCTTACATGCGAGCGCTTTTCATGGATTTTCCGAACGACACGAAGGCTTTGAATATCCCCGATGAATATATGTACGGTCCCGCCTTCCTGGTTGCTCCCGTCACGCAGCAGGGCGCGACCCAGCGTGAAGTGTATCTGCCGGCGGGTTGCGATTGGTACAACTACTGGACCAATGAGCGGTTACATGGCGGTCAAACGATCACCGCGGATGCTCCCATAGATGTTCTACCGTTGTTTGTAAGGGCCGGAAGCATTCTGCCGCTTGGTTCGGAAGTGTTGAGCACGCAAGAGCCGCAAGCGATCGACTCAATACGGGTATACGCGGGGGCTGATGGCACCTTCACACTGTTCCAGGACGACGGCAAAAGCTATGCGTACGAAAATGGCGGCGGCTCAATCACAAAGCTCGCATGGGACAACTCGACGCATCGGCTAAAACATGAAGGTGCGCCAGCATGGAGTGTCCAGGATAAGTCTATAGTTACTGTTGTCGGAGAATAATAGGCAGTGTCCCGGGCCGTGGCGGTAAGTGCCACCTCTCATTGCCCCATCGGCACGGTAAGCAGGCGGGCAGCCCGTTAGCAGGACAGACGGTCGCCGATTGGGACCTTTTGGAACGGGGTTTACTTCGATTCCTTAATGATCGCGTCCGCACCGTTGCCGGCCACGACCCAGCTCGCCGACCCGGCAACCACAGCTTCGTCCTCAAACCAAAGAAATCCGAAGTCGTCAATGCATTCCGGGAAATCTGGCTTGATGATGATGTATCCGGGAATCACAGCGCCCGGGATGTAGGAGTTGTCGGCGCGATTGTTGCTATAGGTCATGGTCTTGGAGACCGTGCCGACTCCCGCGACATACGAAGTGCTGGAGACGGGGTGCGTGCCGAGAATATAGTTGACGGCGCGAAGCGTGTATTCGGGACCGACGAGATCGGGAAACGTCTTGTGCAGGAAATACATGCGGACGGCCATGTCCACCACGACGCCTGACCCGCCCCAGGTGCCAAGGCTCGGAGGCACGCCGAACGGAGTCGAGTTCAGCCGTTTGTCCAAGTCCGCCTTGTATGTCTTTACCGCCTCGCGCATTTGCTCTTTCGCGTTCGCGTCCAGATAAGGCAATGCCCGGACTGCTGTCCAGCCCCGCCGCTCCATCTGTTCTGCTGTGATTATCTGCGGGAACAGCTCCCGCACACGGGACTTGTATGGCTCAGCGCCATGGGTGGCGATGGTCAATTCCAGGGCTGCCGCCCAGTCCAGTCCGACTCCAAATCCGCCTCGGCCCAGGCCCGGCGGCGGAGTTGTCGGTGTGTTTGCAGCGCCGGGCATTGCCGTTGTCGGAGCACCCGCGCTGCTTGCCGGACGAGCCCCTTGTGAGCCAGGTGCGCCGGTGACCACGCCCTGGGACGCAGCCAGCACACCAACTGCGGGCGCGCCTGCCGCAGGGCCGCCTAAGGGGCGCTCTGTCGGATACTCGGTTGGGTGGGCTTTTGTGTCGTTCCATGCTTTGATCGCGGTCGTGAGGCATTCTTTTGCTAACGCGTCGTCCCAGCCTTTCAGCGTATCGGCCGCTGCCGCAAGTGCGGCGATGGCATTCCACTGGAAAAACGGGTTGTTCGTCGTGAAGATCCAGCGATCATCCGGCCTCCCGGAGTAGTCGCCCTTCACTTCATTCGGGCCGAGCTTCGGGTCATAAATCCTGCTGTCCGTTTTAGACGCTCCATCGCCGACTTGCGTGTACTGGCGCAAATCAGGCTCGTGAGTGCCGCGGATCGCGTGGCCAATGTTGTGGAACTGCGCCAGGATGAGCAGTGCGCCGTGCTTAACCTGTTGCACGGTATCCGGCACGCCATCAGGACGGTGCATCTCAACCTCACGGGCAGCTTCATCGACCGTAAGCTCGTCGTACCTGAGATTGAACTCGCGGTACGCCAGGGCGAGGCTCTGAATCACGCTCAGCTGCGCAGGCTCCTCGAGATCAAAGTCGCCGGCATCGTACCACCCGCCCACGTTCATTCCAGGGATGTGATCGCCGCCTTTGTACTTCCCATCCGTTGCGGTGGCTTGGTTCCAACCGTCGAATTGCTCCCCGACTACGGGCGCCATGCGGCCATCATCCAGATGCGAAACGCCATGCCACATGCGGTAACCTTCGCGAACAGAAACGTGATCCATCTGCGCCGCAAGGTGATGATCCAAGCTGTCCTGCCAGATGTTTGCGTAAGCGTCCTGTGAGATGGGGAAGGACGCCGTACGCTGGCCACCATACTCGATCACATAGAGGCCGGGATCGTTCACCGAGCTGAAATCGAATTTCGAATAGACGTAGCGCAGCCAGGGTGTTCCATGCGTGATCGGGCCCTCAAACACCTGCTTGTACGATCCGTCTTCCATTAGGCGCATCACTTTGGCCGCCTTCGGGGCGTCGTACTTCGGATCCAGTTCGAGCACCGCCACTTTCGCAAAGCCCGGCGCATAGCCGACCTGGCTGTGCGCGATCACCGGCGGCCGAATCCAGTTCGGAATCACGTCCGGCCGGATGTGCCACACGATGGCTCCGGTGGTCTTGCCCGAAGGGATCAGCGAACGCAACACGAACCAGCCGTTCGGCGCGCGATCGCGTCCGTCGAACAGCATGAGGTTGACCGTATCGGAGACTACGTTTACGCGCGCTAGCGCGTCATCGACTCCGAGCGTAATGCTCTTGCCTTCGGCAAACGGCAGCGGCTGCATGTATCCCTTGGCCTTATCCCAGTCCTCGAGGTAGTACGCCTTTTTCGGCTCATCCGGCAGGGGCAAAACCTTCGTCATCGGATCGTTCGGCGTACGAGGAAAAATTCCGGCTTTGGTCCCGTCCACAAGGTAAGCCTTGCCCATGTAGATCGAGGGCAGGAACTCCAGGTTGAAGCCGGCCCGCCCCGCCAGTTTCTCCGGTAATGGCTGATCAAGATTGATGCTCACCGTCACGCCGCCCGGCTCCGCTGCTACTTCCAGCTTGTAACTGAAGTCGAACGTCGGGAAAGCGAGCTCGGCCGTTAGCCGATTGTTAGCCTTGTCCGCGTGGCGATCTTTGAGGGTTGCCACCAGGTCCCACTGCTCGGGGGTCGGCACCAGGCGCACGTCGCCGTTGGTGGCGATGCGCTGACCGTGGAGAATCATCTCCATGGCCGTATTCTTTTGGTCCACAAAAACGGGATGGTACGTGCTGTCGTAGAGAAAAACGCTGAACCCTTGCGTATCGAGGTAATTCTTGTCGGTCACCTTCATAACAAAATCAGCCCCGGACCCACCGCACAAGCGTGCTGCCAAGGTCAGGCACAACATTAGAACGAAGGCGAGACAAACTCTGATTCGCGTGAACATAGATTGGGATGATACTGCGTCCTTACCTGAACATGGTATGACATACATGCCGCCTGGACGCTATTTCAGTCCAATTGAGCCGATTTCAGTCCAACTTCAGTCCGAAACGGACCATCTTCCGGCTGGATTTTAGTAGGTTAGCGACGTAAGGACAGTCGAGTCAGCGGGATTTATGGAGCGGGCGATGGGAATCGAACCCAGCCTCTCCGATTTCCAAGTCATTGAAATACGCACGCTTATCCAAAGGTACCAGTCCAAAACAAGCCTAAAATGAAGTCAGAAAGTTTTGTAAGGCTCAGCAGGTCACAAAGTCTAGGTCGATCGTGCTTACGTGTGACCGGACACGTCGACAACGCCCAAGTCCGAAGTATGGGAGGCTCCGCCGAGCGCGCCTGCCTCGCGGTTACAAAAGTCTGTTCCAACAGCTCCGTCCATGTCTTCTAACTACTAATGTTTCCAACAAATGGGAAAAATCTGCTTTGGTTCAAAAGCTAACTCCAATTCATTCAAAACGATGCATTCGTGCACAGTCCGTGCACAAGACGCATTGAGTCTATCTTTGGAGAAAACGGTGAGGGCCTCAAGCTTGGGCTTTTCCTTTGGTGATCCGGCTCGACGACTAAAGCTTGACGCTTGCTATGGGAGCGGTTTGGATTTGCGGACCGAAATTCGCTGCATTCCTTCAGTTCGCCGGCACCAATATAGGAGTGCCTTTGTCCTTAATGAAGAACACGACGAATCTCGCCGCCTTGGTCTGGCTTGCGTTCCTCCCGACGACGTGAACATCATTCGGGCCTTCGTAGAAGGTCTGACCCGGTGTCAGAGTCACTTCCTCTCCGCCTCTCACCTGCATCACGATTGAGCCCTCGACGACATAAACAAACGTATGCGCGTTGTGGCGATGTATTAGGTCAGAACTGCCCGGCGGATACTCCACGGTGATCATCACGCCTTCTTTGCCGGGAAGGTCAGCCAGGTCCTTCGACAAAAGAGTTGTCACCTTTGCCTCCTTGGGTGCCTCTTGGGGCGCCTCTCTTGGTTCCGCCGCGATTGATAGCAGACTCACCATCATTAGAATTAGTTTTGGTATCGTCATGGACGATCCTTTCGTCTGAACTCCAGTGCCCGCCGAAGGGCCAGAGCGGTACTCGGCCGTTTTGTGACGTGCATTCCAAGCGACAGATCGCTCAGCCCGCTGCAGGCCCTTTCGCACAAGGCTTGGCCCGTTCCGTACTTATTTCTTGTTTGTCGTTCGGTCCAAAAATTCGTGTATCAACGGACCGATCCGGCCCAGCTCTTCTTCCAACGCGAAATGGCCCGTGTCGAAAAGATGGAGCTCTGCGCCGGGAATATCCTTTTTAAACAGTTCAGCGCCCTCCACCGTAAAGATTCCATCGTTTTTGCCCCACGTGATCAGCGTAGGGGGCTGATGTTTGCGGAAGTACCGCTGCCAGTCGTCGAAAACATCCAGATCTCTCTTGGCGTTGTAGAGGATAGAAAGCTGGATATCCTTGTTTCCCGGCCGGTCCTGGTAGGCCTGATCGATCACCCAATTGTCGGGGCTGATCTTCGACGGATCGCGGACACCATGAAGGTAGTGCCACTTGGTCCCTTCAATAGTCAGAAGCCAGTCGAGCAGAACTTGAGCGTTCCTTTCACTCCGTTCGTCCCAGTAATCAGATAATCCCGTCGAGAACTCCTTATCTCCCTTCAAGAACTCCTTATTTATGGCTTCAACATGGGCTCCTCCGTTTTGGATGATCATAGCGGTCACTCGTTCGGGATGCATGACAGCCAACCGGAAGCCAACCGATGCGCCAATGTCCGAGAGGAACAGCGCATAGGAAGAAAGATTCAGTTTTTCAGCGAACTTTTCGGTCACGGTCGTTAACCCTTCGAAGGAATAGTCGAAATCGTTGACCGGCGGCGCTGAGCTTTCGCCGTATCCAGGGAAGTCTGGGGCAACGACATGCCACTTATCCGCAAGCTTGGGAATCAGATTGCGGAACATATGAGAAGACGACGGAAAGCCATGCAACAGCAGAACGGTGGGAGCGCCCCGGGGGCCGGCTTCACGATAGAAGATGTCCAGCCCCTCCACGTTAAGCGTGCGATAGAAAACGGTCGGCGTCCTACAATCTGTCGCGTTGTCCCAATCCTCTACAGATGTTACTTTTTTGGTTGCCATCCTCTTTTATCCTTTTGCCTCAGCTTTGGAATCTTGCTCGACAGCTAAAACTTTTCGTCCGCGCGCGATTTCACTTTCGTAGGCGTTTTGCATCCCTGAGTCCTCACGGATGAACGCGAATGATCGTCTTTCCGTGCGTCCGTTTGGTTCGGTTGAAGGCAGCAACCGCGTCGTCGAGGGCAGTGACCTCGCCGATGTTTGTCCGCAGCCGACCAGCCCGGACACGCTGGACGAGCTCACTCAATTGGCCGCGATCCGCTTCGACGACGAAGTCGATCGTCCGCCCGCCGGAGGGCCGCGCCTCGGTCGGGCCAGTAACGGTCACCAGCGTGCCTCCGGCGCGAATCACGCCCGCGGACCGCTTCGCGATGTCCCCGCCGATCACGTCGAAAACCAGATCGACTTTGCCGGCGTCTTCCAGCGTGTCGCGGTCGAGATCGACAAACTCCTGTGCGCCGAAGTCCAGAGCCGTCTGACGAGCTGAAGCGCGCCCCGTGCCGATAACGTACGCGCCGGCCTCGCGCGCAAGCTGGCTCGCCATCGAACCCACCACACCCGCCGCTCCGTGCACCAGCACGCTCTGCCCCGCTCGAAGGCGGCCGTGCTCGAAGAGCCCCTGCCACGCGGTCAGGCCCGGCATCACTAGCGCCGCGCCCACCGTAAAGTCCACGTCTCCTGGCAGCGGCGCAAGGTTGCGTGCCTCCACGGCCACGTACTCCGCCAGCGTCCCGTCGCGATACCAGTCCGTCAGCCCGAACACCCGCTGTCCAATCGAGAGCCCCGTCGTCCCGTAGCCGAGAGCGGTCACCACTCCGGCAAGTTCGTGTCCGGGGATGGAAGGCGTCCGGT
>Ga0079220_10000010_pt1 | contig 34164 bp, 24 predicted proteins | sample GAAS100_FD_75071 | JGI IMG/M metagenome (GOLD analysis project Ga0079220, IMG submission 75071) | Agricultural soil microbial communities from Georgia to study Nitrogen management - GA AS100 | ecosystem: Environmental > Terrestrial > Soil > Agricultural land | place: USA: Georgia | collected... | reverse complement strand
TCGGCTTCGGCGATCTGGAGTAAATCGTTGCGCACCCCGGTTAGGGAGATAACCTGAGTAGCGGCGGTGCCTTGGTCCGTTACCGGCATCTTTTTCAGATAGAGCTGGTACACACCGAAGAGGACCGCGGCGGCAACGAGGACGAGGCCAAGTGCTTTCATGCTCCGATCTTCGCGCCGGACCGAACTGACAACAACCCCGTGTGCGGAACGAAACAACAGCGAAGCCCGCGCCGCGAGCGATCGTATCGCGCTAGTGCAACGCCTGGAGGGAAAGAGCCGTCGAAGTAAGGACAGCCAATCGCACCCGGGCGGGCCATGGCTTGCGAGCACAGCGGACAGCGGGGTGTTTGTGAGGCGGGGACAGCCTCAAGTAAACTGTTGATTTGAACTTGACGGTCCAGCAGCAAGCGAGGATGCCTTGAAACAATCAACCGGTGGACAAGCGGTGAAGACAGCGTTCTGGTGCGGTGTGCTGGCGGGCGCGCTGCTGGTGACCGCGCGAGTGAGTCGCGCGGCCGCCGCGGATTCGGCGCAAGCCAAGCCTTCGCCCTTGATCGGCGCGATGCAAACGGAACTCGACCGCGACTTCCCGGTGCTGAAGGCGCAGGACCCCTCTGCGTATTTCATCGATTACACGGTCACGGACACCCAACGAGACGAGGTTTCCGGCTCGAACGGAGCTCTGCTCTCGAGTTCCGCGGCACGCAACCGCTGGCTGCAGGTGGCGGTGCGCACCGGAAGCTATCAACTGGACAACACCCACAAGGTGGGAGACCGCCAGCAGCGCAGCGGCGGGCCGGGCGTTTCCGTACCCATCGATGACGATCCGGAAATTTTGCGCCGGGCCATCTGGCTGGAAACCAACGATCAGTACCGCGCGGCCGCCGAAGCCCTGATCAAGATCAAGTCCAGCAAGGAAGTGAAAGCGGAGACCGAGGAAGGCAAAGCGCCGGATTTTTCGCAGGAGCAACCGCACAAGTATTTCGCGCCATTCGTATCTTTCCAGCTGGACCGTAAGCCGTGGGAGGCCAGAGTGCGGGCGTACACGGCGGCGTTCCGTCAATCCCCGTCGATCATTAATTCGATTGTGACCTTCACGGCCCAGGCCACCAACACCTACGACGTGAACACGGAAGGCACCCAACTGCAGTTCGGTCAGGTGCGCTATCGGCTCGAACTGTTCATCCAGGGCAAGGCCAACGACGGGATGAACATCGAGCGCTATTACAACTTCGACTGGGTGGATCCCAAGGACGCTCCCAGCGATGCCCAGGTCGAGAAGGCATCCGCAACCCTGCGCAAGGAACTGGAAGGACTGGTGAAAGCGCCCATCATCGATCCGACGGTAGGTCCGGCGCTGCTGACCGGCCGCGCCGCCGCCGTCTTTTTCCATGAAGTCTTCGGCCACCGCGCCGAGGGGCACCGGCAAAAAGACATCACCGAAGGGCAGACATTCGCAAAGAAAGTGGGGCAGGAAATCCTGCCGTCATTTTTGAGCATAGTCGACGATCCGACGCGAAAGAAGCTCGACGGGGAGGACCTGCTCGGCTACTACCAATTCGACGACGAGGCGGTGCCGGCTCAAGACGTGACGCTGGTCGACCACGGCGTACTGAAAAATTTCGAGATGTCGCGGTCGCCTCTCGACGGGTTCCCGCATTCGAATGGACACGGAAGAAGGCAGCTGGGAGCGACTCCCGTTTCGCGCCAGGGCAACCTGATCGTCGAAAGCAGTAAGACCATGACCAATTCTCAGCTCCGCGCCAGACTGGTCGAGCTCATCAAGCTCGAAAAAAAGGAATACGGCTTGTTGATCGACGACATCGCCGGCGGCTTTACCTTTACCGGGCGCGGGCAGCCGCAGGCGTTCCAGGTGCAGCCGCTGGTGGTTTACAAGGTGTTCGCCGACGGTCGCCCGGATGAATTGGTGCGCGGCGTCGACATCGTGGGTACTCCGCTCGCCGCCCTCACCAAGATCGTGGCCACCGGCGACACGCCGGAGGTCTTCAACGGCTACTGCGGCGCGGAATCGGGCTCCGTGCCCGTTTCGGCGGCTTCACCCGCGATTTTGACCTCGGAGCTGGAGGTTCAGAAAAAGCAGGCCGACACCGACGCTCCGCCCATCTTGCCGCCCCCGGCGCACGATCCCAACTTCAAGGGAGGCCAACAGTGAGACACCTGCATATGAGGAGCGCCCTGGCGGTCCTGCTGAGCCTCGCGTGGTTTGGATTCGCTTTTGCGGCGCGGGCGCAAGCCCCGCAGGATAACGATCACACCCTCGAAGCCATGCGCGACGAAATGGCGCGCTCGAAGAGCGTCCTGCAGCTGAAAATTCCCGGCACGGACCAGCCCGTGAAACCCTATTACATCGAATATCGCTTGCTGGACCTCGACGTCCGCCAAGTCACGGCGGAATTCGGCGCGTTGCTGACCACCAACCATCTGCGCACCCGGTTCATGGACGTGAAAGCCCGGGTCGGCAACTACCACAACGACAGCTCGAACTTCATCGGAGAAGAAGGCTTTCAGGGATTCATCGGGCCGACCGGATCGGTCGGAATCGACCGCGACTACAACTCCCTGCGCCAGGATTTGTGGATCGCCACCGACCAGGCCTTCAAGGAAGCTGTCGAGAGCTATTCGCGCAAGCAAGCGTACTTGAGCAGCCTGGCCAGCCCTTCGAACATCGATGATTTTGCCAAAGCAACTCCCGTCAAACAAATTGAACCGCTGGTCACACCCGATTGGACCAATCGCAACTGGGAACAGGAAGCGCGGGACTCTTCCGCGGCGCTGCGCGCCTTTCCGGAAATCCAGGAGTCACGCGTCACCTACTATCTCGTCTACACCACCGAATATCTGCTCACCAGCGAAGGAACCGAGATTCGTACCAATCACAGCTACGCGGCCATTGAAGCGGGGTTGAATACCCTGGCGTCCGACGGCATGCAACTGAGTCACTATTACGCCGCCTACGCGCAAAAGCCCGGAGATTTGCCCGGTGTAGACATAGTGAAGAAAGGGCTCAACGTCGCCGGCAGCGAATTAATGGCGCTGCGCTCCTCCGCTCCCGCGCAGGACTACACCGGGCCGGTGCTGTTCGAAGCCCGCGCCGCCGCGCCTCTGCTGGCGCAGATTCTCGGTCCGGCAATGAACGGTGCGCGTCCGCCAATTGCCTTCCAGCCCGTGATGGAGCAGTTCCTCAGCAACATTGGCGCGCGAAGCGATTGGGCGGGCCGCGTTGGAGCCCGCGTTCTCCCCACCAGCGTGAGCATCACCGACGACCCGACCGCCAAAGACTACAAAGGCACGCCACTCATCGGCGGGTACGCCGTCGACGAAGAAGGCGAGCAGGCCCAGAAGGTCACCGTCGTCGAAAACGGCGTCCTCAAACAGATGCTGATGTCCCGCCGCCCCGGAGAAGACGGCAACCAATCGAACGGCCACGGCAGATCGGCATTCCTCAGCGACCCAAAGCCGACCATGAGCAACCTCTTCTTCGTTTCGTCGGAAACCCAGTCGCCCGCGGACCTGAAAAAGAAATTCCTCGACGATTGCAAATCCGAAAAATTGCAGTATTGCATAGTGGTGCGCGAGATGGATAATCCGTCGCTCAGCCTGCTGCACCAGGACGACTTTTCCGAACTGCTGGCCAGTTTCGGCGGGGGCGCCGGAACTGGAGATCGCCTGCCGCTGGTCGTCTACAAAATTTATCCCGACGATGGCCGGATGGAGCTGGTGCGCGGCGCGCGCATCATCGGCCTGACCTCGCGCCAGTTGCGCAATCTCGAAGGCGTTGGAAGTGACGAGTACGTTTACAACTACATGCAGAACCAGACCGCGGGATTTGCGGGCACCGCGCTCGGCGCGTTCGGCTCCGCGCAGAGCGGCCTGCCCGCCGCTGTGGTCGCGCCGTCGCTGCTCTTCGACGAGGTCGACGTGCGCGGCGCGCGCGGCGAACCGAAGCGCTTGCCGCTTCTGCCGGCGCCGCCGATGACCGCAAAGTAAGAATTCCCGGCGCAGCCGGACGCCATGAACGAAATCACACGGCGCGGTTTTATCTTCGGAGCGGCTACGCTCGTTACGGGCGCAGTGTTTCTGGGGTTGGACTGGGCCGCCGGTCCCCCTTCACAGTCGGATTCCGCTCCCGACGGCCCCACGGGGCCCGTCACGATCATTCGATTCGGCGATGATAAAACGCGGATCGGGCCCGCCACATTGCCCAAAGTTCGCAAGAGCGCACAGGAGTGGCGCAAACAGCTCACAACCGAGCAGTTTGCCGTCACGAGGCTGGCTGGAACAGAGGAACCCTACTCCGGACTACTCGTCGCGGAGCACCGCTCCGGGATTTTCCGCTGCGCCGACTGCAGCAACGCGCTGTTCGATTCCAAGGCAAAATTTGAATCCGGCACCGGCTGGCCCAGCTTCGCGGAGCCGATTGCGCGAGAGAACGTCTACGAGCGCCTGGACACCAGCATCGGCATGGAACGCCGCGAGGTGAAATGCACGCTGTGTGACGCTCACCTCGGCCACGTCTTCCCCGACGGCCCGCCGCCGACCAACCTGCGCTACTGCATGAATTCAGTGGCCATGCGCTTTGTCCCCGGCAACGCCGGCGAGTCCGGTCGAGCAGGCTAGAACAGCTGCCGGCGCCCTTTACTGTTTCACGATCGCCAGAAGATCTTCGTAGTCGTCGATCGAAAGGCTGTCGATCTTTTCCGGCACCACAAATTTGTTTCTCTCTACGGAATGAGCGGCCCCCAGCGTACCGAGGCGCGCCGACCTGTCGCCCACGTGCGCGTAAACCGGCACCGCGTCTTTCCAGCCCTCCGGCACGCCCGTTCGCGTCAATTCTGCGTCCACATTGGTTTTGCCGTCCGCCGTATAGGAAAGGTTGGCGTGAAAACTGTATTCGGGGATGCCGGTCCCATACACGTACTGGTTAAAAAACCAGTCCATTTTCCCGTTCCCGTCCAGATTCATGCTCCGCGTCATATGCTTTTCCACGATGGCCTTGAAGTCTTCCGTGGATGCCGGCTTGTTGTCGAATGTCGTGCAATAGTCCTTCATCATCTCCTTGAAAAGATGATCGGGATCGCGGCTGTTTGGATCGTACATCTGCCTCCGCAGCATTTGCAGCACGTAACCGCCCTTCGAATAAATCAGGTTCTGGTACGAAGAGCCGTTTGTCTCCGATGACGCAATGCGGTGGCCCAGCCAAATCGGACCCAGCGCGTCGGTTTCGTGGCTGTACATGTCTTTGTCGCGAAGCAGGTCGCGGTCCTTGTGAAACTGATTGACCGACTCTTTGAAGTTTTCCCGAAACTGCACATACAGCAGCCCCGAAAATTCCGCGAATCCTTCCGAGAGCCATTGGTCGTGATAGCTTTTCCAGCCGACCCGGTGTCCCCACCACTGATGCGAGCTCTCGTGCGCGCGGAAGAAATCCGTGAGCTGCACCTGGTTCTGGATCCCCAGCGCGTGCCGCTGCGTGGAATCCAGAAACGTGAACCATCCCAGGTACAGGAGCCCGGGCCACCCTTGCCCGTAGCTGCCGATGATATTCGTGATTGCCAGGTGCGAATAAGGATAGGGGCCAAAATAATCCTGGAAAAGCCGCAGCGTATTTCCCGCTTCCACGCTGATGGTCTTCCCCAGCGCCGAAGGCGTCAGAATCCCGATCGCGTCCCGCGCCGCGCCGTGAGTACCACCCGGGCCCGCTTCCAGGCTTTCCAGCGGATTGTCGAAGGCCATCTGAATCGAATTCAGCAAGTCGTCGGGCTGATTGTTCGTATAAACATCGATTTCGATATTGCCCGTCTTTTCCGTAGTCAGCTTATAGTCCCCGAACGCGAAGCCTGCCGCCGCAATAGGAATCTCGCTTTTCCACTCAGAAACTACCTCTTTCCCCTCCGTCTTCTGACCGACCTTAGCCCCCGTCGCCACCAGGCTGTATCTCTTGGGAATGTGGAACGTCAGGTCGAAGTCCGACCGGAACGCAAATTCATCCGCTCCCAGCCCCTCTCCGGAAAACCCGGTCGGATACCAACCGAAACTCTTGCAGAAGTAATTTCCCCCGCCAACCTTCAGCACCACTCGCTTCCCGGCGTATTGGAACGCCAGCGCCTGCCGTTGGCCAGCCTGCGTCGCATTCTTCAGAATCACAACGACGTAGCTTCCATACGATTGCATCCGCCCTTTTTGCTCCTTCGCCTGAAAAAACTCCAGTGCCGCGCCTTGTGCGTCCTTAACCGACTCGACGCGAAGATTCGAATCAAGGTCGAAGAGCAGAACCGTTTCTCCGCTATACCGGGGCTGAATCGTGGCTTCGGCGCTGGCCGTGAGTTCAGCCCCGTCCGTCACCGTGGTGTCAATCTTGTAAGCCGGAACCAGGAATTCCTTCTTCGCCGCCGGGTCGTCAAACACGTGCCGCGGATCCGCCCCGCCCGCCGGGAAGCTCATCCACACATCGGGTTCCCTCACCGGACCCTGATCCGCCCAGCGTCCCACGCGGACCTCTTCGGGCTGCATCGCATCGAAGCGCGCCTCGATCCAGCCTTTTTCCTTCGTTTTCAAATCTGCCAGGAAGTACTCCGTGCGCCGCGGTTCGGGCGATAAGACACCCTCAAACAAACGCGGCAGATATTCCGCGCCAAGTTCCTCGCGTTCCTGCTGGCGCTTGGCATAGAGATCGTCCGCACCCGGAGCGTTTTGCCATTTCACCTGCTTGGCGATTTCGTCGTACAGGCTCCCGGTGAACGAAAATGTCGCCTCCGAAAAAGTCATGTCCAGCTTCGTCTGTTTTGTAAACAGGGCCAGTTGTTCGGCCTCAATGGGATTCGGCGGATCAACTTGTATCCGTCCCGTGCCGTGGAACGCGGCCCCGGTCACCATGCCGTTCACCGGCTGTGTGAACTGGATGGTGCCGTCCGTAAACGTGATGTGAATGCGATCGCGCGCCATCGAGACATTCTCGAGGTGCGCGAACTTCCCGGGATCCATGGCGGGCGCGGCAAGAGCGTTCCACGCCGCCGCTGCCGTGCTCACGGCGCCGGCACTTGCCGCATTTTGTGCGGCCGCCGGAACTCCTGAAAATAGCAAAAGGAATGCGAGCGAGAGGGGCTGAGACCTGGTCATGGGCACCAACTCCGGTAGGACGCCGCTACCTTACCGTGCCTTAATCGAGTTGACAAGCGGAAGCCGTTTCACCCGCGGCCAAGCCGTCACGTCTCGACCTGCGCCTCCCGTCTTCCTGAAGCCAAAAACGCGCGAAACTGAGGTAGGCTAACCAAGGCATGGCGAGTCAGCATGCAGTCGAAACCCGGGAAAAAAAGAACGCCGCGCTTCTCAGCGTCGGTTCGGCGGCTCTCCTTGTCGGCCTCAAAACGTTCCTCGTGATTCGCACCGGCAGCCTCGGCGTCCTCAGCGAAGCCCTGCATTCCGGGCTCGACCTTGTGGCCGCCGTCATCACTTTTCTTTCCCTGCGCGTTTCGGATCTCCCCGCGGACGAGCGCCACCCCTACGGCCACGGCAAGTTCGAGAACTTTTCCGCGTTTGTCGAAACCGGCCTGCTTCTCATCACTGCCCTGTACATCATTTATGAAGCGTTCGACCGGCTCTTCTTCCACAGCGTGCACATTGAACCGAGTCTCACCGCAATCGTCATTCTGCTGGGCGCTCTGGGCATTGACCTGACGCGTTCGCGAAAGCTCTCGCACGTCGCCAGAAAATACTCGAGCGAAGCTCTCGAAGCGGACGCCCTGCATTTCTCCACCGATGTGTGGAGCACCACGGTGGTCATCGCGGGCGTCGTCCTGGTGTGGGCGGGCGAAGCCTGGAATCTGCCGTGGTTAATCTATGCTGACGCTCTCGCGGGCCTTTGCGTCGCCGCCGTCATCTTATGGGTTGGCTCGCGCCTCGGGAAACGCACGCTGGACGCCCTGCTCGACGCTGCCCCCGAAGGCCTCCAGGGCGAAATCACCCGTGCCGTGCGCCGCATGGACGGCGTCCTGGACGTCGAGCGCCTGCGCGTCCGCCGCGCCGGCAATCGCTACTTCGTCGATACCACCGTCAGCGTGCCGCGCACCGCAAGCCTCGAGCAGGTGCACGCCTGGAGCGACGCCATCGAAAAGCGCATCGATCAGATCGTGCCTTCCGACGTCGTCGTTCACGCGGAGCCCCGCGCTCCCAGCCGCAACCACCTCTTCGAGGAGATCCGCGCCGTGGCCCAGCGCATGGGTTACGCGATTCATGACTTGACCGTCCAGCAGCAGGAGGAACAGTTGTTTGTCGAACTGCACCTGGAAGTCGATGAAGGACTCAGCCTCCGCGAGGCGCATCGCAAGGCAACAGAACTCGAGGAAGGCATCCGCTCGCTCCGCGAAGTGCCGACCGATGTGAACATCCACATCGAGCCCCTCGGCACCAAAATCGCGGTCGCCGGAGACGGCGCGGGAGAAATGAAGCACCTTTCGCGGGCTATCGAGCAGTTCCTCAACACTCTGCCCGCGGAATATGACGAGTTGATCGATTGCCACGACGTACGCGTGCGGCAGGTCGGACATCATATTCAGGCGTCCTGCCACTGCGCCATGAAAGGCGCTCTGCCCATCACCCTGGTGCACGACGTTACCGCCGCGCTCGAAGACCGTGTGAAAGAAAAGTTTCCGCAGATTTTCCGGGTTACGATCCACCCCGAACCGGCCGAGGAGCGGTGAATCGGCTGTAGTCGGGCGTTTGCGGTTCCCCAACGAAAACAAAAGCCGCGAGCGCCAGCAGAATCGGGAAGCATTCCAGCACGTAGCGAGGCTCCGGAGTTTCCAGCGTCGTCAGAAACGTCGTCCGAATCACCCCGTACAGCAGGAAAACCAGCAGAACCGGCCGGAGCGAGGCGCTCCACCGCCACAACCTCACGCCTCCCCACACTCCGAGAGCGACGTAAACGATATTCAGGAGAAAGAACCCGATGGTGAAGCAGAAATCGACGGGATCCTCCTGCCACCCCTCCTCAACCGGCCACAGATGTCCCGAGAACGGAAGCAACTCGATCCGCGGCGTGAACCACATGCTGAGCGCGCGCAGCGCAGGAACCTTGAAATAGGTGCGAAGTGGATGCCGCGCACTGCGCTCGCTGCCGATGGCGCCGAAGGCGGCGTCTTCCTCCGCAGTCAGCGTTTGCGTTTGGTTGTATGCGTCCAGAACCGCTCCCACGCGTTCCTTTTCGTCTGGGCTGTCGAAAGCGTACGAGGGAATGGTGTCCAGGCTGATCTTGTCGCTGTTCAGATTCCACGACACGAGATAGACATCCCGGAAGCGCCACAGCCATGTCCGTTCCCATCTCATGAATCCGTACGGGATGATTTCACCGGGAAGATTCGAGTATTCGGGCGCGAGAAGCTGCACTTCATGCAGCGTCACCGCGTTACGGATTCCCCAGGGGACGAGCGGCAAAAAGCAGGCGGCACCGGAAATGACCACAACCTGGAAAGCGCGCCGCAGTTCACGCCGCTTCAGTAAATAGGGAACCGCTACCAGCCAGACGACAGCGAGCACCATAGGAGTCTCCGGCCGAAACAGCGTGCCGACCCCCAGCATCAACCCGAGAAGCGCGGCAAGCCCGGAAACCCCGGGACTCCACCGGGTCTTAACGCCCAGGTCGGAAACGCTGCGCCCGCGAAACCTTCCGAACAGCAGCGCCGTCAGCAGCAGCGCGGCTGCCGTAAAGAAAAAAGCGAACGTCTCCGTCAGCGGAACGGCAACGTAATTCGCCGTGAAGGGGCACGCCGCGGCGAGCCAGACGGCGGCGCGAAACACCGTACCCGGATTCCAGTTCGAAACCGGCAATCGCATCAGCACCGCGGCGATCGCTGCGATCACAATGCACGTCAGCAGGTCCACGGCAACCTGCCCCAGCATCACCCATAGCCGCGCCGCTTCCCCGGTGCGCCCCGTAACGGCGTAGACTAAGGCCAGGTATGCCGGATAGCCCGGCACGCGCATATCTATGGGCATGACGACCCCATTGATCGTCATGCCATACACTCCGTGCTTCAGCCAGTTCGCCGCGAACTCCTCGTAAAGCACGGTATCCCCGGAGGTTTGCGGGAATTGCAATACAAAAAAAAGCCTAAGGCAGAGACCGGTGGCAAGTGCGGTCAACGGATGCGAGAAAACTCGCTTCATGGACAAAACGCATCTTACAATAGACTTGATGGAATCGCGCAGGAGAGCCTGGCGCCCCTTTTGACCTTCTCTCGCGAAACACGTAGATGAAAGAACGCCGTCCCATCTTTTACGACGCGCAGCGCGTGCGTTGGCGCCGCACCCGCCGCGTCCTCGAGCTCTCCGGAGCGCTCCTGACGCTTCTGCTTGCGTACTTCTTTGTGACCATCGCCACCAGCGTGGACTTGCCCGCCGGCCTGCTGCCCGACATCAAGTCGCCTTATCACGCCCTCAAACTCAAGTCCGTCAAAAAGGTTGTTCATGTGGCCATGCGCGAAGGCCGCCGCCGGCGCATCGCCAACCTCGGAAATGTCCCGGTTAGCTACGATCCGTTGCGGGCTGCCTTCTACGTCAGCTGGGACTCCAACAGCCTCGCCATTCTAAAGAAGCACTATAAGGATCTGGACCTTCTTATTCCCGATCAGCTCCACGCCGTTACTCCCGATGGCGCGCTGACCGTTGTCGATTACGAACGCTACGAAACGGTGAAGGCAACGCCTCAGGAAGCCATCTCCCGCCTTCGCGAAGACAAGCTCCATCAGTGGATGAGGTCCGCCAACGTCGATCTGCCCATGATGGGCATGGTGAACAACTATGACGGCTCGACCTGGCGAGTGCAGGAGATGGTGGACCTGTTCGCCCATCCTCAGGCCACGGATAGGCTGGTCGAGGAGCTTGTTCAGTATGCCCAACTCGCTCACCAGGCCGGCACCGTCGTGGATTTCGAGCAGATTCCCGACAGCAGCCAGCACGCTTTTCGCCAGTTCATCGCCAAACTGGCTCCCGCCATGCATGCCGCTGGGCTCAAGGTGATGATTTCGCTGCCTGCGCGCGACGACGCCTACGACTACGCCTTCTTTGGAAGACACTGCGACGCAATCATTTTGATGAATTACGACGAGCACTGGCAGACCTCTCCGCCGGGGCCCATCGCGTCGCAGGAATGGTTCGTCGAGAATCTTCGCCAGGTGATGCGCGTTGTCCCTGCGCAGAAGATCGTCGTCGGCATAGCCAACTACGCTTATGACTGGTCCGAGGCGCCGCACGTCAAGAGCGGGCCCGCGGCCGCCTACAGCGTGCAGGAAGCGTTGCTTCACGCCCACGAATCCGAAGCCGAAGTTGAATTCGACCTGACCTCGCTCAATCCGCATTATTCCTATTCCGACGAGAATGACCACACGCATAGCGTGTGGTTTCTGGACGCGGTGGCGGCCTACAACCAGCTTCGTGCCAGCGAACGCCTCGGCGTACAGGGAACCGCCCTTTGGCGCCTGGGGACCGCGGATATGTCGCTCTGGCCGGTTTGGGACGCCACCAGGCCAACCGATGAGGACCGTCAGAAAATTGCCGATATTCCGCCGGGGCCCGACCTCATCCTCGAAGGCATGGGCGATATCTGGCGCATTGCTGATAAGCCCATGCAAGGCCTCCGCAGCATGATCTACGACAAGGCCGCTGACCTCTTCACCGGCGAGAAATATCTCAGTTATCCGCTTTCCTACAACATCGACCAGATCGGAGCCGCTCCCAAAAAACTGGCGATTACTTTCGATGACGGGCCGGATCCGCGCTGGACGCCGAAGATTCTGGACGTTCTGAAAGAGAAGCACGTTCCCGCGACTTTCTTCGTCATCGGCGTGGACGCCAGCCAGTGGCCCAACCTCCTGAAGCGTGAATATGCGGAAGGCAACTCCATCGGAAATCACACCTACACCCATCCCAACTTCGAGGAAATCTCTCCGACCCAGCTCAAGTGGGAGCTGAACCTGACGCAGCGGCTCATCGGCAGCACCCTGGGCACGAAATCGATTCTCTTCCGTCCCCCCTACGGCATCGATCACCAGCCGGAATATGCCGAGGAGGTATCGCAACTACCGTACGCCCAGGATATGGGCTACCTGATCGTAGGACAGCGCGTCGATCCCCACGATTGGAGGCAAATCGGCGGAAAACAGGTGCCGGCGCAGGAAATCATCGACAACACTCTGCGCCACGCGGACGACGGCAACATCATTCTGTTCCATGACGGCGGCGGCGACCGCAGCCAAACGGTTGTTGCGCTGCCGAAAATCATCGACGCCCTCCGTGACCGCGGCTACCAGGTTGTGTCCGTTCCCGAACTCATCAACAAAACACGCGCGCAGGTCATGATTCCGCTTTCCAGAGAGGAATGGCTGCAAGCCCGGGCCGACGGATTCATCTTCGGGATTTACCGTTGGTTCATCGCGGGAATCACCGCGGTCTTTATTCTTGGCATCGTGCTCGTCAGCGGACGCGCGCTGATCATTGGCATTCTCGCGCTCATTGAAAAGCTGCGGCGTAATGACGTGTCCATGCCCAACCCTCCCCCCGGCGTCACTGTCCTCATTCCTGCTTACAACGAGCAAAACGTAATTCTGCAAACCATCACTTCCGTGCTCGCCTCCAATTATCCCGATATGCACGTCGTCGTCGTCAACGACGGTTCCTCGGATAACACCGCCGAGTTGCTTGACACGCATTTCGGCAGTGATCCTCGCGTCCTGGTGATCCACCAGAAGAACCGCGGCAAAGCTGCCGCCCTCAACCGCGCCCTTTCTGAAGCGAAAACCGAAATCGTCGTCACCATCGACGCCGATACCGAAATCGAGCCGGACGCCATCCGCAAAATGATCCGTCACTTCGGCGACCCCAGGGTCGGCGCCATTGCTGGAAATGTGAAAGTCGGCAACCGCACCCGCTGGCTCACTCGCTGGCAGGCTTTGGAGTACGTCACCAGCCAGAACCTCGAGAAACGCGCTTTCGGCCTTTTGAATTGCATCACCGTCGTTCCCGGCGCCCTCGGCGCCTGGCGCCGCTCTGCCATCGAAGCCGCCGGCGGCATCACTGCGGACACCGTCGCCGAAGACGCCGACCTCACCGTCGCCATCCGCCGGCTCGGCTTTCGCATCGGATACGACGAAGAAGCCGTCGCCTGGACCGAAGCTCCCGATACGCCAAAGATTCTCGTTCGCCAGCGTTTCCGCTGGACCTTCGGCACGCTGCAGTCTTTCTGGAAACATCGCGACACTCTTTTTCGCCCGAAGCACGGCACCCTCGGCTGGATCGCCCTGCCCAACATTTTTGTCTTTCAACTCGCCCTGCCGCTCATCTCGCCCATCATCGATCTGATGTTCCTCGGCTCTGTCGCCGTCTGGGCGCTCATGCAGTTGCACGTGCCCTGGTTGCCTCAGCTCAATTGGGCTACCGCCGATTTGGTCCGCTCCGTTCTCTTTTTCCTCGGATTCCTGTTCATTGACGTCCTCACCTGCGTCATCGCTTTCGCCCTCGAACGTTCCGAGGATTGGACCCTTCTCGTCCCCGTTCTTCTCCAGCGCTTTTACTACCGCCAGCTCATGTACGTCGTCCTCTTCCGTTCCGTCAAGGAAGCCGTCAGCGGCCGTCCCGTCGGCTGGCGCGGCGTCGAACCGGAAACCAAAGCTCCTCCCGCTCCCGAAGAAGTCGCTCACGCCTGACGTTCCCTCGCGTCTGAAATACTGCCCCGACCGGAGCGGCTCCCTGGAGCGCTTGGATTCGGAAGCCTCATGGGAGTACGATAGGTCCCACCTGCGGAGGTGTCCTCATGGCTGTCACCTTCATTCTCAATGGCGAATCCAAATCCGTCGACGTCGACCCTCAGATGCCGCTGCTTTGGGTCTTGCGCGACACCCTGAACCTCACCGGCACCAAGTACGGCTGCGGCATGGCCCTCTGCGGCGCCTGCACCGTGCACATTGATGGCGAAGCCACGCGCTCCTGTGTCACTCCCGTTTCCGCCGTCGCCGGAAAAAAAGTCACTACCATCGAAGGCCTCTCAACCGATGGCAGCCACCCCGTCCAGAAAGCCTGGATGGAAGAAGACGTCCCCCAGTGCGGCTACTGCCAGAGCGGCCAAATCATGTCCGCCGCCGCCCTGCTCTCGAAAAAACCCAAGCCCACTGATGCCGATATCGACGATTTCATGAGCGGCAACATCTGCCGTTGCGGCACCTATCAACGCATTCGCAAAGCCATCCACCGCGCCGCCGGCCAGGCCGCTGCGAAATCTGCATAACTTCTCTCTTCTTGAAACGGATTCGAGGTGTCCCCATGACCACGCTCACTCTGGACCGCCGTGCATTTCTCAAGACCTCCTCCGCCGCCGGAGCTGGCCTTCTCGTCGGCTTCTATCTCCCCGCCCACGCCACTGATCCCGCCGAAGACCAGGAGAAGAAACCCCCCAATCCTCTGAACGCCTGGGTGCACATCTCTCCCGAAAACAAAGTCACCTTGATTCTCGGCAAATCCGAAATGGGCCAGGGCGTCATGACTGCCCTCCCCATGATTCTCGCCGAGGAACTCTCCGTCGACTGGAAGAACGTCTCCGTCCAGCAAGCTCCCACGAATCCCGAAATTTACGACCACGGCACCGGCGGCAGCGGAAGCGTCGCCGGCTCCTGGCTGCCTCTGCGCCGCGCCGGAGCTGCCGCGCGCGAAATGCTCATCGCCGCCGCGGCCCAGCGCTGGAACGTCAATCCCAACACCTGCAAAGCCAAAGATGGCGGCGTGCTCCACGGCTCTCGCAAGAACTTCCTCACCTACGGCGAACTCGCCGAAGACGCCGCCAAGCTCCCCATTCCCGATTTCAAAACCGTCCCGCTCAAAAATTCCGACGATTTCACCATCGTCGGCCGCGACACCGTTCGCGTCGACGCCGCCGAAAAAGCCACCGGCAAAGCCAAATTCGGCATCGATTCCCGCCCGCCAGGCTTGCTCTTCGCCGTAATCGCGCGCTGCCCCGTCTTCGGCGGAAAAGTAAAGTCCTTCGACGCCGCCAAAGCCAAGTCCGTTCGCGGCGTGCAGGACGTCTTCGCCATCGATCCCGTAGGTCCCGGCGCCTTCTCCGCCGGAGGTGTCGTCGTCCTCGCCGAAAATTCCTGGGCCGCCATGCAGGGCCGCGAAGCCCTCGAAATCGCCTGGGACGAAGGCCCCCACGCCGAGGAATCCAGCGACTGGCTCAGTAAGCAGTTTCTCGAGAACGCCTCCAAACCCGGCAAGGTCGTTCGCAACGACGGCGACGCCGACGCCGCCCTCGCTGGCGCCGCCAGGAAAGTCGAAGCCTTCTACGAATTTCCCTTCGCGCCCCACGCCACCATGGAGCCCATGAACTGCACCGTCCAGATCCTTCCGGACCGCGCCGAAGCCTGGATTCCCACGCAAGCCCCGCAATGGGCACAGGACATCATCTCCAAAGTCTCCAAGCTCCCCCATGAAAAAGTCGCCGTCCACACCACTCTCATGGGCGGTGGCTTCGGACGCCGCTATCAGGCCGACTTCGTCATGGAAGCCGCGCAAGTCGCTTCCAAAACCAACGGCAAACCGGTCATGGTCCTCTGGACCCGCGAAGACGACATGCAGCACGATTTCTACCGCCCCGCATCCCACCACCGCTTTGCCGGAGCGCTCGACGATCAGGGCAACCTCCTCGCCTGGAAACATTTTCAGACTTCCACTTCCATCCAGGCCATGTGGCGCCCCGACGGCGAAAAGACCGCCGAAGAGTCCGAATTTGCCACCGCCACTTTCATTCCTTATCAAACGCCGAACTTCCGCATCGCGTACACCCTCGCGAAATCCGGCGTGCCCCGCGCCTGGTGGCGCTCCGTCGAACATTCTTCCAGCGGATTCGTCGTCGAAAGTTTCGTCGACGAACTCGCCGCCGCTGCCAAGGAAGATCCTCTCGCTTTCCGTCTGAAGCTCATCGGCGCCGACCGCAAGATTCCCGATTTCACCAATCCCAAGGAAGGCCGCCCCCTCGATACCGCCCGTCTCAAAGGCGTGCTCAAACTCGCCGCCGAACAGGCCGGATGGGGCAAGCCGCTCCCCGCCGGCGTTGCCCGCGGCATCGCCGCATACTTCTCATTTGAGAGCTACACCGCCTGTGTCGCCGAAGTCAGCGTCAAGAACGGCGCGGTGAAGGTTCATCGTCTCGTTTACGCCGTCGATTGCGGCCGCCCCATCAACCCCGAAGGCGTCCGCGCCCAGGTCGAAAGCGCCGCCATCTATGGCCTCTCCGCCGCCACCCACGATGCCATCACCATCAAGGGCGGCCGCGTCGAGCAGGCCAATTTCAACGACTACGACATGCCCCGCATGCCGGAAACGCCCAAAACCGAAGTCCACGTGGTCATGAGCAAGGAAGAACCCACTGGCATCGGCGAACCCGGCCTCCCGGTCGTCACTCCGGCGATCTGCAATGCCGTCTTTGCCCTGACCGGCAAGCGCATCCGTCACCTTCCCATCCGCGCCGAAGACCTCGCATAGCGTCGTTCCGCTCGCGAGGCTGCAGTCTGAACGCGTTCTACTGGCAATATTGCAGTTTTGATGCTGTCCCCTCGGAAAATTACAACCGCTGTCATTCGGAGCGAGTCTCCTCGGACGGACAGCGAAGAATCTCTCTGACGGCGCGCCTGCCAACTCTCGTCTACGAGTTGCCGCCACACTTGGGACCACTCCTCATGTCGATTAGTAGTCTAATGGAGGGGTCGGTCTTCGGCGCGGGTGGGTCATGCTCTCTCTGCGTTCTCTGTTCGTGTTTTCTCTTTTTCTGATGCTGCTCGCTCCCGCAATCGCGCTCGCGGCCCAGACCGGCGATTGCGTGGGCATGGTGCGCGACGAAAACGGCGCGCCTGTGGCATCCGCCCAAATCAAGTTCGAAAGCAGCGCTGGCCAATCCTTCCGCACGGAAACCGACGGAGCCGGCCGCTTCACCCTCCGGCATCTTCCCGCTGGCGATTACAGCATCGCAGCCGGAAAGCCCGGCTTTTTTCTGCTTACCATCCCGAACTTCGCGCTACATCCCGGCCCCAATGATCTCGCCTTGACTCTGAACCACGTTCAGGAGCTTCACGAAAAAATCCTGGTTACCGCCTCCGAAAATCAAATCGATCCCCTGGATACCGCGCAGCGTTCCACGCTTACCGGGCCGAACATTCGCGATATTCCCACGCCCAACAGTCACGTCCTGCAGCAGAGTCTCATCGCCCTTCCCGAAGTCGTGCAGGACAATTACAACAACTTGCACGTCGCCGGAGCGCGCTCCGGCGAAACGGAATTTTTTCTCGATGGCTTCGAAATCGGCGATACCTTGAACGGGGCGCTCACCGCGCGCTTCAACGTCGATGCTGCGCGCGCCGCGAATGTTCAGGCCGGACGTGTCGGCGCCGGTTATGCGCATTCCGGAGCGAGCATCCTGAGCCTCGAAACACCGGAAGGCGACGATCGCTGGCGCTTCGGCGCCACCAATCCGCTTCCCGGCATCAACGTCCGTGAAGGCGTTCACCTTGGCAACTGGTATCCCCGATTTACCTTTTCCGGGCCGATCCGGCGCGGGCGCCTTTGGTTCGCCGATGCCGTCAGCCTTCAGCACACCTTTGCGGTCGTAAAAGAGCAGCCCGCCGGCGCGAATACCGCCGAAGGATGGGCCGGCGACAATCTTCTCCGCCTGCAGTACAACCTTTCGCCAAGACATATTTTGCACGCCACGTTTCTCTATAACCGCGCCCACAGCGAAAATCTCGGCCTCGATGCCCTCAATCCGCTGTCCACCACCGTCACTGCCGATCAGCGGCGCGGTTTCGCCGCTCTCCAGGACCAGTTCCGCCTGCGCGATACGCTTTTCGAACTGGGCATTGCCGGCGACAACGGCACCCTCGACTACACGCCGCAGGGTGCGCAGCCCTTCGTTCTCTTGCTCGATCGCACCGGCGGCAATTACTTTCAGCTTCTGCACCAGCGAGGACGCCGCTTGCAGGCCGTTGGCACCGTCACCGCCGCCTCCCGCCACTGGCTCGGAACCCACCAGCTCTCCGCCGGCTTCAATGTCACCGGCGTGCGCTACTCGCAGTCCGCGCAGCGCGGCGAAATCCAGGCGTTGCGCGCCGACGGCACGCTTGTCCGGCAAACCACGTTTGCCGGACAAGCGAATCCGGCCCTTTCCAACACGCAGGCGGGCGTTTTTGCCCAGGACCTCTGGACCATTTCTAAACATTTCGTTCTTCAGACCGGCCTGCGCGGCGATTGGGATCGCTTTACCGGCAGCGCCATGGCCGGACCGCGCGTCTCCGGAAATTTTCTGCCCTTCAGCGACGCCCGCTCAAAACTTTCCCTCGGTTGGGGAATCTACAACGCGCCGCTGAACCTCGCCCAGATCGCCCAGGTTCTTGACCAGCAACAACTGGATTCGTTTTATGACCCAACCGGAACGCTCGTCGTGCTCGGGCCCGTCGCCAGCCGTTTCGTTCTCTCCCCCTCTGGTTTGCAACAGCCTCGCTTCACCATCTCCAGCGCCGGCTGGCAGCAGCAAATCGCCTCCGGCACCCTCCTGGATTTTGAGCTGCTCGCGCGCAACGGCTATCACGGCTTCGCTTTTGCGGATCAGCAGCCCGCCCAGCCCGGCGGCATTTTTCTCCTCCAGGATCACCGCAAAGACCGCTACCGCTCCGCCACCGTTTCCGTCCGCCATGTTTTTTCGGAAAATGCCAACCTGTTCGCCGCATACACCCGCTCGCGCGCCCGGTCCAATGAAGTTCTTAGTCCCGCCCTCGGCTCCATCTTCTATGCTCCGCAGCAGTCGGGTCCCGTCGCCTGGGACGCTCCCAACCGTTTTCTCGCCTGGGGACAAACTCCCACTCACATATGGGCCGTCGAATTGAGCGGCTTTTTCGAATACCGCACGGGATTCCCTTTCAGCGCCGTCAATCTGCAGCAGCAACTCGTCGGGACGCCCAATTCGCTGCGCTTTCCCGCTTACGCCAGTTTGAATCTCGCAATCGAAAGGAAGTTCGCCTTCCGCGGCTACTTGTGGGCTGTCCGCGTGGAATCGGTGGACATTCTCGGCCGCCAGAATCCCGATACCGTCATCAACAACGTCGATGCTCCCACGTTCGGAACCTTCGCCGGAGGACAGGACCGCGCCTTTACCCTCCGCCTACGCTTTGTCGGCAGAAAATAACCGCCACTCTGCGCCGAAGAATCTCTCCCAACAATTTCGCGGTTCTCCGCGATCTCTGCGCGCTTCCCTCTGCGTCCGCTATGTCAATATTCTCCGTGTCCTCTGCGCGCTTCCCTCTGCGTCCTCTGCGTTAAGTTTTTTTTCTTTTTTTCCTTTTTTTCTTTCTTTTTTCTTTCTTTTTTCGTTCTTTCTTTCTTTCTTTTCTCGCTCTTCCCCGGATTTGTGCCTCACCACCAGACCGCCTATTCTGTATCCCGAGTCATGTCCAATCCCATCGAATTTGCCGTTGCGGCGCTCATCCTCCTCATCTGGCTCGCCCTCACCTTTGCCTGGGGCGGCTTCTGGCAGGTCTGGCGCTTCGATGCCGATCGCGACTCCCCCAAGCAACCGAATGTCTGGCCGCGCGTCGTCGCCGTCGTTCCCGCGCGCAACGAAGCCGCAACCATCGCCGAATGTGTCGCCTCTCTCGCCCGCCAGGATTACGCGGGCGAATTTCACATCATCGTCGTCGATGATCACAGCGAAGACGGCACCGCCGATCTCGCCCGCCGCGCCGCTGCGGACGCGAATGCCTCCCACCGCGTTCTGGTCATCCCGGCGCCGCTCCTCCCGCAAGGATGGATGGGAAAGCTCTGGGCGCTCAACACCGGCGTGAACGCCGCGGCAGCCGAAGTTCCTGAATTCTTCTGGTTCACGGACGCCGATGTCGTGCATGCTCCCGACACTCTCAGCCGCCTTGTCGCGAGCGCCGGCCACCACAACCTCGATCTCGCCTCGTTGATGGTGCTGCTGCAATCCAGGACTTTTCCCGAGCGTCTGCTGATTCCCCCGTTTCTCTATTTCTTTCTCATGCTCTATCCCCCCAGCCGCATCTCCAAGCCTTCCGCGCGCACTGCCGGAGCCGCCGGCGGTTGCGTTCTCCTGCGCCGCTCCGCTCTCGAGCGCATCGGCGGTCTCTCGGCCATTCGCAGCGAAGTGATTGACGATTGCGCCCTCGCTCGCGCCGTCAAGCGCTCCGGCGGCCGCATTTGGATGGGCTTGACCCGGGCCAGCCGAAGCTTGCGCCCTTACCAAACCCTCGACGAAATCCGCGACATGATCGCCCGCACCGCTTTCACCCAGCTTCGCTACTCCGTGCTTCTGCTGCTCGGCACGCTCCTCGGACTGCTCGTCACTTTCGTTTTTCCCGTCGTGCTCACGCTCTCCCCGAACCCGCGCATCTGGCCGCTCGGCCTCCTCGCCTGGTGCCTTATGAGTGCCTCGTTTCTCCCGACCGTCGTCTTCTTCGGCGTTTCCCCCGTCTACGGCGTCACCCTGCCGCTCAGCGCCCTCTTCTACGCCCAAGCCACCACGCTTTCCGCCATCCGCCACTGGCTCGGCCGCGGCGCCCAATGGAAGGGCCGCTCCCAAGCGGGGTGATGATATTCTTACATCAGCTCAACGTGAAAAATTTGGGTGGAGGCAGTGGAGCCATGACAGCGCTCTTATGGCTGACGCTGCCCTTGCAGTAAAAAACTGATTCGCTGGGATCGGCTGGATTGTATCTAATGATGACCGGCGCGCCCGTCGGAAAATCCGCGATGTCCCGCCTTGACTCATTGTTCATTCGAGCCGCAGTCTCCCCGTACCGGTCCGGAGCGCCGACCGAGAGACTGATTTTGTACCTTCCCGCGTATCGCTGTCCCTGGATAAAATAATCGTAATCCACGTTGACATGGGCCCAGGCAACTCGCGCCGCTATCACGCAACCTTGCGTTTCTGGCCAAGAAAGGCTGCGCTTAAGCAGCTTTGCATCTCGGCTGTCACGCGCCATGTTCCAAACGGCCCAAACCACCACGAACAGAATCGGCCAAAAAGGGATCAGATCCAGAATAAAAGACGAATCTAACCAGATCGTGTAAGCGAGGGTCATTGCACCAAGAAATGAATTGTAGCTTCCTACCACCTGAACAGCTGGTTCCCGCGTTCTAGGGTGTGCATAATATTAAACTGACGTCTAGCAATCGGATAGCTACCGGGCGTGAATCCGCTTCGTTGGCTCGTAGCTGTCTTAATTTCAGTGAGTACTGCCGCATGAACACTCCCAAGCCGCCCGTTAGAACTCTTGCGCCCGGATGCAGGATCGCCCCATGTCAAACGCCATTCGAATGAGTACCGGAAGGTACTAGTCCTTGACTGGTTAACAAAACTGTGATAGCATTATGTATGCTGACTGCGCCCCAGTCCAGCCCGTCCCGCCGCTCATGTCCTGCATCGCCTAAATCCCTGCCTTCCAATAGTTTACGAATCGAGGCGTTCGCAAGCGCTTTGTTTTCATATCGTTTGCAGACCCTCCAGCGCTATCTCCCGTGGAATCACATCGTTGCAAAAAACGGGGAGGGGCCGGGGCCCGGCATTGGATTCCTACCCGTCTCTTTGTTATCCTTCACCGAGGTACAGGACTGCATCCCGCGGCCGCATCGCGGCCACTCTTCGCACGAGCAGGGAGCGGCACCGGAGGCCCACATGAGCGTCCACCCCATTTCGGGCAACGGCAAAATCACCGTGCCCGCACTCCTGCAAAGAAAATCCGCTGCAGGCTTCCCCGGCAACCCGCAAAAGATCACCTGCCTCACGGCCTACGACTATCCTTCCGCCCGCCTGCTCGACGAAGCAGGCGTCGATCTGCTGCTGGTCGGCGATTCCCTCGCGATGGTCGTTCTCGGGCACGAAAGCACACTGCCCGTCACGCTCGAAGAAATGTTGCACCACACGCGCGCCGTTCGCCGTGGAGCGCGCCGCGCCCTGGTCGTCGCGGACATGCCTTTCGGCAGCTATCACGCCGATATCCGCGAGTCCGTGAACAACGCCGTGCGCTTCGTGAAGGAAGCCGGAGCGGAAGCCGTCAAAGTCGAAGGCGGCGAGCGCCGCCTCGAACTCATCGCGCGCCTCACCGAAGCGGAAATTCCCGTGATGGGCCACGTCGGTTTGACGCCGCAATCCGTCAACGCCATGGGCGGCTTCAAGGTACAGGGCAAAACGCCGGACGCCGCCGAACAACTCGTTCGCGACGCGCGCGCCGTCGAAGCTGCCGGCGCTTTCTCCGTTGTGCTCGAAGGCATCCCGCGCGAACTCGCCGCGCGCGTGACCCGCGAATTGCGCATTCCCACCATCGGCATCGGCGCCGGCCCCGATTGCGACGGCCAGATTCTCGTCCTGCACGATCTTCTTGGCCTCACCTTCGGCGCCACGCCCAAATTCGCCCGCCGCTACGCCAATCTCGGCGAAATTATTTCCAGCGCCGTGCGTGAGTATTGCTCCGATGTGCGCGGCGAAAAATTTCCCTCGGATGAAGAGTCTTACCATCTGCCGCAAGCCGCGCGCGACGGCCGCACCATCAATATCGACGTGGAACTGGTGGATTAGCCGCGCATCCAATCAACGGAGACACTCATGACCCCCGACGAAATTCGCCTGCTCTTTGACTACAACACCTGGGCCAATCACCGCGAACTGGATGCCGCCGCACAGCTCGCGCCGGAGCAATTCACCAAACCGCTCGGCTCCAGCTTCTCCTCCGTGCGCGATACGCTCGTGCACATCTGCGCTTCGGAGTGGATCTGGCACGAACGCTTCGAGGGCCGCTCGCCTTCCGCCATGCCGGACCTCTCTTCGATTCAAACCGTCGAAGCGCTGCGCACGCACTGGCTGCCGCAGGAAGCGCGCTTGCTTGCCTTGGTGCAAAAACTCACGCAGGCCGCGCTCGATCGCGTGATCGAATACAAAACCCTCAATTTCGGCATGTACAGCAATCCGCTGTGGCAATCCACGCAGCACGTCGTGAATCACGGCACCTATCACCGCGGCCAGATCACCACCATGCTTCGCCAGCTCGGCGCCAAGCCCATTCTCACGGACTTGATGCACTTCTACCGCGAGCGCGCCAGCGCCGCCACCGCCTGAAGCATGTCCGGACGGCGGACAATCTGCACTTTTTTTTCGCGCGAAGGGTTTCGTTCCCGAGTTTCTTTTCTCTGACGCAAACCTTCTATGGAAATCATCCGCACCATTTCCTGGATGAAGGAGGCCGCGCGCCAGGCGCGGACCGAAAATCAGATCATCGGACTTGTTCCCACCATGGGCGCGCTGCATGAAGGCCACCTCTCGCTGATCCGCCGGGCGAAGCAGGAATGCTCGAGGGTGTTCGCGACAATCTTCGTAAATCCGAAACAGTTCGGCCCCAACGAGGATTTCACCAGGTATCCGCGTTCGCTCGAAGCCGACGTGGAAAAACTCGCGGCCGAGGGAGTGCACGCGGTCTTCGCTCCGGACGCGGGCGAGATTTATCCCGGCGGTTTTCGCACTTACGTCAACATCGACGGAATCAGCGACCGTCTCGAAGGGCGCACGCGCCCCGGCCATTTTCGCGGTGTCGCTACCATCGTGCTCAAACTCTTCCAAATCGTTCAGCCGCACTTCGCGTATTTCGGCCGCAAGGACGCGCAGCAACTGCGCATCATTCAACAGATGGTGCTGGACCTGAATCTGGACCTGGAAATTGCCGTCTGCCCGATCGTGAGGGAGCCCGACGGCCTCGCGCTTTCTTCGCGCAACGCGTATCTCAGCGCGGAAGAGCGCGCCGCAGCCACGGTGCTTCATCGCGCACTCGAATCCGCGGGCCGCTTCATCAAATCCGGCACGCGCGATACCTTACAGCTGCAGACCATTCTTCGCGACACCATCCGGCAAGAATCGCTGGCTACGCTCGACTACGCGGAAATTGTGGATGCCGAAAGATTCGAGCCCATCGCGCGCATCGGCAAATCCTGCTATCTGTTGCTTGCGGTTTTTTTCGGCAAGACGCGGCTGATCGACAACATGCTGGTGACGCCGTCGCCGTCCGATCGCGAGGAATTGCTGGTTTCTCTTTAGAGTGACGCCGGACCGGCGGCATTTCCGCCGCTCGCCGGATCGATCGCAAAAAAGTTTTTTGTGAAATGAGCGGGATGAAACGGTTTTGCCGTCTACACAGCCTTCATCGCTTGCAGAACTTCCGCGGCGTGGCCCTTGGCGTTCGCCGGATCCCACACTTTTTCGACGGTGCCGTCCGCTCCGATCAGAAACGTGCTGCGCACAATTCCCTTGTAGGAGCGGCCGAGAAATTTCTTCGTGCGCCAGGCGCCGAACGCTTCAATGGCCTTGTGCGCGGGATCGCTGAGCAGGGAAAAATTCAGCTTCTGCTTTTTGCGGAAGCTCGCCAGAGCTTTTTCCGAATCCGCGCTCATGCCCAGAATCACCGCGCCGAGCTTGTCGAAGTCTTTCTTTGCGTCACGAAACTCGGACGCTTCCGTGGTTCAACCGGGAGTATTGGCTTTGGGAAAGAAGAACAGGACGACGCGCTTGCCGCGAAGATCGCTCAGGGCAAGGTCTTTACCGTCATCGGTCTTTACACGGAATTCCGGGGCTTTCTCGCCTGCTTTCATTTTGTGCTCCTTCGAGGAGTGCGGCGCTACGGCCGCTCTGGGAGGCGCGCGTCTCTCCTGCCTGCGAACTAGGATAGCAGCCTTTTCAAAATATCGTTCACGGACAGGGGATTGGCCTGGCCGCGGGTGGCTTTCATGACCTGGCCGACGAAGAATTTGAAGACGCCTTCGTTGCCGGATTTGTATTTGGCGACGTTGTCGGGATTCTTGTCGATCACCTCGCGCGCCGCCCGCTCAATGGCACCTTCGTCAATCTTTGCGCCCAGACCCTGAGCAGCAACGATCTCCTTCGCCGGGCGCCCGGTCTCGAACATGCTCGCAAAGACTTTTTTTCCAACTGCCGCTGTGATCTCAGAGTTCTCGATCATCGCGATCAAGTCCGCGAGCGCGGCGGGTGTTATCGGACTGAGCTCGATTGGCTTTCCTGCTTCGTTGAGCCGACGCAGCAGCTCCGTTTGAATCCAATTCGCGGCGACTTTTGGCATTGCAACGCGCTGTAGAGATTGTTCAAAGTAGTCGGCCATAGCCGCCGACTCGGTCAGAACCTGTGCGTCGTACGGCGTAAGCTCGTAATCCTTCATGAAGCGGGCGCGTTTCGCAGCGGGAAGTTCAGGAAGAGCGCGGCGGACTTCCTCGCGCCAGGCAGGGCTGACGTGCACGGGGAGCAGATCCGGTTCGGGGAAATAGCGGTAGTCATGGGCTTTCTCTTTGGAGCGCATGGACACGGTAAAACCTTCGGCTTGATGCCACAAACGGGTTTCCTGATGAATCTTGCCGCCAGTTTCGATCACGCCGATGTGCCGTTCGATTTCGTGTTCGAGGGCTCTCTGCAGGTAACGGAACGAATTCAGATTCTTGACTTCGACCTTCGTGCCGAATTCTTTGGCGCCTTTCGGCCGCACGCTGACGTTGGCATCGCAGCGGAGAGAGCCTTCTTCCATGTTGCAATCGCTGACGCGCGTGTAGAGCATGATCTGGCGCAGCGTGGTGAGATAAGCGTAAGCCTCTTCCGGAGTGCGCATGTCCGGCTCGGAGACAATTTCGCTGAGCGGAGTGCCGCAGCGGTTGTAGTCGATATACGCCTTGGTGGCGGATTCGGCGAATCCTTCGTGCAGGTTCTTGGCGGCGTCTTCTTCGAGATGCAGGCGGGTGATGCCGATGCGTTTCTTCTCGCCGGCGTGCTCGATTTCGAGCCAGCCGCCGGTGGCCAGCGGCAGCTCGTATTGCGAAATCTGGTAGCCCTTGGGGAGATCCGGATAGAAATAATTCTTGCGCGCGAAGCGGGAATGCTCGTGAACGGTGCAATTGAGGGCGAGGGCAGCGCGCATGGCCATTTCCACGGCGCGCTTGTTCAAGACGGGAAGCGTTCCCGGCAAACCGAGACAGACGGGACAAACGTTGGTGTTGGGGGCGTCGCCAAAACGAGTCGAGCAGCCGCAGAAAATCTTGGTATTGGTGAGAAGCTGGACGTGGACTTCGAGGCCAATGACGGCCTCATATCTGGCCATCACTTCCGGAGAGACTGCCGCCAATTCCGCACCTTTCGCCATGGGAAACGAGGATTATAGCATCAGCCCGCCGCGCGGAGATTTCCCGCGTTGGCAGGCGGAGGGCGGTTCCCGTTCAACAGACAAACCAGCAGAATGACGCGGTTCGGCGCTTTGAGAGCGCCGCGGCGATATTACGTGACCAAAGCGGGCCGGATGCCGAACGCAGGCGCCAAGTTCAAGGGTACGGGGCGACAATCAACCGGGCTGCTTATCCGCGGCGTCGCGCGCGGGAGCGAACCCAGGGAGGTAGCGGCCGAAGTTCAATTCGAAGTCGCTGCGAGCACCGTAACCAATGTCGCGGACCTTGGCACGGCGCGCCTGGGCACCCGGCAGGGCCAACAGTGGAAAGAACAAGTCGTTGCTCGAGCGGAGCTCCGCAGCTGTGGGCGTCCCGAAACGATTGACCTGAGCCTTGGCGGCAGCCAGCGCTTCACGGTCGAAGGATGCAAGACGGCGGGCGAGGCTGTCGAGAAACGAGTCGAGGTCGTTGTCGTCGAGGGCGCGGTTGACCCAACCATAGCGCTCGGCAATATCCGCATCAAAATCGTCTCCGCTGAGGACGATCTCAAGCGCACGAGAGCGGCCGACCAAACGGGGAAGCCACTCGAGCGCACCGCCGCCCGGGACTAATCCGACGCCGATCTCGGGTTGGCCGAACTGAGCGCTTTGACGACCGGCGAAACGCATGTCGCAGGCCAGCACGAACTCGTTACCGATGCCGCGGGTACGGCCGCGAATCTTGGCAATGCTCACGACCGGCGCGGACGAGAGACGCAGCACAAAGTCGCGCCAAAGGTCCAGCGTTTCGGGGCGTTCCGCGGCCTTGGCTACGTCGAGATGGGCCACGAAGAAATCGGGATTCGCGGACTGGAAAATCACGACCTTCAGGGAGGAGTCCGCCTCGATGGCGGTTATCAGGGATCCCAATTCGACGATCGTTGAGGGCACAAACATGTTGATCGGAGGGTTGCTGAAGGTCACCGTCCACAGGCCCGGATCGGCGCGCTCGATTTTGAACTGCGAAAGATGGCTGCGTTGCGGGGTGGCTGCTGCTTCGCTCATGAGATCGCTCCTTTGAATTGGATTGTGGTCTAGCGGTGGGAAGGGCCAGGGCGCGGCGCTTCAGCGCGCCCCGGGCCCGAGATTCGAACTAGCGCAATGACCGGAAAGCGGCGCGAAGCTCTTCCGAAAAGAGCTTCGGCTGTTCAAATGCCGCAAAGTGCCCACCTTTGGGGAGCTTGTTGAAGTGAATGAGCTTGGGAAACGCTTGTTCGGTCCAGCTAAGCGGAATCGGATAGAGTTCGTCAGGGAAGGCGCTGACGGCCACTGGGATGGAGACACCCTTCACATTGAAGTACCCTCCTTTGCCCCAGTACTCCCAATAGAGGCGGGCGCCGGAAATGAAGGTGTTCGTCAACCAAGCGATGGTGATGTTGTCGAGGACGTCGTCGCGCGTGAGGCCTTCCGATGCTCCGTCAAAAACACGTGCGATCAGCTGGTAGCTGGCCGCGTCGTGATCAAGGAAATAAGCCGCAAGGCCCACCGGCGAATCCGCGATTCCGTACAACGTCTGCGGCCGGAGCCCCATTTGATAGCCATAGGCGATGCCCTTTTGGTATTCATGCTGCAACGTCTCATAGGCAACCTGCTCGTCGGCCGAAAGGCCCGCCGGGGCGGGCTTTCCCGAAGCGGCCGCTTGGTCAATCTCCGTCGGAAAGATGCCCGGCATGTTCGTGTGAATGCCGACTAGTTCCGGCGGCCGCTGCGTTCCCATCAGCTCGGTAACGACTGCACCCCAATCGCCGCCTTGCGCTACGAACTTGTTGTAGCCGAGCCGCTTCATGAGGGTGACCCAGGCACGGGCAATGTGAGCGGGGTCCCACCCGGTCCTGGCCGGCCTCCCGGAAAAGCCATAGCCGGGCATCGAGGGAATCACCAGGTCGAAGGCGTCTTCCGCCCGACCACCGTGGGCGGTAGGGTTGGTGAGAGGATCGACGATCTTCAACTGCTCGACAACCGAGCCGGGCCAGCCGTGGGTAACAATGAGCGGCAAGGCATTTTGATGCTTGGAACGGACGTGAATGAAATGGATGTCGAGCCCATCAATCTCGGTGATGAACTGCGGCAAGGAGTTAAGGCGGGCTTCGCACTTGCGCCAGTCATAATCCGAGGCCCAATAGCGGGCGAGCGCCTGCATGGTCGCAAGCTGCACGCCTTGGGACGCATCCGCAACGGTTTCCTGTTCAGGCCATTTCGTCGCGGCGACGCGCCTGCGTAACTCAGCAAGTTCCGCTTCCGGAAAATTCACGGCCTGAAATGGGCGAATGGCATCGGCCTGCTCGCTGCTTCGTTGCGCAGCAGTGGCTTGTGTCATGGTGTACTCCTCGAGGGAAGTCTTGGATTTTTTGTTTTGCCACGGGAAGGAAACCCGGTTCTCAGCGCGGATTCGAAACACTAATTTTTCTGCTGACGGCCACGAAATTCCGGCGTGGACGACGAATCCTTGTTCGACGCAGGGCTCCCTGCCGACAAAAACGTTGTCTGATTCCTGCAAGGAACCGTTGCTCGGCCGGAGCAGCGGAAAGATGCCAAAAGAGACCGTGCGACGATATGCCGTTGCGAGAGTGTTTGCAAGAAATCTTCGGTACAAGGCGCGAGAGGGGACTGGGTGCGAGCGCTAAGTGTTGAAGGTTAGAACGCAGGCAGCCCGATGTGGCTGATTGCTTCCGGTTGACGGAGGCCGGAGCGGCCATGCGGGGCCGTGCAATGCGTCGAACCGGCGGGTGCTGCTCGCCGGCGGCAAGGCCTCAAGAGGATCGCCCCGAAAGGCCCTGATCGTTCAGTTAAGCTCCGTAAGCTCAGCGGGTTGGCGCGCTGGGAGGAGCAGGCGTTCGGCGAGGGCGTAGCCGCCGAAGAGGAGCGCGACGTACGAGGCGTCGCCGGCAAGCGTGTTGGCGAAGAGCGGGAGTCCGGCCGCATAACAGGCGGCGAGCCCGGCGACGGTCTTCGGGTAGGTATCGAAGGCAAGCCAGACGGCAAAATTGGTGACGAGGAAGAATTGCGTGGCGCCAGCCAAGGTCGCCGCGCCGATGCGCGCGACGGAGCGGCGATTTTCGAGCCAGATGCCGATGGCCACACTGACCAGAAAACTCGCGTAAACCGCGGGCATCAGTTTGTGAAAGCCGACGAAAACGTCTCCGGCAAAGAGGGCCAGAAGCGGGAGCGTGAATTTCATCCAGCGGGAACGCAGCATGGTTCCGGAGAAGATGGCCATGGCGCCGATGGGAGTGAAATTCCAGGGATGCGGAGCAATGCGCAGGGCCGCCGCAACGACAATCAGAGAAACGGCCAGGATCGTCTTCATGGCGAGAGAAGGGCTCTTGTTTTCCGTGCTCATACCGACACCGCCTTTTCATCGAGAATCAAATCGCAAAAATAAAAGCCGTCACGGTCCACGACTTCGCCGGTGGTGCAGTGGACGGGCTGTTTGAAGATCGGACCGTCAAAGACAAAGGTGTGGAATTCGCCGTTTTCGCCGCAGGGATCGGCGTGAGGCGGGAGATCGCGGAAAAATTGTTCATTCAATTCGCGTCCGGCAAAGCCGCAGTCGAGAACCTTTCCATCGACGCAAACGGTAATGGCACGGAATCCGGCGGCGCAGAATTCGGCAGCGAGTTCGCGCGTTTCGCGCTTCCATACCGGGAATATGGCGGACATGCCGACGCGCGCGAGTTTGCCCTCGCGGTAGGCGCGCAAGTCTTCGAGGAAAATGTCGCCGAAAGCGACCCGGCGCACTCCCTGGGCAGCAAACGTACGCAGGGCTTCCTCCATACGTGCTTCATAAGTGGCATTCACGCATTGCGGAGGGATCAGAACCTCATGCAGAGGCAAGCCGATGGATTCGGCCTGCCTCCACAAGAGTTCGCGCCGAACGCCGTGCATACTGATGCGCTCGTAGCCTTCGGTTACGGTGGTGAGCAGCGAGATGATAGATACTTTTTCGCGCTGCAAGACGCGCAGGGCCATGGCGCTGTCTTTGCCGCCGCTCCAGCAGAAAAGAACGGGTTCCGGCATCAGTCCCTCCCGCCAAAGCGGTAGCGGATGCCGACGCGGACATCGCGGCCAAGGGCGGGATATCCGAGGGCGTCCTGATAGAGCTTGTCGAAGAGGTTGGTTGCGCGTGCGTAGACGGAAACGCCGCGCGAGAGCGCGTAGCTGGAGGACAAATCGAAGCGGGCGTATCCGGGCGTGCGCGTGAGGCCGAGGCCGAGAAAGTCGCTGTCCGTGCGGCGGCCGCTGAAATAACCGGCGAAGGTCACGTTCACGCGGCGGAAATCGGCGAAGACGGTGAGCGAGCCGGAATGCACGGGGCGGCGAATCAGATGATTTCCCGGAATGAGCGCGGGATCGAAGGCGTTGGGAGAATCGACGACGCGGCTATCGTCGAAGGAATAGTTTCCGGCAAGCCGCAGCCATTCCACGGGGGCGACTTCACCCTGCAGATTAACGCCGCGCGCGCGGGCCAGATCGGTGTTGAAGAAGCTGCCGAAGCCGAAGGGGCATCCCGGCGGAGGCGCCACGGGACAGGAAAATCCCGGGGTGCAAAACGTGAAGCTGACGATGTCGTAGAAGCGGTTGGAGAAATAGTCCGCGGAGATTTTCGCGCGGCTATCCGCAAGCTTCTGCTCGATGCCGGCGTTCCAGGTCTTGCTCTGCTCGGGTTTCAGGGCAGGATTGCCGGGAAAGCACGGATCGGTGCCGAAAGACTGGTCAAAGCGCGGCTCCTTGATGCCTTCGCCGTAGAAAATGCGGAAGCGGGTTTCGCCCCAGAAACCGCGACCTTGCAGCAGGGCGAGGGAGGCGCCGAGGCGCGGGACGACCCTGGTGCCGAAGACGGCGTTGGCTTCGGCGCGCACGCCGGCGTCAATCGAGGCGCGCGGATGCGGCTGGTAGCGAAAATCGAGATAACCGCCCTGATTGTTGCGGCGCAAATGCTGCCCGAGAAAGGAAATTCCGGCGTTCTCGACTTCATACTGGTAGCCCGCGGTGGCGGCGAAATTGGAGAGGAGATAGCTGGTCTGCGCATTCACGCTTGCGCGGTTGTATTGATTGCGATCGGAAAAGGTGAAGTCGCAGAACTCCGGCGTGGCGACGGCGGCGGGATTTGTTTGCGGGCAGCCGACGAAGGGATCGACGGCGTAAAAGCTCTGCACGGGATTTTCGATGAATTCGCGGTTGTAGGATTCGGCGGCGGAAAGCTGGTGATGCCAGTGTTTCTTGGTGGTGAAGTCCCAGCGGGCGTTGGAGCTGAAGAAATGATAGTTGGTGTGGGAGTGGAGGCTTGGCGGCGTGATGAGGGTCTGCCCGGGAGTGCCGGCGTCGCTGGTATTGTTGCGGAGAGAGAGGCGAACGCGGTGCGAATCGCTGAACATGTAGCCGAAGCTGCCGGAAAGAGCGCGGTTGAGGAAGCGATCGTTGGACCCCTGGCCGTCCGTGGAGAAGTAGGAGGCAGCGCCCGAATAGTCGAAGTTGCCGAGAGCGCCGGCGAGATTCATGCCGCCGCGGCCAGCGCCGAAGCTGCCGCCTTCGGTGAACGCGCCGAACTCGGGAATGCGAGTGGAGCCGGTGTGGGTGAAGACCTGGATGACGCCGGCGACGGCGTCGGTACCGTAAATGGCGCTTTCGGCGCCGCGGACGACTTCGATTTTGTCGATGTTTTCGAGCGAAAAATTCGAGAAGTCGACGGCGTTGCCGGGTTCGTTTACGGGCGTGCCGTCGACCAGCACCTTGGTGTAGCTGGAATTTCCGCCGTTCAGAAAGACGGAGGCGGTGCCGCCTTCGCGGCCGGTGCGGCCGATGGAAATTCCGGGCGAATAGGCGAGGACGTCGGGCAGGGTGACGGCCTGGCGCTGGTCGATTTCGCCGCGGGTAATGATGTCGACGGGGGCGGTGGTTTGCTGGACTTGCTGCGGCTCGGCTTCCGCGGTGACGACGACGCGGGAAGAGAGGCGCTCGAGTTCCAACTGCAAGTCGAGCTTGCGCTTTTCCGCCGGGGCAAGCGCTACGACGAAATCACGCGGCGCAAAGGGAGCGCGGGCGAAGATGACGTGATAGCGCCCCGGCGGAAGAGTCAGATCGTAGGCGCCGTCGGTGGTGGAGGTGGCTTTCCAAACCGGGGCATGGGAGTCGCCATCGAGTTGTGCGGTTATGAAGACGCCGCCGATGCCGCCGCCGCTCGAATCGAGAAGCATGCCGGTTAAATGCGCATCGGGGGAATTATCCGGGGTTTGCGCGTTGCAAATTGAAGCCAACAAAAAAGCGGGAAGCAAAATGCGGCGAAGCGCCTGTGTGATCATGTTCTCCTCCGCTCCCTCACGCGCGGGAGTTGAAAGGAAGGCCGCGATGGATGCGAGTCGCGGCTGCTGGCTTCGCCGGTCTCCTGGCTTGCGGTGGTGGAGCGTGCGGCCTTCCCGCGGAACCGCCCGGGTATCGAGCAGCATTCCGCAGTGGCCAAGGCCTGCTTGGGCAGGCGCCCGCCGAAGCGGGCCGGCACGCTGGTTTTTCCGCTTTACAGTCGCGCGGCGGCGACGGCCGTCTTTCGCGGCTCGGAATTTCGCGGCGAAAGATCCGTCTTCCCGTGCACGAAGCCCGCGGTGATTGTGAGGGGCGTTAGCGCCCGCTGTGGATTACGGTTGGCGGCAAGTGCCGCAGGTGATGGACGAAGATTTTTCGCTACGTTTCGCTTTCCGCTTCGCGGGGCCGAATGGCGTTGACCCTGGGCCGCCCGGAAGCTCCCATTTCCACGGTGAGCGGAGTCTGGAAGACCTGTTCGAGCAAATCGCGCTGGTAGACGGAGGCTGGAGGACCGACGCGAAGGCATTTTCCTTTTTGCAGCAGGGCGACCTGGTCGGCGTACTCCGCGGCGAGATTCAATTCGTGGGTGACGACCACGACGGTGTAGCGGTTCTGCGCAGCGAGGCGGCGCAGGCCGTCCAGCAAGTCGACTTGCGCGCCGATGTCGAGGTGCAGAGTGGGTTCATCGAGCAAAAGCAACAACGGCTGCTGCGCGAGAGCGCGCGCCAGAATGATGCGCTGCTTTTCGCCGCCGGAGATTTGATCCATCCAGCGGTCGCTGAGATGTTCGGCGCCGACCTGGGCCAGGGCGTTTCTGGCGATGGCGACGTCTTCGTGATTTTCGAAACGAAGCGACCTTCCATAGGGATGGCGGCCCTGAAGGACGAATTCCCAAGCGCGTGCGGGGAAAAGGAGCGGACTTTCCTGCAGCACCATGGCGATGCGCTGGGCGCGAGTGCGGGGCTCGAGCGCGTGGGTGACGAAGCCGTTCAGCAAAATTCTTCCGGAGAGCGGCTCGAGAGCGCCGGAGATCAGCTTGAGGAGCGTGGATTTTCCGCTGGCGTTGGGGCCGAGGATGGCGACGATTTCTCCGGGCTTGGCCTGAAAGCTGGTGGCTTCGAGGGTGAAGACCGGCGATTGCGAAGGATTGGGCGCGTAGGCGTAGCTGACTTGCTCGACACTGAGGCGGACTTCACCGGTGCCCCTGCCGACATCGACGGGAGTGCGAATGACGGCTTTTGCGGCCGACTTCACGTGAGCCTCCGGCGAAGCAAATAGAGGAACAGCGGCGCGCCGGCGATGGCGGTGACGGCGCCGACGGGCAATTCCGTGGGGGCGACAACGGTGCGAGCCAAGGTGTCCGCGACGACCAGGGCGATGGCACCGCCGATGGCGGCGGTGGGAAGGAGCACGCGATGATCGGAACCAAAAATCCAGCGCATGGCGTGCGGCACGAGAAGACCGACGTAGCCGATGGCGCCGCTGACGGAAACGGCGAGTCCCGCGAGCAAGGATGCGGCGAGATATACGACCAACTGGACGCGGGGAACATCCACGCCGAGATG